>WNGI01001881.1_pt1 | contig 20262 bp, 12 predicted proteins | sample 5400621 | NCBI WGS metagenome assembly WNGI01 (sample SAMN13153374, study PRJNA577476) | soil metagenome | isolation source: 20 cm soil or saprolite under Garry oak tree replicate 1 | place: USA:California | collected 2016-06-15
TATTTGATGAAACGCGCGCGCCGCATGGTCAACACACGCTTTGGGCGTATTGCCATGTTCCGTTCGATTGCAGGATCGACATGTCGCCGCGAATTGAATCGCAAATTGAGCGGTTTGCGCCCGGTTTTCGTGATTGCATCCTAGCGCGGCACAGCACGGGCGCCGTCGATCTGGAGAGATCGAACGCGAATCTAGCCGGCGGCGATATCAGCGGGGGCGCCACAAATTTCCGTCAACTGATTGCGCGGCCAATCCTTAGCGCCACACCTTATCGTACCCCGTTGCCTGGCGTTTATTTATGCTCCGCCTCGACGCCGCCGGGCGGCGGCGTTCACGGAATGTGTGGTTATCACGCAGCTCGCGCAGCCTTGCATGACCTTTTCGGCACATAGAGGATCACCCAGCTGCTTCTCCTCATCGCTGCGATGCTCCTATGCATTTCCATCTCCGGCGAAGTACCGTATGGCGCGTAAACTTGGCAGAAAAAAATAAGCCCCGCCGCGCACGGTGACGAATTGTGGCAGGCCCGAGACACGGCGCCGCAGACTGCCGTCGCCAGGCGTCGTGAAATCGCCGGTAACCGGGCAGCGGGGTATCGCCTCGCGATTCCCAAGCAGCGGGTCGCTCTCTCCGGTTAAGCCCGAGAACTTGGTGTTCATGATCCACGCGTTTTGTAAAAACTCGAATTGGCGCAAGATATTTGCGTTGAGACAGACGAAATGTAACCCGCGTTCGGGGTCGTTCGGTGGTGACGGCACCAGCGCGTCCGCAGGTAATAGTTCGGGACCGTATTCGCGCCCGCGCCGGAGAATACGATGGAAACGAACCGACGAGATCAGATCGTCGTGGAAACCCCTGGGGCCAAAACCCAGCATAATGGTGAGTTTTCTCAGCGCGCCAATGCGTCCCTCAGGAAAGTCGCTGTTGCGCGGATTCGCGCGGCGAATATGTGCTCCGAAAGGGCACCGCGCGCCCGCCGGATCGCTTTCGTATGTGAATTGATTCTGCCGGGCCCGGGCCGGATCCATTCCGGGGATCGGTTCTGCCTGAATTGGCACTAAAGGATTGCCTGCTTTCGTTCGGCCCACCATCTTCTCCCCCAGCTTGTCGGTCTCCGCGAGATTTCCACCGGCTTGCTGATAGAGGAACTGCCAAAACTTCCGAATATCCTGTTCCAACTGCCGCATGACGAGATAGGTGCCGTTACGGCCAAGATCTCGTCTCGCAGGCGCATCCTCCGCGGCAAGCAAACCCGCGTTGGCGGAATCGGGTTCCAGCAAAGGCCGATCGGTTATTTTTCCGTATTCGTTGCGATAGCCGAGCAGGAATTCACCCAGCGCAACGATGTTCGTATATTCCATCTGACTGCATGGCGTTTGTCGCTGCTGCTCCCAATCGATCTGCGGCTGGCTAATGCCGTCGGCAAAACCGAACGGTTCATTCTCGTCGAGATCGCTGGTGCCAAGTGAAGTCAGCTCCTCGAATGCATCGGTCCACGTGTTGCCTTTGGCGCTTTGGACAAAGGAATCGAACAGCCCCGGTTCAGCAAAGAACATCACCAGCACATGGGGCTCGCGTCCACAGCTGCCCCAGGCCCAGTTTAATGAGGCGTTCCTTCCAACATCTCCCAGTTGCCGCGCGCGACTTTCTTCCGTCATCCCTCCGCGAAACTCGTGAGAGAAGCCGGCCATTACTGACCGGGATAACCCGAGCGCACTGAGGCCGGGTGCCGTGAACGCGACGTTCAAGGCGGTCACAGGTCGCGGCTTTGTTGCGACAGCACTGGTTACGGAAGCGGAGCGAAGCCAGGATTTCGCCGCCGCCACGTTTTTCACTTTCACAAGCGCATAGGAGGCGCGCGTCATGTGGCCATATCCAAAGCGCACCAGACCTTGCACGTCGGCAGAGTCCACTTCGCTCATAACAGTGCAATCCACTCGCGGACCTCGTCGCCGCTCATGGATAACGACTCCAATCCCTGGCGAACGCGTGTGTTCCTTTCCAGGTCAACCGCGCTCAGGCCTGGATACGCCTTGTACCAAACCTGCGTGGGCAATGTATGGCGGCGGAGGTATTCCTTGTAATCTCGCTCGTCATTACAACCATCCAGCACCAGCCAATTAGTCCTGGGATAACCGATGCCGTTGCTGAAAGAAGCGTTCAATCCGAAACCGGTCTTGTTGATGAAGTCATCCATATAGCTCTCGACACTGCCGTCGTAATTGCTGAAAAAGACCATCCGCTCAGTGCCGGCCACGAACACCCAGCGTGCGAAGTGGATCGAGCGAATGCGACCGAGACGACCGCGTCGCGTAACATGCCGCGCGCCGTAGTTCACAGTTTTAAGCACACCGATTGTAGTTAAGAGCCGTACAAAGCCGGGCTTGAGACTCCCCATCGCGCTGAATTGGTTTGTGACGTCGTGGTCTTCGAAGCGCGACAGGTTCTCACAATGTTTCTGATCCGCGATCGGGCAGACTTCAGGGTCGGTCTTCTCCAAGCGGCGAAGCGCAATGGCGGCGAAGCGCAATGACATAGAACGGCGCAATAAGGATAAGCACCGGCGATGCAATCAAGACCAGAAGGGGCAGCCCAACTAGATGGAGCAAGTTTTTAATTTGCCATCCTTGCGGCGTTGGACTCTCCTCAGACAAGCTTAGCCGCCCCGCCGATTTCTCCGCGGTGACAAAGTCCCGTAGCTTTGCGTGACACTCCCGCGGTGTCAGATCCTGAAGGACAGTTGCGTTCTTCTCGATGTAGTTTTCGAGCGCCTCATACAGCGTCCCCTCTTCGCGGATCTGGCGGACCGTTCGTCCCCTCCAATTCACGTAAGCTGCAATAGCAGGAGCATTGTGTTGCCTCATCCACGCGAGGAGATCCGTATCGGAGTCGAATCCTTCGCAACACGAAAAAATTCTCCCCAGGCCCTTTCCCGCGCGCTTGATCAACTTGCCTAAAAACGCGGTTACCTCGCCGTCGATATCTCCGAGGAACGCCAGATACAGCGGATAACTGCGAGGGGCCAATCCATAGACGCGAACATCTTCAGTGGTCTTATCATCGAGAATTATAAGCCGTGCAAAATGCAGCGTTTCGAATTCTCCGAAAGGTATCAGGTGGTTGTCCGGGTCCACGCGACCCGGCGCGCGGTTCATCGAATCAAGCAACTGGCAAAGCTCTATCTCACGTTTCGAATCGATCGGCGCGAGAACCATGAAGTTCGACTGTGGAGTCATGGCCTCTTCAACAGACTCCTACTCGAACACCTCGTCTCCCGTCGGCTCGTAATGAGGCACGTTGTTCATGTTATGCCGCAGGGTTGATAACTCCAGATACATTCGCCGCCGGGCGCGGCTTTGATTACCGAGCGGGCGATGCTCGGCGATCGTATGCCAGGGGTTATAGGATAGCCTTTTGGCGAATTCCATTTGAGCCGGAGAGTCGAACTTCTGCTTCGGGAGACGCAGCGTTGCCACTGAGACCCGTGGGGAAAGTCTCTCGGGCCATAGCACACCATTGTTCTCGATGGGCATCAGGAAAGGATCAGTTTGCAATTGCAAGCGGATGTCCAGCTCCACGTCTCCCTTGTTCAGCGCCTTGACCATCGCATCGCGCAGATAATCGTCCGGCGGTCGAAAAGGAAGCCGCGGAATCGGAGTTTTCTTCTTCGTTTTCGGCCAGACCGAGTATTGCATCGACTGGCCTTCTCCCAGCAGATACGGTACGCAACTAAAGTAAGGAGCTTCCAACGGGCTGCTTTGGGTCTTGGTCCACAGCCCTTGCATAATCATGTCCAGGATGTGTGGCTGCTGAAAATTAACGAAGTGAAAAATCTGCGCGTTTTTCACACTCCATTTCTGCAGGTGCGCGTTTGCCTTTGTATCCTGTGTCACAAAGGTCGGCGTGGAAACGCCGAACATATCCAACGTAAACTTTTCCTCATCCATCAACTTTGGTCCTGGTACGCTGATGAGCTTAATGCTGATACTCATAAAACCCACATCGTCGATGTCCGGAGTGATGTAAGGACCCGGCCCGGAGAAACGAACCCAACAGCGGAACGTTTGCGGTTTGGCATAGATGCCGTGTTGGAACTGTGGCGGTAGATTGTCGTGAACAATGAACTCGCCGCGCACGATACCGTGCGTCTTGGTATTTCCTCCTCGCTCAAAGCCGCCAGGTTTCCACAGTCCTCGCATCTGCGTGGTAAAGCTGGATATGATTGAGTTAAGATACTCCTCCTCGTTCGGCAGCAGCTTTTCCTCGGCGATCTTCAATCCTTCGTCCTTGCGCTGCATGTTGATGAGCGCTGTGGTCAAGCGCGCGATCGGATCGCGAAGCACGCTATCGAACGCCGGACGCAGCCACGGGTCGAACCGGCGTTCCATTCGCAAAAGGAACATGATGGTATCGCTCGCCCAGTTTAAGAGCCGCGAGCTGGTATTAGCACGTGGCATTGGGCGACTCGTGTTTGAATTCACGATTGGAAGGGTTCTAGGCGAAAACACCGAAGGCGTTCGCGGGATACATGGCCGTAGAGCGCGATTATCCTTTTGCCGGAAACTTCAGCGCGAAATGAATGAGCTTCTTCTTACCCCAGTAAACAATCCCCAGATAGATGCCCGGTGCGACTTCGCGTATTTCGTCTCGAATCCAATGCGCGATGAGAGAAGTCTTAGAGTAGTCGAGCACAATACACTCTTTTCGATCCAGCCAGCTCTTCTCCTTGTAAACCTTGGCAACGATTGCCTTGTGCCCCATGGGTAGGATCTTGTTCTTCAACTCGCCTTTTGCGCGGTCGAACACTTTGCCTTTCCAGGTAAAGAGATGAACGAACCTGGCGACATCGTCTGAGACGGTCGAGCCCGGCTTAATGATCGCGGTCCCTCCGCCTTCGCCATCGGGAATCTCTCCCGGCGGAGCGTTGCGAAACAGGTCGTCGAGTTGTTCGTCGGACATCTCAAGAAACTGGGCGGGCTCTTTAATAGTCGTTGTATTGTCAGGCATATGGTTGAGCTTTCGGTTTGGGGTGGGATCTAAAGCGTCTTGAGAAATTCGATCAGCGCTCGCTTGTCGCCGTCCGGAAGACTTGTTCCAAAGTAATGGCCTCTGTCTTCCACAAGATCCGGGCACTTGCTGGCTGCCAGCAGATCAGGCACAAGCCGTTTTAGTTCGGTCGCGGCATCGGCACCGTTAACCTTTATGTTCCAGAATGCGAGATTAAAGTCGGACACAAGTTTCCTGAGATGGCTCAAATCCTTCACGTCCCTGAATTCCGGATTCAGGTTCGCCACGAGGTTAATTGGAGTGCCTGCCGGGATTGGTCCAATGTAAAGCCACTTGCCTCGTACTCCCGGTTTCTCCTGGCACAAGGGTCTCAGCAGATCAGGGAGGAAAGCTTCGCCGATCGTGACATAGCATTCCTGACTCGTCCTCCAGATAGTGCCTTCGCGCTTCTCAGACCACAGTAGCTTTTCTGCGGCGTCGTTAAAGGCATCCATCCGACCTTTGACTGATGGATCACCGGTAAACTTACCCAGCGCGTTGTTGTGGAGAAACGGCGCCGAAGACCAGATGCTGATCAGCGAGGGCGGACGATAGTAACCCACTCCGCCATCGGGCGCGTTGAACTCAAACTCGTAAGGGGTTCCTTTGTTGCATTCAATGACGCCGACAGGCTTCAAGTTCTTGTAGGTCTCAGAAGAAAAATTATCCCAGACATGCCCTCTCACGGCATTGGTCCCAAGGGCGCGAGCCGAGTTCGTCTTGATATCCGTCACCGGGTAACGCATTTCATTCGACAGAAAATTCTTGTCCCTGAAGTCCGGTTTGAGAACTTCCCGGCGAAACCATTCCTTCTCATCCACAGCACTGCCTTGCTCCGGCTGTTTACTCGAATGACAACCGGCGCAGTTCTCCGCGAACACAATCTTACCGCGGTTCATTACGCTCTCATCCTTTGTCATGTAGGCGGCGCCGTCGGGCGCGTCCTCCAAGTGCATCGGACCGATTCGCCTGAAGAATTGCTTGATGTTCTCCAGCCGTTCCTGGGTTGCCATCCAATAAACTGAGTTTTGCTGCGCTTTGGCGACGCTGAATGGCTTCTGGAAAGTGAGTGGTACGAAACTCTGCGGCTTTAGTCCAATCAGAGGATCCTGCACGCTCACCCACTGCTGGGAAAACATCCCTATGTTGACATAGACCCGAATCGTCGCGCCGAATGCGCCTACGGAATCAGCTCCGTCCTTCAAAACATGTGGGACTTTCCTTGTTTCGCCACCTGCTATCTTGATGATCTGGCCTTCGTAAGGCGTATTCACTCCACCGCCGGTGATCTTTTCTTCCGCGGCAATGCTCAAGCGTGCGTCGAGATTAAAAATAGCGTTAATCGCACCAGGGTTGTTGATGTGGTCGGTGGCGATTCGTGAAGTATCCGACGTGCCAGGCGGCTGGGCCTTCAACATTTCCCAGAAGAAACGACCCGGTTTGACGTTCGGAGCAAAGACAGCGCCTTCGCGGATGTACTGGTTTCCAATTACCGATGCGAGATTCTCCCATTTCGAGTTTTCTGGATCGTCAGGTGGGTGAAGTGGGTGATATGAGATATGGCAGGCTCCGCAACTTACTCCAACTTTGTAGGGTCGAATAACCGTCGGGTCATTGTAGTAGTCGGGATCATCATAGAATCGCTTAGCGTCCCATTTTTTCTTCGCCTTATCGTCGAAATCGGGATTTGGAAACAGCCGGAAACCCATGATCCCTGTCGAGTAGCCATAGACTTTGGGATCAACCCCTTTAGGTTCTGGTCCCACCCGCTTATCCAGATAGAGACCGTAAGTGTCTTTTGTATCCTCATCGCCGGCTTGCCTGAAACCCGGCTCATTAACAAGGCCCAAATCGGTGTGTCGCGAGCCGCGCTTTCGCGAATCGACCATCTTCAAAAGATCGATCAATCCATAGCCTTCCCGCGCGATCCTGTCCCAAAAGTATTGGTTGCCGCCCGTCCAGAGATTCCAGGTGTTGCGCCCCATGATTTCCTCCGGCGAAAGCTCGATGCCGCCATCCATAGGCTTGAAAATATCGGCAGTAATCTGGGGGAAGTCCGCCGTCGTTTTACCAGAGGCCTTTGCGTCATCGATCGGCTCTGTTTTTTCGCAGCCGGAGAAGAACAGGCAGAAAGCCAGTGCGCAGCTACCGATTGTGGCGATGCGGAGAATTTTCATTGATCTTCTCGCGAGGGCGCGAGTGCCTTCACCAGATCCAGTGTTACTCCCAAGGCAGATCGCATGGCAAGAACTTTTAATCTCTTTCGCGAGCGGCGACGGCTGCTTGTCTCCCGCTAAAAAATATCGAGCAAACGCGCCCTTTTTCAAGCCACGGATCTCGGCAATGAGTTCATCGAAAGTCCGCCGTTTTGCTTCCTCGGTTTTGAGCGCGGCGTCACGCAGTGGTTCGGCTGCGCCCCGGAGTAATTTTGCTTCCTCGGCATGGCTCTTGACGCGCGACATCTGCAGGTTGGTGAGCGCGGCGTCACGCAGTTGTTCGGCTGCGCGCCGGAGCAAGAAGGCACTGCCGAGGGCCCAGGCAGCATTGATCCCGTAGATAGCCAGGAGACTGGGCGACCAGCTCCAGTTATCAAAAAAAGATGAGCGCGCCACAATCATCAAGGTCAGAACAATAAGCGGATACCAAATCAGACGCGCCACCACTTGGGTCCGTTGCGCGACAAAAAAGATTTCGTTGTAAGCAGAAAGTTCCTCTTCGCTAAGCGGCGGGCTTCGGTAGAACCGTTCGGTTACGGCGCTTCCCCATTTCGTGACTTCACGAGCAAACATGCGGATGAAATTACTGTTCAACTGGATGGCATCGACCACGTAAAAAGAGAGGATCATCATGCCAATCGCAGCCAGAAGAATAACTACCTTATCGAACTGAAAGGCGAAGTCGCCCCGGGCCGGGGCGAGCGGTGGCGGAAAAAGCCTGAAGATGATGTAGGAAAATAAAAAGTAGAGTGCAAAAAGAACCCCGATTCGAATGAACCGCGGCCCAAACTTATTCCGACATAGATAGATGTGCCACGCGTGCTCTGCGGAAAAAGGCGGCTCCGGTCCCGGCTTATCCGGAGAAGACATGCGCCATTGTTCGAGGCCCAAGCCGAGATGCCGCCACTGAAAAGGAGTTTTCGGTAACGGATCGAAAGAGAAGCCTTTCTCTATTTCCCGTGCATTCGCGCGCAGATCGATGCCTGCTTTGATCATGAAATGGATCGCGAGCATGAGCGCGATCAAGCGCAGGATCTCGCTCGGCCAGATGCTGATCCCCGAGAAAAAAGCTAGCGGCTCTTTAGCCGCGCCTTCGTATTGCGCGATGTCAGCGCTCTCGTATTGCGCGAACCAAGCACTATCGTATTGCGCGAACATCGCGACCGAAATGACGATAAACGGTACCCCGCAAACCAGCCAGAAAGTCGTGCTGGCGAAAACTCTTCTTAAACGTTGCGGTGTCGTGCCCCCGCCCGGTAGTGCCGGGCTGGCGACGGTGACGCTGATCCAAGCGGCTATTGCTAGGAGTGCGAGCGCGCCAATCACCAGCCGCCAGAACATCGGACTCAACCAGATGACGCGGACCGCCAAGAGCCAATTCTGCCACTTAACCCCGGGGAACTGCGCGAGATTTCGCTTTTCCCGATCCCATGTAGGAAAAAGCCAATCGCGAAACCAGCTCTTGTTAGAGTGTGAAAGATTTTTTCCTGCCAGGTACCATTCGGGACTTAAATCATAGGCTCCTCGCCGACTGATCTCGAAAACGCGTGGTTGCCAGGAAAGGTAGTCGGCGTCTAGTCCGTCCATTTTGCCAGTAGCTACGAGCGTGCCGGTGTACATTGAGGTTTGATTGCTGTCGCGAAACGGGGCGACGTGCTGCTGGCTGTAAGTTTCCGGCAGCGAACTGCCGAAAGGCGAAACGATGATCAGGTTACGTGCGTCGTCCCAATCATCCCGGCGCTCGAAATGTGCATCGTAGTTATTCGTAAAAAAAACGACGCTACGAAATTCAGGACGCAACGCGCGGAGAATCATCAGCTTGTCATAAATGTCGGCTCCGAGCAGTCCAATGGCGCGAATGCCTTTGCCGCCGTCCTGTTTCCAGAGGGTATTAGTTTCCTTCAGTTAGCGCGCGAGACGGCGCAGATAATCCGATTGATTCAAACCTTCCGTGGCTTCGACGACGACGGCATCCTGGCCAAACTGAACTTTCTGCGATTGCTCTCGCCCAGTGTCTTTGCCGGAATCTCCCGGCAACTGACCGTCGATTCCGCGAAGATATCGATAAAAGTGAATGCGCCCGAGCTGTTTCCCTCCGGCCTCCTGTTTCTCGAGGTCGGCAATTATTTCTTTCTGCCCAGCTTCAAACATTCCCTTTTGTCGAGGGTTTAAAATCTGCGGAGGTAACTGCGCAAAGATTGGTCGGCCCGCCTCCTCAAAGATTTGTTTCCCTCGTTCCTGCGGACTCTCTCCGCCGCGCTCCTCGAGAAGCTCCAGGTTGGTTGGAGTTTTGTGCTCGGGACTCTTTTTTTCCTCATCCTCAACGACTTGGTTGCGCGCGTCCCGTTGGGCCTGGTTCTCAATGATTTGGCTGATGTTTTGACCGGACGCCTTGGCAGCGAAAGTGGTGCTGAGCGATCGCCCGTACGGTGTATCCCATTCCGTCAGGATAACGACATGATCCCCGCTCCACGTGCCGTCCTTTTGCTTTCGCGGTCGAACGTCGATCCGTCGGCGGGCAAGCTCAGCGATCAATTCCTCGAGCACCACGTCATCGCTTCCGACGGTACGGACGAAATGCAGACCGCCACCTCCTTCGATCAACTGCGCGGCGGACGGTGGTGGCGGCGGAAACATGAGGTCATCGCTTTCAACCGTACGGGCCAAATGCAGACCGTCCTCTTCTTCGATCCACTCCGCGACGAACGGTGGTGGCGGAACCTGCAACATGAGGTCATCGCTTTTGACCGTCCGGGCGAAACGCAGAGCGCGCATTCCTTCAGTCAACTTGCGCGGGGTGTCGAGCCTGAGCGATGGGAAGTAACCTCCTGCAAGTGGCCGGCCATCAGCGGGGCCAAAAGAACGCGGCCAAACCATTTTCGCCGCACCGCTTTTCTCCGACCATGAGATGCGTAGTTCGGGCAAAACGTCGAAGGCCCATGCATTTGTGTAAAGGAGGGTAGACTCCGATGCCGTTGCGCGCGGTGAGATAATCGAAACCCCGTTCAACATGTACCAGGCCAGCGGGTCTTCGCACGCTTCGCGAATCATGTTTTGCAGGCCGGTGGAATTTGCTGGACCGATTAATTTCACGTCGATCTTATCGCGGTTCGGCACAAGCCGTGCGATCAGCGCGGCGAAACGATGCAACGGCTCGGTATTGAAGTTCACAGCTGGCAACCAGAGAACAACCACGCGTCTGGTGTTGCGGGGGAAAACGCGTTGGGGATGATCAGTCGCCTCACATTCCTCCCAAGGCATCAAGAACGGGCGCTCCTTCGCGTCGGTATCGCCGGGCGTGATCGTTTCCGGCAGGGGCCAGGCCGACGTCACGAATCCGATATGCTCGCCATCCAACGGGACGAATCCGCTCTCGGTCAATCCTTCGAGCACCGCCTGCCGTGCGCGCAAGCGCGACTCGCCTTGTTCGCTGTACGGCCCGGCGTCCAGCATTACCGCGAGCACGAGAACATGCTCCGGGAAAGTCTCGACACGATTTTTAATACGGTCGGCCAGTGCGGAAATTTTGTGCGAGTCGGCGGCAGCTTTGACAGCGGGCTGCGCGTCGAGCGTGATTCTCTCCTTTTGCGCCACTGCGATCGGGTCTTGCCACAACCGCGCATTCACATCCTGTTCAGCAATCACCGGGATCGGTTTTTCACTCGGAACCGACGGGCGAGTGCTGACCAGCGGTTTGAATTGCGCGATTACTCCGGCGAGGGCCGCAAGAATCGGCAGCAGCGTCCCCCAGGGTAAATCAAACTTCCGTGTTTGCTCTTCGGCCATCGCCGACTGCTTTCTGGAGTTGCGATCCTAAAATGAACGCTGCCTGATCACCTATATTTGCAACACGACAAGATAAACCTGCAAAAGTTCCGCTAACGGTTGCGGCGATGGAGAGAAGTTTCATTGCTCGCCTCGCTAGGACGCGAGTTCCTTCACCGAGTCACCATTGTTATGTCGCTCGTAAGCGTCGTGGCAAGAAAATTCTACGCATTTGAAGTTATTTGGCTGGGAGGTTCACACCCTGCTTTCATCGCCGGCGGCGTCGAGCAATCTTGCCAGCCAATCGGGCGCCTCTATCTCAAGGTGCCTCTTTAAAATGTCGCGAACAAAACAGCGAAAATCCCCGTCGCAATCTGTGCAAAGTTTTTCCATCGTGTGCGCGCCAAGCATGCGATAGCTCTCAAATTGCGATTCGGAGAAAAACTGATCGGCCGTGCTCTCGTGCGGGAAGGTTTCGCTCGTCTTGAAGTATTCGTAGATGTCGCGGGGTTCGTCCCCATAACAAGCCGGCTTGATGTAAACGAGGACGCCGTCGGCTACTCCTTTGCCGTCAACCATCGAATAGCAAATGCGGCCAATGGCGCAGTTATGACCCTTCCGATTTTGTGCCTCCGCCTCGTTGCGCGGATAAATACTCATCTCGCCGAACTCGATGGAGATGCCGAGATCGATCCGGATCTTCCGCACCGCGTCGCCGAGATCGGCGAACGAGCATTCCGGATCCTCCCCAGCATCGCTCACGATGATGTGATGGCAGCGGCGAAGCACCATTTCATAAAGACCGAGATTTTCGAAATGCCCACCGTCGGACAGATAGACGTAAGGACTCTTGTCGTTCGTTAGGCCAAAGGCTTCTGCGATCATCGGACCAATGCTGAAACTCGGATAGCCGAGTTGAAAGGTCGCATCGCCCGCCGGTCCCGGATTTCCGAGCCATGCGCCCAACCGCACGTTGAACAAAGTGAGGATTAAAGTGACGAGCGGAGACGAGTGATGACCCATATTTGGGCTCGCCGCCGCGCCGGAGATGGTGACCGCGGAGCCAAGCGAAATTCCGTCGCGGCTGCCGTAGCTTTGGCCGGGTGCGACATGCGTTTTCCGATAACCGACCGGATACGATCCGCAGTGCAACGGTGTGACGGTGAAGCTCTCCGCTTTCCTTTCCTGCCAGGCGAGGTTGCCGCCGCCAACGAGGTTCAGCGCGATATTGATGACCGGCAGCAATTTACCGCCGAACTTTTCTTCGCTCCACATCTCCCACATCCGGATGTTATCGCCTTCGTCGAAACCAGTAAACGGATTCGGGTCCCGATGAGGATTCGAGGCACCGAGATAAGCGCGAATCAACCGATCGCGATACATCGCGTGGAGCGAAAATTTGTTTGAGTTGATCAGGCAGCCGAGGCCGACGCCGAAAAGGACGAACAAGACCGTCATGGCAAGAATCGCCCACCACGGAGTGTAGAGAATCACGTTGAGATATTTCACGCTGCGCCCAAGCACGTGGGAAACAGTATCGAGTTTCCAGGCAAAATGACCCGCATCGCCAATGTATTCCATCATCACAGTCGCGCACTTTGTGATAAGAATCAGAAGCACCGCGACGAAGACAATAGCGGCGACACTCGCTGCTTTGGAGAGGATCACCGCGAGCGGTCCAGCTTTGGCGCCTTGTTGCTCGTTCGCAGGAATCGAGCTACTGCGGCCGGCGAAAACCGTGAACGCCGCGGCAACGCCTCCCATTGTGACTGTGGAAATCGCGGAGGTGGACCACGAGAGCAGGAACGGCCCAAAAATAACGAGCGAGCTCATAACCATCCAACCGGCGGCGACTGCGAGTAGCCAACCAGTCGTGCGGCCCCACCATTCACGGTCCGGATCTTCAGTCCATCGGCTGGAGATTCCCGCGAAAATCATGATCGCCAAAAAAAACAACGCCATGAAAAGTGGAATGCCGAAGCAGGTGTACAATTCCATTTTTGCGATTGGCTGCGGAAACAATCGTTCCGCGCCAAACCAGAGAAGCACTCCGCCTATCGCGCCCGAGATAATGACGGCGAGAAATTCAAAGAACCGAAATCCGTGCGCCGGCAGGAGCGACCCTACCCACGAAAATAAGTGAATCACGATTCCGAGATAAAGGAATGGCACCCAGGTACGCGGGCGACCGAATCCGAATAACGGCCAGGCCGGCAGATGGCGTCCGTAATAAGTGAACCAGGCCCAGTGCATCGTTAGTAGAATCGAGGCCAAAAAGAGCGGTGCGAGGCAGAAGATAAGAAATCTTCTTTGATTCCAACGCGCGTTGCGGCCGCACGGCAGATTAATGCCCATGTAGGCGACACCGATCACGACAAAGACCGAACCCGCCCACAAAGGGGCATTCGTGTACGGCGGCGGGTTCATCATCAATATCGCCGTGTAAATCCACGGTAAGGCGAGGACGGCAGCCAGCAGTGGAATGATGACGCACCAATTGAGGAGAAGATTGCGCAGATAAGTGCCCACTAGCGTCCAGCTATCGGCCGAGAACAAGCCAAGACGCGGACTGAGGTAGTTGCTGTAGCTGCGCAGGTTTTGAATTTGTTTCGGCTCGGGATTCGGCCGTGTTTGGTCGCGCGATTCCGCGAGTTGCGCCGCGACCTCAGCTAGGCCGCCATCGGAACGATGAATCCACGCCGCCAGCCAGCCACCGATATATCCACCGCCGGAAACCGTGGAAAGATAGTGAAACCTGTCGAGCAACTCGCAGCGCGCCAAGCCTTGTAAAACCCCTAGTCCAAAGGTCGCGCTGCGAATGCCGCCGCCCGAGATGCAGAGCGCCGACCGTTTTTCTTTGAGGCCATGAATCGCAGACCAAATGGCTTTCAACCGAGCGGCTGGCTCGGTTGACTTTGAATAGTCTGCAGGCAGTTCGCCGTAGAGCGCAGTAAACTCGGCCTCCAGTACTTCATGCAGTGGCAGCGACGGGTCGGCCGATGAAATTTTCTTCGCCATGTCTGCGGAGCAGCGGCGTCCGCGCACCAGCGTCTATCAAGATTCTGTCGGCGCGTCAATCTTGGTAACAGCACTTCAATGGTTCAACGCTTCCCTAGCACGCCGTAGCCTTGGCGAAGGCGGCAACGATTCTCGCTGGATTTTCTGCGCGACTCGGCGACATATTGCCGTCGCCAATTGCGCCCGTAGCTCAGCCGGATAGAGCAACGGATTTCTAATTGAAGAAAGAGTTTTTGCGCGGGTTTGCACGCTTTTGCAAAACGTTATTACACGAGGACAAAAACCGTTAGGCCGAATACATTGCTTTTGCGTCCAGTTGCGCTATTTTGCATCGAAAATCCATGTGAGCGTAGAAAACGACCGTGAAAAATCCTGACGCTCACGAACTGCGCCCGCATTCTGCTGAAACTGGAAAATCGCATCCTCGTGAAGGGTAAGTACAAAGAGTTGGTCTGACTGAAAGGGCGAGCGCCTTGGCAAATCCTGAACACCTTGCGAAACTGAAGGAAGGAGTCGAGGCGTGGAATCAGTGGAGGGAGAATCTTGAAGCCGAGCCCGATCTTAGCGGAGCGGACCTTACCGGCCTCGATCTAAGGGATTATCGGTTGTACCAGGTCAATCTTTCCCGAGCGATCCTGGAAGGCGTTACTTTCGGGGGAGCTAATCTCTCTCGCACTAATTTTCACCGAGCCATATTCTCCCAACCACCTCCGCTTTGGAACAGCGTTCTACGTGAGGTGAATCTGAGCGAGGTTGACCTAACTAGCGCGAGTCTGGAAGGCGTAGATCTCACTGCTGGGAATCTCAGCCGATCGTGCCTGCGCCGATCCGACCTGAGCAAGTCGACGCTCTTGTTCGCTCAACTTGAAGGAACCGATCTTAGGGAAGCTCACATGAACGGGGCGGACTTACGGGGCGCGAATCTGCAGGGAGCCGATCTCCGGGGAGCGAGCCTGCAACGTGTCAACCTAATTCAAACGAATCTGGCTGGGGCAAACCTCACCGGTTGCCTGGTTTATGGTATTTCGGCGTGGGATTTGAACTTGGAGAGCACGCTTCAATCCAATCTGGTCATCACGCCCCCTGGTGAATCCCCGATCCAGGTCGACAATCTTGAAGTAGCCCAGTTCATTTACCTGCTTTTGAACAACAAGAAACTCCGCAGCGTCATCGACACCATCACTTCCAAAGTGGTGTTAATTCTGGGTCGTTTTACACCGGACCGAAAAGTCGTTCTCGAGGCGATTCGGGACGAACTCCGCAGGCGCGATTATTTGCCGGTCTTGTTTGATTTCGAGAAACCTGCCAGCAAGGACCTTACGGGGACGATCTCAACGCTAGCGAACATGGCTAGGTTCATTATCGCCGATCTGACCGACCCGAGTAGTGTACCGCATGAATTGGCGACGGTCGTCCCTGGGACGGTCGTCCCGCTCCAAGCGATTATCTTGGAAGGACAGCGAGAGTACGCAATGTTCCCGGATCTCATGAGGAGACACCACTGGGTCCTGGAGCCCCACCAGTACAAATCCAAAGAACTGCTCATCGCTCAACTGAGCGAGCGGGTGATTGCCCCGGCGGAAGCCAAGGCGAAGGAGCTAGCGCAGAAATAGTCAGAACCAGTTTCAAAAATACTTTTGAGGGTTAGAAAAGCGACCCTCAGGGCTGAAGCCCGTACTTCGGCGAGGTCTGGCGACTGTTCAGTCTGCGCCCAAATGAAACTTTCGCCAGGGAGGAGCAAAGTCGCGAGAGCGGTGCTGAAAGCACGCAGACGGTCTCCCGATTCGCGCAGGTGAAAATCGGTAAGACCACATTAGAATAATTGTACGCAATTGAAAATTGATGCGCACGGATCGAAACTGCTGCAAACCAAACACCTGAAATTGCATCACAGCGTTTATGTGGTCCTGCTTGACAATGCTGTTGCTAGGCACCCATCCATTTTACGCGCCAATCCAAGGCGTGATCCGTTGAAGCCGTGCGTGTATGTCGGAATGACGGGGTTACCGGTTGATCACCGATTCGAAAATCACAAGAACGGCTACAAATCAGCCTGGGTTGTGAAAAAATACGGCCTTCGATTAATGCCAGAGCTTTACGAACATCTAAATCCAATGCCATTTGAGGCGGCGGCCCAGATGGAAATTGAATTGGCTGAAGATCTAAGAGCCGCAGGGTATACCGTGACTGGGGGAAGATAGTCGCGGGTTCGATTCCCGCCCCCGCCTCTTTTCATAGGTAAAAACGCCGGAAATGAGCCGAAAAATCGGCGTAATCAGAACAGAATTCAGAACACTTCCACCGGTTTCCTTAGTCGTTCGCTATTGTCCGTTGACGTTGAAAGGCGACTGCAATCGGGAATTCTTTTTGCGCGGCCCCTAGCGCCGCGAAGTTCGCGCCGATGATTGCATCGGTTGATTGCAAATGATTGCGGGGGCAACAGCAAAGTACCGCGCTCAAGCTTCACTCGTTCTTCCCGCCTACGTACAGGCCCTCACAGCGGGCGCAATCACCCTTCGGCGTCACTGCTGTGCACCCTTACAGAATCAGGATCAATGTCCAGAATAGCAACGTTGACCAGGAGGTTGTTGCCGTGTGAGTCACTATCGGAAAGGCCAAACGTGCGCCGGGCAACCCTGTCCAGCTTCTCAATTTCGTCGATGGAAGTCAGGATTTCGCTACCGGCCATTTTCTCAACGTGATCGACGCCGCGCTCTGAGACGCCCGCCATGCGCCCTACGTGACGCTCTCCGCGTTGTTGCATCGACAGAGCCACGGCTTCAACCGGCGAGACCGCGAGCGGAGTTTCGTCGCGCTTTGCGAGTGCCTTCGCGGATTCAATCTCGCGCGTCCAGTCCTCGCGTTTTGCTCGTGCGAGCACGGTTCCCTCTGGAATGTTCATGTTCCGGGCGATCTCGCGCAAGCCGATGCCGCTGGCATATGCGGTTTTGACTTGCTGCCAAATATCTGCGGAAACTCTGCTGCGTCCCGCTCGGTTCGGCACTGGTAGGTTGCCGTTGTCGCGCTCATTCATGTTCAACTGAACATTTATACTGCTTAGTCGAACAAAAAGCAAAGAGGGTGCCGTTAATGGCACCGCGAGTCTTAGCTCTTTCGCCGGTGACGCCTATTTGCCCTCGACTACGGGCAACGGCATTAGTAAACTTCACAAAAGGGTGAACGCCCAAAATACGTCCGCGGAGAGTAAGCCGGATCTCTCGCTTGAGATCGCACACCTCTTGTTAATCGACGTCGTCGGTTACTCGAAACTGCTGGTCGATGAGCAGATTGAGCTGCTCCAAGAGCTGAATCAAATCGTGCGGAGCACCGAACATTTTCGGACGGCGGAAACAAGTGGCAAACTCATCCGAGTGTCGACCGGAGACGGGATGGCACTCCTTTTCTTCCACAGTCCGGAAGAGCCGGTGCGATGTGCGCTTGAGATCAGTAGAACATTGCAAGAGCATCCGCATATCCAGCTGCGGATGGGAGTGCACAGCGGCCCAGTGAATCAAGTCACCGATGTTAATGACAAGACGAACATCGCCGGATCAGGGATCAACGTGGCGCAGCGCGTCTTGGATTGCGGCGATGCCGGGCATATTCTTTTGTCCGGGCATATAGCGGAAGATTTGACCCAATACCGGCACTGGCAGCCGTACTTGCACGATCTGGGCGAGTGTGAGGTGAAGCACGGGCTGAGGCTGCACCTAGTTAATCTCTACAGAGACAATCTCGGCAACCCACATGTTCCGAACAAACTCAAGCGAGGAAGAAGATGGAAGCAGACGTCCGGTGTTAGCGTCCGTCCAGTCATTGCGCCCCGTTTGCCCAAGTATGTGCTTATCGCTGTTTTGCTCGTTTCAGCTGTGGCGTTGGCGATCAGCTTTTCAGTCTTTTACCGACGAGGCTCACCGGCAGTTGCACGCTCCTCTTCGGGGAAAGCCGCCGACGTAGGACTTCCTATTGCGGAAAAGAGTATCGCCGTGCTTCCGTTTGAAAACCGGAGCGAAGACAAAGCGAATGCGTACTTCGCCGAGGGCATCCAGGATGAGATCTTGACGCGCTTATCCAAGATCGCCGATTTGAAGGTAATCTCGCGCACTTCCACGCAGCATTACAAAAGTGCGCCGGAAAACCTGCCCGAGATCGGCAAGCAGCTTGGGGTTGCCCACATCTTGGAAGGCAGTGTGCAAAAGAGCGGCGATGCCGTGCGCGTCAGTATCCGGTTGATCAAGGCGACCAATGATTCCCAGCTCTGGGCCGATACTCTTGATCGCAAACTGACCGATATCCTTTCGGTGGAAAGCGAAGTAGCCATCACCGTTGCCGATCAATTACGTGCAAAGCTCACGCGTGAAGAAGCTCAATCAATTGCGGCGAAGCCGACCGACGACCCTCAAGCCTACGATGCCTATTTGCGCGGTCTCGCTTATACATTAAGCAGTGTTGGCTTCGAATCGCGCAACGTTATCCCGGCACGCCAGTATCTTAAAGAAGCGGTGCGAATTGATCCGAAGTTCGCTCTTGGTTGGTCATTGCTATCGTCCGTTGATTCGGCCGGTTACATAAGTGTTACTCTTCCACGAACGACCGCCCTCCGCGATGAGGCGCGTATCGCAGCCGAAACGGCTCTTAGACTTCAGCCCAATCTTGGCGAGGCAGTATCGGCTAAAGCATTTTATCACTACGTCTTTTTGAAGGACTACGACACCGCCTTGCGTTACTTTGAGCAAGCGGCCCGACTGCTACCCAGCGACGGCCGGATCCCTGAGGCGCTCGCATTTGTCGAACGGAGGCGAGGTCGGTGGGAGCAAAGTGACGCGTACTTCAACCGCGCCGAACGGTTAGACCCGCGCAACGTTCGCACAATCGGCCAGCACGCAGCGTTATACAAAATGCTTCGCCGCTTTCCCGACGCCCTGCGCAAGTATGAAGACCTTCTTAATATTACACCAGACGATCCTCAGGCCGTTGTGCGCCAGGCCGCTATTTTTCAAGCGATGGGCGACCTTCCTCGCGCTGCGGCTGTCTTAGCTCCACTTTATTCCAAACCCGACGATGACGGCGCGATTGAACCACTAGCTTACCAGGCGATTTTGGAGCGGCGCACGGCATCAATCATTCCCCGGCTAAAAGAAATGCTCTCCAAGCCTGATTCAACACCGGGTGATGACAAGGGCGAGCTGCGCTTTTGGCTCGGCTGGGCACAGGACATTGCGGGCGATCGTGCCGGTGCACACGAGAGTTGGACGCAAGCTAAAAATGAACTGGAATCTTCCCTTAAAGAACAACCCGAAAGTTATCTCCTCATTGGAGATCTCGCGCTCACCGAAATGAACCTTGGTGAAAACGCCTCGGCAATGACACTCGCCGATCGCGGGCTCGCCGTGAATCCGATTGAGAAAGACGCGATGACTGGACCCTGGCCGCTTGAGGTGTTTGCCCGAGTGACTGCCGCAACGGGCGATCACGACCGCTCCATCGCCGCCTTGAAGAAGTTACTTTCAATTCCGTACGAGGGCCCGTTAGCTTCACACCTCCCACTCACACCAGCGCTACTCAGACTCGATCCGATGTTCGATCCACTGCGAAATGATCCGCGCTTCCAGAAACTCTGCGACGAACAGAAGTGAATGGGGAGAGTTCTGCGCCGAGCTAACGCGACGCAACGTTCACAAGATCACAAGTCCTGTTTATTGGCTGGTGATCGAGATCACGGCTCCTTGAACTCGCCCGCGTGTTCGTGTGTCTCAATCACGTTGCCTGATTCATCGTAAACGCGGATCACGGCGTGATGTGATCGGCTGAAAAACTTGGCAAAGCTGATTGCATTGCTGATTGCGTCTGGCTCGCCATACCACAGCGTGCGATGGATCATACTTTGCGGTGTGGTTATTTCACTGGAAGGCGACAGGGACTCGAGATAATCGCGCCCAAATTGTTTGTCGAAGCTCGGCGGGCTTTTTCCGAGGCCGTATTGATCTTTGAGGTTGCAGTAACGAAAAAGGAGAGGCCGCCAATGCGACGGCCTCTTCGATTTCTGCTAGATGCCCTACCGAGCCAGGGATTGTCTGGTTAGAATCCGAATCGTACGATGCGGCTTCCCCAGAGGAGACCACCCGCGTTGACTTTCTCGTTCACAAGCCAGGCATTGGCTGCATTTAAGGGATCCGTTGTCACCGCGGAGTAGTCACCCCAGCGCTCCGGGTTGTCT
>WNGI01003232.1_pt1 | contig 20243 bp, 19 predicted proteins | sample 5400621 | NCBI WGS metagenome assembly WNGI01 (sample SAMN13153374, study PRJNA577476) | soil metagenome | isolation source: 20 cm soil or saprolite under Garry oak tree replicate 1 | place: USA:California | collected 2016-06-15
CCATTCGCAAATGAAAACGCCGTGGACCGAGCGAGAACTGGCGAATGTGGACCGTAGAGCGGACGTTTGATATCGGAGAAAAAACTTTCGTGTCGGGGATATGTTTACCTGTCTTCTGCGCTTTATTGCGAAGCACAGGCGTAAATATCCTAAAGTGATGTTCGAGGGATAAGAATGTTCGATTCAGTACGAAGGCAGGGGTTTTAAAAAGATTGACATTAGATAGGTAAACGAATCAAGCTTCCGCATATGAGCACCTTGCCACCCAAACCGCCGCACGGACGGCCGCCCAAACCGCCGCGCAAACCGTCGACCAAACGGCCGCGCAAACCGCCACCCCGACGGCCGCCCAAACCGCCGGCACCTAGGTGACGCCCAGTACTACGCTAAGCCTCTAACCGGGCCTCACCGCGGTGCCAAGTCGATCAACCAGCTAGCAGTGCGAATGTCAGCAGCTTGGCGGAGTTTATCAATGTACCGGCATCCTCCAATCATATCTACCCTAAGCTGAACTTAAAAGAGCTGCTAAGGCTATCTGACGCGTGACGACATTTTTGAGCAGATATATAAGGGAAAAGGATATCGTCTTAATAATTACTGGACGTCCACATCGGTCACGTCGAATTGATTGGCGTGCACGGATTACTTTGGACGGAACAATTACAATAGGTGATGGAATCACCTCGGAGCGGGCGAAGCGACGAGTTTTTGGAAACGAGGATCCTTTCGGAGCGGATCGAACATCGGATCGAGCCGGAGCAGCGCGGGAGTAAGCGGCGGCCCCCCCGCAGCCAGCGCACCAACGTACGGTATCGAGAGTAGTTTCTGTAACGCGGCGATGGCGCGGTCTGGCTCTCCCATGCGAGCCGCTACCCGTGCGAGAAACTCGAGCGAAGCGGGACCAGTCAAGACGTCTTTCTCGATGGGATTTGCGGCCATCGCCCGTTCTGCCAGAGTCAACGCGGCGGCCTTGTCGCCGAGACCCATATTGGTCAGCGCAAGATCTCCAATCAGGATATAGTTTTCCGGTTGTTCTCTCAGGAAGGGTTCCAGTTCGCTACGCGCCTGTCGCCAACTTTCAGCCGCGCCGGCATGATCACCCGCCACTTCCTGCGCCCAGCCTAACAAAAAGCGCAGTTCGCCATTAGTGTAACCCAAGGCCGGATTCGGCTTGGCCAATATTTCTTTTAACCGAAGGATAATGGCTGCAGGGCGTCGCTCCAGGATCGCCTGGTAAACTTGTGTTTCCAAGTCCTCGGGGGCATCGGCGGTTAAGTGGAGCGGAGCGAGCAGCGCCGATGCACGCGGCAAGTCGCCCTGCGCTTGTGCGACGGCCGCCTTCTGCGCCAAAATATCGGGGTCATCCGGGGTAATATTGAGACCTTCATCAAGCTTTCGCAGCGCTTCCGGAAAACGACGAAGATAGATATAGTTAACCGCGTGGTCGGTAAGCAGGGAAACGCTGCGCGGGTCGAGCCGCTCGGCTTCGTTGAAGTAGGCTTCGCTTCGGTCCCACTGGCCCCGCCTGCGTGCGACCAGAGCGAGCGATTCAGGAATCAGGCTGCTATTCGGCAGCAACGGTCGTGCTAGCTCAAAATAACGCACGGCGGTGTCGTAATCCTTCAGACACGCGTAGTAGTATTGACCCTTGGCCAAATTGGCCTCCCCAAGATTGGGCTGAAGCTTGAGGGCGGTTTCGGCTCCCTGGCGGGCCTCGTCGCAGAGAGCGAGTGTTGGTTGGAGACCGTTTGTAAGGTAGTTGAGTGAATCAACGCTCGACAGCAGCGCCCAGGCGAGAGCAAACTTCGGATCCAAGCGCACTGCTTGCTTGAAATATTGCTGCGCGGCAATGGCATTTGGCCTTGTGGAAAAGCTTCTGAGTGTACAAGCCACACCGCGCAGATAGGCATCATAGGCTTCAGGGTTGTCCGTCGGTTTCGCGGCGATCTCTTGCTCTTCCCGACCCGTGAGTTTCGCTTGCAATTGGTCGGCGATGGCTTTCGCAATTTCGCTCTCAACCGAAAAGATGTCGGTCAGCTTGCGATCAAACGTATCGGCCCATGTTGTAATGCTGCGTGGATGTGCGCGAGATCACCTTTAGATCGGCGATTTTGGATAAGCGCGTTGAAATCTCGTCTTGGATTCCATCAGCAAAATAAGCATTGGCCTTTTCGTCACTCCTGTTTTCGAAGGGCAAAACGGCAATCGATTTCTCGGGAATCCCTGGTGCATGCGAGATGGGTTGGGTGTTTCGCTTGAACGCGCCGAAATACACGCCAGCCAGTACGAGAACGGCAGCCGCGGCGAGGCTGGCAATAAGCAGTGGCTTCTTCTTGGATCTTTTGGGAGGGGTCGCCCCTATTCTCGCCTGTTCTGATGGAAGCTGGAGCCGTTGTGCAACGTCAACTGCCGACTGCGGCCGCCGCGACGGTTCTTTCGCCAGGCAAGACGCGACCACTTCTTCCCAAATCTGTGCAACCGACGCCGGCTCGATATCGAATTCCTTGCGACGCTCGGTCATTGAAGGAGCGACTCGCTCGCAAATCTGCCGATCGATATTGCCCGAATAGAATGGCGGCTTACTCGTAAGCAATTCGTAGATCGTCGCGCCTAACGAGTAAATGTCGTCGAGATGTGTGCTGCGCTCGCCGCCCAGTTGCTGCGGACTCATATAAACCAGGGTGCCGCTGCGGCCTTGTTCCGCGGTTAGTCGACTCGCTGAATCAGCGAGACTACGGGCTATACCAAAATCGGTGATCTTTAAGTCGCCTCGTTGATGCACCATCAGGTTGGAAGGTTTCAAATCACGATGAATCACCCTCGCGCGATTGTGAGCATAATCGAGCGCTTCACAAAGCTGAGTGACCCAGCCGGCAATCTCATCCGGCTCAAAGACCTTTTGCTCTTTCTCAGCCCGCAAATTTGAAAGCGTTTCGCCATCAACATACTCCATTGAAATGCAGCCGGAGCGTTCGTCATGGACGAAGTCGTGTATCCGAACGATGTGCGGATGGGTCAGTTCCAGGCACCGCTTGGTCTCATGTTTAAGCTGATCCAATAACGATCGATCCTGGATCATCAGGTCGGGAAGAAATTTCAGCGCGACGTCGCGCTCCAGTTCCTCGTCACGTGCCAGCCACACAATCCCCATTCCGCCTCGGCCGAGCACCTTCACCAGCTTGAAGCGGCGAAACACGACTTGACCGCCGGTAGCATCCAGTGCCGTCTCCAGAAGACAACCTGGGCAGCCTCCCTCGGGCGCGTCGCCCGGGATTTCCGTTCCGCACTTTTGGCAAACTTTGATCAGAGGGGTCATCTCGGGAGTCGCTTGCGCACTCCGCTCTTTTACTGCGCCAAACTCTACCAGAGGTTACGCCAGATAAAACGTCAAAATCGATCAAGAGCGGTTCGCCTTCGTATCGCCTTTATTAGTCATGGCTAGCTCAGCGAGGCTTCCGGGATTCCCTCACTCGGAAGGAGCTTGTGTCCGTGGAAGACGCTTTGCGTCTATGGTCGGTCTTTGGTAGCATCCGTCGGCGTGAGCACGACCCCAGAGGAAGGTGCCTGGCTGGAAGCAGCCGATGGCAGATGCCATCCGATCAAAGGCAGTTGTTCCCTTGGACGAGCCGGCGCTAACACGATCGTGTTGGAATCGGCCAAGGTGTCTCGCCGGCATGCGCTTATTCATCTGCAAAATATCGGCGAACCTTGGCTGATCGATTTTGGCAGTAGCAACGGAACGTTTCTAAACAAAAGACGAATTCATCATCCCATTCGATTAAGTGACCGGGATCAAATCACAATCGGCGATCAGGTTTTCAAGTTCCGCCAGCCGCTCGCCATTTCAGAGCATTACAAAACGGACGTAATGCAACGTACGTTGCGAGAGATCGAAAGCGTTCCCTGTTGGCTTCTCGTCGCGGACATTCGCAGCTTTACACCCCTCAGTCGCCACGTTCAGAGCGAGGACCTGGATGTTCTTCTCGGCACGTGGATTTTCAGTTGCAATGAGATCATCGAAAATCGGCACGGAATGATTAACAAATATCTCGGCGATGGTTTTCTTGCCTACTGGCCGAATGCCGTTACGAGCTCGGAAGAGATCGCGGCGGTCATCTCCGCGTTCAAAGAATTACAACGAAAACAATGGCCGGAGTTTCGGTTCGTTGTTCATTTCGGGCCCGTCGCGATTGGCGGGGTCGCCTCGATGGGCGAAGAAAGCTTGATGGGGGGCGATGTGAATTTGATTTTTCGCCTCGAAAAGTTGGCCAGTTCGTTAGGCGAACCTTGTTGTGTGAGTGATAGCGCGAACGTGAAACTAAATGGACTCGTGGAAACACGCCCCCTGGGTGAATTCGAGTTGAAGGGCTTTGAGGGGAAGCGTGCGTTCTTTGCCGTGTAGGTCAGATCTCGGCCTGAGCCTGCAAGTCAAACGCGACCGCCGGAGCGTTTGTGGCGATCTTTGAACGTGAGCTCGGCGATGCCGGATTTGTCGAGTTCGCCGAGGTTTTCCTGTATCATGCGATCGTATTGTTCTTTGGTTGCGCGTGCGAGCGGTAGATCGAGGCCGAGACTGCGCGCAAGTTCAAGCGCGATGCCGCTGTCTTTGGCGGCATGTGCTGCTGAGAAAAAGCAACTGTGCTCGCGGTTCTGCATGTCTTCACCGTCGGTTTCGAGCACGCGCGAGTTCGCACCGGTCTGCGCGAAAACTTCTCGTAGCATCGTTAGGTCGAGACCGAGCGCTGAGCCGAGCCCGAGGCCTTCGGCCAGGCCTGCGGTGTTAATGTTCATCACCATGTTGACCAGCGCTTTCACCTTGGCCGCTTCGCCTGCTTTTCCGACGAAACGAATCTGGGCGGCAAGCTCTTTCAAAATCGGCTCGGCTTTGCGGAACGCGTCTTCGTTTCCACCGCACATCAGGTAAAGTTTGCCTTCGCGCGCCTGCGTAATGCTCGACGCCATGCATGCTTCGAGCGATTGCGCACCGGCTTTGTTAGCCAGTTTTTCGATCTCCACATGCACTTGAGGCGAGATCGTGGCGCAGTTGACGAACAATTTGCCCCGCGCGTTGACGAGCAAATTGTCACCAGGTCCGGCAAAGATTTGCCGCATCGCCTTGTCGTCCGTCACCACGGTGAAGATCACGTCGGACGCGGCCGTGACTTCCGACAAATCCTGCGCGGCGGCGCACCCAAGCTCCGACGCGAGTTCTGTGGCAGCAGCGCGATTTGTGTCGTAAATCGCCGTGACGTGAAAACCGCGGTCCTTCAACCGGCACGCCATGTTCGCGCCCATTCGACCGACCCCGACAAATCCAATATTCATGATGCCATGTAAGATGTTCGATGTTTGATGTTCGATGTATTGACCGCGGACTTACGGCCACTTGCAAGGATTGCTGTTAATTCGTCGGCTTCCTGTAGCAGAAGTGAGAGCTTGTTTTCGGGAAGAAGTTTGCTGTCGCGGACGAGCTCGAGCCAGTACAGACTTTCATCCGCTTCTTCTACTGCAACGCCTAACTTGGCCGCAAATTCTGCTCGAGACCGTGCCCGGCATGCGCTGCGGTAGTTTGCGCCCACCGAAGTAGCTGCTCGAACCAGCTGGCTCGAAATCGCGCGACCGGCAGCGGTGCGCGGCAGGACATCGATGAGCTTCAACACGCGTAACGCAAACTGTTTGGTTCGATCTTGCAGCTCACGCTTGTCCATCTGCTGCTACATCTTACATCGAACGTCTCACATCAGACATCAAAGCTTTCCCGCAAAAAACGGGTTGTGTTCTTTCTCCTCGCCCACTGTGGTCATCGGGCCGTGTCCGGGGCAGATGATGGTTTCGTCCGGCAAGGTGAGAATTTTCTCGAGGTTGTTTTGTAAGGCATCGCGATACGACACGTTGCCGCCGCCCATTGATCCGGCAAAGAGCGAGTCGCCCACAATTGCGATTGGACGCGCAAGCCCGGTCACGACGTACGTCATTCCGCCGGGAGAATGACCCCACGTCAGGCGCGTATCGATTTGCAAATTGCCAAGCCGGAACCGCTTTCCCTCTTCGATTGGCTCCGCGCCAGGCACTGGTTCGCGCGCCGGGGTAAAAACATCTGCGCCGGTTTCTTCGCGGAGACCCGGCAGATCCGCGACGTGATCGGGGTGCGCGTGTGTCAGCAGAACCAGTTGCACGTCGAGCTTGTGGTGCTTCGCAGACCGCAGCATCTCTCTGGAATCAGCTCCAGTATCGAAGGCTGCCGCTACGCGAGTCGCCGGGTCCCACACAAGATAAGCGTTAACGGCCATGCCGTTGTAATCGGTGGTGAATTGCGCGAGGCCGTCCAACGATTCGATTTTCTTTGGAAGCCATTCGCGGTTGGCAATTTCGCTGAGGGCGCGCCCGTCAAGGCCAAGAACCGGCGCGACGCTTAGCAGCGCCGATTCGTCGAAATCGCCATCCCGCAGCTTCCTAATTGTCTGCGCACTCACCCCCGCCTTGTCGCCTAGTTCAGAATCGGAAATGCCAAGACCGCGCTGCGCTTTTCCGATGATGTCGGCGGCATTGTCTTCGAGTGGACTCATGTTGGCTAAGCGTTCATCACTTGCGTTTCCGGCGCAACGCGCAAACTGACAATCGAATCCAACGCCAATTTCTCAACAGTTCGCGCAACGCTGGCAACTGTGAACGATTTTTTGGTTTCCTTTTCCATCGACGTGATTGCGACGTTATTGATTCCGCACGGAACAATATGATCAAAAGGCGAGAGGTCGCCGCACACGTTCAACGCGAACCCGTGCATGGTGATCCAATGGCGAACGCCGACGCCGATTGAAGCGATCTTCCGATTTTCGACCCAAACTCCTGTGAGCGATTCGCGTCGCTGCGCGGCAATGTCGTATTTGGCGAGAAGATCGATGAGCAGTTGCTCGAGCCAGCGCAAATATTTGTGTAGATCCTGGCCGCACTGGCGCAGGTCGATAATCGGATAACCCATCAATTGGCCCGGCCCGTGATACGTCGCTTGCCCGCCGCGGTTGATCGAAAAGACTGGATGCGGCAAATGTGTGCTGCCTAACAAGCTGGATCGATCAGGCGTGCGCCCAATCGTGTAAACCGGTTCGTGTTCGAGAAGAAGCAGCTGATCTTCAAGCGACGGGTCCTCCCTTTTTTTCGCAGCGAATTCTTCCTGCAGTGCGAGCGCATGTGCGAATTCCGTTCGGCCGAGCCAGCGCACATGAAGATTGGGACGTGACGCTGTCCCGAAAGTTTTCGCGAGTCGGCGCACCGCGCCGATGGTCCCAACAGCGAGATTCATATTTGCATTCCCCCCGGAAGACCACGCGCCGCTGCTTCGTGCATGCGCAGGTGAGTAAGAGCTATCGCCAGCGCGTCTGCGGCGTCGGCATCCGGCGTTTCGGTTAGACCAAGCAGCGCGCGCACCATGAACGCGACCTGATTCTTGTCGGCTCCGCCGCGCCCCACTGTTGATTGCTTGATTCGTTTTGGCGGATATTCGAATACCGGTAATCCTTTTTCAGCGGCGGCCAGAATGGCCGCGCCACGCGCCGCGCCGAGGATGATGGCTGTTTTGTAGCTCTGCACGTAAATGACCGACTCGAGCGCGCAACAGTCCGGTGCGTGTTCGCGAATTAATTCGGCAAGCCGATCGCGGATATGAACCAGACAGGATGAAGGGCGCATCGCGCTTTTGTTGTGGATGGTTCCGAAATAAACAGACTGCGGTTTGCCGTTGTTTGCGTCGACGATTGCGACACCGGTGCTGCGCAAAGAAGCATCGATCGCGAGCACGCGCATTACCCTAATGTTAAAATTGAGCGCCGCTCATTCAACACGGAATCGACAAATTCGAAAGCAACGGTTTTAATCGGGCGGGTAAGCAATGGACACAGGGACGGTTCGGATCATGACCTCATGGGCTACATAGTTTTCACCTACACATTTCACGTTTGGGGCGCCAAGCGAGACGTCGCGCCTGTGGCGACACATGGGAGCGCGGTAAAATAAAACAGTGCCTGGGAAGTCAATGCCAACACGGAGTCGGATCAGCGCCGGTCTGCTTATGTTTCGTCGCAGGAATGATAAAATAGAAGTTCTGCTGGCGCATCCCGGCGGACCATTGTTCGTCCGTAAAGATGACGGCGTATGGACAATTCCAAAAGGTGAAGCAGCTCCCAAAGAGGATTTACTGACGCGCGCTCAAATTGAATTCGAAGAGGAAGTAGGATTCCGCCCCGAAAATGTTCAGGAATGGATTGAGCTCGGCTGGATCCAGCAAAAAGGTGGCAAGATTGTGCACGCCTGGGCGTTCGAAGGAGATTTGCCGGAGCAGTTCGAGTGCAAATCAAATCTGTTCGAGCTGGAATGGCCGCCGCGTTCCGGGAAATACCAAAGCTTTCCAGAAGTCGATCGGGCCTGCTTCTTCTCCGAGAAAAAAGCCAGGCGCAAAGTAAAATCCAGGCAGATTCCTTTTCTCGATCGCTTGCGCGCCGCTCTTGCCGATCGAGACGCGGATCCGACCAGGCGGCGAGCGACGATTTCATGAGAGGTCGCTGGCACCGGACGGCGAACCGCTCATGCGGTCTTCGATCAAACGCTTTTTCAGCCGTTGGCACTTCGACAATATCAAAGTTGTCAGGCGCGTAATCGTGTCCGTGGTCGGTGCAACCGTCGTGCTAATCGGAATCGCCCTGCTGGTATTACCCGGTCCGGCGTTTGTGGTGATACCGGTGGGCCTCGCGATTCTCGCCACAGAGTACGCGTGGGCGCGCCGGTGGCTCAGAAAAGTTCGCCGTATTGCCAGCGACGTTGTCTCCGGTCGGAAGCGAACGTCGATTCGCGATCTTGTGTCATCGAGTCATCGCGGCGAGCAGGAGAAACGCGCAGCCAGCGGTGCCGAACGCTAACTGCCAAGCTTGAAAGCAGTCGTAAGCAAAGATGCGCTGAGGACAGCGCACGCCATGGCTGGATCGAAACCGGAATCGACAAGCCGCCGGAAGCAGCTTAATTCAGCGGCGAAATCGCAATGAGCAAAACCGTAACCGCACTACTGGTCTGCCAGATTTGTAAAAAACCCAAGTCGCCGGAAAGCGGAATGATCGCGGAATTGATTCGGCCGTCGCTTCTCGAGTTCAGCAAAAGGAAGATGCCCGACCTGGATAACAAAGCGTTCATCTGCTTCGAAGATCTAGGCGAGTTTCGGAAGGATTACGTCAAGGAAGTTTTGGAAGACGAGATCGGCGAACTTACCGCGCTCGACCAGGAAGTCATCGAAAGCCTGGAACAGCATGAGATTCTTTCGAGCGACATCATTAAACAGTTCGAAAGGAAACTCACATTTGGCGAGCGACTCTCCGACCGGATCGCCGAATTCGGCGGGAGCTGGAAATTTCTTATCACGTTTGGGGCGGTGATCCTCGTCTGGATCGCCTTCAACGGCATCATGCTGGTGACACACGCGTTCGACCCGTATCCATTTATATTGCTAAATCTGGTCCTCTCCTGCCTGGCTGCGGTGCAGGCGCCGGTTATCATGATGAGTCAAAACCGTTCCGAGGCGCGCGACCGTTTGCGAGCGGAAAACGATTACAAGGTGAATTTGAAAGCGGAGCTCGAGATTCGGCATTTGCACGAGAAACTCGATCATCTCTTGCGCCGTCAGTATAACCGGCTATTTGAGATTCAGCAGATTCAGATAGAGCTGCTTCAAGAAATCGGGCGCCCTAAACGGTAGCCGTTTTCGTCTCTTGGGAACCAGGGATTAATCACTACAACGGGATGTAATTTATGTTTGGGGATAAAACAGTTCATCTTGTCCTGTCGCTCGTCTTCTACTCCAGCGTAACCGTCTTTGGTCAATGGACCGCTGCTACCTCGGGGACAACGAACAACTTGAATGGGGCATATCTGCTCGATTCAGGAGTCGGCTTTGTGGTGGGCGATGCGGGTACTATTGTTAAAACCACGAACGCCGGCATGACGTGGTCACCGCTGACGTCAGGCACGACGAACGCGTTGTACGACGTCTATTTTTTCGATGGCACTCAAGGAGTTGCTGTGGGCGAGCAAGGACTGATTCGCCGTACAACTGACGGTGGAGCTGGCTGGCAAACCGTTGCCAGCGGTGTGAAGGACGGCCTGAGATCGGTGTCTTTCAGTGGGGTAAACGGAATCGCCGGTGGCGACTCGGAGACCATCCTTTATTCGACCGATGCAGGCGCTTCGTGGCATCCCGGGCAAACTGGTTTTTTTGGGCCTCCTTTCTTTGGCGCGTACATGCTGAACTCAACGACAGGCTTCGTCGCGGGACAAAACTTGATTTTTCAGCCTTTGGTTGGCAATAGCACCGACGGCGGAGCGAGTTGGGATTTTCACGCGTTCTATTTTGATAACAACGAAGGGGGTTGCACGGACTTATTTTTCTTCGACCAAAGTACCGGCGTTGTTTCAGGAACGGTCTTTGATGGACGTGGCGCCATCGCCAGAACGACTGATGGTGGAACGAATTGGTCAACGTCATTCTTCGATCAGGCGATCCAAGGAATTGATTTTCCACAGCCAACCAGCGGGTTTGCGGTGGGCGCGGGCGGACGAATCTCACACAGCACGGACGCTGGAATTACCTGGACCGACCAGACCAGTGGGACCTCCGCCAATCTCAACGACGTTTCCTTCGCCAGCGACGCGTTGCGAGGGATCGCAGTTGGCGACGGCGGCACGATCCTATGGACGGCAAACGGCGGCGGACCGGCGCCGACACCAACGCCCACTCCAACAGCTAGTCCGACACCCAGTGCTACTCCGACAGTTACCCCTATCGTGACACCGCGGCCTACTCCCACGCCGAGGCCCAGGCCAACACCGAGGCCCCGTCCTGCTGCCTGAGCTTGAACGCGAGCTAGTTATCGGTTTGGAACACAATATGAACACACATCTGAAAACCGCTTTGTTGCTGTTAAGTTTTATTGGAACTTCGGGACTGACACTCACGATTGAGAGTGGATACGCTGGAAGCCGAATAGCTGCCACCCCATCGAACATGATCACAGCTGGTTCATCAGGTCGGCAATGGGTCTGGCAAAATCCATTACCACAGGGTAACACGCTACAGGATTTCTCCTTTATAGACACAAATAATGGATTTGCCGTTGGAGCTAGAGGTACCATTCTCAAAACAACAGATGGCGGCAACAACTGGGCGCTTATTGCAAGCGAAACGGAGGACGATCTTTATAGCGTTTCCTTTACCGACTCAAATATCGGAACCGTTGTAGGCAATTTTGGAGCTATTCTGAGGACAACGGACGCAGGAAATCATTGGACGATTCAGAGAGAAGGAATTAGCGACGTCCTGTACGGTGTTTCCTTTACGGATACGAATAATGGTACTGCTGTCGGTTCGGATGGTCTGATTCTAAGGACCACAAACGGCGGAACAAACTGGATTCAACAAACCAGCGGAACAACAAACCTCCTTAATGATGTGTCTTTCACTGATGCAAATAACGGTACTGCAGTTGGAGACCATGGCACAATTCTGAGAACTACAAACGGGGGAACCACATGGACTCCTCAAACAAGCGATACCCCAAACAACCTCAACGGAGTTTCCTTCACTGACGCCAATATCGGCAATGTTGTTGGATCAAATAGTACGATTCTCAGGACGACGGACGGTGGAAACCATTGGATGCCTCAGACCGATCCAATTCTCTCTGACCTCCACGATGTTGCGTTTACTGATACAAATACCGGAACGGCTATCGGCCCGGTGGGGTTAATTCTCAGGACGACGAATGGAGGAACTAACTGGCTCAGTCAGACGAGTGGAAGCTTGCAAATACTTTATGGCGTCTCTTTCGTGGACGCGAACAACGGTATCATAGTCGGTTTTGGGGGAGAGATTCTAACAACGACAGACGGTGGTTCTAACTGGAACATCCAAACACGCGGTACAAAACAGACACTTTTCGGAGTTTCTTTTACTGATGTTAACACCGGAGCTGCGGTTGGATTTGGCGGGACGATCTTAAGAACAACTGACGGAGGAAGTAATTGGGTTGCCCAGAATAGCGGAACAACCAATCAACTAAACGAGGTTGTTTTTACCGATGCGAACACAGGGACTACAGTTGGTGAAGGCGGTACGATTCTTAGAACAACTGATGGCGGAAATAAGTGGAACGACCAGGTTAGCGGAACCACTAACCTCCTGTTCGGGCTTTCTTTTGTAGATGCAAATACAGGGGCTGCTGTCGGGGCGGAGGGTACAATCCTCAAGACAACAGATGGTGGGAATCATTGGCAACCTCAAACAAGCGGTACAACAAATTTTCTTTTCGGAGTGTCATTTACTGATGTTAACACCGGAACTACCGTTGGATTGGGCGGGACGATCCTAAGAACAACTAATGGAGGAAGCAGCTGGGATCCTCAAGCCAGTGGAACTACAGTGGCTCTTCGCGGAGTTGAGTTTCAGGATTTTAATAAGGGCACAGCAGTTGGAAATAGCGGTACCATCCTTAGAACGACTGATGGCGGAAACCATTGGGGACCTCAAACGAGCAAAACAACTGACCATTTGTGGGACGTTTCCTTCTCTGACACAAACAACGGAACTGCCGTTGGTGAGGGAGGCACAATCGTAAGAACGACAGATGGAGGGAGTACCTGGATTGTAGATTTCAGCGGCACATTCGATACCCTTTACGATGTCTCTTTTACTGATGCGAATACAGGAACTGTCGTTGGTGACATTGGTGCAATTCTCAGAACGACAGGATCCGGGCCGAGTCCAACACCCACGCCGAGGCCTACTGCCACGCCACGACCGCGTCCCACTCCAAGGGCGCGTCCTACTCCGTCGGTCTAACAACTATGTTAACTGGGTAGGAGGGATGAACGACAGAAGGTTAACGACAGTATTGTCTTTTCTCGTGGTTACAGCCGTGTGCGGGCTGGTATTGGCCAGCCATCCTGAGCTTAGACAAGACCGCAAAGCAGCACACACCGCGAAGCGTCGCGGAGATACCTCATCAGGCGCGCAGTGGCGCTGGCAAAATCCTCTTCCACAGGGGAACAATCTCCGCGGCGCTTCGGTTGTGAACGCAAACACTAGTACGCTGGTTGGTGATTACGGTACAATCGTCAGGACTACCGATGGCGGAAATAACTGGACCATACAGTCTAGCGGCACGACGCAAACTTTGTGGGCCGTTTCGTTCACAGATTCAAGTAACGGAACGGCTGTCGGCGAAGTTGGCACGATCCTCAGAACTACGGATGGTGGCGCTCACTGGATAACACAGCCAAGTGGAACGGTGCTGAACTTGCGTGCAGTTTCATTCACCGACGGCAACAGTGGGACGGCTGTTGGCGAGGGCGGGGTCATCCTCAGGACCACCGACGGCGGAAACATTGGGGGCCTCAGTCAAGCGGCACGGCGGAAACTCTGTTTGGAGTCTCGTTCAGCGACTCCAATACAGGAACGGCTGTAGGTGGAACGTTTGGTCAGAGCGAAATCTTCAAGACGACGGACGGTGGCGAACATTGGATTCCTCAGGTAAAAAGTCCAGGGACGGAGTTCCTTTTCGATGTTTCGTTTACCGACACGAACAACGGAACGGCCGTGGGTGATCAGGGCACAATTCTGAGAACAACTAACGGCGGAAACAGCTGTGTACCTCAACCTAGCGGAACCACCAAGACGTTATACGGCGTCTCGTTCACCGACCAGAACAACGGAACGGTTGTCGGGTTCGAGTTCGGCGGCACCGGTATTATCCTGAGGACAACAGATGGGGGAAACAACTGGGTTGAACAGACGTCGTATTCACTTCCTCAAGGTGCGAGCAGTTTCTTTGCAGTCTCCTTCAGCGACGCAAACACCGGAACGATTGTTGGCGAGGCCGGGATCGTTCTTCAAACCGCAAACGGCGGACAACAATGGAGCAGTCAGCCAAGCGTCACGTTCAATTATTTACATGGAGTTTCGTTTACCGATGCGAATACCGGCAGTAGGAGCATTTGGCGCGATTCTCAAGACAGCGGCTCAGGGTCCTACGCCCCGGCCAACGCTGACACCCAGGCCACGTCCCACACCTGCGCCTCGACCATAATGTCCGCAGCTCGAAAAAAAATCAGTCACTGATTACCGATAGATCGAACGTTTCTTCGTTCGGCCAAAAATTCTCCTTGCCTTCTTCGCAAGCGCCTGCGCAATATCCCGGGTACTGAATCGCGGAGCGTCAGCTTCGATTCGACACAAGGAAATCACGAAGGCTGGTGCGTAGAAGAGGACCAACAGTATGAAAATATCTAATGCAGCAAAGTTGATTTTTTGGGTCGCAGCCATTTTTGCGATTGGAATTTTGCTGCGCGCTGAGTCCGGCCAGAAGAGCGCACGTACGCCAAACACCAAGGGCGCACCCTTGCGCATTGTTGATCAAAACGGCCGGCCGGCTGTCAATGGCGTGGCATCGCCTAACGGCCAAATTGTTGATGTGGCGGTGGGGCCTGACTTCGCGTTTCACCCGGACACAGTCAATATTTCCGTAGGCGACACGGTGCGGTGGACGTGGGCCGGGAGTGGCCACAGCGTCACCAGCGGCCAGCCTTGTGCCGCCGATTCCCAATTTTGTTCCCCAGACGACATGAACTGCGCCGCGGGAGTCCTTTCAAATGTAGGTACCGTTTATACGCATACTTTTGCTGCGCATGGGACCTATCATTACTTCTGCGCCTCGCACTGCATTGCTGGCATGACTGGCGTAGTAAATGTTGTCTCCCCTTCGGATACCATACTTTACGGCTCGACCGGCGACGTTAATGCCAGCGGCGGCGGCCGGCTCTGGCTGATTGACGTCACAACACAGGGCGCATTTCTTATCGGGGATACTGGTTTCGATCGCCTCGGAGGCATCGCGTTTGATGGCAATGGTACGCTTTACGGTGTCGCCGGAGGAGCCACTCACCCCCCAAGCACTTTGTTGACCATCGACCCGACGAATGGTCAGGCGACTGTCATCGGGTTGATCTCTGATCTCGCCCAAGGTGTTGACGGACTCCGATTCAACTCGCAGGGCGTCCTTTATGGAGTCTCGTGGGACAATAACGTAAGTGTCGGCAAGCTGCTGACAATCGATCCATCGAACGGAGACGTCCTAAGCTCGCTCACGCTGATGGGCTCGGGGGACTCATTCTGTGCGGGAATTGCTTTTGATTCTTTGGATGTCTTATATGGTTCGCGCGGGGGTGGCAGTCACAACGAAGATATTGATCTGATTAATCTGGTCACCGGTGTGCTGACGCCTATTGGATCGACGGAAGCTGTGATCTCTGATATCACGTTCGCTCCTGACGGTACCCTCTATGCCAGCTCTCCTATTGCAGATTCTCCTATGCCAGCTGATCTCTACTCGATCGATCCAGTCACCGGGGCCAAAACGTTACTGTTCAACACAGGTATTGCGAGATTATCCGGTTTGGCTGCAGCGCCAGCGAGTCCCACACCCACACCAAGACCTAGGCCAACACCGCGGCCTCGCCCGACACCAGCGCCTCGCCCATAATGGCTGTAGCCGCTTCGCTGTGCGAAGCGCAAGCCCGGGACGATTGTAAGTGCGGTTGGCGCGTCTCGCAGAGACGCGGCTACAGCGGCACCCATTTTGGTGGCGCAACAAGAGCTCTGCTGCGACAAGCCTTAGGGCGAGATTCCATCGGCGCATCAAATCAAAAAAAGAGCCGCCAGCGACTGTGCGTCCGATTCTCTTTTGCAGGTAAAGCCATTATGCAGAGAGGAATTCTGAGATCGTGCGCGCTGTTCGCACTCGTGGTGTTGTGCGTGCACACGAGTCTGTCTCCCGTGATAGCGCAGCAGCCGCAGCAAACGCGCGAGGGAATTGTCACTACCTTCGCACCGCTAGTGGAAAAGGTCGCGCCGAGTGTCGTCACAGTGTCTACGACGCAAACGATCTCGCGCGGGCTGACGGCCTATCCATTTTCCGATGATACGCTGCGCCAGTTTTTCGGGGGACGCTCTCCGCAAAGACAAGGCAAACAGACGCTACAAGGCCTCGGCTCGGGCGTGATTGTCAGCCACGTTGTTTCAGGCGCGGACGAAATAATGATCGGGCTTGGCAACGATCTCCGCAGATTCAAGGCAAAAAAGGTCGGCACTGATCCTGGCACGGACGTCGCGCTGTTGAAAATCGACGAAAACAATCTGCGCTCCCTCAACTTTGCCGACAGCGACAAAGCGCGCGCCGGCGACACTGTGCTGGCGATTGGCAATCCATTCGGCCTGCGGCAAACGGTCACGATGGGGATCATCAGCGCGGTCGGCCGCGGCGGCATCGGCATCGTGGATTACGAGAATTTTATCCAGACCGACGCAGCTATTAACATGGGCAACTCCGGCGGCGCGCTCGTTGATATCGAGGGCCGGCTGCTCGGCATCAACACCGCGATCTTCACCCGCAGCGGCGGAAACCAGGGAATCGGCTTCGCTATTCCCGCAAATCTGGCCCGTGAGGTGATGCAGAGCTTGCGTGATAAAGGTCGCGTCGTGCGCGGGTACATTGGCACCTCGGTGCAAACCCTCACTCCGGAGATCGCCGACGCGATGAAGCTCAAAGGGCAACAGACCGGCGCGCTTGTGGCTGAGGTTGAACCAAACTCTCCGGCCGCCAAAGTGGGGATCAAAACCGGCGATGTGATTACGGCTGTGAACGGGAAGAAAGCCAATGACCCACGCGAGTTGCGTTTGATGATCGGTTCGATGGCGCCGGGGACCAAGGCGCACATGGAGATCAATCGCGAAGGTCAGACCAAAACGTTCGACGTCCAGCTTGGCGAGATGCCTCCCGGTGCTGCTGACGAGGACACCGAGACATCGTCTGAAGAAACCGCGCAGCCGGAAAAAACAACGGTGTTCGGCGGCGTGGCGGTAACGACCATCACCGAGGACATCCGTACCGCGCTTAATCTTCCAAAGGACGTTCAAGGTGCGGTGATTGCCGACATTGATGCAGAGTCGCCGGCTGCGAAATCCGGCCTTCGCGAAGGCGACGTGATCCAGGAAGTGAACAAGCAGCCCGTGAAAAGCGCAAAAGATCTGCTTGCGATCAGTAAGAAATTGAAGCCTAACGACAAAATTCTGATGCGCGTTTACAGTCAGGGCCGCAGCGGTTACGTCGCGTTGGAACCGAAGTAGCTGGATGGCTGTAGCGTCCGCTGTCCTCAGCGGAGATCTCATTCGCTGTGAAATCCCATGCGCTGAGACAGCGCACGCTACAGCACTTCAAATATCCAAAAGCACTCTGGCCTTCCAGCCGCCTTCCATTCGCTCGACAGAGAAATCGTGAAGCGTGACCGCTTTCACGTCCGCGCGTTGATGATGCCGTTCCGCATCGAGCGGTTCGCCCTCGGCTATTCCGTGCAGAAAAAGTTTTTCATCCTTCTCTTCGATTTCCAGTTGGCGCATGCGTAGCAAAAGACGCTCGGCGTCTTTGAGAAAAATCAGCTCCTCCAACAGATCGAACAGCAACATGTCGAGCTTGTCGTTCGAGAGCTCGATCTGGCGTGTCTCGCGAGGCTGAATCGCCTCGATGTTGTCGACCATGACGTTTGTCGTCGCGTCCGCAGCGTCGCTAAACAATTCCGGCAAATCGCGCCCGGTCGCTTCAAAGGCGATATCGGCAGTTCCGATTTCCTCGAGATATTCGTAGGGCATGGGGGCTAATGACGAAATCCGAATGACGAATGACGAATCAAGTCCGAATGACAAATTGTACGGCGTCTGTGTCAGACGCCCTGGCGTTTCGCAGAAACGCCCTACAATAATTCGTGCTTAGTCATTCCTTCGACATTCGACATTCATGCTTCGTCATTTTTCGCAGCGCATTCATTAAGCGCGCGGAAGATCACCTCTCTTTCCGCTCCAATCTTCCTCCCGATAAACACCACTTCCGTGCGTTCGGATTCGAATGGCTCCAGTTCCCAGCGGCCAGCCACGAAATTGAAAAGCTGCGTGCCGTCGGCGAAGCGGATGAAACCTTTGGCGCGAACCACGCTTGCCGGCAGGCCATTTGCAAAGGCTTCGAAACAATCGCGCGAAAACATTTTGCTGGAAGTGAATGCAAAAGATTCGAATTCAGGCTGATGCCGGTGTTCCGGCGGTGCGACTTTTCTCTCGCGTCCAATTCCAAACAACAGTTCCGGATCAATCCTGCAACGCTCGGCGCGAACAATTGCGGCGGTCGAATTGATTTCCCGCAGTTTCGTTTCAAGCGGCTCGATCTGCCCCAGCTCGATTAGATCGATCTTGTTCAGCAACAAGATGTCTGCGCCTTCGATTTGCAGACGGGTTGTGTGGCCCAGTTCCGGGAAACGAATAAGCATATCCGCGTCGATGACTGAAACCACGCCGTCGAGCCGGCATTGCGGCAGCGCTTCCTGGATGTTGAACATGAGCGCTTCAGGTTCGGCGAGCCCGGTCGTCTCGACCACAATCCTCTCGGGCGCGATCTTCTCGATGATCTCGTTCACCGCCGCTTCGAATTCCCCGAGCAACGAGCAACAAACGCAGCCTCCGCCGAGCTCGGCGATTCGCACGTTTTTGCCTTCAATCAATTTCGTGTCGATCGCGATTTCGCCGAACTCGTTCATCACGATTGCGATTTTCCCGCGTTGCGTTGTGAGAATGTGACGGAGCAAGGTCGTCTTCCCGCTGCCGAGCGGACCTGTAATTAATGTGATTGGAATGCGTGGCATTTCAGAAACAACGACAAATCACGAAATGACGAAGGATGCCGAATCGCAAGCTGTAGGGCGTCTGTGTCAGACGCCATGGCGTTTCACAGAAACGCCCTACAATCGTTCGGATTTTGTCATTCACTTCATCCTTTCACATTTCCAATCGGCGTAAATCGCGCGACCGGTTTGCTGATTCCAGCCAACTCTGTCGCCGCGATCACCTCATCAATATCCTTGTAAGCGCCACCTGCTTCCTCCGCGAGACCTGCCCACGAGGTGCTGCGAACGTAAATACCGCGCGCTTCGAGATCGCGTTGAAGTTGTTTACCGTGCCATAGTTTGCGCGCCTTGGTGCGGCTCATCGTGCGACCGCTCCCGTGTGCGGTGCTGAAGAAAGTTTCTGCGCCTGAAGTTGTGCCCACGAGTAGATAGGAGCCAGTCTCCATGCTGCCGCCGATGATCACCGGCTGGCCTGTGTCGCGATAGCGCGCGGGCAACTCGTCGTGCCCCGGGCCGAACGCGCGCGTCGAGCCTTTGCGATGCACTAGCAATGTCTTTTCCCTTCCATCGACCACGTGCCGCTCCAGTTTTGCGGTGTTATGTGAGACGTCGTAAACAGTGCGCATCCCCAGCTCCTCGGCCCTGCGGCCGAACACTTCGGAAAAAACTTCGCGGATCCGGTGAAGAATTACCTGCCGGTTGGCGAACGACATATTCAATCCGCATTTCATTGCGGCGAAATAATCGCGGCCTTCAGGTGAATCGAACGGCGCGCACGCCAGTTCGCGATCCAGTATTTTGATGCCGTACTTCGGCTCCATCACTTTCAAGAATTTCTGGAGATAATCCGTGGCGACCTGATGTCCGAAGCCGCGGCTACCGCAGTGAAACATCACCACGATCTGATTCGGAACCGTGATCCCGAATTTTTCCGCAAGATCTTTGTCGCGCACGTCCTCTGGCCGCGCGACCTGCACCTCCAGGTAGTGATTCCCGCTGCCGAGCGTGCCGACCTGGTTGTAGCCGCGCTCGACTGCGCGCTCGCTGATTTTCGATGAATCGGCGCCCGAGATGCAACCGTTCTCCTCGGTAAACTCTAGATCTTCCTGCCAGCCCAAATCGCGCTCGACGCACCAGCGCGCACCTTGTTCCACCAATTCTCGAAATTCGTTGTGCGATAGTTTGAGGAATCCGTGAGTGCCAACGCCAGCCGGCACGCGTTGAAAAAGGCGATCGACGATTTCTTTCAAGTGCGGTTGCACATCTTCCAGGGTCAGATTCGTGGTGATAAGGCGCATGCCGCAGTTGATGTCGAACCCAATGCCTCCGGGCGAAATCACGCCGCCTTCGTGCACATCCATGGCAGCGACACCGCCGATGGGAAATCCATAACCGCTGTGGCCATCCGGCATGCAAAGCGCGTAGCGCGCGATTCCTGGTAAAGTGGCGACGTTACTAATCTGCTGGTAAACCGCTTCGTCCATTTC
>WNGI01004652.1_pt1 | contig 20241 bp, 20 predicted proteins | sample 5400621 | NCBI WGS metagenome assembly WNGI01 (sample SAMN13153374, study PRJNA577476) | soil metagenome | isolation source: 20 cm soil or saprolite under Garry oak tree replicate 1 | place: USA:California | collected 2016-06-15
GGACGTCGGTCCGGCGGACCCGGAAGACCTCGGGGGCCCGATCGGCAGGTACATCTTCACGCGGTCGCCAAGCCACGTTGTCTGGACGCCGATCAAACAGGACGAGCGGGTCGTGGGTGGCATTGTCGTGATGCGCAATGACGATGCCCGATTCCAGCCGCCACAGCTCAGGCTGCTCGAGACGGCCGCGCCTGTGGTCGGCATCGCGCTGCGAACCATGCGCCTGCACCATGCGAACGAGCTCGCCCTGGCGCAGTCAGTTCGCATCCAGGAGCTGGCGGCCCTTGCCGGACACGAGCTCATGAGCGTCGTCTCCAACATCGCGGACCAGGCGCGCACGATGCTCGAGTGCGCCGGCACGGTTTGCTGGGCGTTCGACACCGAGGGTCGCATCAGCGCGACTCGCGGCAGCGGTGATTCGGCCGCGGAAGAAGTCCTTGCCTGGGCGGGGCTGAGCTCAGAGGACAGCTGGCGGGACGCGCCGGCGGGGCTCATCAGCGGCACCTCGCACGGACAGTCGTGGAGCCTGATTCCGCTGTGGTACGGAGATCGACTCAGCGGCGCCATCGGCTCGGTCTACGCTTCGACTCACGTCGCCGAACCGACGTCCGCCGCGCTGGACTTTGCTCGCCACGCCGCGGTCGCGATCGAGAACTCCCGGCTGGTCGCGGAAACGCGCGGCCGCATCCGGACGCTGGAGGCCGTGGCCGCGTTCACCCAGCTCACGCCGACTGAACCTGACCGTGCCCGCTCCGAAATGGCGAGGCTGGTGAGCCGCGCGCTCGCCGGCTCGCAGGGAGAGCTGTGGCTGCTCGAAGACGGCGAGCTTGTGCGCCGTTCAGACGATGGCGAGGCGGAGCCGAAGGTGCCGGTGAGCGACAGCGCGCAGCTGCTGCGAGCGCTGGCGGCGCCGGCGGGAAGTCGCCGGCTGCGAGCGCTGCTCGACCTGCTCGGGTCTCCGCCTGACGCGTTCGCCATCCCGATCCAGGTCGAAGGGCGGCTGGCCGGGCTGCTGGTCGCGAGGATGACCGGCGGCGGGGCCGAGACGAGACGCCTCGCTGGCGTGCTCGCCGGTCAGGCTGCGGTGCTGATCGGCCAGCTTGAGCTGGTCGACGCGCTTGAACGCGAGCGCCGCATGATGAACGCGATCCTCCGGCATTCGCCCGTAGGCGTGATGCTGGAAGACGCGGCCGGCCGGATCGTCTACGCGAACCCCGAGGTGGAGGTCATCTACAACCTTCAAGCCTCCGAGATGCCCGGGCGGAAACCGGCTGAGATCTACAACGCTGCAGGGGCTGTCCCAAGCGAGGATGGCGATTCCGACGGGACGCTCGAGCTCCGCATGCACGATCCTGACCGCACCGTCCACGTACGACGCGTCGTCATCCCAGGTCTGGAAGGAGAGCCGGCCGGAATCCTCACGCTTCACGAAGATGTGACCGCGCAGCGGTTGGCGCTCGAAGCCAAGGATCTGATGCTGCGCGCGATCGGCCATGAGGTTCGAAGCCCGGCGGCAGCCATGAAGAACACGCTCGCCGGCATCATGCAGTGGGACAACACCATCGACGCGTCCGGGCGGCGCGAGCTGCTGCAGGAGGCGTACGAGTCGTCCGACCGGCTGCTGAGCCTGGTCGAGAGTCAGCTGATCATCGCCAAGCTCGAAACCAGGCACTTCGAGCCGAACCCTGAGCCAGTTGACCTGGGACCAGCTCTCGACGGAGTGATGGGGGTCCTCCTGTACAAGTACCCCGAGCGGTCGGCGGCGGTTGAGGTTGCGCTGCCGGCGGGGTTGCCAGCGGCCTTCTGCGAGCCGGCACACGTAGGCCAGGTGCTCACGAACCTCATCGGCAATGCGCTCGAGTACACCTCGGGTCCAGTGCGCGTTGAGGCGCGCCAGGCCCAGCGCGGCTGGCTCGAGATCACGGTCGCCGACCACGGGCAGGGGCTGCCCGTGGCGAGCGTCGAAACCCTGTTCGAGAAAACAGGCCCGGCCGGCCGCAACCGATCGCAGGGAGGCCTGGGACTTGGGCTCTATCTCTGCCGGCTTGTGGTCGAGCGTTCGTTCGGGGGTCGGATCTGGGTCGCCTCGAGCGACCGCACCGGCACCACCTTCAAATTTACCGTCCCGGCAAGGATTCGGGTCTGATCTACCGTTACACCCGCTATGACCGCCGCACCGAAGTGGGTGAGAGTGGGCGGGGGGATGGAGTCGATCCCCGACCACAGGCGCCACGGGCCGGCCGATATCGAGTTCCCGCCGCCCGGCGGGCCCTGGGAGGCGCTTAGCCTCAACGGGCGCCTCGTCGGCTGGGCAGAAGAGGGGGGGCTGCGCGTCGCACGGCGCAGCGCTGAGCTCGGGGAGCAGCTGGTCGCTGAACATCGCGACTATTTGCTGGGCCGGCTGGGGCACAAGCTCCGCTCCGCGGTCCTCGCCCTTCAGGAATCCGCCCGTCAGGCTGCTTTCGGCCGCCCGGAAATGCTCGAGGGAGTGTTCGAACAGGCGCAGGAGGTCGGGCGCCGCGCGGCGGCGCTCGAGGCGGCCGCGGTCCAGTCAAAAGACCAGGCGAGGGGAGTGGTGCTCGGCGCGGTGCTCAACCTGGCCATCCCGGCCGCCGCGAGCGACCTTCCATCAGATGCGGTTGTCCTTGGCTCGGAACCTGCGCTGGTCGAGGCTTTCTCACGCGCGAAGGACTGGCTCGGCGGGGATGGCCTGAAGGTCGCCGCTGAACCTGTTGGCGCGTGGTGGCGCGTTCGGATCGAGGCGTCGAGGTCTCGGCGTCCGCTGGCCGTGCCCGAGATGGGGGAACCGCTCCTCCGCTTGATCGTCGACACCCATCTCGACGGATGGCTCGATGCATCGGCGCCGCAGAGCGTGGACATCTACCTCCCCGCTCATCGCACCTTGCCCGCCCGCGGGGACGGTGGCGCCCAGCGCCGGATGGGGACGCCCGAACCCTGACAGCGATCCAGCGATTGGTCGCGCCGAATCCCGGGCCTTATACCGGGCCGGGTACGAACACCTGGATCGTCGAGGCGGGCCCGGTCATGGTCGTGATCGATCCCGGTCCTGATGACGACGCCCATCTCGCGGCCATCGAAAAGCGCCTTGCTGGCGCCACGATCGGCGTCGTGCTCGTGACCCATTCGCACCCCGACCATCTCCCTCTCGCCGAACGCCTTGCGGCACCCCACCGCGCGGCGGTCCGGCGCTACCCGGAGCTTGATGACGGCGACGTCGTGCGCGTCGGCTCCCTCAACGTCACAGCTCTGTACACGCCTGGACACAGCGCCGACCACCTGTGCTTCTGGCTTGCCGGCGACCGAACGATGTTCACCGGCGACCTCATCCTCGGCCGCGGAAGCTCGATGGTCACCTACCCCGAAGGCGACGTGGCGGCTTATTTGCACTCGCTTGAGAAGTTGGCCGGCTTACATCCCCGAATGCTCTTCCCGGGTCACTGGGACCCCGTCGAGAACGCGATGGGGAAGATCGAGGAGTACCGGGCTCACCGCCTCGAACGCGAGGCGCAGGTCCTGGCTGAGGTGAGACGCGGTGGCGGCACAGCGCGCGAGCTGACCAGTCGCGTCTATGGAAACCTCGACGAGAAGCTGATGGTCGCGGCGAAGATGACGATGCGGGCCCACCTGAAGAAGCTCGTGGACGATGGAGCTGTGCGGTCCGACGGCGATGGCGACGAAGCAGTTTTCGAAGCGTCGCTATAAGGCGGAACCCCTCTGGGATTTCTCGATGCCACGAGTGGGAGGCGCCTGGAACTGGCATGCCGGAGCCGGCCGGGCATAGCCTGGCCTACAGGCCACGCTTTCTCTAACGTAGCCTGCTATCCGTGTCCGATTCCCGACCTCCGATTCTTTCGCTGTCTCGAATCGAGCTCGACGCCTGGCTCGTCTCCAACGATGCGCCGCCTTATCGCCGTCGGCAGCTGTGGGGTTGGCTCGCGCGCGGGGCCCCGTCCTTTCGGGCGATGCACGACGTGCCGAAGGCCCTACGGGAGGCGCTGGAGCGAGATTTCCGAATCACCTCGCTGAGGCAGGTGGCATTGAGCCAGGCGGACGGCGCGCTCACAACCAAGACGCTGTTTGAGCTCGACGGCGGGCATTCGGTCGAAGCGGTCGTCATGCGCTACACGGCGCGTTCGACACTCTGCATCTCGTCGCAGGCCGGTTGTCCCATCGGCTGTCCGTTCTGCGCGACCGGCAAGTTTCCGTTCGGCCGCAACCTCAAGTCGTACGAGATCGTCGAGCAGGCCGTGGACGCCTCGCGAGTGCTGGCGGCCGAGGGAAAGAGGTTGTCGCATGTCGTCTTCATGGGCATGGGCGAACCGATGGCCAACTACGCCGCGGTCGTCGAATCGGTGAGACGGATGTCCGACCCCGAGCTGCTGGGCATCAGCCCGCGCCGAATCGTCATCTCGACCAGCGGTATGATCCCGCGGATCGAACAGCTCGCCGAGGAGAGCCTTCCTGTGACGCTGGCGATCTCGCTTCATGCCGCGCGCGACGAGCTTCGCGATGTCCTGGTGCCAATCAATCGCAAATACCCGGTTGGGGAGCTCGTGGGGACGGCGCAGGCATACGCCGTGAGGACGGGCCGCCGCGTGAGCTATGAGTGGGTGATGCTCGCAGGCGTCAACGACACCGAGCGCGACGCGAAGGAGCTTGGCCGCCTGCTGCGACGAAAGCTCGCGCATGTGAATCTCATCCCCTTCAACCCTGTCGAGAACACGCCTTATCGCGCGCCCGACCGATCGGCGATTCGCCGTTTCAAAGAGCTGGTTGAGGGTCAAGGTCTCACCGTCACGCTGCGCGACACTCGCGGTCGCGAGGCCGACGCGGCCTGTGGCCAGCTGCACGAGCGCGTGATGAAAATCAAGGTCGCCGCTTCCTCCTAGTGGCCGGCTGACGTGCTGTATGCCGGCACCTCTGGCTTCAGCTATGCGGGCTGGAAAGGGAAGTTCTACCCGCCGACTCTGCCGGGCGCCAAGATGCTTCCCTTCTATGCGGAACGGCTGAACGGCGTCGAGCTGAACGGCAGCTTCTATCGCACGCCACCGGAAACCACGCTGTTGAAGTGGGCAGCCGAAACGCCGGCGGGATTTCGCTTCTGCATGAAGGCAAATCGAGGCTTGACGTACTCGGCCGAGGCCTTCGACAAGGTCGGGCTCGCCCGCATCCTTGCCGAGCGCCTCGCTCCTCTGGGCGCGCGCCTCGGCCCGATCCTCCTGCAATTTCCGCCGACCCGCCAGCTGAACCTCGGGCTTCTCGACGCGCTGCTCGGAGCGCTCGGCCGCACTGTGGCCGTCGAGTTCCGTCACGAGTCGTGGTTTTGCGATGAGACATACAGCGTCATTCGAGCGCATGAAGGCGCGCTGGTCGTCACCGATGAGGAGAAATGGCCGAGAGCTCCGAAAGTAGACGTCGGACCAGTGGCGTACTTCCGGCTGCGGCGCGGTTATACGACCTCATCGCTGCGGCCATGGATCGCGCTCGTCAAATCCGCGGTCGCCGTGCATGACGAGGTGCACGTGTATTTCAAGCACGACCCTGAGTCGCCGGCGCTCGCTGAGCACCTTCTGCTCGCTATGCCGTTGCGGTGAAGGCCTCTCGATTCGAGCGCGCCCGCCGGATCAGGAGCGGGATGGCCACGATCGCGAAAGCCACCATCACCAGTGACGCCAGCTGCGCTTGCCGCAGGCCCAAGAAGATGGACGGGTCGGTGCGCAAGAAGCTGAGAAAAAACCGTCCCGCGGCGTAGAGGCCGCCATAGATCAGTCCCACGACTCCATCCGGCAGCCGCGCCTTCAAGCGCTGGTGGAACGGGAGCAGCGCGCCAAGCAGCGCGAGGCAGAGGATCATCTCGTACGCAACCTCTGGATGCACCACCTTGCCGGGCTCGCCGAGGGTTGCGGCGTTGACGTATTCCACCCCCCACGGCAGGTTGGTCGGGGTGCCGTGGTGCTCGCCGTTGATGACGTCGCCGATGCGGCCGACGGCCACTCCGATCATGGCGGCGGCGCCGCTGGCGTCGACGATTTTCCAGTAAGAGATGCGCTGCCTGCGCGCCCAGATATAAGCGCCGACCAGCGCGCCGAACAATCCACCCCACTGGCTGATGCCGCCTTCGGTAAGGGCGAAGATGCGGAGGATCTGTCCGCCAGAGAACAGCTTGAAGTTCTCCCACACGTAAAGGAGGCGGGCGCCGATGAGTCCGACGACGACCATCCATGCCACGCCGTCCGAGGCGCGGCTGATGTCGACACCGTCCTTCTCGAGCAGCCACAAGCCGAGCCGAGCCGCCGCCAAAATCCCGAGGACGGCGAAGACTCCGTGCCAGGTGACGAGGAATGGCCCGATGCGGAAGAGGTTCGGGTTCAGGTCGATGACGATGGTGAGGAAGCTCATGCGGGTACTCCTGCGACACGCTGCAGGCGCGACATCGCAATTTCCTTCGGCAAGAGCGCGAGTGTGTAGTCGATCGGGGGCGAGATTTTCTTGCCGGTCACGGCGAGACGGATCGGCATGAAGACTTTGTTCGGCTTGGCGCCGGCAGACTCAACCACCGCCATCAATTTCTCGTGGATGGCTGCCGGCTCCCACGGCACGTCCTTGAGCGCCGCCATCACTGCACGGATGAAGTCCACCGCCTCTGGATCGAGCGCCGGCGGTGGCGGATCGGTCCAGAGATACTCGAGCAGGTCGCCGGCGTCCGCCAGCTTGCTCATGCGCGTCTTGAGCGCAGGGATCGCGCGACCAATCGTCGCCTCGTCCAGCCTGGGGAGGAACGTCTGGAGCCGGCGCGCGAGCTCGTCATCGTCGAGCCGGCGGATGTACTCGCCATTGATCCAGTTGAGCTTCTCCCAGTCGAAACGTGCTCCGGCGTGCTGCACGCGGTCGAAGGAGAACTCGCGTACGAGCTCGTCGAACGTGAAGATCTCTTGCGCCGTGCCCGGATTCCAGCCCAGCAGCGCCAGGTAGTTGATGAGCGCCTCGGGCAGGTAGCCCTGCTCGCGGTACAGCATCAGGTTCGATTCGGGGTGCTTGCGCTTGGACAGCTTCGATCCGTCTTTGGCCAGGATGAGAGGCATGTGCGCATACGCCTCGGGCCGTTCGTAGCCGAGGGCGTCGATGATCATCAGCTGGTACGGAGTGTTCGACAGGTGCTCTTCACCGCGGATGACGTGTGTGATCTTCATCGCGGCGTCATCGACCGGGCTGGCGAACTGATAGGTCGGGTAGCCATCTGACTTGACGATGATGAAGTCCCCGATCAGGCCCGCGTCAAAGCTCATCTCGCCGCGGATCATGTCCTTGAACCTCACATCGCCCCCGGGGACCTTGAATCGAACGGCGAACTCACCTCGGCCCTCAGGCGGATTGGTCAAACACCGCCGCGAGTACCGGTACGGGCGCTTTTCAGCCTGCGCCTGCTTTCGCTCCGCGTCGAGCTCTTCTGGCGTGCAGTAGCAGCGGTACGCTTTTCCCTCCGCGATCAGCCGTGCCGCGTCTTGCTTGTACAGGTCGATGCGCTCCGACTGGCGGTAGGGGGCAGTTGGGCCACCTTTGTCCGGGCCCTCGTCCCAGTCCAGGCTGAGCCAGTGAAGGGATTCGTAGATGACCGCCTCGTACTCCGGCCGGTTGCGCTCGAGATCCGTGTCATCGATGCGCAGCACGAACGTTCCCTCGTGGGCGCGGGCGAAAACCACGTTGTAGAGGGCGGTGCTGGCCGTACCCAGGTGAGCGAAGCCGGTCGGGCTGGGCGCGATTCGCACCCGAACCTTGGATGTATCGGGCACCGCCATATGCTACGGAGATGCCTGCGACCGGCGTGCCTGGAGTGCTCGCGCTGGTCGGAGGCGACGAGTTCAATCTCGGGAACGAAGAGCAGGACCGGATGCTGGCCGAGGCCGCCAAACGGGGCCCGGCTTTTGTCGTCCCGACCGCCGCAGCGCGGCAGGGACCTGAAAAGGCGGTTGCACACGCGACGCGCTGGTTCGAGCAGTTTGGACTCCAGCTTCAGGAGCTGCCGGTGCTGAAGCGCGCCGACGCCAACTCAAAGGAGCTTGCCGCGCTTGCCAGGACCGGCGGATTCTTCTACCTCGTCGGCGGCGATCCCGGCCTGGCGGCCCAGGTGCTGGGATCGTCGGCCGGGGCGATGGCGCTGGGCAGTCATTCGCTGATCCGCGCGACCTGGCCGAATCGGTTCAATCGCCGTCCCACCCAAGCGATCGGGCTGGTGCCAGAAATTGCGGTGCTGCCTCATTTCGAGACCTTCGGCCATCGCTGGGTCGAGTCCGCCGAACGAGAGCTTCCGGGAGCGACCCTCCTCGGAATCGACGAGCGGAGCGCCGCGGTCTGGGTCAAAGATCAGTGGTTGGCCTGCGGCCCAGGTTCGGTGACCGTGATCAAGGCCTCGAAGACCTCGCGGTTCCCTTCAGGTTCCAAAGTCTTGGGCTTGGTCGCCCCCGTCCGTATGCTTCGCAAAGAGTGATCAGCTCCGACCGCCGCCGAGTCCCCAGGACCATGCAGTCGGACTGGCTGCAGCTGGGTTCCCTGCGAGTGCATCAGACGTACGGCGGCCGCGGGTCGCCCGTGCTGTTCATCCACGGTCTCGGCTCCTCCGGCTATATGGAGTGGCGTTTCAACCTGGAGGCGACTGCTGACCGGCATCGCGTCTTTGCGCCAGACCTTCCAGGCTTCGGGCGCAGCGAGAAGCCACGAGTCCGTTACGGCATCCCTTATTTCACGCGCTTCATCGAGCACTACATGGAGGAGCGCGGGCTGCGCTCGGCCGCAGTCGTCGGGGCGTCGCTGGGTGGCCGCATCGCGCTGGAGCTGGCGCTGGAGAGCCCGCGCCTCGTGCGCAAGCTGGTGCTGGTGAACGCGCTCGGCCTCGGCCGTCCCAACGTACACGTCTCCTACGGCCTGGTCACGATCCCGCGCGTCGGCGAAGCTTTGATGAACGTGGTGCGTGGCGCGCTCCGGTGGGCGCCGTCGCAAACCATCCGGCGGGTGGCTGCCCGGTATGCCGGGTCGAGCTCCGACCTCACGAGAACGATGGATGACGCTTACCTCGACAACCTCCGTGAGCTGTACGCCGCCGAGGGTTACCACAACGCTTACCTCGCCACGGTTCGTTCGCTGGTCACGCCCAAAGCGGTGTTCGGCGGCCAGCACGACATGACGACGCGGTTGAATGAGTTGAAGGTCCCGGTTCAGCTCATCTGGGGTGCCGACGACCCGCTGTTTCCCGTTGCACACGCTGCGCGGGCGCACTCGTTGATCGAGCGGTCGCGGCTGACCGTGATCGAGGGCGCCGGACACACCCCCCAGGCCGAACGGCCAGAGGAGTTCAACCGCGTCCTCCACACCTTCCTCGAGTCCTGACCGCACAGACCGGAAGCGATACACAAGCCCCGAGTACCGGGAGCTTGTCGCCGGACCGCTCGATCCGCTCGTCCACCCCGACCCACTCCAGCCGGCACGCCTTTACCGCGTCATACGGGGCATCGTTCGGTGGCTGGTCGGAGTGCTGTTTCGGGTCACAGTCACCGGTGTCGAGAACATCCCAGCACCTCCGTTCATCATCGCCGCCAACCACCAGGCGTGGTTCGACCCGGCTTTCATAATCCCGTTCTTTCTAGACGCGCCGGTGATCTACACCATGGCCAAGCGCGAGACGGTCTTCAACTCAGGCTGGAAACGCCGGCTGCTGCCGCTGATCGGAGTTTTTCCGATCTCACCCCAGCGCGGCGAGCTCGACGAGGCGGGGCTGCGGACCGTCTACCAGATCCTCGATCGGAAGGGTGTCGTCCTGATCTTTCCCGAAGGCCGGTACTCCCGCGGGCGGGGGCTCAGGCCGTTGAAGGTTGGGATCGGATTCTTCGCGCTCCACGCAGGAGTTCCCATCTGTCCGGTCACCGTGCGGGGGACGGACCGGCTGCGGCCGTTCAGCCGGATCGAGGTCACCATTGGGCCGCCGGTGATGCCAGACGCTCCGGCCTGGTGGGAGCTGAGCAGCCGCGTCGCGAAGATCGTCGACAACGTCAGGCTCGCCCTGAGCAACGGTCTGAGGCGGCGCCGCCCTTAGGGCATCGCCTCGGGGCATCCCATTTAGAATCGCTGGCGGCTTGCATCTCGTCATCGGCGCGGGGGAATTTCTAGGCGACCACGTCACGCAGGCGCTGGCGGCCGAGGTTCCGGTCATCCAGCTGCACGCCGACGCCGACGAGGAAACCCTCGCTGACACGATCAGCTCGGTCGATGTCGTCCTCAACTGCGCACAGACCTGGTCGCCAGCCCGGCGACTGCGCTTTCGAAAGCGCTCGCCGGCCCAGCTCGAACGTGTTGTTGCGGCAGCGAGACGAGCGCGCGTCCGCCGCCTGGTTCACGTCTCGACCGCCGACGTTTACGAGCCCGATACGACCATTCGGGTCAATGAGAGATCTCCGATCAAGCCGCGCCACGCATACGAGCGTTTGAAGCTCTTCGAGGAACAGTGGCTGCTCGAGTCTGCCGAAGACCTCGAGGTCGTTGTCCTGCGGCCGGCGCGGATTTTCGGTGAGGGCGAGGACTGGATCCTGCCGCGACTGATGGGCGGCCTCGCACGGGGTCGCGTGTGGCTTCCCGGCGGTGGGCGCGCGAAGCAGACCTTTGTATCAGCCGCCGATGTCGGCCGTGCGTGCCTCGCGGCTTCCGACCGCGGACGCCCAGGCCACAGCTACCTCGTCGGAGGATTCGATTCCAGCTGGCGTGAGCTGCTCGAGTCAGCGGTCAGAGCAGTTGGCGTCGGGGGGACCGTCGTCAACCTGCCGTACGACATTCTTTACCTCCGGGCGCTCGCGACTGAGGTCATCACCGCGCCCGGAGCGGTTGTGTGGCCCGGTGTATATGCCACCGACGTGATTGGCAGGCCTCACCAGTACGACGACTCACAGTCCAGGCGCGATCTGACCTGGTCACCGTCTGTCGGCAGCTTCGAGCAGGAGATGCCGCGCATGACCTCTTGGCTGTCCCGGCTGCCAGAGGTGGCGGCGGCTCTCGCCGCAGGCGCCATGCCGCGCGCTACTTCACAGCCAAGATAAGGCGTGGCGTTTAGGCCGGATTTACTCCGGCCGCCACGCAAGCTCGTTGTTTCAAGGCGCCTCCCAGCGTCGCACGGGAGAGGAGGGGGTTCCGCGGGGGAGGACACACTGTCCTCACCCGCGCTATTTCACAGCCAGGCAGGTGATCGTCTTGAAGACTCCGTCGATCTTTTGAATCTTGTCGACGATCAGGGAGCCGATCGAGTTAACGTCGGGCGCCTCGCAGACGGCGATCACGTCGTATTCGCCCGTGATCGCATCGGCCGCGGTGATGCCGCTGGTCCCTTCCATTCTCTTGGCCACCTCGAGTGCGCGCCCTGGTGACGCGTTGATGAGGACGTAGGCCTTCATCGTCTAACCCCCAATCCTGTCGGAAACGGAAACGCCTTCAGCGTACTCGCGTCACCGCGTTTTCAGGGCCCGCAGCATGACCTCGTCGGTGACGTTTCCTCCGGACAGGACGACGACCACCCTCTCGTTCGGCGCCGGCCGATGGTGGTAGAGGAGCGCAGCCAGAGCCGCCGCCCCGGCCGGCTCGGCGAGCAGGTGCTCCCACTCGAACAGCAGGCGTATGGCGCGCAGCATCTCAGACTCCTCGACCAGCACCACCTCGTCGACGTAGCGCCGAGCCAGGTCAAACGTCAGATGGCCAGGCGCGGAGGCGGCCAGCCCGTCCGCGATCGTGGTCACCCGACCCAGCGTGACGATGTTTCCCGATTTCAGCGAGCGATGCATCGCGTCAGCTCCGGAGGGTTCGACGCCGATCACCCGAATGCCCGGCTTTTTGGCCTTCAGGTAAAGGGCGATGCCACCGATCAGCCCGCCGCCTCCGATTGGTACCAGGATGGTGTCAAAGTCCTCGAGGTCGGCCAGCAGCTCGGTGGCGATCGTGCCCTGCCCAGCCACCACGTCGGGGTCGTCGTATGCGTGCACGAAAACCGCCCCGGATTCCCGTTGGGCGCTGAGCGCCTCCGTGTTAGCGCCGCTGTAGTTGCGGCCGGCCGCGACCACGCGCGCTCCGAGCCTGCGAATCGCCTCGACCTTGAACGCGTTCGCGGTCTCCGGTACATAGACAGTTGCCGGCACCCCGAATGTCGCGGCTGCGTAAGCCACGCCCAGGCCGTGATTTCCGGCGGATGCCGTGATCACCCCTGCCGCGCGCTCAGGCTCCGGCAGGCGGATCAGCTTGTTCAGGGCGCCCCGAACCTTGAAGGCGCGGATTGGTTGAATCGACTCGATCTTGAGGTGGACGTGACAGCGCGCCTTGTCCGTGAAGGCGCGCGAAAGTTGGAGTGGAGTAGGGGGAAGGTACGGGCGCAAAGCCTTCGCCGCGCCCTCGATGTCCGCCGGCGTCACGCTGCGGATCTCCGGATCGATCTGCTTCAAGAAAGCGAAGCTACCATCACGGCATGACCGATGACCTGGAGCGGGTCGCCCCGCGTGAGAGCGCGCACGTGAAGGCGCGAGACAAGAAGGCGAGAGGGCCGAAGGTCGTGGCGGTCAATCCGGGCCTTAAAAAGCTTGCGCAGCACCTCGCCGATAAACGGCGAAAGAAGAGGGAGTCCTCGGCGAGCTAGGTGGTCGGCAGGCCCGGGGGCGGTTGCTGGACCTGGGGCGGAGGTGTTCCGTACGCGTACGCAGGCTGGTCGATCTCCAGGCGCCGGAACGCCAGCGTCCAGTAAGTCGAGGTCTGCGCGGCCAAGAAGGCGGAGATGACCGCGAAGATCGGAAGAAGGATCACCGCCGCCAACACGATCACCAGCCACCAGGTGGATGAGCCGCTTGCATAGGCACCGAACGCGATGACCCCTGCCGGCAACACCAGGATGGCGCCGACGATGGCGACGCAGATGCCGAGCGCGATGCCCACGGCGACCGACAGCAACCAGACGAGGAGCACACGGCCCAATCGTTTTCGGAGCAGTGTGTAGCCACGTCCGATTGCGGCTGTCGCTCCGATCTGCTCGAGCACCACAGCCCGAGCTCCAAGCCGGTCAATGAAGGCGAGGGCCACCGCATACACGATGGCGGCGAGCACGAACAGCACGCCGATCAGCGCCACAACCGCGATGGCAGCTCCGTTGTTGCCGGTGATTGCCGCCACCAATCCAATCGCGAGCAGCACGAACACGATGAGCACAGGCAGCGCAAGCGCGATCACGAGCAGGCGGAACCGGATGATCGCGCCCATCGTTGCGCGGCCGGTCTGCCACGCCATGCCGAGGCCGAATGGCCTCTCCGCATCATGCTCGGCGGCCGCCCGCACCACCGCGCCTTCGCACACCGCCGCGAGCACGAAGAAAGCGATGGTGACCAGGATGAGAAGCGCCCCCGCCGCGACGATCAGCCCCCCGTTGTCTGCCACCCACCGCGAGAGCTGCTGGTTGATGGCGTTGAGGTCGGGCGCTCTATTGCTGCCATTGGTACCAGGCGGCGTGAATGAGCCGGAGTTGAAGTTGAACCCCCCGCCGCTCTCGCCGGCGAACAACGCCAGCAACCACAGGTACTTGTGGCGCCAGGTGATCTTGAACGACCGGGTGACGATCTCCCAGTACGGCACTCACATGAGCATAGGCGCCGTGGTGAGCTGTTAGTACTTGGCGGGCACTATAGCCCGCTTGTGCATGCCAGAGCCGATCACCTTGTCGCCCTGACGGCACTCGACTTCGAAGTAGAGCTTGTTGCCCTTCACCTCGTTGAGGCGGGTCGTCACGACGATCGTGCTTCCCGGTGGCGCCGCCGCGAGGTGGCGGACGTGCACCTCATAGCCGACGGTCGTTTCGCCGTCGGCGAGCAGGCGCTCAACCGCGCGGTGGCTCGTGATCTCCATCAGGCCGATCATCGCGGGCGTCGAAAAGGTGCCCGCACCGCCGACATGCCTGGTGATCAGCTCGCCCTCGACCACCCGCTCGAGCCTTCCCTCAAGCCCCGGCCGGATACTTTCATCTGTCGCCACCAGATAGATTGTCGTCAATGACGATGCCGCCAGTTCGAAAGGCGATCTTCCCGGCCGCAGGCCTCGGTACGCGCTTTCTCCCGGTCACCAAAGCCCAGCCCAAGGAAATGCTGCCGCTGGTCGACAAGCCAACGATCCAGTACGGCGTCGAGGAGGCGATCGCCAGCGGGATCGAGCAGGTGATCATGGTCACCGGCGGCGGCAAGCGGGCCATCGTCGACCATTTCGACCGCTCGCTCGAGCTGGAGCACTATCTGACTCAGCGCGGGAAAAGTGACCTGCTCCATATCCTCAGCGAGGTCGACGATCTGAGCAACCAGGTCGACATCACCTACCTGCAGCAGAAAGAACCTCTCGGTCTGGGGCACGCTGTCTGGACGGCACGGCGGCTGGTGGAAGGCGAGTCGTGCGCTGTGCTTCTGGCGGATGACGTGATCCTTGGCGCCGACCCGTGCCTGAAGCAGCTCATCGACGCGCACCAGAAGACCGGCGCGACGGTGCTCGCGGTGCGGCGGTTTCCGCGCAGCGAGATCGGCCGCTACGGCGTGGTGGCGATCGACAGCAGCAAAGGCCGGCTGCATGACGTCACGGACATGGTCGAAAAGCCGATGCCCGGTACCGAGCCCTCTGACCTGGCGATCATCGGCCGCTACGTGCTCACGCCCGCGGTCTTCGCGGAGCTCAACCGGTCGGAGCCTGGCAGCGGGCAGGAGATCCAGCTCACCGACGCCATCAAGCGGACGCTCGGCTCGCACCCGGTGGTTGCGCTCGAGTTTGATGGGGAGTACTACGACACGGGGACGGTTCCCGGTTACCTGCGCGCAAACTTGATGCTGGCGATGAAGCGGGAAGGGCTTCGGGAGGAGCTCGTCCCCCTGCTGCGTGAGCTCCTCGACGGGGGCGGCTAGGTTAACGAGGCTATAATCGAAAGACGCTCTATGAGTGGAATCCCCAGACGAGTGATTTACCTATGGCTGTTTCAGGACGAAGAAAGTTCGACGATGACAAGGTTGTCAAATATGAGACCGCGGAGAAGGACTTCGAGGTTGAGGTTTCGCGCACCCTCAACAAATGGTGCGTCACCGTGTACCAGCTTCCGGACCGGCAGATCCTGGTCCAGGACTTCTTTCCGGAGCGCTGGAAGGCGCTCGCCCGCGCGCAGGACTTCATCCGTCTCCTGAATCAGCGCAAGAAGAAGGAAGAGGAAGGTCTCGCGAGCTCCGGCGACGACGACTTTTAGTCCGTCTGGGGCGCGGCCGTAAAGCCATCGACGGATCTTCGGTGCCCATGCGGCCAATCTCCGGGTTCAGCTCCTGCGCTGCTCGCTCACGCATCAACGGATGCGCTCGCTGCGCTGCTCGGCGCTTCACCCGGATCTGGGCCACCTGGATCACCGAATCTCTCGCCGAGACTTTTCGTCCGCGCCCCAGTCTCGGTAGAATTCTGCGCTCGTGAACTGGGCTGTTCTGCGTCGGGAGTGGGGGGCGGTTACCTTCGTCCTCACCGTTCTGGTGGGCATGATCGTCGTGCCGCTGGCGCTCTATCTCGCCAACCAGGGTCCGGGTCCGATCGCGATTCCCGGCACCACGACCACCAGCAGCGCCCGGGCGAGCGCAGCGCAGGTGGCGAGCCCGGCTCGAGTTTCGCCTTCTCCCTAGTCGTGCAGGCCCCAGCCTAGCCGGCGAACTGCCAGAGCAGCCGTTCACCGTTCGGCTGGACGATGTCTTCCAGCGGCAGCGTCAGCTCCGCCACCGATTTTTCATCGGCCTTGACCCGCATCTCGATCACCTCTGAAAGGCGAAGGTGCGCGATCATCGCGCAGTCGCGCAGGAAAGTGAACACGACGGGGCGGATCAGGTTCATCACGTAGTCTGCCGTGCGAGCGCCATCCGACAGCGTCTGCCCGGGTGACACGCTGCGGTCGCGAAATGCGAGCACCACGACCTCATCGCTGAGCATCACCGGATCACTCCACGCATAGGCCGACGCGCCATTGTTCGCGAGCAGCTGGAGGAGCTCGGCGAGCCTTCGCATCGGCGCGTCGGGACCCTCGATCAGGAGCGGGACGTCACGCTGCGGCTCGTTGAACTGCTGCGCGCGGTACTGCGCTGTGAACCCGAGGTCAGAGATCCCGGCAAACGGCGCTGGGACCTTGATCGTCATCTCACCGAGACGTGGATTGCTGGCACGCATTCTGGGACGTACGCCTTTCATGTCCTATTAACGCACGGAGGGCCCTTACGTGTCGCTGCTACATAGCTTTGCCAGCTTGAGCCTCTCTGGCTGACGGGGAGAGGGAGACAATTCACTTCGTGCCACTGACTGGGATTCGTGTGCTCGATCTCTCCCGGTTGTTGCCGGGGGCCTTCTGCACGATGCTCCTGGCGGACATGGGCGCTGAGGTGATCAAGGTGGAAGACCCGGACAAGGGTGACTACATGCGCTGGACCCCGCCGCTGGTCGACGGCCAGAGCGTCCTTTTCAACTCCCTCAACCGCAACAAGAAAAGCCTCACGTTGAACCTCAAGGCGGAAGCCGGCAGGGACCTGCTGTTACGGCTGGTCCAAACAGCCGACGTCCTCGTCGAGGGTAATCGTCCAGGCGTCATGAAGCGGCTCGGCCTCGGGTGGGACAGGCTCCACGCCGGCAACGCGCGTCTTGTGATGTGCTCCATCACCGGCTACGGGCAGGACGGGCCGTTCGCCGCACGTGCCGGCCATGACATCAACTACATGGCGACCGCGGGCGGCCTCGGCCTCAACGGCTCACGTGGTGGTCCGCCGGTGCCGCTCTCCGTCCAGGTCGCGGACGTCGGAGGCGGCGGCCTGCAGCCTGCGGTGGCGATCCTCGGTGCGCTCGTCGCAGTGCAGCGCGGCGGGGAAGGTCGTTGGCTCGACGTCTCCATGACCGACGGCGCGGTGAGCTGGATGTCTCTGATCCTGGCGGCGCGCGGCGGTGGCGAGACGGTTGCGCGCGGGGACCAGCGGCTTGCGGGGCGCCACGCCTGTTATCGCGTCTACGCCTGCAAGGGAGGAGGCTTCTATAGCGTTGGCGCGCTCGAACCGAAGTTCTGGGCCGCGCTTTGCGTCGCCGTGGGGCGGCCCGACCTGGTCGGGCTTCAGTTTGCTGAGGGCGCCGAAGGAGACCAGGTTCATGGCGCAATGGAAGAGGTCTTTGCGTCAAAGACGCGATCCGAGTGGGAGCGCGACCTCATTGGGCTCGACGTGTGCTGCGAGCCGGTGCTGGAGCCTGACGAGGTCGCCTCACATCCACAGGTCGCGGCACGCTCGCTGATTACCAGTGCGACGACTGGAGTCGAGGTGCGGCCGGCTGTTCAGATGCGCAGCGATTGGCGCCGAAAAGATCCACCCGGGCTGGGCGAGGACACGGCCGATGTCTTGACCGCGATCGGGGTTGACGAGAAACAGCTCGAAGACTTAAAAGCGCGCGCCGTCATTTAGTCATCAGGTGGTCCCACAGCCACTCGACCTGCTGCCGCGTCGCCTCCATGCTGCCGCTGTTATCGATCACGTGATGCGCCAGCTTCCGCTTTTCCTCAATCGGCATCTGTGAGGCGATCATCGCGCGCGCCCTGGCCTCGGCGATGCCGCGAGCGTCGACCAGTCGTCTCACCTGCTGATGCTCTGGCACGTAGACGAGGATCACCGTTGAGTACAGGCGCTCGAGGCCGTTCTCGAAGATCAACGGGACGTCCTGCACGAGGACAGCAGCCCCTTGCATCGCGGCCTCAGCTGTGCGGGCCGCCATCCACTCCCTGATGAGTGGATGGACGATCGCGTTGAGTCGATGGCGCGCGTCGGCATCTTTGAAGACGAGCTCGCCGAGCCGAGTCCGGTCGATGTGGCCGTCGCGCACGTAGTCGGGCCCGAACTCGCGGACCACGGCATCGAACCCGGCGCTGCCCGGCTCATACACCGCGTGAGCCGCCTCGTCGGCGTCGATCACGACGGCGCCGAGGTCGCGCAGCATCGCCGAGACGGTCGTCTTTCCCGAGCCCGCGCCGCCTGTCAGCCCAATGAGCTTCAATTTGCGTAAGTGGCTGACGAGGAGAAGTTCGACGCCGTCGTCGTAGGGGCCGGTCCAGCCGGTACGGCGGCGGCTCTCACGATGGCCAAGGCGGGTCTGCAGGTCGCGCTGCTAGAGCGGGGAAGCAAGCCAGGCTCCAAGAACGTGATGGGCGGCATCCTCTACAACCATTTCCTTGAAGAGATCGTAGGCGACGCCTGGAAGGAGGCTCCGCTGGAGCGGCCGATCATCGAAGAGCGCCGCTGGATGATGACGCCTGAAGCGGCGATCGGCTTTGACTACAAGAATCTCCGCAACCGGACTGGGCCGCACTCGTACTCGGTCCTTCGTGCGCGTTTCGACGCGTGGTTTGCGGAGCAAGCCGAAAAGGCCGGGGCGGTGATGGTGCCTGAGACCGTGGTCGACCGGCTGATCGTCAAAAACAACAGCGTCGTGGGCGTGGGTACCGGCCGCGGCGATGACGTCTACGCCGACGTCGTGATCGTGTGTGAAGGCATCGGTCTAGGAGCCGGCCTCCTCGAGAAAACCGTCATCAACGGCAGGCCGCTGCGGCGCAAGCTCCGGCCGAACGAGGTCGCGATGGCGGTCAAAGAGATCATGCAGCTCGAATCGGGTCTGATCGAGGAACGGTTCAACTGCGAGCCGGGCGAGGGTTGCACGCTCGAGTGTTTCGGCGACTCGACCATGGGCATGGCCGGATTCATGTTCATCTACACAAACAAGGACACGCTCTCGGTCGGAGGAGGCGCACTGCTGAGCCAGTTCAACGAGACGCTGCGCAGCCCGAACGACCTCATGGAGCATTTCAAGAACCATCCCGCCGTCAAGCCTTTGCTCCGAGGTGCAGAGACTGTCGAGTACCTCGCCCACCTCATTCCCGAGGGCGGATATCGCGGGATTCCGAAGGTCTATGGACCCGGTTACCTGGTGTGCGGGGACGCCGCCATGCTGTCGAACCCCGTGCACCGCGAGGGCTCGAACCTGGCGATGGAGTCGGGACATCTGGCGGCGTTGACCGTTATCCACGCGAAAGAGGTCGAGGACTTTTCGGAACGCCGGCTCGCAGAGTACAAGGGCCGGCTCGACAACTCCTGGATCATGGCCGATATGAAGAAGTACGACGGCGCGGTCCCGCTTCTCGAGCACAACCCTCAGATGCTGACCAAATACCCGCAGGTCATGGACCGCGCGATTGACGAGTTCTTTCGCGTCGACGGAAAGTCGAAGTGGGAAAAGCAATCGAACATCTTCAAGATGCTCCGCAAGGAAGGGATGTTCCGGATGGGCTGGGACACGTTCAAGGCCCTCTGGACGATGAAGTAGCCGCACTCGTCCCCCGACCTTGGAACACTTGGGCTTCCAGCCCTAGGTCTTAGAAACAGACACCTGGATGGTGTGATACCCGCTGGCTCCGCTGGGGTAGCTCGGCGCGGTTCTCTGGTCCTGTCGAGCGCCCATGCCGTCGACGGCACGGGCCATGAGCCTGTAGCTGCCCTCGCGAGGCGGCGTCCACTCGACATTCCATATGACCCACGTCAACGTTGAAAGAGGTGGCCGGAACGGTGCTTCGGCCCAGGTCGAGCCGCCGTCGGTCGTGTACTCGACCTTGCTGATACCGCGCGTGCCGGCGAAGGCGACACCGGCGATGGAGATCGGTCCCAGCTTGACGATGTCGGCGTCGTTCGGCGCGTCGATACGCGCCGTGGTCTTGACGATCGCGTTGTGATCCCAGCCTTGCTGCTCCCAGTAGCCGCCGCTTTCGTGGTTGACCAGGTCGATGCTGTCGAGCCATTTCGGGCCCTTCATCCCGTAGTGGCCGGGGATGATCATCCGAGCCGGGAATCCGTGGCTCATCGGCAGCGGAGCACCGTCAAGCGCGTAGGCCACGATGATCTCGGGCGCTCCCTGGACGAGGGTCATAGGCAGGCTCTCGGTGTAGCCGTCACGCGCGGCGAAAGCCGCCCAGGTGCCCTGTGGCTTGGCGCCCGCGATCGCGATGAGGTCGCGGAGCCTCACGCCCGTGAAGCTTCCGGTGCTCATGAGGTCGCCGCCGACGTTGTTGCTGATGCATTCCATCGTCACGTACTCGCTGGTACCGGCCAGGGCTCGCACCTCGGACAGCGACAGACGCAAGGGCTT
>WNGI01002187.1_pt1 | contig 20240 bp, 13 predicted proteins | sample 5400621 | NCBI WGS metagenome assembly WNGI01 (sample SAMN13153374, study PRJNA577476) | soil metagenome | isolation source: 20 cm soil or saprolite under Garry oak tree replicate 1 | place: USA:California | collected 2016-06-15
TAAAATTGCCGAGAGTAGCGGTGGTGGTGTGTGCACGATCGGTTCTTGCACAACAAAACCAGGCATCGTCACCAGTGTGGTTGAGGAATGTCGAATCACGCTCGATCAACGACACCTCGATGCCAAAGCGTTGCAACGGATGTTCAGCGAAGCGAAAAGCGCAGGCGAGAAATTCGCCAAAGAAGGAAACGTCCGCGTAACGTGGGAACGACTTTGGCAGATCGAGCCGATCTTATTCAATGATGATCTGGTTGGTCTTTGCGACGAAGCGATTTCAGAAACTGGCGCCAAGCCGCATCGGATGCCGTCCGGGCCGTTGCATGACGCGGCCGAAGTGGCGCGGTCAGGCATTCCGACCGTAATGATGTTCGTGCAAAGCCTGCACGGTATCAGTCACAACAAGATCGAAGACACAAAAGAAGAGCATCTCGAAATGTGCGTCACCGCATTTGATAAACTGGCCGAGAAGGCGATGGGGTGGATCACAGAAAGTGACAAGTGATGAGTGACGAGTGATGAGATTTTCGTTAAGACGCACAGATGAAAACTCAAAACTACAGAGATCTTCTCGTCTGGCAGAAAGGTATCGAACTCGCGAAACTGCTTTATCCGCTTTCGGCGCAATTCCCTCAGGAGGAGAAGTTCGGTTTAATAAGTCAGATTCGGCGCGCAGCCGTGTCAATCCCGTCAAATATTGCCGAAGGACAAGCACGACACACAACCGGCGAATTCGTGCAGTTCATCTCTCACGCAGAGGGTTCTGTCGCCGAGGTCGACACTCAGCTGTTTCTCGCGGTCGAGCTTGATTTTATAAGGAATAACCAGGCAGCTCGTTACTTTGAACTGCTAGGCGACGAACGTCGCATGCTCAACGCTCTCCACCGCAAACTTACCGGCGCTAGTTAAGCAGCCTCGTCACTTGTCACTCATCACTCGTCACTTCTTGATTTTCCTATCGAGTTTCTTCGCATATCCTGTTAAATAACTTGGTACCCTTACAAAGGAGTTAGATATGCCAACACTCGCCACTACTGTTGATGGACTTAAGCTACCAAACCCATTTGTCATTGGTTCCGGCCCACCCGGGACAAACCTGAATGTCATCACGCGCGCGTTCCGCGAAGGTTGGGGCGCGGTCATCGCCAAAACCGTCAGCCTTGATTCGGCGAAAGTAATTAATGTCACACCGCGATACGCGAAGCTTTTCGGCACCGAGGGCAAAGAGCCGATCGGTTGGGAAAACATCGAATTAATAAGCGACCGGCCATTCAAAATTTGGCTCGATGAATTTAAGAAGGTCAAAGACCAGTTTCCGGACGGCGTTCTGATCGCGTCGATCATGGAAGAGTACAATCGCGACGCCTGGATTGAAATCGTCGAGCGGTGCCAAGACACTGGCGTCGATGCATTCGAGCTGAACTTTTCGTGTCCGCACGGCTTGCCGGAACGCAAGATGGGCGCCGCGATGGGCGAGAATCCGGAGATTCTCGAGGAAGTTGCCAGTTGGGTGATGGCGGCAGCGAAGAAGCCTGTTTGGGCCAAGATGACGCCAAACGTGACGCGAATCGAGGACCCGAGTCGGGCCGCGTTGCGGGCCGGCTGTCAGGGCGTAAGCGCGATCAACACCATCCGCAGCGTCATGGCGGTAAATCTGGACACGCTTCGGCCGGAGCCGACGGTCGAGGGGTTCACCACTCCCGGGGGCTATTCGTGCAAGGCCGTCCGGCCGATCGCGCTGCGCATGGTCATGGAGATCGCGACGATGATCCGCCGCGAATTTCCGGGTCGAAGTCTTTCCGCCATTGGCGGCATTGAGAGCGGCGGTGACGCCGCGCAATTCATCTTGCTTGGGAAACGAATGCGCGACGAACTGCTGGCGTTCATGGAAAAGCACAATTTCGAGACGCTGGCCGATTTTAAAAGCAAGAGCCTCGATTATTTCACTACCCATGCCGAGCTGGTGCGGATGCAAGGCGAGCGCAAGGCGAAAGACAAAGCAGCGGCCGACGCAGCAGCGGCGAAGAAAATCGTACGGGCCGACAGCGAATGGAGCGGTGACGATTTCGTGAAACAATCGGATGCATTAGCAAGAGGCTAGATATGAAGCACCAAAATCCAATCACCAAGCGCCAGAGAAACTCCAAGAACCAATCGACTAAGCGGAAAACAACCGGTGCGGCTTTTGTATATAATGGGAGTGGTGTCACAACCGCCGTGGTAAACGAAACACCGAATGGAGCGCCGAAGCACCCGTTCGACTTAGAAGAACGGACAGCACAGTTCGGCGAGGCGATAGTGCGGTTCTCAAAGAAGATCCCTCGTGATCCGACAAACAACAGATTGATTGATCAATTGGTGGGTTGCGGCACCAGTGTTGGTGCAAACTACTGTGAGGCTGACGAGCGCGTTTCGAAAAAAGATTTCCGAAATGCCATTGCACGGTGCGTGAAAGAGGCAAAGGAGACGAAACATTTTCTTCGGATGATCGCCGCCTCTGAACCGACGTTTGCCGGTGAAGCGCGTCAACTTTTTCGCGAAGCGAAAGAACTGCACCTGATCTTCGCCAGTATTTACCGAAAATGAGTCCGACGCGGAAGATCTGGCTCGGCTTTTGTATTGGAACTTGGACCTTGCCCGTTCTCTGGGTATTGGAGTTTGGAGTTTGGAGTTTTCAGCCATGCTGAGCTGTCCCGTCTTTATCGGAGGCGAGTGGCGCGAACTTTCCGGTATCGAAACATCACCGGTTTTCAATCCATCGCGCGGAGAAACGATTGCCGAAGTGCCGATGGGCGGCGCGGACATCGTTAATGAAGCGGTAGAAGCTGCGGCGGCGGCTTTTCCCGCCTGGCGGGAGACACCGCCGGTGGAACGAGCCCGTTTGTTTTTCCGCTACCGTCAACTCGTCGAGGAAAACTTCGATCGCATTTGTCAGAGCGTTTCGCGTGAGCACGGGAAAACCTTGGCGGAAGCGCGCGGCAGCGTTTATCGCGGCATCGAGAACATCGAATATGCATGCGCCGTTCCAACGCTGCTGATGGGTGATACACTCGAAAATCTTGCCCGCGGCGTGGATTGCGAAACGATGCATCAGCCGCTCGGCGTCTGCGTCGGTATCACGCCTTTCAATTTCCCGGCGATGGTACCGATGTGGATGTTCCCACTCGCGATCGCGTGTGGAAATACATTTGTTCTCAAACCGAGCGAGAAGGTGCCCCTTACCGTTGTCATGACCGTCGAGCTTCTCGAAAAAGCGGGCCTGGCTAAAGGCGTCCTGAACCTTGTCCACGGCGGCCGCGAATGTGTCGACGCGCTGCTTACTCACCCAAAGGTGAAAGCCATTTCGTTCGTGGGATCGTCGCCCGTTGCGAAATACATTTACGAGACAGGCACGCGTCACGGCAAGCGGGTGCAAGCCAATGGCGGGGCAAAAAACTACCTGATTGTCATGCCGGACGCCGATGTTTCGCGCACGGTTGAGGCCCTTTCGACTTCGGCATTCGGTTGCGCAGGCGAACGCTGCATGGCTGGCTCTACCGCAATTACGGTGGGAAAAGCGGCCGACCGTGTCCTGCCGTCGTTAGTCGAGGTCGCACGCGCAATCAAGGTCGGTCCTACTGATATCGCTTCCCAGCCTGTCGCCAGTCTCGTGACGAGTGGTGAAACTGAGGGGGCGAAGGTAATTTGTGACGGCCGAAGTCTGCGCGTCTCGGATGCCCCGAACGGTTTCTATCTTGCGCCGACAATCGTTGATCAGGTGCAGGACAAGATGACCATCGCACGCGAGGAGGTTTTTGGTCCGGTCCTGAATGTGATGCGAATGGAGGACCTCGATCACGCAATCGCGGTGGCAAACAAATCAGCTTACGGCAATGGCACCGCGATCTTTACGAATTCCGGCAGAGCCGCGCGCGAGTTTAAGCATCGAGTCAAAGCAGGCATGGTCGGGATTAACATTGGCGTCCCAGCAACCATGGCCATGTTCCCGTTCACTGGTTGGGATCAATCCTTCTACGGCGATCTGCACATTCAAGGCAAGGAAGGTGTGCAGTTTTACACTCAGCAAAAAGTAGTCTCCATCCGCTGGTTCGGCGACGACGTCAGCGACGTCTGGCGCAGCAGCAAATAAAAGCATTTCCTAGCCACAGATTGACACGGATTAACACAGATAACTTCTGTCTTCTAAAATCTGTGTTCATCTGTGGCGAAATGAATCTTTATGAGCTTACTTATTAAGAACGGCGAAATCGTCACCCCGAGCGAACGTTATGTCGCAGATATCTTCTGCGAAAGCGAGACGATCACGCGAATTGATCGCAACATTGATAACGTCAAAGCGGACGAAGTAATCGATGCGTCGGGTAAATATGTCTTTCCCGGTTTCATTGACCCACATGTGCATATTTATCTGCCGTTCATGGGGACTTTCGCCAAGGACACACATGAGACGGCCAGCCGGGCCGCATTGGTTGGTGGAACGACCACTTTCATCGAAATGATTTGCCCGGCGCGGAACGAGAAGCCGCTCGAGGCGTTCGAGCTTTGGCTGAGCAAGGCGCAGGGCCAGAGTGCGTGCGACTTCACCTTTCATATGGGCGTGACTCGATATGACGAGGAAGCAGAAAGCGATTTTCAGGAAATCGTTAAACGGGGGATCAGCAGTTTTAAGATTTTTCTCGCCTACAAAGGCGCGTTCGGGATCACGGACGAGGAACTTTACAACACCTTAAAGCTGGCAAAGGAACTGGGCGTCATCACCACTGCTCACTGCGAGAACGCTGACCTGGTTTGGGAGCTACAGAAAAAACTTTTGTCGGACGGAAAAACCGGGCCGGAATTCCATTACTGGAGTCGACCGCCGGCGGTCGAAGCCGAAGGCGTCCATCACCTGATGACCTTCGCCGAGATGACCGGCGCGCACGTTTACACTGTCCATACCAGTTGCGAAGAATCGGTGCGCGAAGCCATGCACGGCGCGCAGCGAGGGGTGCCCGTCTGGATCGAGACCCTGATTCAATACTTGCTCCTCGATCGGAGCGCGGCCGAGCCGGATTTCGAAGGGGCGAAAAACGTCATGTCTCCCCCGCTCCGCGATAAAAAGAACCAGCAATTCCTCTGGTATGGATTGCGGCAGGGATTCGTCGCGACGCTCGCAACCGATCACGCACCCTTTGATTACGCGACCCAAAAGCAGATGGGCAAAGGCGATTTCACGAAGATCCCCAATGGGATTCCTTCATTGGAGGACCGGGTTAACCTCTACTTCACGCACGGCGTCAAAGGCGGACGCATTGATCTCCACCGTTTTGTGGAGACAGCGAGCACGCAGGCCGCCAAATTATTCGGTTTATTCCCGCGCAAAGGCGCGATTCAGATCGGGAGCGACGCTGACCTGGTGGTGTACGATCCCAATTACCGCGGAAAGATTTCGGCAAAAACACATCAAATGAATCTCGACTATAATTCGTTCGAGGGATTTGAAATTGAGGGACGTCCGCACGTCGTGACTGTTCGCGGGAAAATCGCGGCGCGCGATGGAAAATTCGTCGGCGAATTCGGGCGAGGCAAACTACTCACGCGCGAGCCTTCGCATTTCTAGGTTATGTCATCCCCGATCCCGCAGTCGCGGGAGAGGTATCTCTCACAAGGTGACCGATCACGCTTCCTACTCAGTGTGCTCGAAGCTTCGTGGGCGAGATCCTTCACTGCGCTCAGGATGACGAGTATGGGAACGCGCGTGCCTTTGCTGTTGCGCGTATTGTCGACGTGCGACACGATAATTTTTGATGAGCTCGGTTTCCAGTTCGCTTGCCCCGGATGTCGATCCGGCGGTCCTGCCGGACTTGCATGACAGTCATCTTTACAACGCGGACCTTGCGCCGGTTCCGCCTGAGCGCCGCAAATGGCGGCTCGGTAGCTTCGCCGCACTTTGGATCTCCATGTCGGCCTGCATTCCAACTTACATGCTGGCCTCGTCGCTCATCGGCGGCGGGATGAATTGGTCGCAGGCCATCTTCACGATTTTTCTGGGTAATCTGATTGTCGTCATTCCAATGATCCTGAATGCGCACGCCGGGACGCGTTACGGCATCCCCTTTCCGGTTTTCTGCCGCGCATCTTTCGGGACAAGAGGCGCAAATATTCCGGCATTGATGCGCGCACTCGTCGCTTGCGGCTGGTTCGGAATCCAAACCTGGATCGGCGGTAACGCCATTTACAAGATCACGTCGGTCTTCGTGCCGTCTCTAGGTGTGAGTTCCGCCAGCGCATTTGGAATTACTCTGCCGCAGTTTTTTTGCTTTCTCCTTTTCTGGGGAATCAACATGCTCGTCGTCTATAAGGGCATTGATTGCATTCGCTGGTTGCTAAATATCAAAGCCCCGTTGCTTATTGCATTGGGATTACTTCTGCTCGCGTGGGCTTATCAAAATGCTGGCGGCTTCGGTCCGATTCTTTCGCAACCTTCCGCCTTCGATCCCGGGCAACCAAAAGCCGGTCAGTTCTTTACATTTTTTGTGCCGGCGCTCACCGGCATGATCGGATTTTGGGCTACGCTTTCACTCAACATTCCCGATTTTTCCCGCTACGCGCGGTCGCAACGTGATCAGATCGTTGGCCAGGCTCTGGGCCTTCCGCTGACGATGGCGCTGTATTCGTTCATCGGCGTCGCCGTCACTTCCGCCACCACCATAATCTATGGGCAGACAATTTGGGACCCGGTCGATGTGCTAACTCGCTTCAAGAATCCAGTTGTGCTTGTGGTGGCAATGTTGGCACTTTGTATCGCCACGCTCGCGACCAACATCGCGGCCAACGTCGTCAGCCCGGCGAATGATTTCTCGCATTTGTCTCCGAGAAAAATTTCATTTCGCACCGGTGGGTTGATCACCGGAGTGATCGGCGTTTTGATCATGCCATGGAAACTCGTGGCCGACCCTTCGGGCTATATTTTCACCTGGCTCGTAGGATACAGTGCACTACTTGGGCCTATCGGCGGAATCATGATCGCGGATTATTACATCTTGCGCCGACGGCATCTGCATTTGGCGGCGCTTTACCGAGAAGACGGTGAATATCGGTATACGAACGGCTTCAGCCTTATCGCCCTCGTCTCGCTGATTGTCGCAGTGCTGCCGAACCTTCCCGGATTCCTGGTGACGGTGAAATTTCTCGACCCAGCGAACGTCCCGCCATTTCTCGTGCGCCTTTACGATTACGCGTGGTTCGTCGGCTTCATCATTGCTTTTGTGGTTTATCTTGCCTTGCGATGGATCGACAGTCGCCAATCGCAAGAGCAACTTGAAATTCTACCGACATGAAAACACCCGAACTTCCACCGTTTGACTATCAGCCCAAGAAATATGAGGGGCCCTCTCCAGATGAAGTATTGCGGTTGCGCAAAGAATTTCTGAACCCAGGGATTTTTATCTACTACAAGAAGCCAATCATGCTGGTGGAGGGAAAGATGCAATATGTCTGGGACGAGAAGGGGCGCCGATACCTCGACGCGCTCGGCGGAATCGTGACCATCAGCGTTGGACATTGTCATCCGCACGTGGTCGAAGCGGCGCACCGCCAAAACGAGATCCTGCAACATTCGACCACGATCTACTTCCATCCAAACATTGCCGATTACGCCCAAAAGCTCGCGTCAAAGATGCCGGGCGACCTGAAGGTTTGCTATTTCGTTAACTCCGGCTCGGAAGCGAACGATCTCGCGTTACTTATGGCACGCGCCTACACCGGGAATTATGACGTCATTGCGCTGCGCAACGCGTATCACGGCGGAAACGCTGTGACGATGGGATTAACGGCCCACCGCACCTGGAAATTCAACGTTCCGCATAGTTTCGGAATTCATCACGCCATTGTGGCCGATCCATATCGTGGAGCGTGGGACCGCGACGATCCCCAAGCTGGGAAAAAGTACGCCGCTGATGTGAAGAGCGTTGTCGACTACGCGACCTCAGGTCAGGTCGCAGCATTTATTGCCGAATCAATCCAAGGCGTAGGTGGTGTCGTTGTCTTTCCCGACGGCTACCTCAAAAATGTCTACGAGCACGTGCGTGCTGCCGGAGGTTTGTGCATCGCCGATGAAGTGCAAGCCGGCTTTGGCCGAACCGGCACACACTTCTGGGGATTCGAAACACAAGGTGTCACCCCAGACATCGTTACCATGGCTAAGGGAATCGGAAACGGCTGCCCGCTCGGAGCCGTAGTGACGACACCGAAGATCGCCCAAACCCTTACGCAACGGATACATTTTAATACCTTCGGTGGAAATCCGGTGGTGTGCGCTCAGGGCAAAGCTGTCCTTGAGGTGATCGAGAAGGAAAAATTGCAACAAAACGCGCTGACGATCGGTAACCGAATTCTCGATGGACTCAATAAATTGCGCGATAAACACAATCTGATTGGCGATGTCCGCGGCAAAGGCTTGATGCTCGGCATCGAGCTGGTGAAAGACCGGACGTCAAAAGAGCCGGCCAAAGAAGAGTGCGCACAGGTGCTGGAGACGAGCAAGGAAATGGGGCTGCTGCTCGGCAAAGGCGGGCTTTGGGGGCAAACCATCCGTTTCTCGCCACCGATGTGCCTGCACGAGCAGGACGCAGACTTTTTGCTTCAAGTTCTCGATCAAGCGTTTGGCGAGTTGTAGACTTCGGGAACAGAGAAAGCCCGCGCGATTTTCCTAGCCCGCGTTCGCAAATCGTAGGCTAGTATTAGACCTTTATGACCACTCCTTCGACTATGGCCAAGGCAAGTCGCAGCCCCCTACCCATTGGCGTGGAGATCTTGGGAGAGATCACGCCGTCGTTTTCTGAAATCTTAACTCCCGAAGCACTCGCCTTTGTCGCGGAGCTTCAGCGGCAATTCGGCACGCGGCGCAAGCAATGTCTCGAGCGCCGGCAAGAACGGCAGAGACAGCTTGACCAGGGGGAAGGACTCGACTTTTTGCCCGAGACTAAGGAGATCCGCGAGGGCGACTGGAAGTGCGCGCCGATCCCAAGCGACATCCAAGACCGCCGGGTCGAAATCACCGGGCCAACCGACCGCAAGATGGTTATCAACGCTCTGAATTCCGGCGCAAAGATCTTCATGGCGGATTTTGAAGACGCCAACGCGCCGACCTGGAAGAACATGGTGGACGGTCAAATCAATTTACGCGACGCCATACGGGGCACGATTAATTTCACCAATCCCGAAGGAAAAGATTACAAGCTCAACGAGCAAGTCGCGGTGCTTATGCCCCGGCCGCGCGGCTGGCATCTGGTGGAGAAGCATGTGCTGATCGATGGCGAGCCAGTTGCAGGCGCCTTGTTCGACTTTGGATTGTTTTTTTACCACAACGCGCAGGAACTGATCGCGCGTGGAACTGGCCCCTATTTCTATCTGCCTAAGATGGAGAGCCACCTCGAGGCCCGCATCTGGAACGACGTCTTTCAGTTGGCACAGCACGAGATGGGGATCCCGTACGGGACTATTCGCGGCACGGTCTTGATCGAAACAATTCCGGCCGCTTTCGAAATGGACGAAATTCTGTACGAATTACGCGATCATTCGGCCGGGCTCAACTGCGGCCGCTGGGACTACATCTTCTCATGTATAAAACGGTTCCGGAATAAGCGCGATTTCCTGCTCGCCGACCGCGCCTTGATCACCATGACCACCCATTTCATGCATTCGTACTCCCTGCTCTGCATTAAGACGTGCCATCGGCGAGGAACTTTTGCGATGGGTGGAATGGCAGCGCAAATTCCGGTCAAAAACGACCCGCAAGCGAACGAAGAAGCTTTTGCCAAAGTGCGGGCTGATAAGGAGCGAGAAGCACGCGACGGCCACGACGGCACATGGGTGGCGCACCCAGGGATGGTTCAGCTCGCGCTCGACGCCTTTAACGCCATCATGCCGCAAGCAAATCAAATCGACCGCCAACGCGATGACGTGAATGTCGCGAGCAAAGATCTCCTCGATTTCGGACCGGGCGAACCAATCACCGAGGGAGGCTTGCGCACCAACGTCAGCGTCGGCGTCCAATATCTTGAAGCGTGGCTGGGCGGGAGTGGAGCTGTGCCGATCTTCAATTTGATGGAAGACGCAGCCACGGCGGAAATCTCACGCGCCCAGGTCTGGCAATGGATCCGCCATCCTCGCGGTATGCTCAACGATGGCCGGAAGGTGACGAAGGAGTTATTTCGGAGCGTTCTGGAGGAAGAGCTGGCGAAAATCAAAACACAGGTCGGAGAAAAATCTTTCACCGCCGGCAAATTCGAAGTAGCGCGCGAACTCTTTGACCGGATTACGACCGACGACGAGTTCGCCGAATTCCTTACGTTACCCGGTTATGAGAAACTCGACTGACACTGGCCGGGGCCGACGAGGCGCCGACGGCCAACAATTGGCTAATCGGCAACCGCACAAAAAGAGCGCGGCGACCGAATCCAAAGCGAAAGGCAGTTCCGTTGTCGGAAAGAATCGGAACGAAATGAAAAAAGCCGATGATGATTGGGCCAATAATCCGCGCTGGAAAGGGATTTCTCGCAATTACTCGATGAGCGATGTCCGGCGCCTGCAGGGCAGCGTCATTATCGAACACACCCTGGCGCGACGCGGCGCGGAAAAGCTTTGGAACTTGCTCCAAGCTGAACCATTCATCAACACTCTCGGCGCGCTCACCGGGAACCAGGCGCTTCAGCAAGTTAAGGCAGGACTGAAAGCGATCTATCTTAGCGGATGGCAGGTGGCAGCCGACGCCAATCTCGCTGGCCAAATGTATCCCGACCAAAGTCTTTATCCGGCAAACAGCGTGCCGGCTGTGGTCAGACGGATCAATCAGACTTTGCAGCGCGCCGACCAAATCGCGCATGTCGAAGGAAAAAAGGATATCGATTGGTTCGTGCCGATCGTGGCCGATGCCGAAGCTGGTTTTGGCGGACCGCTTAACGTTTTTGAATTGATTAAAGCTATGATCGAGGCCGGCGCCGCCGGTGTGCACCTCGAGGATCAACTTGCGAGCGAGAAGAAATGCGGACACATGGGAGGGAAAGTGCTGGTCCCGACACGCGCTGCCATCGCACACCTCATTGCCGCGCGACTGGCCACCGATGTTTGTGACGTTCCGACGCTGATTCTCGCCCGCACCGATGCGAACGCCGCTGCCTTGCTCACCAACGATGTCGACGAGCGCGACCGCGAGTTTTTGACCGGCGAGCGGACAGTCGAGGGATTCTTTCGCATCCGCACTGGCCTGGATCAGGCGATTGCGCGGGGTCTCAGCTACGCGCCTTTCGCCGACTTAATTTGGTGCGAGACTGCGCAGCCAAATCTGGATGAAGCAAAAAAGTTCGCCGAGGGAATTCGCGCGAAGTTCCCCGGAAAATTGCTGGCCTACAATTGTTCTCCTTCATTCAATTGGAGGAAAAAACTGGACAGCGTAAGTATTGCAAAGTTTCAACGGGAGCTGGGAGCAATGGGCTACAAATTCCAATTCGTTACGCTAGCCGGTTTTCACGCGCTCAATTACAGCATGTTTCACCTCGCGCAAGGTTATCGCGATCGAGGAATGGAGGCGTATGCGGAACTGCAAGAGGCGGAGTTCGCGGCCGAAAAGAATGGATACAGTGCGACCAAGCATCAGCGCGAAGTGGGCACCGGTTACTTCGACGACGTCGCTCAGGTTATCGCCGCCGGACAATCCTCGACCACGGCGTTGCGAGGTTCAACCGAACAAGAACAGTTTCATTGAACCGGGCCGAGACGCCTTCGTCGACAGCTGCGGCTTTAACCGACAGTCGCCTGGCCGCGCTTAGCGCCGAGGCCGCACAGCAAGCCTTTGCCAATTACCAAAGGCGTTTTGATGAAATTACTCGCCGCGCCCGCACGCGTTTTGTTGCCCATGATCTGAAGGGAAGCTACGCGGATGCGGCCGAGAGGCTTCATCTTTATGGCGACGTCCTGGCAGACCTAACAACACAGATAACCGATTTGATGGGCCCGCGTTTGCGCGAACGCAACGTCTGGAGCGCGATCAAAGCTGTCTATTCTTCTTTCGTCGGGCAATCTCAAGCGTGGGAAATTGGTGAAAGTTTCTTCAACTCACTCACCCGGCGCGTCTTTGCAACCGAAGGCGTAGATCAAGCAATCGAATTCGTCGATTCCGATTTCGATGCGCCGCCCACGAGTTCTGCTTTCGACGTTCGTCGAATTTATTCCGGAGCAGCCCTTCCGGAATTGATCTCGGCCGCCCTCAGCAACCCCGAAGCCGGCGGATTCGCGGCCGACTGCTGGGACGAACTGGGCGTCTCGGTGGCGCTGGCGGCGGAGCGAGTCGAGGCGGAATTTCCTGGTGCGCGCCGAAGCGGTTCCAACGTCCGCCTCGAAATGATTAACCGCGCTTTTTATCGCGGCGGCGGCGCCTACCTTGTCGGCGCGATTAGCGATGGTGGCAATGGCGTCGGTTTGCCTTTGGCCTTTTGTTTGCGCCACGAAGGTGAACGCGGCGTCACGCTCGACGCCGTGCTCTTTGGCCAAGCGGATCTGTCGATTCTCTTCTCATACACGCGCGCGTATTTCCGAGTAAACGCCGAATGTCCGCACGCCCTGGTCCATTCCTTGCGGCAGCTGATGCCGGGCAAACGCTTAGCCGATCTCTATAACGCAATCGGTTTTAACCGACATGCCAAAACGGAGTTTTATCGCGATTTTATCGCGCAGCTGAATGCCTCGGCCGACCATTTCAGCACGGCCGAAGGCACGCCCGGAATGGTCATGGTCGTCTTCACATTGTCCAGCTACGACGTCGTTTTCAAGGTGATCAAGGATCGATTCGATTTTCCGAAGGATACCACTGCGAAAGAAGTGAGGCGCCGCTACAAGCTGGTTTTCGAGCACGATCGAGCCGGACGTTTAGTAGAAGCGCATGAGTTCGAGCACCTTCGCATCCGACGGAACCGATTCGAGCCGGCTCTCCTCGAAGATTTGCTCCGCGCGGCCGGAAAGACAGTGCGGCTGCAAGGCGACGATGTCGTCATCGATCATGCTTACGTCGAGCGTCGCATTCGTCCGCTTAACATCTTTTTCACCGAAGCCGACGCGGCTCAGCGTGCCGCCGCCGCTCGCGATTACGGCCAGGCCATCAAGGATATGGCCGCGTCGAACATTTTTCCGGGCGACCTGTTGACCAAAAACTTCGGCGTCACCCGGCGGGGCCGAATCGTCTTCTACGATTACGACGAGCTCTGTTTTCTAACCGATTGTAATTTTCGCGATCTGCCGCAAGCAAAGACTTACGAAGAAGAAATGTCGGCGGAGCCTTGGTTCTCCGTGCGAGAGAACGACATCTTTCCCGAAGAATTTCTTAACTTTCTCCGTCTGCCCGAACCGGCCTGCACCGCCTTGCTCGAACAGCACGCGGATTTATTTCATCCGGATTTCTGGCGCAGTGTGCAGCGCAAGCTTCGAGAGGGTGAGATTCCGGAAATATTTCCATATCCCCCGGAGCGGCGATTGGTTATCGCGAATTGAAGCTTGCTTACGTTGGGCGTTGAAAGCGGCGCAGCAGCACCGCACTCCAAAAGCTGGCGCCCTGTCTCCTCTCCCCAACTTAAAGCTTAATACTTAACATTTAAAACTTTCTGCTTTTGCGACGTTTCCCGTCCATACATTCTTGAGCGCCTTCCTCAATTTGGAGATGACGCTCCTTCAGCGAGCTTCTTTCGCTTTGAAGATGTAGAACAAAAAGCCGAGCGAAGGGAACAAGAGGACGGCGCCAGCGATTAATGCGGTAATAAGCAATCGTAGCGTCGCCGGAGGCGCCGCGCTGTTCAGAATCGAACCAGCCCAAGGACCTGCACCGGGTTCATGCTATGAGCACGCCCCGGCCGTGGGACGCTCTCCGTTACCCGGCTTACCCGCCCGATTTCGTCTGCAGTTTTGTCCCATCCTGATCAATACACCGGTCACGCGTGATCTAATCGCTCAAAGTCAGTGCGAGCAGAACCAATAGCCACATCGGACCAACCACCACGGCTAGATGCAGCAATCGGAGAAATGCGGCGGATCTCGAATCAGCGCCGCTTCTCGACGTACTGCCAATTTCGCGGTTTTCCCTGGGCTAGCCATTCCATCGATGTTTGCAACCGTTGACCGCGCGTTTCTTCGCGTTTTGCCTCGGTGATCCAGTCCACGTATTCTTTCTTGTTCGTGTAGCTGAAACTCTCGAACGTTTTTCGCGCTTTCGCGTTTCTCTGCAGGGCCGATTTCAACTCGATCGGAATGAGGAGTGCCTTTTTCTTGTTGGCTCGCGGAGGCGGTGTCCGTTTGACTCCGGCCTCATTAAGCTCAGCTGCCTTACGCACATAGCTGATCAGCTTCTTTTCCGGCGGTAAATCGCTGAGTGACGTGATTCGCCCGAATTGGCCCATGGCTTGTTCTTCCGTTTTTCGGCTGCCGAAGATCAGGTCCGCTTTCCAGAATCCGAATGAGCAGTGGTTCTTAAAAGCGGCCATACCGCACACGATGCCGTTATAATCAAAGTGCGGAAACTGCCATTTGATCGCTTCTTCAACGGCCGGACAACCTCTGTGCACGACCCTGCGCAGATGTTTTAAGATGGGCCTGGCGAACGGAGCTGATTTCTCGATGTACGCATCCACGCGCGAGTCTCGTTTGCCCACCTGTCGATGATGAAAATTTCCTCGGGAAGACGTCAATTCATTTTCGTCGCGAACGGGGAAAAATTGGAGGCGACGATATTTGCGTTGGGTCTCTTTCCAACGATTTGTCGTAAGTGGAGCTGGAAGAGGAAGGCAACATCAGCGGATTGCGCTCCATGGTGCGCGCATTTCGTCACAGAAATTTCCGTCTTTATTTCGGCGGGCAGAGCGTTTCGCTTATTGGGACGTGGGTTCAGCAAATTGCTCTCGGCTGGACCATCTATGAGTTGACGCACTCGAGTCTGTTGCTCGGAATTGTCAGCTTCGCCGGGCAACTTCCGCTCTTCGTCGTCACACCGTTTGCCGGGGTCCTGGTCGATCGTTGGAACCGGCACAAGACGCTGATCACGACGCAGACTTTATCGATGCTCCAGGCACTCGCCCTCGCCTTAGTCGTCGCCACGCACATGCTGGCAGTTTGGAATTTGATCGCGCTCAATGTCTTTGCCGGTATCGTCCTGGCAATCGATTTGACGGCGCGACAGGCGTTCATCGTCGATATGGTCGGCTCCGGCCGCGATTTACCGAACGCGGTAGCGCTCAACGCATTTGTTATCAATGGCGGACGGATGCTTGGTCCCGCCATTGCGGGATTGCTGCTCACCATTGTCACACCGGCCGTTTGTTTTTTTCTAAACGCAATAAGTTACATTCCGGTGATCGCGGCTTTATTGGCCATGCGAGTTAAAAAAAGTGCCCGGGTGACGGCACAATCCCGCGCTTTGGACGACCTTATCGAAGGCGTGAGGTACTCTTGGGGCTTCGCACCCATTCGCGCCGTCTTGCTCCTGGTTGCGCTGGTCAGCTTGCTCGGAATGCCATATGCGGTCCTGATGCCAATCTTTGCCGCGGAAATCTTGCACGGCGGCGCGCACACCCTCGGTCTGTTAATGACCGCCCCGGGTATTGGCGCGCTCGGGGGCACAATTTACCTCGCGTCACGCAAGACTATTCTAGGGGCGGGCATCCGAATTGCCGCAGGAGCAATGATCTTCGGTGCTGGACTGATCGCGCTGGGCGTTGTCCATAGTTTACTGCCCGTTTTAATTGCTCTTGGCTTCGTTGGCCTGGGCATGATCGTGCAGCTGGCAACCTCAAACACCGCCTTGCAAACGATTGTGGATGATGACAAGCGCGGTCGCGTGATGAGTCTCTATACCATGGCGGTCATGGGCATGGCTCCGTTCGGCAGCATCTTGGGCGGCGCGGTTGCTCATCATATCGGCGTGAATATGACGTTTCTGCTCGGTGGGATTGTGTGCGTCGCTGGCGCGCTCCTCTTCGCCACGAAAATTCCGGTGCTTCGTCCGATGGTGCTGCCGATTTATCGCCGCAAAGGAATCATCCCAGAAGTTGCGGAAGGCTTGCAAACCGCATCGAGCTTGTTGCGAAGCGAGAGGCGGTAAGTTTTGCGCGCAGCCGCTTTATGATTTCGCGCTGGTGCTGGTGCTCGCGCTTTGGCTTCTGGGGATCGCTCTGACTTGTTCTGAAATGCTTGGTCCCAGAGCACTCATCGTCTAATTGTCATAAATGATCAGACGTCCTTCTGCCGGGCTTTTCATCGGCTACACCGCTGCTGCAGTCCTGGCTTTACACACCTGCCTCGCCGATGAAGGCATGTGGCTTTTCAACAATCCGCCGCTCAAACAGCTCAAGGACAAATACCAGTTCGAGCCAACCCCCCAATGGCTCGAACATCTGCAAAAATCGAGCGTTCGTTTCAACTCCGGGGGCAGCGGCTCATTTGTTTCCGCTGATGGGCTTGTTATCACGAATCATCATGTCGGCGCTGATGCCCTGCAAAAAGCCTCCAGCCAGGAGCACAATTACCTGCGCGACGGCTTTTACGCGAGAGCGCGGGCCGAAGAAATTAAATGCGCCGATCTCGAGCTGAACGTGCTCATGTCGATCGAAGATGTAACCGCGCGGGTGAACTCCGCCATCAAGCCTGGCATGTCGCCCGATCAGGCAAACAGTGCGCGCGGCAACGTGATTGCGCAGATCGAAAAGGAAAGTAAAGAGAAGACCGGCCTTCGCCCGGATGTGGTTACACTTTATGAGGGCGGCCTTTACCATCTCTATCAATACAAACGATACGACGACGTTCGCATCGTCTTTGCACCCGAGCAGCAAATCGCTTTCTACGGCGGCGATCCCGACAATTTCGAGTATCCGCGGTACGATCTCGATATCTGCATCTTCCGCGTTTACGAAAACGCACAGCCAGCCAAGCTCGAACATTTTCTGAAATGGAATACACGCGGCCCGAGCGATGGTGAGCTGACATTCGTGAGCGGAAGTCCGGGCCGCACCGACCGCCAACTCACGGTCGACGAACTGGCCGATCGGCGCGACCGCGAGGTCCCGAATTGGCTCGGGATGTTTAATCGCCGCGAAGTGATGCTGATAGCATGGGGGCAGCGTTCTTTCGAAAATGAACGGCGCGCACGTGAGGACCTCTTCGGCGATCAGAACAATCGCAAGCGCTATGATGGTTACGTCGCTGCACTTCTAGATCCGGAAATCTGGAGTGCGATCGAACAGCGCGAGCAAAAATTACGAACTGCTATTTCGCGCGATCCAAAACGGACAGGTACGCTCGCGGCTTACGATCGAATCAAGAAGGCGCAGGCCGAACTCGCTAGGATCGCTCCACGCTACGATTATCTCGAGCAGGAGCGTCCCGCTACCGTCGGTTATCGGGGACCGCGTGCGTTCTACGGAACTCTGTTCAAGTATGCGCGCTTGCTGACCCGCGGGATTGATGAACGGGCCAAGCCAAACGGCGAACGTATCGCAGAATTTCGCGACAGCGCGAAGGAGTCGCTGGACCTGGAGTTATTTTCGGCAGAACCAGTTTACGATGATTACGAAATCCTGCGGTTAACCGACTCGCTCACCGATTTTGCCGAGAAGTTCGGTGCCCGGGATCCGCTGGTGCAAAAAATTCTCGCTGGAAAATCGCCACGCGCGCGCGCCATCGAGCTTGTCAGCGGAACAAACTTGAAGGATGTGGCTGTTCGCAAAAATCTTTACGGAAAGGACGCGGCCACGCTGCAAGCTGCGCATGACCCGATGCTTGATCTGGCCCGCCTGATCGATGGGCCGGCGCGTGAAGCACGCAAGACGCACGAGCCCGAGGAGGAGATAAAGAAGCAGGCTTACGCGGAGATCGCAAAGGCGTGGTTTGCTGTCGAGGGAACCAGTAATTATCCTGATGCCACCTTCACGTTGCGCTTGTCCTACGGCAGGGTTCGCGGCTATGAGGAGGATGGAAAACAAATTCCCGCGTTCACGAACTTTGAGGGCTTGTACCAGCGCTCCGCCGAACACGAGAACAAACCGCCATTCGATCTGCCACAGCGTTGGATCGACAAAAAGTCGAAGCTCAATCTCTTAACCCAGTTCAACTTTGTGTCCGATGCCGACATCATCGGAGGTAATAGCGGCAGCCCGGTCGTGAACAAGGCGAACGAATTCGTCGGCATTATTTTCGACGGCAACATCCAGTCACTCGTCCTCGACTGCATTTTTTCCGACAAACAAGCCCGTGCCGTCTCCGTCGATTCCGCCGCTATTAGCGAAGCGCTGCGCAAGGTTTACGATGCGGGCGAGCTCGCGGATGAATTAGAAGGCAAAAGGTAGGGACGCCGTGCGGCGGCGTCCCCGGACAGCGCAGCGCGCTGTCCCTACCAATTTAGCGCGGCTGCCGGACCAGCATGAGTCCTAGTGCGGCAGATAGTTGAGCAACTTGAGGATGTCGGAAAAAACACCCATCGCCGTAACATCCGCGCCCGCGCCTGGACCCTGAATGACAAGCGGCGTACGCGAATAACGCTTTGTCGTGAATGCGATGATATTGTCGCTTCCCCGCGTATTGGCAATAGGATGACTGCGCGGGAATTCTTTGATTCCGGCACGAGCGTGACCGCCTTCAAGTGTGCCAACGTATCGCAGGACTGCGCCACGTGATTGCGCCCGCTTCAATCGTTCTGCCATAGCGGAGTCGCGGCTAGCAAATAAGGCAAAGAACCGCTGCGAAAATGGTCCGATCGCCGAACTTCTCGGAACTAAATCTTCAACACGAACGTCCGAGATTTCCATTCGCGATCCACTTTGACGCGCGAGAATGAGCAACTTTCTGGCAACGTCCCGGCCGGAGAGATCGTCCCGCGGATCGGGCTCGGTCAAACCGGTCTTATAAGCCGCTCGCAGGAGTGCACTAAATGGCATCTTCCCGTCAAAACTATTGAACAAATAACTCAGCGTGCCCGAGAAAACGCCTTCCACTTTCCTGATGACGTCGCCGCTCGCAATCAGATCGCGCAGCGTCGACATGACCGGCAATCCGGCGCCGACGTTGGCCTCATCCAAAAAATACTTCTGCCGGTTGCGCAAAAGATCCATGAGAACGACGTACTGTCTCCACGGCAGCACGTTGGCGCGCTTGTTAGGCGTAATGATATGCAGGTTCGCTTTAGCGAAGTCCGGATATGCATTCACGATCGAATCATCGGCGGTGCAATCGACTATTGCCGCGTCGATTAATTCCAGCTTCGCAATTTCAGTGGCCAAACGCTGCGGGTCCATGCGTCGTTGCGAAACGGACAACTTCTCGCGCCAGCGTGCGAGATTGATGCCATCGCCATCGAGCACGAACCGTTTGCTGTTGGCCACGCCGATCACGGTGACATCGAATCCGCGGGTACCAAGATACGCGTGTTGCTCGTGCAGTTGTCGCAGCAGGGTTCCACCAATTTTTCCGACACCAACCACGACGAGCGCGAGGCGCTTGCGAATTTCGAAGAACGTCTGATGGATGACGTTCAAGGCGCGTGCTTGCTGCGCCACATCAATAACGCAAGAGATGTTGCGCTCTGACGCGCCCTGCGCGATTGCGCTAATATTAATGTTGTGTCGGCCAAGCGCTCCGAACACTTTGCCGGAGACTCCCGGGTGACCTTTCATCTCGTCGCCGACTATTGCCACGATAGCCTGGTTTGGTTTTTCATCGAGCGATGTGAAACGATACTGGAATTCAAACCGAAACTCATGACGAACCGCCGCAATCGCTGAAGCGCTGTCGGCTTCGCGGACGGCGAAACAAATCGTGTGCTCGGAGGAGGCTTGGGAAATTAGAATGACGTTGACGCCTCGCGACGCCAGCGCTCGAAATAATCGCTCAGCTATTCCGGGAACTCCAACCATGTTCAGACCGCGAAGAGTGAGAAGTGTCAGCCCCCCGATTGAGGTGATGCCTTTCGCAAGTTGATCGCCGTCCCCGCGATCACTCGAAATGAGCGTCCCCGGCGCCTCCGGACGGAAGGTATTCTTGATAAGAAGCGGGATTCGCCTGGCAACGGCCGGAGCAATTGCGGCGGAGTGAAGGACCTTTGCGCCGAAGTACGATAACTCCATCGCTTCTTCATATGTGATCCGCGGCAGGACAAATGCCGGCGCGACCGCCCTGGGATCGGCGCTCAAAACGCCATCCACGTCGGTCCAGATCTCAATCACGGAGGCGCCAAGCGC
>WNGI01001351.1_pt1 | contig 20234 bp, 19 predicted proteins | sample 5400621 | NCBI WGS metagenome assembly WNGI01 (sample SAMN13153374, study PRJNA577476) | soil metagenome | isolation source: 20 cm soil or saprolite under Garry oak tree replicate 1 | place: USA:California | collected 2016-06-15
GCCCGGTAGTTCGCTCCAGGCGCGGGGCCTTCCATGTGCTTGGCGGTGCGGTACGCATCGACGATGCTGTACGCCCACAGCGTGCCGCCTCCGAGCTCCATCGGCACTCCGACTGCGAGCCCGATGACGCTGAGGTCGAGGTCGAAACCGAAGAACTGCAGGCCCAGGATGCCGACCAGGTACCCGATGCCCTTCATGTTGTGGCCGAGGTAGAAGTGGCCCATGCCCGGGATCACGGCCAGCAGCGCAGCGATGCGCGGGTCCTTGTGCGCCTGAGGGCGCGAGTAGTACCAGGCGCCTGAGGCGGGCGCCCCGCATCGAGGACACGGCGCAGTCGGATTGGTGAGCACGGCCCCGCAGTGGCCGCACAGGACGTCGGAAGCCATCTCCTTAGTTATACCCATCCTCCCGTCCATCCTTGCGGCCTGCTAATTTGCGAGTCGTGGATCTCAGCTTCACTAAGGAAGAGGAGTCCTTCCGGGAAGAGGTTCGTTCCTGGCTCGACGACAACCTGCCTGCCGAGTGGCGCCACCGTGGTGTGGGCGGCTATCGCGAGGACGACGACGAGGACCTCCAGCGCCGGTGGCAGCGCATGCTGCACGAGGCCGGCTGGCTGAAGCTCGGATGGCCGAAAGAGGCGGGCGGCCGCGGCGCCACCCCGGTGATGCAGGCGATCTACCAGGAGGAGATGGCTCGCGCCGGCGCGCCGGTGATCCTCGGCCGGCTCGGCGTGACGCTGCTCGCGCCGACCCTGCTGGGGCACGGCACGCAGTGGCAGAAGGCTGAGTACATCGACCGCATCCTCAGCGGCGACCTGGTCTTCTGCCAGGGATTCAGCGAGCCCGACGCGGGCAGCGACCTCGCGGGCCTCCGAACGCGCGCGGAGCGCAAGGATGGCAAGTGGGTGCTGAACGGGCAGAAGACATGGTCGAGCGGCGCTCACTACGCGGACAAGAGCTTCCTGCTCGCGCGCACCAGCACCGAGGGTGAGGCGCACAAGGGCATCGGCTTCTTCCTGGTCGACATGCACCAGCCGGGCGTCGAGGTGCGGCGCATCCGCCAGATGACGGGCGGCGGCGAGTTCTCGGAGATATTTCTGTCCGGCGCGGAGGTCGACGACCGAGACCTGGTCGGCCAGCCTGGCGACGGCTGGAAGATCGCGATGGCGGTGTTCGGCTTCGAGCGCGGCGGTCTGGCGCAGGCGGCCCGCTTCGAGCGCGCGGTGGGTGAGCTGGCAGCGCTGGCTCGGAACCACGGCGCCGGCTCCGACGCCACCACGCGACAGCGCGTGGCGCAGGCGCAGATCGACGCCCACGTCTTCAAGGTCGTCGGCCTGCGCAACCTGACGCGCGCGGAACATGGACATCCGCCGGGACCTGAGGCCAGCCTCACCAAGCTCTACTGGAGCGAGATGGACAAGCGCATGCAGGAGCTCGCTGTCGGGCTTCAGGGCGCTTATGGTGCGCTGGCGCCGGAGTCGCCGTTCGCGCTCGAGGACGGCCGCTGGCAGTTCGGCTGGATGTGGGCGCAGGCGGAGACGATCTACGCGGGCTCGTCCGAGATCCAGCGCAACATCATCGCCGAGCGCGTGCTCGGCCTCCCGAGGGGTCGCTGAAGGTGGCCGCGACCGACGTCGTCGACAGGATCAAGGCGCACATCGGCAAGACGCAGAAGCCGGTGACCGCGACCGTCGAGGCCGGTCATCTCAAGCGATTCGCTGAGGCCATCGGCGACCCCAACCCGCGCTGGCTCGAGGAGGCACCGCCGACCTTCCTGGTCGCGATCGCGCCGACCTCTTATCACCTCGACGAGGCGGAGCAGTACGGCAAGGGCTGGCTGAACGGCGGCAACCGCTTCGAGTATCTCGAGCCCGTGAAGGTGGGGGACAGGATCACGGCGACCGGCAAGGTCGGTGACGTTTACGAGAAGAGCGGCTCGAGCGGGAACCTGCTGTTCATCATCTTCGAGACCGAGTACACCAACCAGCACGGCCGCACCGTGGCGCGGCTGCGCGGGACGGCGATCCGGCGATGAGCTCGGCGGTGAAGGCCGGCGAGGAGATCCCGGAGCTCGTCAAGCACCCGACGACGCGCCAGCTGGTGCAGTACGCCGGCGCGTCGGGCGACTTCTACGAGATTCACTACGACCAGGATTTCGCACGCGGCGTCAACCTGCCGGGCGTAATCCTGCACGGCCTGCTCAAAGCCGGCTACCTTGGCCAGCTGCTCACCGACTGGATCGGCGACAGGGGCACGTTGAAATCGTTCGAGGTGAGCTATCGCGGCATTGACGTGCCTGACAAGCCGTACCGATGTCGCGGCCGGATCACAAAGGTCGACGGCAAGGACGTCGAGCTCGAGGTGTGGGGCGAGGACGAGAACGGCCAGAAGACAACGCTCGGGTCCGCCACCGTGCAGCTGGGCTGATGGCGTTCTTTTACACGCTGCTCAAGTTCATCCACATCGCGGCGGCGATCACGGCGGTCGGGTCCAACATCACGTACGGCGTTTGGAACGCGCTTGCGGCCCGCGAGGCAGCGCACATGAGCTTCATGCTCAAGGGAATCAAGTTCCTCGACGACCGGATCGCCAACCCTTCTTACGGGGTGCTGTTCCTCACCGGGCTGCTGCTGATCTTCGTCGGCCACTGGTCGATCACGTCGCTCTGGATCATCGTCGCCATCGTCCTGTTCGTCGCGGTGGCCGTGATCGGCTTCGCGGTGTTCTCGCCGCTGCTCAAAGACCAGATCAGGTTGGCCGACGCCGGGGACACCGCCTCGCCCGAGTTCACGCGCCTGTCGAGCAGGAGCCGCATGCTCGGGCCGATCCTCGGGATCATCGTGATCGGGATCCTCGTGATGATGGTGTTCAAGCCGGCCCTGTAAGCCCTCATCGCGAGGAGAACCGAGGCGTCGATCACGCAGTAGCCGCCGGCGATCACTGACGGAGGGTTGCCCGACGGGATATGCGTCCATGGCGCGACCGGCAGCCAGTTCCAGTTGCCGAAGCTCGTGCCGAAGATCTCCAGCTCGCCCGTGGCGATGAAGATCGCGGCGAACAGCGCCCAGCGCGGCGAGCGGAGCACGAACCAGGCGAACACGGGCAGGCACATCGCTCCCTGCAGGTCGAAGCGCCCGGTCAGGATGGGGAGCACGGTTAGACCCGCAACCGCCCACGCGCCCGCGGCCGCGAGCACGAAATGCGCGACACGCTTGCCGTGCTGCTTCACGACAGGCGTGGTCATCGCGAGCAGGCCGAACAGGTAGACGAGGCCGTGGCCGGGCGGCACGAACATTGGCACGTTGTGCAGGCGGTAGCGGTACACGCCCCAGATCAACGAGCCGAAGACCTCGAAGCCCGTCGCGACGATGACGCACATCCACACCTGGAGGCGCTGCTCCCGCGGCGCCTTCAGCGTCGCCAGGTAGAGCACGACGAACGTGAGCGCGCCGAGCGCCCACTGCTGCCACAGCGCGGTGATGCGGCTGTCGGCGAGCAGCAGCAACGGCGTGTAGGTCAGCAGGTAGGCGTGTAACCAGTAGGGCTTGAGTCGGGCGGACAAGAGGTTCCGAATTTTAGAAGCCCTCACCCTGCCTGGGAGCGTGGGGGGAACGTTCCCCCCACGCTTCTGGAAACTACTTGATCGTTCCGCGCTCGTTGATGATGCTTCCTTGCAGGTGCCACGCGTCGCCGGTCCACTGAATGACCTGCTCCTGCATGATCGGGAAGTGATCACCCGACGTGGTGGTAACCGTGATACCCGGCAGAAGGAACGGATTGGTCTCGTTCAGCTGGCTGGAGGCGATCTTCATCACGTTGGCACGAGAAAGGTTGGAGCCGGCCTGCGTCAAAACGTCGACCATGGTGTATGCGACCGCGACGCCGTAGATGTTGAAGCCGTTGTTGGCGTCACACGTCGAGCAGTTGGCTATGACCTGCCGGTATAGCTTCATGCCGTCGTCGTTGGTCCACTGCGGGTCGGTCGGGTCCTTGATGTAGCCGACGCTGATGGCGCCGTCGATCTTGGCTCCTGACTTCTCCGCCAGCTTCATGTAGGTCGCCACGTTGGAGACCGAGTTGACATAGATCGTTGGCGCCCAGTGAAGGCCGGTGATGATCGCGAGCGACTGAATCGTTGGCTTGGGAATCGCGAACACGAAAACGGTGTCGGCGCCCTTCGCGTGCAGGATCGCCAGCTGTGATGCCGGGCTGGCTGAGGTGACGTCGTAGCTCTCCTTGTCGACGATCATCGTCGAGGCCTTGTCACCGAGGCCGTCGATTAGCCCTTTGAGGTAGTCCTGGCCGTAATCGTCGTTCTGGTAGAGCACGCCGATCTTGGCATTGGGGTGATTCTGCAGGACGTCCTTGGCGTAAATGTGCGATTCGCCCTGGTATGGGGGCTGCCAGCCAAGGGTCCACTTGTTGGAATTGAAGTCCTTGCCGAACGTCGTCGCGCCGGTGGCGACGAACAGCTGCGGGACCTTCTGCGTGTTGAGGTAGTCGCGCACCGATGTCTGGTCCTGCGTGCCCAGCCCGCTGAACATGGCGAAGACCTGGTTCTGCTCGACCAGCTGCTTGGTGAGCGGCACAGTCTGGGCCGGGTTGTAGGCGTCGTCGAGGATGACGAACTTGATCTTGCGGCCGTTGATGCCGCCCTTGCTGTTGATGTAAGTGAAGTACGCGTTCTCCGCGTTGGCGATCGTTCCGTAGGCCGCGGCCGCCCCAGTCTGCGAGATCGTGTTGCCCAGCAGGATCTGGTTGCTCGTGATGCCGACGTCGGTGGCGACAGTCCCGCCGCTGGAGCTGCCGCACGCGCCGGCCATCACCAGGAAGGCGGCCGCCGCAGCCAATCGGGGTCCCATTCTCTTCATAGGTCTTCCTCCTTACTTATTTCGAAGGCTCCTAAACAGTCTGGGGGTCTGGTGGCAACTGTCCACTAGTACGTTCACCGACTCCCCGCAACCGGCTCCTCAGCCGGGCGTACGCCGACAGTATCAGGCCAGCCAGCCCGTTCGGCGCGAAGATCATGATCAGGATCAGGAGGGCGCCATAGGTCACGGCCGGACCGGCGTTCTTGAAGACCGAGGCGACCTGGTCGGGGATCCAGTCCTGGGTCTGGACGAACTGGCTCGAGATGATCGGCAGCCAGAAGGTGAATATGCCGCCGAAGAGAGGCCCGGCGATCGAACCGAGGCCCCCGATCACGGCGCCCACCAGGAGCTGGAAGGAGAGCGAAACGGGAAACGTGTCGGGACTGACGAACCCCGTGGCCAGTGCGTAGAGCGCACCGGCAACACCCGCGTAGAAGGCGGAGAGTCCAAACGCGAGCGTTTTGTACCCCGCGACGTTGACACCCGATGCCGCGGCCGCGACCTCGCCGTCGCGGATGGCCATGAGGGCCCGGCCGGGTCGCCTGCGGACCACGTTCCACGCGACCCAGAACAGGATGATGGCCGCGATGAAGCACAGGTAGTAAAGCCACTGGTCGCTCGTCATGGCCGGGCCGCCCGTGACGGCCGCGAACGTCGAGCTCGCCCAGTCTGGCGGCTGCTGCGGCGGGAGCAGGATGCCCTGCGTGCCCTGGGTCAGGTTCTCGGGGCGCTTGATAAGGCTCGGCGTGATGACGGCGAGCGCGAAGGTGGCCAGCGCGAGGTACAACGGCGAGAGTCGGAGCGCGGGAATGCCCAGGAAGAAGCCCACCAGGCCCGTGAGCAGGCCCGCAATTGGAATCGTCACCAGGTACTCGACGTGGTAGCGGTGAACGAGGATCGCGGTCGTGTACGCGCCGACCGCCATGAAGGCGCCGTGGCCAAGGGAGATCTGCCCGCTGTAGCCGATCAGGAGGTTCAGGCCCATGATCACGATCGCGAAGATCAGCACCTCGGCCCACTCGAGGCTCTGGAAGCTCGTGACTTGTGTGGGCAGGCCGGCGAACACGATCACTCCAAGCGCAATGAGCCAGTAGCGGCGCGGAGCCCGGCCGACGAACCTCATGCGCGCCTCATCGCGCGCCGGCCGAGCAGGCCGTTGGGCCTGATCACGAGCACGGCGATGATGATCGCGAAGGCAACCGCCAGCTGGAGATCACCGCCGACGCCCGGCAGGTAGGTCCCGGCCAGGTTGACCGTCACCCCCACGATCAGGCCGCCGATCACTGCGCCCAGCGGGCTCTCGATGCCGCCCAGGACCGCGGCCGCGAAGGCGTAGATGATGACGGTCTGCATCATGTTCGGCTCCAGATACAGGATGGGGGCGACCATGATGCCGGACACCGCGCCGACGGCCGACGCGAGGCCCCAGCCCAGCGCCAGCATCCAGCTGACGCGTATCCCGAGGAGGCGGCTCGCCTCGGGATTGTGCGCTGCAGCGCGCATGGCGAGGCCGACGCTGGTGCGCTGCAGCATGAAGAACACGAGGACAAGAACCACCCCCGACACCGCCATGACGCCGAGGTCCTGCCAGCTCGCCGCGGCGCCGAGGATGTCGACGGTCTGCACGGAGAACGGGCTCGGGAACGAGCGAGGGAGGTAGCCGAAGAAAAATCCCGCGAGGCCGTTGATGAGCGTGGCGAGACCGAGAGTGACGATCACCAGTGTGAGCACCGGCGCGCGCTCGACCGGCCTGATCACGATCCGCTGAATCACGATGCCGCCGATGAACGCGATAGCGATGGTGACGGGCAGCGCGATCCAGTAGCTGATGCCGTGCCCGATGAGGGTGAATGCGAGGAACGTCGCGAACATAGCCATCTCGCCCTGCGCGAAGTTGACGAGGCCCATGGCGTTGTAGATGAGGACCAGCGCGAGCGCGAGGCTTGCGTAGATGCCTCCCGCGGCGATGCCGCTCAGCACCTGCTGCAGGAACTCGTCCATCAGAAGAGCTCCAGCATCAGTAGCCCAGATAGGAGCGGCGCACCGACTCCTGGTTCTTCAACTTCGCGCTCTCGCCCGCGACCGCGACACGACCGACCTCGAGCACGTAGGCGCGCGACGAGAGCTCGAGCGCGATGCGCGCGTTCTGCTCGACCAGCAACACCGCGACCCGGTCGCTCTCGTTGACGGCGCGAATGATGTCGAAGATCGACCGCACGACCAGCGGCGCCAGCCCCAGCGACGGCTCATCGAGCAGCAGCAGCTTCGGTCGCATGAGAAGAGCGCGCGCAAGCGCCAGCATCTGCTGCTCGCCACCGGACAGCGTGCTGGCCGACAGCTTGCGCCGCTCGCGCAGGATGGGGAAGTAGCCAAAGACCCTGTCGTAGTCCTTGGCGATCCCGTCGCCGTCACGGCGCAGGTACGCGCCCAGGCGGAGGTTTTCCTCCACCGTGAGGTCGGTGAGCACGCCGCGCCCCTCCGGCACGTGCGCGATGCCCATGCGCACGATGGTTTCGGTCGTGGCGCGGTGCAGCGAGTGGCCGGCGAAGTTGATGATGCCATCCCACCTGACCCCGCCAGTGATCGCGCGCAGCGTCGTGGTCTTGCCCGCGCCGTTGGCGCCCAGCAGCGCGACGACGTCACCGTCGCCGACGCTCATCGACACGCCGTGCAGCACGCGGGTATGCCCGTAGCCCGCGCGGACGCCGTCGAGCTCGAGTAGAGCGCTCACGCCGCGCCCAGGTACGCCTCGATGACCGCCGGATGGCGCTGGATGTCGGCCGGCGGGCCTTCAGCGATCTTCCGCCCGAAGTCCAGCACGACAACGTGGTCCGAGATGCCCATGACGAACGCCATGTTGTGCTCGACCAGCACCACGGTCACGCCGAGGTCGCGGTGGATGCGCTGCACCATCGCCGCGACGCCGCTGACCTCCTCATGGCTGATCCCGCCGGCAGGCTCGTCCAGGAGCAGCAGGCGCGGCTTGGAGACGAGCGCCCGCGCAAGCTCCACGCGCTTCTGCGTGCCGAACGGGAGCGCGGCCACCGGCGCCGACGCGAATCGGCTGAGCCCGACGAAGTCGATCATCTCCATCGCCTTCTTCTTCGCCTCCGCCTCAGAACGCAATGCGGTCGGCATCGGCACCGCGGCCCCGAGCAGCGTCGTTCTCGTGCGCGAGTGGTAGCCCACGAGCACGTTGTCCAGCACCGTCATCGACCTGAAGAGCGCGAGGTTCTGGAACGTGCGCGCCACGCCGTGCCTGATGAGCTGATGCGGCGCCATCGCTTGCACCGGCTTGCCGTCGACCAGCACAGCGCCGGATGCCGGCCGGTACACGCGCGTGATGATGTTGAAGAGCGTCGTCTTGCCGGCGCCGTTGGGGCCGATCACCGCGACCATGCGGCCCGCATCGACCGTGAACGTCACACGGTCGAGAGCGACGACACCGCCGAAACGGACGGTGAGGTCCCGCACCTCCAGCAGCCCCATTCACATCGCAGTCTAAATAGACGTGGGGGCGGTGGCTATTAGCCGTCGATCTCGGGGGGCGGTTGCTCCGATTCTTCGGGGTCGTCAGGTATGGGCGGCCGCGGCGCCGGCCAGTGGGGACGCTCATCGGTGCCTTCCGGAAACTCTTCGCGAGCCGAATGCGGCGGATCCGAGCGATGCGGCTGGGCGGGCAGCGGTGGCGAGGTCGGCCACGCCGGTCGCGGGCCTTCGCGCTCCGACGCGATCTCGGGCGGTGCGGCTCCCCAGGTGGGACGCGTGCTCCGGTGCGTGATCGCCGCCGTCGGCATGGTGCGCTGCTGCCGCGGGAAGACGGCGAACAGCCACCAGCCGACCGCGCCGACCAGGCCCGCCAGCCCTGCCAGCGGCAGGAACACGAGCGGCGGCTTCAGGATCAGGTCGAGGCCGTTAGTCGATGCCGCGGGGATCGGTATGGGCGTCGGGCTCTCGGTGGGCGTCGGCGACTGATCTGGCGATGGTGACTCGGACGGGGTCGCGGCCGCGCTCGGCGTCGGGGTCGGGGAGCTCTGGAGCTGGAACTGGGCGCAGGGCTGTGGCGTGACGCTCGCGCAGATGTGGTGCAGTCCAGGCTTCTCGCCTGCGAACGGCCTGACCTTCACGTTGTTGAAGGTGCCGTGGCTGTCGGCGGTGGTCGATCCCACGACCTTGTTCGACGAGTCCCAATACAGCGACATCGACTGGCCCGCCAGGAACTGGCCGCCGCTGACGAGGATGTCGGTGTTGGGACCGCCTGCCGTGACGCTCAGGCTGATGAAGGCGTTGGCAGGGCAGGGAGGTCCGCTCGCGGGGCAGGCATCTGCCAGCGCGGCCTTGCGCGCGCCGGGCAGGAGGGTTGCGAGCAAAGCCGCCGCGACGACGGCGAGGACGATGACAAACACTGGACCAAGGCGGCACGCCACCGCGCGCAAGGACATTCGAGCCGCGAAGGTTAACGGATGTCGCCGCCGCAAGTTACACAGGCTGCCGCGTCGCGGGGTTGGCCGGGCTTCGCCCGGCCATGACTTTGTCTCCCAGGCTGCTCAGCGTGGCATGTCACAAGAGGGAAGGAGAGCAGGGCCGCGAATCCGCTCCTCCAAGGAAGGTGCGTCCGCTGGGGTCCCCGCGACGCAGTCGCGGGAGCCAGTGAGAGGAAACCGTCCGGTTTCCTCTCATACCTACACAGGCGGCCAGGGGAGAGACCAGCCCGAGGTGGGCGAGGGATAGCGCCAGTCCGGCTCCAAGGTCGCACGCAGCCTTCGTTTGAGCATTCGGGTCTCGCTCGGGCTCAACAGGTTGCCAAGGGTGCCGGCCAGCTTTCCGTGCTCGAGCTGCGCCAGTGCTCGCTCGAGGTCACCGCACAGGTCGCCGGGCAGCGGCTCGCCCGAGAAATCCCAGATCACCGTCCTGAGCTTGTTGTCGACGTGGAACGTGAGTCCGTGGTCGATGACCCACACGCGGTCCTGCGCGTCGAACAGGCAGTGCCCTGACTTGCGATCGGCGTTGTTGGCGAGGACGTCGAACAGCGCGACCCGCATCCAATCGTCTCGCCGAGCAGCCTGCTCGCTCAGGAAGTGGCGGTCGTCGCCGTCGACGAACAGCTGCATGGCGCCGATCCCGTGCGGGCCGGTCTTGCGCACGACCGTCGGCGGGATGCGGGGCCAGCCGAGCACCTTGCTCAGCTCGTATGCCGCGACCTCGCGCTTGAAGAGGGTGCCGGAGGGGAAGTCCCACAGCGGCGACTCGCCGCGCTCGGGCTTGTAGACGGCGAGCAGCCCATCTTTCTCATGCGGCCGCAGGCGCGCCAGGAACGTGTAGTTCGATGCGCCTCGCAGCACGCCCAGCAGCTCGACCTCGGGCAGCGTGGCGAGCAGGCGCTCGGTGCGGTGCGCGTCCCGGGCGGGCGCGGGCTTAGAAGATCGGGCGGGCACCGTTGGAGACGGGGCAGGGGTGACCGGCAGGATCCATGGGCAGGCCGCATCGCGGGCACAGCGGCCGGCCGGCCGAAAGCACCTCCTCCGCCTGCTTCGAGAAGTCCACGACCTGGCGGTGGCTGAGCCAGAACCTGACCGAGGGCGCGTCGTCGCCTGTCTTGGGCTCCTGCTCGGTCCCGGCGGCCTCGCTGGCCACGAGCACGAACATCTGGCGCTCGGCGTGGTAGCCCAGGCCCATCTCGGCCACCTGCCACTCGGGCTCGCCCGGCTGCAGGCGCCGGGCGGAGGCCGCCTGGCCCTCTACGTCGATGCCCTGCGCGTCCAGCATCTGGTGGAGCCGCACGATGAGGGCCTGGATCTGCGCCTTCTCGCAGGACAGCGTCAGCGTCCGGCCCTGGCCCGATGCCATCAGGAAGAACTGGCGGTGGCCGGGCTCTCCCATCGCCGCCACGGCGATCGCCTCGACCGGGTCGAGCTCATAGATCATCTCGTGTCTAGCCTAAGAGTTGAACAAGGTAGCAACGGGTTTTGAGCTTCCCGCCATGGGGAAGAGAACATCGAGAGAAATTTGAAACGGGCGCACCCGCGCCTGGGAGGAACAGCTGACAAAATGCCGAAAACCGTAGGAATCGATCTGGGAACGACCAACTCCGTTATCGCCGTCATGGAAGGCGGCGAGCCGGTTGTCATTCCCAACTCCGAGGGTTCTCGCACCACGCCTTCGGTCGTCGCATTCACGAAGTCCGGAGAGCGGCTGGTCGGGCAGCTCGCCCGACGGCAGGCTGCGGTGAACCCAGAGAACACCGTCTATTCGATCAAGCGATTCGTTGGCCGCAAGTTCGGCGAGGTCGACTCGGAGCGGAAGATCGTTCCGTACGACGTCCGGCCTGGCAAGGACGACCGGGCGGTCGTGCGCGTCCCGAACGTGGACAAGGAATTCACCCCGGAAGAGATCTCGGCCATGATCCTGCAGAAGCTCAAGGCCGACGCCGAGTCCTACCTTGGCGAGAAGGTCACCGACGCGGTCATCACAGTGCCCGCCTACTTCAACGACTCGCAGCGGCAGGCGACCAAGAACGCCGGCCAGATCGCGGGCCTCAACGTGCTCCGCATCATCAACGAGCCGACCGCCGCGTCACTCGCGTACGGCCTCGACAAGAAGGCCAACGAGACCATCCTGGTCTTCGACCTGGGTGGTGGCACCTACGACGTGTCGGTGCTCGACGTGGGCGACGGCGTGTTCGAGGTCAAATCGGTTGCCGGCGACACTCACCTCGGCGGCGACGACTACGACCGCCGGATCGTGGACTGGCTGGCCGAAGAGTTCAAGAAGTCGAACGGCATCGACCTGAAGTCCGATCGCCAGGCGCTGCAGCGGCTCACCGAGGCCGCGGAGCGGGCCAAGATCGAGCTTTCGAGCCGGCTCGAGACCAGCGTCAACCTGCCGTTCATCACGGCGGACCAGACGGGTCCCAAGCACCTCGAGATGACGCTCACCCGCGCCAAGTTCGAGTCGTTGACGTCAGACCTGACGGAACGGTGCCGCGGTCCATTCCTGGGCGCGCTGAAGGATGCGAACCTGACGCCGCAGCAGATCGACGAGGTCGTGCTGGTCGGTGGCTCCACGCGCATGCCTGTCATCCAGCAGCTGGTCAAAAACCTGACGGGCGGCAAGGAGCCTCACAAGGGCGTCAACCCTGACGAGGTCGTGGCCGTCGGCGCTGCGATCCAGGCCGGCGTGCTCAAAGGCGAGGTCAAGGACATCCTGCTGCTGGACGTGACGCCGCTTTCGCTCGGCGTCGAGACGCTCGGCGGCGTGACCACCAAGATCATCGACCGCAACACCACGATCCCCACGTCCCGCTCGCAGGTGTTCTCGACGGCGGCTGACAACCAGACGTCGGTCGAGGTCCACATCCTGCAGGGCGAGCGCGACATGGCTCGCGACAACCGGACGCTGGGACGCTTTCACCTCGACGGCATCGCACCCGCGCCGCGGGGTATGCCGCAGATCGAGGTCACCTATGACATCGACGCGAACGGCATCCTCAACGTGAAGGCCCAGGACAAGGGCACCGGCCGCGAGCAGTCGGTGACGATCACCGCGTCGTCGACCCTGTCCAAGGACGAGGTCGAGAGGATGGTCAAGGAGGCCGAGGCGCACTCGTCCGAGGACCGCGCGAAGCGGGAAGAGGTCGAGCTCCGCAACCAGGCGGATCACATGATCCACCAGGCCGAGAAGATCATGAAAGACAACGAGGACAAGATCCCTGACGAGGTCAAGTCGGAGGTCACGGGCAAGCTCGAGACGCTGAAGTCGGCGGCGAAGGGCTCGGACGTGGCGCTGCTGCGTCGGGAGATGGACGAGTTCAACGAGGCGCTGCAGAAGATCGGCCAGCACATCTACCAGCAGGCGGGCGCCGCCACTGGCGGATCGAGTGCAGCCGGCGGCGAAGAGAAGAAAGACGACGTAGTGGACGCTGACTACAAGGAAGTGAATTAACCCCACAGTCCCCTCCCCCGCTTCCGGGGGAGGTCAGGGTGGGGGCAATAGGGCTCGGACTTAGGTCCGAGCCCTTATTTTTTGCCCAGGTGATTTCTTACGTCACAAGCCGCAAGCGGCTCTGGAGCCTGGTCGGCGTGCTCGTCGGCGCCTTGCTCGTCATCCGCGCGATCGCGGACGCCGCCTACGTCTACGTGCCCCAGTACCGCTTCCGCAACGACTTCCGGCTGCTGTACGGCGCCGTGCTGACGACCTTTCACGACGGCTATTCGCACCTCTACGACCCGATCGCGCAGAAGGCCGCCGTCGATGGCCTCGGGCCGGGCTTCTACTGGTCGCTGTTCCTCAACCCGCCGCCGCTGGTGTGGCTGGCCACGCCTCTCGCAGCGCTCCCTTTCTCCGTCGCGATCATCCTCTGGACGATCCTGCTGCTCGCCTCAGCAGCCCTGACCTGGTACCTCGTCGCGCCAGGAGCCGGCCTCGCCAAGGCCGGCCTCGGGCTGATGTGGCTGGGTGTGGTGCCGGTCTCGTTCGCCATCGGCGTCGGTCAGTCGGTGGTCCTGGTCGCGGCCGCCGTCGCGACAGCGTGGTGGCTGGCCGAGCACGACCATCCTGTCTGGGCCGGCCTGGCCTTGAGCTTCATCGTGTTCAAGCCCCAGCTCGCGCTCTTCGTGCCCCTGTGCCTGGCGGTCTCCGGCCACGCAAGAGTGTTCGGGGCGTGGCTCGTCGCGACGGCCTTCATGGTCCTGATCTCTCTAGCCCTGCTAGGCCATGATGGGGTCGCAGGATTTCGCGCGGCACTCGCTGTCGCATCGCAGTGGGAGATCACGCGCAGCTACGCGGTGTCGGGGCTCATCGGCGCGGGACCGCAGCTCTACGTGGCGCAGGCGATCGTGGCGGTCGCGACCCTTGCAGCGGCGTGGCGGTGGCGAGGCCACGGGACGGCGATCCCAATCGTCGCGGGCATCACCGGCTCGCTTCTGTTCACTCCATACGTCGGCTTCCAGGACTTCGCGATGCTCGTGCTCGCCGGCTGGCTCCTCGCTCGCACGCAGCCCACGCCGTGGCAGGTCGCACTCCTGGTCGTGGGCTTCGCGCTGCTGCAGCTCGTGCTGACGGTGCTGGCAGTGCCGATCATCGCGGCGGAGGTCCTGCTCCTGGCGTCGCTGATCTACAACGCGCCGGCGCGCTCCTCAACCGGTTCCACCCGTTTGGCGCCAAACCCGCCTCTCGAAGCGCCGCCAATCACCCGTATGGCGCCAAACGTGCCCGACTAGCTGGAGCCGACGGTGGGATTCGAACCCACGACCTGCCACTTACGAGGCGGCTGCTCTGCCAGCTGAGCTACGTCGGCGTCGTCGCGAAGTTTTTCGCGGATCGCTGACCAATTTCCGCGAGCCCCTACGCTACCATCGAGCGGGATGGGGACACTTGTTGTCGAACGCCTCGCCGAAGGCGATTTCAGCCTGATCCGACCGCTGCTCGTCGACCTCCACGTCGCCGAGCAGGAGCACTACGCGGACCATCCGCAGCTGAGCCGCGGGGAGATCGAGGGCCACCTCTCGAGCGTGCCGTCAACCTTCTCGGGTGAGAACGTCGTCTTCGCAGCTCGCGACGACAGCGGCCAGGTCATCGGCTTCTGCTGGGTCGTCCTTTTCGACCCGGGCACCGGTCTCGAGGGCGAGGTCGCCGAGGTCTACGTGGCGCCCAAGCACCGCGGACACGGGGTCGGCGAGATCCTGATCGACCAGGCCACGCAGCTCTTCCGCGAGCGTGCCGTCACGCTCGGCTACGTCTGGACGAGACCCGACAACGGGGCCGCTGTCCATCTCTATGAGTCGGCCGGTTTCGAGCGCAGCCGCCAGCTCGTCCTCACCTGGTACCCGACCGAGGCGAACCTCACCAGCTAACCCTCGTAATTAAACTCAGGTCGAATGATCCGAGCCAGGCCTCTTCTCGCGGCCATCGGCGTCGCCCTGCTCGCCGCCACGGTGGCAGGCGGCGTGACCCTGGCGATCCTGAAGCTGCAGGCTCGAACGAATCCGCAGAGCGTCGACATCCGCTCGGGCGTGACCATCTTCGAGGACTCGGCCATCGTCCAGGCCGCGACCCGCGCCAAGCCGGCGGTCGTGAGCATCGTGACGGCGCAGCAGCCGGACCTGCTGGCGGGCTCCGGATACCTGGTCACCAGCGACGGCTACATCGTGACGAGCATCCGCGTCCTCGCCGGCGCCACGTCCATGACCGTGCTGGTGCCAGGTGACGCCAGGCTGCACGACGCGCGCCTCATCGACTACGACTGCGACACGGCCGTCGCGGTGGTGAAGATCGACCAGGTCAGCGGCCTGCCGACGCTCGCGTTCGGCGACCCGTCGGCGGTCGTCGCCGGCCAGGTCTTCGTAGCGGTGGCGGGTCCCGTGGAGGGCAGCGCCGTCACCCGCGGCATCGTCAGCGCGCTGCACCGGCCGGCCTCGATGTCGAACCCGTCCGTTGCTGACCGCACCGTTCTGCTCAGCGACACGCTCCAGACGGACGCCGTCATCGAGGCAGGCACTGGGGGCGGTCCCGTGATCAATGTCGGCGGCCAGGTCATCGGAGTCGCCATGCCTGGCCCGACCGGCGAGAACGGATACGCGTTGAACGCAGCCGACATCCAGGACGACGTGCAGCAGATCCTGCAGACGGGGCAGGTGATGGTGCCCTCGCTCGGCGCGTCCACTGTGGACATCGGCGCGCTCGGGGTGCTGAAGCAGCTGCCGGAGGGCGCACAGATCGAGACTGTCACCGAAGGCGGACCCGCCGCCATCGCCGGCCTCGCGATCGGCGACGTCATCACCCAGCTCGACGAGGTGAAGGTCGACTCCGCCCACCCGCTGACGCTGCTGCTGCGCTCGCAGTTCCATGTCAACCAGCGCGTCACGGTCACCTACACGCGGGGTGGATCTTCAGCGCAGGTGCAGCTGACGCTGGTCGGCCGGCACCCCATCTGCTGATGGCGGTCAGGGCGGAGCTCGAGGCCGCGCTGCGGTCGGCGTCGGAAGCGATAGGCGTCAAGGACGTGCCCGACCTGGAGCTCGGCCGCGCCAAGAACCCTGACCACGGCGATTACGCAAGCTCGGCCGGCCTCAAGCTGGCCCGCGCGCTGCGGCAGCCGCCCAACCAGATCGCAGCCAGGCTCGCCGAGGTCATCGAGATACCGGACGCTGCCGCGACGGCGCAGCCGGTCGGCGGCTACGTGAACTTCCGCCTCAGCGACGCCTGGCTGCAGGGCCTCATCGAGAAAGTGGCCACCGGCGGCCCGGGTTATGGCGCCTCCGACATCGGACGCCGCGAGCGGATCCAGGTCGAGTTCCTCAGCGTCAACCCAACAGGTCCGCTGCACATCGGCCACGGGCGCGGCGCCATCCTCGGCGACTCACTTGCGCGGCTGCTCGAGTTCACCAACCACGACGTCGAGCGCGAGTACTACGTCAACGACCAGAACACGCAGGCGCGAATGTTCGGCGAGTCGGTGTACGCGCGGCTGCACGGAGATCCGCCTCCGGAGCGCGGCTACACGGGCGAGTACGTGTCCGAGCTCGCGGACATGGCGCGGCGCGAGCTGCCCGGCGTCGAGAAGCTGGGGCATGACGAGGCCGAGCCCAAGCTCCGCGCCTTTGCGATCGCGGCCATGGTCGACCGCATCCGCGCCAGCGTCGGCAGGATCAACGTCCGCTACGACGAGTGGTTCCCCGAGTCGCGACTGTGGGCGGAGGGTCTGCCCCAGCTGGCGATCGAGCGCCTGCGCGAGGGCGGCTACCTCAAGGAGCGCGAGGGCGCGCTGTGGTTCGGGCCCGCGCTGGAGGAGGAGGACGGCCTTGGCGAGCAGGTGATCGCGGAGGACGAGAGCCGCGTGGTCATCCGCTCGACCGGCGAGCCCACGTACTTCGCCTCGGACCTCGGCTACCTGCTGAGCCGCTTCGAGCGCCGCCACTTCAACCGCGTGGTCGAGGTGTGGGGCGCGGACCATCACGGCTACGTGCCGCGCATGAAGGCCGCGGTCGCGGCCCTCGCCTACGACCCCGAGAAGCTCGTGATCATCCTCAACCAGCTCGTGAACCTCAAAGAGGGCGGCGCCGCAGGCACGGGTGGAAAAATGTCAAAGCGCGCCGGCCGCTTCGTCACTTTGGACGAGCTCGTGGACCGCGTGGGCAGCGACGCCGTCCGCTACTTCTATCTGCTTCGATCGCCAGACACCACCATCGAGTTCGACCTCGAGCTCGCGCTGTCGCAGAGCAACGAGAACCCCGTCTTTTACGCGCAGTACGCGCACGCGCGACTGTTCAACGTCGAGCTGACCGCCGCCGAGAAACATCCGCGCTTGCGCGAGACCGCCGACCTTTCCCTGCTGACGCAGCCGTGGGAGCTCGACGTCGCTCGCCAGCTCGCGTTCTGGCCCGAGGTGGTCGAGGACGCGACGCTGCTGATGGAGCCGCATCGTGTGCCTTATTACGTGCACGACCTCGCCACCGCAGTGCATCGCTTCTACCACGCGGGCAATGAGGACGGCGCGCATCGAGTCGTCGTCGACGACCCGCTGCTGACAAGGGCGCGGCTGGAGCTGTGCCGCGCTGCGCGTCACACTTTGAAGACCGCCCTGGATTTGATCGGCGTCACCGCACCGGAGAGGATGTAGAGATGGATGTCACCTGGCTAGGACATGGATGCTTCCGGCTGCGAGGCAAGAGCGCGGCGGTGATCACCGACCCCTACCCACCCGCGATCGGGCTGCGCCTGCCGCGCCAGGAAGCTGACCTGCTGACCATCAGCCACGACCACGACAACCACGCCTACGCGCAGGCGGTGCGCGAGGGCGCTTACGAGATCAAGGGACCCGGCGAGTACGAGGTCGCCGGCGTGAGCGTCATCGGTTTTCCGACGTATCACGACTCGGAGAAAGGCGCGAAGCGCGGGCGTAACACCGTCTACCTGATCGAGATCGACGACGTGAGCGTGTGCCATTTAGGCGACCTCGGGCATCCGCTCGACGACACCGACGCCGAGATCGTCTCATCGGTCGACGTGCTGCTGGTGCCGGTAGGCGGACGCACCGCCATCAACGCGGTCGAGGCGGCCGAGGTCGTGCGCCAGCTCGAGCCGCGCTTCGTGGTGCCCATGCATTACGCGGTGCCTGGCTTGAAGGTTCAGCTCGACGGTGTCGAACGGTTCCTCAAAGAGATGGCCGTCACATCCTCGGAGCCGCAGCCGAAGCTGTCGGTGCAGGCGACGTCGTCCTCGGAGTGGGAGACGAAGGTCGTCGTACTGGAGCCGAAAGCCGAACCTCGATAACAGGGCGGGGGAGGTGAGCGCCTCCATCCCGTACAATTCGTAAAACCGCCCTGGAGGTCGTCCATGTCGAAGTACGTTTTCGTGACCGGGGGTGTCGTCTCCTCCCTAGGCAAAGGCATCACCGCGGCCTCGATCGGGAACATCCTGAAGGCCCGGCGGCTGAGCGTCTCCCTCCAGAAGCTCGACCCCTACCTCAACGTCGACCCCGGCACGATGAGCCCCTACCAGCACGGTGAGGTGTTCGTCACCGATGACGGCGCTGAGACCGACCTTGACCTCGGGCACTACGAGCGGTTCGTCGACGAGAACCTGACGGTCGCGTCCAACGTGACGACCGGAAAGATCTACCAGGAGGTCATCGCGCGCGAGCGGCGAGGCGACTACCTGGGCGCAACGGTGCAGGTCATCCCGCACGTGACCAACGTCATCAAGGAGAAGATCCTCCGCGCGTCGCGCGACCCGCAGGTGGATGCCGTGGTGGTCGAGGTGGGTGGGACCGTCGGCGACATCGAAAGCCTTCCGTTCCTGGAAGCGATCCGCCAGCTGAAGAACGACCTCGGGCGCCAGAACGTGTTCTACGTGCACTGCTCGCTCGTGCCGGTCGTCCATGGCCAGGAGATGAAGACCAAGCCCACGCAGCACTCTGTGCACGCGCTCCGCGCCATCGGCATCCAGCCGGACGCGATCATCTGCCGCTCCGAGAAAGAGATCGACGGGGACCTCAAGGAGAAGATCGCGCTGTTCTGCGACGTGCCGCGCGAGGCGGTGGTCTCCGTGCCGGACGTCGACTCGATATACGAGGTGCCGCTGATGCTCGAGGCTTCCGGCCTCGGCAAGGTGATGGCGAGGCACTTCGAGCTGGACGAGACCACCCATGCGCCCGACAACGGGCCGTGGATCGAGCTCGTCGACGGCATCAAGCACCCGCGCGCAAGCGTGCCCATAGCCCTGGTCGGCAAGTACGTGGCGCTGCCCGACGCGTATCTCAGCGTGATCGAGTCGCTGAAGCACGCGGGCATCCACCACGGGCTCGCGATCGACATCCGCTGGGTCTCGTCAGAGAAGCTCGACGCGGGCGACACGTCGCCGCTGATGGGCGTGGCCGGAATCGTGGTTCCAGGCGGATTCGGGTACCGCGGCATCGAGGGCAAGGTCATCGCTTCGCGTTACGCGCGCCACAACCGCATCCCGTACCTCGGCCTGTGCCTCGGCATGCAGTGCGCTGTCATCGACCTGGCGCGTGAGGCGCTCGACGCGCCCGACGCCAACTCCACCGAGTTTGCTGCCTTCACCTCGACGCCGGTGATCGACCTGATGCCCGAGCAGCGAAACGTCGACCAGATGGGCGGATCGATGCGCCTCGGCCTGTACCCGTGCAAGCTCGTGCCCGGCTCGCTGGCGCACAAGGCTTACGGCGAGGAGGTCGTGTACGAGCGGCACCGCCACCGCTTCGAGTTCAACAACGAGTACCGCGAGGTCCTGGGAGACGCCGGCATGGTGTTCAGCGGCGTGTCGCCGAATGGCCGCCTGGTGGAGATCATCGAGCTGGCCGGCCACCCGTGGTTCGTGGCGAGCCAGTTCCACCCCGAGTTCCGCTCGCGCCCGAACCGCGCGCACCCGCTGTTCAGGGATTTCGTGCGAGCGGCGTTCCTGCAGAGCGGCATCGACCAGATGGAGCTGCGACCGGCAGAGCTGCTCGAAGAGTCGGAAGAGAAGTAGGCCGGCTCACCGCCGCGGCCCTGCTGCTCCTGCTCGTGGCGTGCTCATCGAGCACAGCGCAGGCTCGACCTTCGCCGTCTGCGAGCCCGATCCCTTCACCGAGCGCGCCACCGTGCGCAACGCCGTCGCCCGTGGCGCGCGCGCCCGGTGTCGCGTCCGGTGATCCTGTCGTCCTGCTGGCGACCGGCATGAACGTTCCCGACGACCTGCTCTACGTGCCCGACGACGGCAGCGTGTTGGTGGGCGAGCACGGCGACGGGCACATCGCCCGCGTCGTGGCCCCGGGCAAGGTCCAGCGCCTGCCGCAGGTTGTGCCTGAGGCCGAGGGCATCGCGATCGTAGGCGGCACTACGTATGTGGCGGATCAGTTCAACGC
>WNGI01001812.1_pt1 | contig 20234 bp, 10 predicted proteins | sample 5400621 | NCBI WGS metagenome assembly WNGI01 (sample SAMN13153374, study PRJNA577476) | soil metagenome | isolation source: 20 cm soil or saprolite under Garry oak tree replicate 1 | place: USA:California | collected 2016-06-15
AGCTCGTGTTGGCTTGGCCCGCCGTGACGACGGCGGTGCATGTCGTCGGGCCGACCGGGACGAATCCGGGGTTTGGTGCTTCAGTGACCGTGTACGTGCCGGGAGCAAGTCCACTGAAGGTCGCGGTCCCCTGGCCGAGCGGAGTCCCGGTCGTCGAGATCGTCGCGGTCATGGTGACGCCGTTGGTCAGCGTGAACACGAACGTCCCGTTCCCGCCTTCAGTGTTTTTGGTGACGACAACCGATCCACGCGCCGCGTTTGCGAAGACGCAGCTGGTGTTGGCCTGGCCGGCGGTCACCACGGCGGTGCAGGTCGTCGGGCCCACGGGCACGAAGCCGGGGTTGGCCGCCTCGCTCACGGTGTACGTGCCGGGAGCGAGTCCAGTGAAGGTCGCCGTTCCCTGGCCGAGTGGACTCCCGGTCGTAGAGATCGTGGCGGTCATCGTCACACCGTTGGTGAGCGTGAAGACGAAGCTGCCGTTGCCACCCTCGGTGTTCTTGGTGACGACCACCGATCCTCTAGCGACATTCGTGAATATGCAGCTGGTGTTGGCCTGGCCTGCGGTCACAACAGCGGTGCAGGTGGTCGAGCCAACGGGGACGAAGTCCGGATTCGCTGTCTCGCTGACGGTGTAGGTACCGGGGGCGAGTCCAGTGAATGTGGCCGTGCCCTGGCCGAGCGGAGTGCCCGTCGTCGAGATCGTGGCGGTCATCGTCACGCCGTTGGTCAGCGTGAAGACGAAGCTGCCGTTGCCGCCCTCGGTGTTCTTGGTGACGACCACCGATCCACGCGCGACGTTATTGAACGTGCACGGCGTGGAGCCCCCTGCCGTCACCACGGCGATGCAGGAAGTGGGCGGCGTTTGAACGAAGTCCGGGTTCGCCGCCTCGGTCACGGTATAGGTACCGGGAGCCAAGCCGCTAAACGTGGCCGTGCCCTGGCCGAGCGGAGTCCCGGTCGTCGAGATCGTGGCGGTCATCGTCACGCCGTTGGTCAGCGTGAAGACGAACGTGCCGTTGCCGCCTTCGGTGTTCTTGGTCACCACGACCTGGCCCCGGGCGACGTTGGTGAACACGCAGCTGGTGTTGGCCTGGCCCGCGGTCACCACCGCGGTGCAGGTCGTCGGGCCGACCGGCGCGAAGGCGGGATTCGCGGCCTCCGTCACCGTGTACGTGCCCGGAGCCAGACCGGTGAAGGTCGCGGTGCCCTGGCCGAGCGGACTGCCGGTCGTCGAGATCGTCGCCGTCATGGTCACGCCGTTGGTCAGCGTGAAGACGAAGCTGCCGTTGCCGCCGCTCGTGTTCTTGGTCACGACCACCGATCCTCTTGCGACGTTCGTGAACGTGCAGCTGGTGTTGGCCTGACCGGCGGTCACGACCGCGGTGCAGGTGGTCGGTCCGACCGGCACGAATCCGGCGTTCGCTGCTTCGGACACGGTGTAAGTACCGGGAGCGAGACCGGTGAACGTGGCGGTGCCCTGACCCAGCGGAGTTCCGGTCGTCGAGATCGTGGCGGTCATCGTCACGCCGTTGGTCAGCGTGAAGACGAAGCTGCCGTTGCCGCCTTGGGTGTTCTTGGTCACCACGACCGAGCCGCGCGCGACGTTATTGAATGTGCACGGGGTTGATCCGCCGGTAGTCACGATCGCGGTGCAGGTGGTCGGTGGCGTCGAAACGAATCCGGCATTGGCGGCCTCGGTCACCGTGTACGTCCCGGGCACCAGACCGGTGAACGTGGCCGTGCCCGAACCGGCCGGGCTGCCGGTGGTCGAGATGGTCGCGGACGCCGTCACCGCGGCCGGCCCGCCGGTGAGAGTGAAGCTGAATGTCCCGTTCCCGCCCGTGGTGTTCTTCGTGACGACCACCTCACCCGTGCAGTTGGTGATCGTGACGGTGGGCTGCGGGCCGCTGAATGTGAATGCGGGGGGTGTCCAGTCCGCGCTCACATACGCAACGGTCGTCCACTGATACGGGCCGGGCGTCGTTGGATTGGTAGCGACAAAGGTGACGGTGACGGATTCACCTGCCCTCAACTTGTCGTTATTCCCTACGGCGAAGAGACGGATCTGGCCGGCCATCGGCGCTGAGGACCAGACCCGGGGGGCCGTGGCGACCACGGTCCCGACCACCACGGCCGAGTAGCCCGTGGGGATCGAGATCGAAACTGATCCGAGCCTCGATTGGTTGTCCGACTGAGCGCTGTTGGTGATGGTCATCATGTAAGTGGTGGTCTGGCCCGCGCAGCCGCTGGTCGGACTGATCGTCGCTGTGACGATGTTGGCGGCGGCGCTGTACGCCGGGGTCGGCCCGGGCGGTGGTGTCGGCGTCGCGCGCGGGGTTGGCTGCGGGGCGACCGTCGCCGTCAAAGCCTTGTAGACGTTGATGCGCCCGAAGGCGGCACCGGCGATCGGGTCGGTCGCGCCGCGGATCTGCGTCGCCGCAGCGCTGTTCGTCCTTCCGCTCGCCATCAGCAGCGCCGCCAGGCCCGCGGTCTCAGCCGCCGCCGGGGAGGTGCCCTCGATATTGGCGTAGCCAGCCCCTGGTTTCGTCGCGTATATGCCGACGCCTGGCGCGCCCACCGCCGCGCTGACGGTGTTGCTTCTCGGCGCGATGGCATCGTTCTGATCGGTGGCAGCGACGCCGATCACGTTCGCCATCCCAGCGGGGTATGTCTTAGCGGCCGAGGCTGTGCTCCCCGTCGCCGCGATCACGACGGCGCCTTTGCCCCACGCGTAGTTCACCGCATCCTGCAGTGCCGCGGAGAAGTCGGGACTGCTGAAGGCCATGAGAATGACGTTGGCGCCGCTGTCCGCGGCCCACAAAACGCCTGCGACCACATCGCTATCCCAGCCCGTCCCGTCGGGGCTGAGGACCTGCCCCGAGGTCACGTTCGCTCCCGCGTATGCGACGCCGGCAATCCCCATCAAGTTGTTCGTGTTCGCCACCGCGATGCCGGCCATGGCGGTGCCGTGTCCACTGAGATCGGTCTCGGGCAGCCCGCCGACAAAGCTGCGGCCCAACGACACACGGCCGACCAGGTCAGGGTGCGTCGCGTCGATGCCGGTGTCGAGAATCGCGATCTTCGCCGAGCCGAGGACAGGAACGACGCCATAGGCCTTGTCCCAGGAGATCTTCGGTAGCGCCCATTGCTGTGCATATGACGGGTCGTTGGGCGATCCGGCCTGAGCCACCTGATGCGCAGGCTCGACCCACTCGACAAGAGGATGACGCGCATAGGCCGCGAGGAGGGCGGCCCGAGATGTCGCGCCGGGGTCCACGACCGCAAGGCTCAGCTGAGCATGGTGCCGGAGCCGACCGCCTCCGATCGCTTTGATCGCGGCGTCGGAGTCGGACTCGCTCGTGCCGGGTTTGAACTTCACAAGGAGGGGAGCCTGGCTCTGCGCGGCGGCCTCGAGCTTCGTTGTCTGCGCGGGCTGTGGGGTCTCGAGGGACATGAAGGCGACTGAGGGGGCGGCCACGACGAAGTTGAGCAGAAGCGTCAGCAGTGCTCGCGTCGCCCAACGCAGCGCCGGACTCATCGTCGCGAGGCCCCCCATCCGAGGGGTGACGGTAGGAGGCAAAAGTTGAGAAAACTTTTGGCAAGTCGTTAAGAACCGGGAACAGAATTGTTACGCGTCTGAGCGCAGCGTTATGAAAATCCTGGATCGCTCGGTTCGGCCGCGGCCCCGGACGCTAAGACGCCTCCACGACTCGATTTGGTAGCGCCCTCGCCGAGCATCGGAGCGAGCGACCGCGGTCCGCTGCCGCTGTCGTCCTAGCCGCTACAGGCGCAGCTCCCGCCCATCGAGGGGTTCCGTACGAGGAACCCCGTGCCTTCCTCGCCGTCGACCCACTCGACCTTCGCGCCGTCGCAGAACGGGCGGCTCTGCGCATCCATCGCGATCCGCAGACCGGCCACCTCGGTCACCGCGTCGCTCTCGTCGGGCTTCTCGTCGAACGCGAGCCCGTACATGACCGAGCAGCATGACCGGCCGGCAACGTAAAGACGAAGGAACGCGCGCTTCGGATCGTCCGCACGAAGCTCGAGGAGCTTGGTCGCGGCGTCGGGGGTCACTTCGATGGTGGTGGCGCTCCCGTCGATGGCCATGCCTGAAGTTTAGCGGTCCTGCCGGAGCTGCGGAACTTTCGCGAGGATGGCAGCGAGCCCGGCGCAGACCACGGCCGCCGCGCCGGCCACCGCGAGGGGGGCCCCGAACAGGATCGCCGCTCCACCGAGCAAGGGCCCATTCAAGACGCGCATCCCCTGGGTGCCGAACGTGTACGCCCCCATGACCCGCCCTCGTAGATCGTCCGGCGCCGATAGCTGGATCTTCGTGTTGGTGAGCGACTGCGTCAATACGGCCGCGCCGCCGACCACGATCAACAGCGCGAACGAGAGCGCGTAGCTCTGCGAGAACGCGAAGACCAGGATGGCGAGCATCTCCGCCATCGCTGCTCCGACGATGAAACGCCCGCTGTGGCGGCGGTCGCGTGCGTACGCCAAATAGAACGCCGCGGCCACCGCGCCGATCCCGCTTCCGACCAGGAGGAACGAATAGCCGATGTCGTCGACGTGGAGCACGTCGTGGGCGAAGAGCACCAGGAATGAGTTGAAGGTGTGCCCGAGGAAGATCACGCCGAGCATCTCGACTCCGATGAGCGCCGCGAGGAAGGGCCGACCGCGCACGAATCGCAGTCCGTCCCGGAGCGCGGCTCCGATGGGCGTCGTCGACGGCGCGGCCAGAGGCCGTACGCGGACGATCGCGAGGAAGACGAGCAGTGGAACGAAAGTAACCGCGTTGATGAGGAATCCCCAACCCGGGCCGAACGCGACCACGATGAATCCCGCGACCGCCGGCCCGATCACCTGCGAGAACTGCCGCGCGGTCGAGTTCAGGCTGACCGCCGATAGGAGCTTCGAGGGCCCGACCATCGAGTGGATGAGCGTCTGCTGTGCCGGCCCGCCGATCGCGCCCGCGAACCCGTGCAGAAGGAGCAGGCCAAAGAGCCACCACGTGGTCACGACGCCTCCGATCGTCACCAAGGCGATCGCGACCGCGGCCGTCATCAGCAGCAGCTGGGTGACGATCTGGACCTTCCGATTGTCGTAGCGGTCGGCAAGCACGCCGCCGTACAGCGAAAAGAACGTGAACGGCACCCAATGCGCGAACACCATCATCCCGAGCCAGAACGGCGCGGTCGTCCCTGCCAGCTGATACACGAGCACGTTGCGGATGACGTTCTCCATACCATCACCGGTGGAACTGATCCAGCTGGTGAACCAGTACCACCGGAACGTGGGTACCGAGAGTGATTCAAAGAGGATCTGTCGCGGAGCGACGGTCACCCCGTCCGCAGCTGCCGTATCGAGCGCGTCGAGGTCGCCTTCCGCCATCGCTTGGAGAGATTAGGTGGTGCCGACCACGGGTCGGTTAGGCAAGTGGGCCCGGACGAACGTCTAGGGCAGGGGGACGCCGGCCACTGTCGTCGTGGTCACGCTCACGTTGTTCGCAGGATTGGGGTCCGCGGTCGTGTAGCTCACCGTCGCCGCATTCGTGACAACCGTGGCCGGCAGCGTGCCGGCATTGACACGCACGATGAGAGTGAAAGTCGCGCTCGCACCGTCGGGGAATTGCTCCGCTCGGCACGACACCTTCCCGATGCCACCCACGGCCGGCCTCGTGCAAGTCCAGCCCGCTGGTGCAAGCAAGGAGGCGAAGGTCGTCCGGGCCGGCGGCACATCATCGAGGACGACGTGCGCGGCGGTGTCTGGGCCGGCGTTGTCGACCCTGATCGTGTACGTGATGTTCGCTCCGGCGCGGACCGGATCGGGGGAGTCGCTCATGGCCACAGAGAGGTCGGGGTCGGCCGCCCTGGTCACCGTGGTCGTCTCGGTGGCCGCGTTGTTCGCGGGGTTCGAATCAGTGGTCTTGGAGGCGATCAGCGCGATGTTCGTGATCGTCGTTTCGTTCGCGGCGGCGTTCACGTTGACCACGAGTTTGAAGCTGGCGCCGGTACCCCCGGCGAGCGTGCCGATGGTGCAGGTCACCGTGCCGGTGCCGCCGAACGGTGGGACCGTGCAGGTGAAGGTCGCGCCGGTGTTCTGGGTGAACGAGACGAAGGTGGTGCCCGCCGGGACGGCGTCGGTGAGCACGACGCTCTGAGCGTCGGAGGGCCCGTCGTTGACGACCGTGATCGTGTACGTGATGTCCTCGCCCGCGCTCACCGGGTCGGCCCAATCGATCTTGGTCACCCCGAGGTCGGCCGAGGCGCCCACCGTGGTCTTCGCGCTGGCCTCGTTATTGGTGAGGACGGGGTCCAGGGTGTCGCTACGGACCACGACGATGTTGGTGATCACGGTGCCGTCGAGGGTGCTCGCGTTGACGTTCACCACGAGCGTGAAGCTGGCCGAATCCCCCGCGTCAACCGTGGGGGTCGTGCAGGTCACCGTGCCGGTGCCGCCGGTCGTTGGGACCGTGCAGCTGAAAGCCGGGCCGCTGTCCTGGGCAAAGTAGACGAAGGTGGTGCCAGCGGGGATGAGGTCGGTCAGCGTGACGCCCTGGGCGTCGCTTGGCCCGAGGTTGGTCAGGTTGATGGTGTAGGTGATGTCCTCGCCGGCGGTGACCGGATCAGGAGAGCCGCTCTTGGTGACCTCGAGGTCCGCCGAGGTGCCCACCGTGGTCGTCGTGGTGGCGGAGTTGTTGCCCGGGGTGGGATCGGGCGTGGTGCTCGAGACGGTGACGATGTTGGTGATGATCGTCGCGTTGGGGGTGCTCGCGTTGACGTTCACCACGAGCGTGAAGCTCGCGGTGGTCGCGAAGGCGGCAATCGTGGCGATGGTGCAGCTCACCGTGCCTGTGCCGCCGACTGCTGGGACCGTGCAGGTGAAGGTTGGGCCGCTGTCCTGGGTGAACGAGACGAAGGTGGTGCCAGCAGGGATGAGGTCGCTCAGCGTGACGCTCTGCGCGTCGCCGGGCCCGGCGTTGTTCAGGTCGATGGTGTAGGTGATGTCCTCGCCGGCGGTGACCGGATCAGGCGAATCGCTCTTGGTCACCGCAAGGTCCGCCGAGCCGCTCACCGTGGTCGTCGCGGTGGCGCTGTTGTTAGCGGTATTCGGATCGGTGGGTGCCCCTGACACTGTCGCGGTGTTCGTCAGCGTCGACGAGGCGCTGCTCGTCACCAAGACGACGATGGTGACCGTGGCGGATGCGGCAGCGTTTATCGCGCCGAGCGAGCACGTGACCGTCGTCGTGCCGGAGCACGTTCCCTGCGACGCGGTCGCGGATACCAGGGCCGTTCCGGCGGGGAGCGTATCGGACACCGTCGCCGAGGTTGCCTGGTTCGGCCCGTTGTTCGTCACCGTGATCGTGTATGTGAGGGGGCTGCCAACGGTCACCGGGTCGGGGGAGTCGGTCTTCGTAATCGCGAGGTCCGCCTGCTTGGCGATGCCCCGGGGGTTGATCTGGATGAAGTCCCCATTAGCGTCCGTGCCGGTGCTGCCGGAGAAGTTGATGAGGAACATCTTCGCGGAGGCGCCGGGCCAGGAGGACGCACCGTTGTTGGTCCCCCACTCGTTCTCGCGGGCCAGGTGGCCGCCGTAGACGAGTAGGACGTCCCTTGTGCCGGTCGTGCCGGCCACGCTGCCGGTGAGCGCCAGGCGCTTCACCGTGTTCCCGCCGACCGTGGCGGTCGAGTAGGTCGGGCCGGCGGTGGTGATGCTGCCGTTGAATACGGTGAAGCTTCCAGGGATCTGCGCGCCCGCCGGGAGCGACGTGTCGGTCGGGATCGCCGTGAGGCTGGGAGCGCCCGTGCAGGTATGGCCTGCGCAGGCGTCGGTGTTCGTCAGCGGGACCGTCTGATTGAAGCTGGCGAGGGAGTCGAAGAAATGGACGCTGCCGTCCGTGAAGTCGTACTGAATGGTCAGCGACCATGTCGAGCCCGCGGCGAGGTTGTTGAGGACGATTCGGAAGGGTATGACGTCGCCCTCGTTGTAATCGTGGTCTCCTGGATTCAACGTGGAGTGGTACCAGCCCGGTGGAGACTCGAGGGTTTTCCACCCTTCCATGTCGGCCTTCGCCGCGACCGTATAGACGGGCGAGGGCACCGGCGTCGGTGTTGGCGTCGGCGACGGCGGCGGCGGTGGCGCCGTGGTCACAGTGAGTGCTTTGGACACATTGATGCGGCCGAACGTCCGGCCCACCACGGGATCGGTCGCTCCGCGGATCTGGGCCGACGCGGCAGCGTTGTCCTTGCCAGCCGCGATCAGCAGGCCCGCGAGTCCGGCGGTCTCGGCCGCCGCAGCTGACGTGCCACTGACGGATCCGAATTCAGCGCCTGGACGGGTCGCGAGGATGTCGACGCCGGGCGCCCCCACCAGTGCGCTCCCGGTGTTGCTCGTCGCCGCGATCGCATCGTTCCGATCAGTTGCGGCAACGCCGATGACGTTCGCCATACCCGCCGGATAGGTGGGTGCGTCGGAGCCCTGGTTCCCCGTCGCGGCCACGAGTACTGCGCCCCTATCCCACGCGTAGTTCACCGCGTCCTGGAGCGCCGACGAGAAGTCCAGGCTGCTGAAGCCCATGAGGATGACCTTCGCGTCGTTATCGGCCGCCCACAGCACTCCGGCGACGACGTCGCTGTCCCAACCGGTGCCGTCGGCTTGCAGCACTTGGACCGACGAAACGCTCGCGCCGGCGTATGCGACGCCCGCGATGCCAGTTGCGTTGTCCACGCTCGCCGCGGCGATGCCAGCCAGTGCGGTGCCATGGCCATTGGGATCCATTTCGGGTGACCCGCCGACGAAGCTCTGGCCTGGCGTCGTCCGGCCTGACAGATCAGGGTGCGTCGCGTCGACACCGGTGTCGAGCACGGCGATCTTCGCGGAGCCGGGGATCGGCACGACGCCGTACGCGTGGTCCCACGAGATCTTCGGTAGGGCCCACTGCTGCGCGTACAGCGGATCGTTCGGGGATCCCGCCTTCGCGACGCGATGCGCGGGTTCCGCCCGTTGAACGGACGGGTGTTTCGCGTAGGCGGCGAGGATCGCGTCCTTTGCGGCGGCGGGGGCCTTGATGACCCGGAGTCGCAGCTGCGGGTGGTCTCGCACCAAGGTTCCCCCCGCCGCCTTTGTCGCGCGGTCCATCTCGTCTCGGGCGGTGTTGGGCTTGAACTTCACGAGGAGCGGCGCGCTGTCGTCCGTCGCTGCGAGGGCCGTCGCGGGAAGCGCGATCTCGGCACCCCGCGCAGGCATGTAACCCAGCGGCGCCGACACGAGATTCACAACGAGTACCAGGAGAGCAAGCACTGCCCAACGCGCCGCAGGATTCAGACCCTCTCGCGCACCCATCGACCTGCGACCCTAGGAACCGTGAGTTGAGAACGCCTTCGACCAATTGTTGAGAACCCGCGACGTTGGCGTTACGAGCAGCGCCAACTTGTTGAAAAGACTCGGGCCCGCCCCGGCCTCAAGGGTCTCCTAACGCCGGGGTTGCCCGCATCGACGCCGATCCGGCGAAGAGGCCCGGAGAGACCGCGGCCAGCGCTCGCCTGGCCTACGGCGTGATGAAAAGCTGCGTGACCATGCGGCCGTACGCGCCGGCGTTGATCACGCCTATACCTATTCGAGTGAACTCAGGTCGCAGGACATTTTCGCGATGTCCAGGCGAGTCCATCAGTGCTCGATGGGCAACGGACACGGACTGGGCGTAGGCGAGGTTCTCACCTGCCCTCGAGTAACTGATCCCGGCAGCCTTCAATCGATCGAAGGGCGTGCCGGCGTTGGGCGATTCGTGACTGAAGTACTTGAGTTTGAACATCTCCACCGAGTGCGCTCGCGCCACGGGGACAAGCCGGTCGTCCCAGGCGAGGATCGCGAGCCTGACTTTGCCGCGTTCCTCATTCACGAGGTCGTAGAGCTGACGCTCCGCGACCGGGTCTGGTTCGATCGCGAGAACGTCGGGAAGATCGAGCTTCTCGGTCTCGTCCTCGCCGATCTTCGTGACGAGGAGCGGCGACCCGCCGAGCTGACTGGTGAGCGCCGAGATCTGCGGCTGGACGGCGCTGACCTGCTCCCCCACGATCCGCCCGCTGCGGCTCGTCTCGACCGCGGCCTTGACCTCGCTCGCGACGGGGAGAGCCTCGATCGCGAGAATCGCGACGGCGACGATGAAGACCGATCGCGCGATCGCCGGGATCACGCCGAGGGCGCGATCGGCACCGCTGATCGCGCTGCGCCGGATGAGTCCGACGATCGGACGTATCGCCAGGTATCCGGTGATCGAAAAGAGCGCCTCGACGAGGACGATCACCGCGACGAAGGCGACGCTCGTCGCGACAGGCTTCGGGAGGCGAGCGAACGTCTCGACCAGGCCGCTCACCGGTCCCGCGAACGCGATCGCGGCCGCGGTCGCGAGGACCCATGACGCAAGGCTGTAGAGGGTGGCCACGAGACCGGCACGGAAGCCCATCCATGCCGCGATGACGAGGAGGCCAAGGACCGCGGCATCGATGGCGTTCAGGGCCAGGTCGGTCACGCGCCGACGATGCTAGAGGGCGCCCGCTTCAGGCGATCCCGCGTACCTCGCCTGTCGCGAGCAAATCGCGTAGGTAACGGCCTGTAAAGGAGCGGCGCACACGAGCGACCGCTTCGGGTGTGCCCTCGGCGATGACCTCGCCGCCGGCCTTCCCGCCTTCGGGGCCGAGATCGATGACATGGTCTGCCGTCTTTACGACGTCGAGGTTGTGTTCGATCACGACGACGGTGTTCCCAGCGTCGACCAGCCGATGGAGCACCTCGAGGAGACGCTCGACGTCGGCGAAGTGCAGGCCTGTCGTGGGCTCGTCGAGGATGTACAGCGTGCGGCCGGTCGCGCGACGCGAAAGCTCGGTCGCGAGCTTGATCCGCTGCGCTTCCCCACCCGACAACGTTGTCGCCGGCTGACCGAGATGGATGTACCCGAGCCCGACGTCATTCAACGTGCGCAGCTTCATCTCGCACGCGGGGACGTTCGCGAAGAACGCGAGCGCCTCCTCGACGGTCATCTCGAGAACGTCGGCGATCGACTTTCCCTTGTAGTGGATCTCGAGCGCCTCCCGGTTGTAACGCTTGCCGCCGCAGACCTCGCACGGAACGTAGACGTCCGGCAGGAACTGCATCTCGATCTTGATGATCCCGTCGCCGGCGCACGCCTCACACCGACCTCCCTTGACGTTGAACGAGAAGCGACCGGCGGTGTAGCCGCGGAGGCGCGACTCGGGAACGGCCGCGAACAGCTCGCGGATCGGCGTGAAGAGTCCCGTGTACGTCGCCGGGTTCGACCGCGGCGTCCGGCCGATGGGCGATTGATCGATCTCGATGACCTTGTCGATGAACTCGACTCCCTCGATGCGGTCGTGGGCTCCGGGGCGATCCTTGGCGCGCGAGATGATCTGCGCCAGGCGCCGGTACAGGATCTCGTTCACAAGCGTGCTCTTCCCGGAGCCGGACACGCCGGTGATGGCGACGAACATCCCGAGCGGAATGCGCACGTCGATGTCTTTCAGGTTGTGCTCGCGGGCGCCGCGGACGACGAGTGCCTCCGGCTTCGGTTTGCGCCGCCGCTCTGGCAGTGGGATGCGCCGCCTGCCGGAGAGGTAGGCGCCGGTGATCGAGCGGGGTGCTTTCAGGATGTCGTCGATCGTGCCCTCGGCGACGACCTCGCCGCCGTGCTCGCCCGCACCCGGACCGATATCCACGATCCAGTCCGCCGTACGGATCGTCTCCTCGTCGTGCTCGACGACCAGGATCGTGTTGCCGAGGTCACGCATGCCGAGGAGTGTTCGGATGAGACGCGCGTTGTCGCGCTGATGCAGGCCGATGGAGGGTTCGTCGAGGATGTACAGCACGCCCATGAGACCTGAACCAATCTGCGTGGCGAGGCGGATGCGCTGTGCCTCGCCGCCGGACAGCGTCGTCGCGGAGCGGTCCACGGTGAGGTAGTCGAGCCCGACGTCCATGAGGAACCCGAGGCGCGTGCGGATCTCCTTGAGCACCTGCTTCGCGATCTTGCGCTCGCGGATGCCAAGTCCTCCGCGCTCCTTCTCGAGCGACGTGGTCCAGTCAAGGGACTCGCCCACGGTTAGCGCGGTGACGTCGGCGATGTTGCGCCCGCCGATCGTCACGGCGAGCGCTTCCGGCTTGAGACGCTTGCCCCTGCAGACCGGGCAGGGCCGCTCGCTCATGTAGCGCTCGATGTCGGCGCGGATGTAATCGGACGTCGTCTCGCGATACTGCCGCTCGAGCCAGGGGAGGACGCCCTCCCACTCGTACTCGTAAGAGCGGCGCTGGCCGCTCCGGTTCTCGTACGTGAGCTTCAGCGCATCCTCGGTGCCGTGAAGGACCGCCTCGATCGCCTTCTTCGGGAGGTTCTTCACCGGCGTGTCGAGCGAGAACTTGAACTTGCGAGCGAGGCCTTCGAGGATCGCCATGCGGTACTGCGCCGTGCCGCTCGACTTCTGCCATGGCAGGACCGCGCCGTTCTTCAGAGAAAGATCGGGGTTGCCGAGGACCAGGTCGGGGTCGGGCTCGAGCTTCGTCCCGAGACCGGTGCACGCTGGGCAAGCGCCGTGCGGCGAGTTGAACGAGAAGGTGCGCGGCTCGATCTCGCCGATCGAGAAGTCGCCCTCGGGGCAGGCGAGGCGCTCGGAGAAGAGGCGCTCGGATCCCTTTCCATCGGCGTCGGCGATCAGCGCGAGCCCTTCGCCAAGCCGCAGCGCCGTCTCGACCGAGTCTGTGAGCCGCGAGCGCTCTGCCTCCGCCTCGGCGCCGCGCCGCACGATAAGGCGATCGACGACCACCTCGACGGAGTGCTTCTTCATCTTGTCGAGAGTGATGTCCTCGGAAAGATCCCGGACGAAGCCGTCCACCCGTACTCGCGCGAACCCGCCACGGCGGGCGGTAGCGAACAGCTGCTGATGCTCCCCCTTGCGATCGCGCACCAGAGGCCCGAGGACCAGGATGCGAGAGCCCTCGGGAAGAGTCTGGATCTGGTCGACGATCTCCTGCACGGTCTGCGCGACGATCGGGATCCCGTGGTTCGGGCAGTGCGGCACGCCGACACGCGCGAAGAGCAACCGCAGGTGGTCGTAGATCTCGGTGACCGTGCCGACGGTCGACCGCGGGTTACGGGTCGAGCCCTTCTGGTCGATGGAGACGGCGGGTGAGAGCCCCTCGATGAAATCGACGTCCGGCTTCTCCATCTGACCCAGGAACTGCCGCGCGTACGCGGAGAGCGACTCGACGTAGCGGCGCTGCCCCTCGGCATAGATCGTGTCGAACGCGAGCGATGACTTGCCGGATCCGGATAGGCCGGTGATCACGACCATCTTGTCGCGCGGGATGCGCACGTCGATGTTCTTGAGGTTGTGCTCGCGCGCACCTTTGACGTGGATGTGATCGAGCGGCATCAGGCCACCGCGGGGGGAGATGTCGTCCGAAGCGCGCGCATCACCAGCCAGAGATACGCGAGCCACAGCGGGAGCGCAGCAAGCCCGCCGGAGAGCGCGTCGCCCGCACCGGGCCGGAACGAGAACTGCGAGGCAGGCACGATGTATGAAAGGGCCTGATAGATCCCTGTGGGAAGGAGGACGATCGTCGCGACGCCGAAGATCGCCGTGCCCAGCATGAGGTAGCCGCGATACAGGCCACTCTGATGCTCGTCCGGGCGTGCGAGCGACCGGCGCGCAAGCCAGTGCGCGCCCCAGAAGACGCCGCCGAAGATCACGAACGTCGCGCCCCGCACCAGATCCTCGCCCTGCCGGCGCACGCGGTCGTCGGGTATTACCGCCTGCGGGAACGGCGTGAAGAAAGGAGGACATGTCGCATTCGGTGGGCAGGGCGGCGCGATCGCCGGCACTGGTCGAGGCTGCCCGGGCCCGTAGATCACGTCGAGGCCGAACCCCGCCGCAAGCACATACGCGAGCAGGCCGGCGACGCCGACCGCGAACGCGATGACTCCTGCGAGCGACGCAAGATAGAGATACACGCGCAGCAGGCCGCTAAGGGATAGATCGACGCCATCCCGCCCGCGCTGCAGGAAGAGGACGCCCAGAAGGACGATCCCGCCGATGACCGCCGCAGCCGTCAGCACGCCGAACAGCATGGCCTAGGGTCCCCGGCGCCGGTGCCGACCGCCAGCGCGGATGACTCGCGCCGTCGTGCCGAGGGGCTCGGCCGACGCCTCGAGGCTCTCCGGCCCCTGCTCGAGCACCATGAGACCGCGGAGCTCGACGACCTCGTCACGAAGCAACGCGGCCTTTTCGAACTCCAGATCCTTGGCGGCCCGCTTCATCTGGCCCTCGAGGTCCTTGATGAGACGCAGAAGCTCGTCCTTCGGCATTGACCCCGCGGCGAGCGGTCGTCGAGCTTTCTCATTGACGCCCTCGACATCCGCGACGTCGCGCAGACGGAGTCCGATGTCGCGGATGGCCTTCACGATGGTCTGCGGGTTGATCCCGTGTTCCGTGTTGTAGGCGACCTGGATCTCGCGCCGACGATCTGTCTCGTCTATCGCGGCTTTCATCGACGCGGTGACCCGATCTGCGTACATGATCACGCGGCCCTCGATGTGGCGAGCGGCTCGTCCGATCACCTGGATGAGCGAACCTTCCGACCGCAGGTAGCCCTCCTTGTCCGCGTCGAGGATCGCCACGAGGGTGACCTCGGGGAGATCGATGCCCTCGCGAAGGAGGTTCACGCCGACCACGACGTCATACACACCGAGCCGAAGGTCGCGGAGGATCTCGACGCGCTGCAAGGTCTCGATCTCCGAGTGGAGGTACTGCACCTTGATGCCCATCTCGCGGAGGTAATCGGCGAGGTCTTCGGCCATCTTCTTGGTCAGAGTCGTGACGATGGCGCGCTGGCCCCTTTCGACGCGAAGATTGAGCTCGGCGAGGAGGTCGTCGATCTGACCCTCGGTCTTGCGCACCTCGACCTCGGGGTCGATGAGACCGGTCGGCCGGATGATCTGCTCGATCACCCGCGGCGAGTGCTCGAGCTCGTAGGGGCCCGGTGTGGCCGAGACGTAGATCGCCTGGTCCAAGCGCTGCTCGAACTCCTCGAAAGTGAGCGGGCGGTTGTCGAGGGCACTCGGCAGGCGGAACCCGTAGTCGACGAGGATCTCCTTCCGCGAGCGGTCGCCGCCGTACATGCCGCGTACCTGTGGCAGCGAGATGTGCGACTCGTCAACGAACGCCAGAAAGTCGGGCGGGAAGTAGTCGAGGAGCGTCCACGGGCGGCTGCCCGCCGGCCGGCGCGCCAGGTGTCGCGAGTAGTTCTCGACGCCGGCGCAGGTGCCGGTCTCGCGGAGCATCTCCAGATCGAAGTTCGTTCGCTGCCGTAGCCGCTGGGCCTCCAGGAGCCTCCCGGCGTCCTCGAGCTCCTTTACCCGGTCGACGAGCTCAACCTCGATGTCTTTGATCGCCTCCATGAGCTTCTCGCGCGGAGTCACGAAGTGACGCGCCGGGTAGATGTCCATCTTGTCGCGCTCGGCGAGCACCTCGCCGGTCAGTGGATCGAGCTCCGTGATCCGCTCGACGTCATCGCCGAAGAACTCGACGCGGACCGCAAGGTCCTCGTACGCGGGCTGGATCTCGAGCGTGTCGCCGCGCACGCGGAACTTGCCGCGGACAAGGTCCGTGTTGGTCCGCTCGTACTGGATATCGACCAGATGCCGTAACACCGTGTCTCGCCGCACTCGCTCGCCTTTGTTCAGCCGGACGGTGACCGCGCCGTAGTCGACCGGCGCGCCGAGGCCGTAGATGCAGGACACCGAGGCGACGATGATCACGTCGCGCCGCTCGAACAGGGACCGCGTGGCGGAGTGGCGCATCTTGTCGATCTCTTCGTTGCGCGAGCTGTCCTTTTCGATGTACGTGTCGCTCCGTGCGATGTACGCCTCGGGCTGGTAGTAGTCGTAGTACGAGACGAAGTACTGGACGGCGTTCTCGGGAAAGAATTCCTTGAACTCGCCGTAGAGCTGAGCCGCGAGCGTCTTGTTGTGCGCGAGGACGAGCGCCGGGCGCCCGGACTCGGCGATGACCTTCGCCATCGTTACCGTCTTGCCGGAGCCCGTTACGCCGCGCAGGGTCGTGTGCCGCTCGCCGCTTCGCAGAGCGCTCAGCAATCCCGCCGACGCTCCAGGCTGATCTCCCGCGAGACCCCAGGGCAGTACCAGCCGGAACGGCGCCTTCGCCGCTGGACGATCGAGAGGGACCTGAAGGGTGTCGCCGTGGGGCATCTTTGCCTTCATTCTAGAACAGACGTTCTGGTACCATCGGGCTCCCCGAACCGGCTCCCATTGTCGCGCATCAACACCAGTTCGACTCCCGTTCACTTGTTACCGCTTGCTACAGTTCGCGCCCAGTCGCGCCGTAGAGGAAGGTAAGAGTGGAAGATCGTTCGCGTCGCCGTGCCCGGCTCGTGCTCATCGTGGGGATGTTGTTCGCGCTAGGCGCAGGGGTCGCGACCTTCTTTTATGCCCAGACCCAGAAGTCCGAAGCCCCGGCCCCGATCCCGACAACCCAGATCGTCGTGGCGGCACGGGACATCCCGCCCAAGACGCAGATCACCGCCGGCGATGTAAAGCTCGTGAAGATGAACACCGAGGCCGTGCCTGCCTCCGCCGTGTCTGACAGCGCCCAGGTCGTCGGCCGGATCACCCTGGTTGGCATCACCGTCGGTGAGCCGATCCTGCCCTCGAGGCTGTCCGGCCCGAACGGGACGGCCTTTGTCGTCATCCCGGCGGAAGCTCTTGGCGCCAACGGTGCGCCGAATCCCGGTTCGCCCAACTACCGGGCGATGTCGATCACGGTCGGGGACGCCCAGGCGGCCGGCGGAGCGATTCTGCCTGGCGACATCGTGGACGTCCTGTACACGCTCACGTTCGCCCCGGACAAGTACCTGATCAACCCGAACCCGCAGCGCAACAGCTCAGACGTGTCGGCGCGAATCGTTCTCGAGCGTGTGCCGATCCTCGCACGGACCCTCTCCGTCTATGTGATCCGCACCGATGCGGCGACGGCCGAGCGGATCGGCTTCCTCACCGCGTCCGGAGGCCAGCTGCAGCTGCTCCTGCGCGGTCCGAAGGACGATCGGGCGACCGCCACCTCGGGTGCGACGTTCCGGACGATCCAGCCGGAGTTCAAGATCCAAATCCCGGAGAAGATCACGCCCTAGCGCGGCTGAGCTCGGTCCAGGCCTCGCGCACACGCTCGCGGGTCCGCTCGCGGTCGCCGTCGTTCACGATGACGGTATCGGCGGCCGCCCGGAAGCGCTCTTCACTGAGCTGTTGCGCGAGGCGCAGCTCGGCCTCACGCGGACGCATGCCGCGAGCGGCAAGCCGATCGATCATCGTCTCGCGAGGCGCGACGACGACCCACATGCGGTCGCAGACCTTGGCGAGATCGCCTTCGAGCAGCTTGATCGCTTCGACGACCAGCACCGCGTCGTCGGGCAGCATCTGTCTCGCCTGGAGGACGCGCGAGATCACCCGCGGGTGGAGGATGCGCTCGAGTCGCTGCAGCTTCGTCGGGTCGCTGAACACCTCGGCCGCGAGCTTCGCTCGGTCGATCTCCTTGTCCTCGCCCAGGATCTTCGTTCCGAACTGCTGGACGATCGCGCTGTAGCCGACCGTCCCGCGAAGCTGCTCGTCGTGCACCATCGCGTCCGCATCGAGCACCTTCGCGCCCAGCTCCCGCAGCATCGCGCCGACCGTCGACTTCCCCGCGCCCATCGGACCGGTGAGACCGATGACGAACGCCGTCACTCGGTCTTCTCGCTCTCTTTCGCCCACTCCTCATACAGCTCACGGAGAGAGCGGGCGAGAGCTTCGTGCTCTTCGCCGATCCGGCGAGTCTCGAGATAGTTCCCGGCCTGCGCGATCTGGCTGACCTTCTCTTCTAGCTGCTTGAGCTGAAGCTCCATAGCTTGGATTCGTGCCTCCAGCGCCCGCATCCCTTCGACGCGTCGAACTGGCGAGGCCTTCGACGTCGAGCGGCCTCCCGGGCGGGTCCTGTCCCGGCTCGGGGCGCCTGCCCGCTCGGAGTTGGCTTCCCGCCGTCTATCTCCGCTGGACCGCCCCCGTTTCTCGGCGGTGCCCTCCACTCTCCGGCGGGCAGGCATCCCCGTCGCCGCTCGCAGGCGCTGGAGGCCGGACCAGTTGCCCTCAAAGCGCTTCAGCACGCCAACTTCAATTGGCCAAATTTCAGTCGCGAGCTTGTCGATGAAGTAGCGGTCATGGGAGACGAAGAGCAGTGCACCCTCGAAGTCTCCGAGCACAGCTTCCAGTTGCTCGCGAGCGAGAAGGTCGAGATGGTTCGTCGGTTCGTCGAGGACGAGGAGATTCGCGTGACGTGCAGCGAGGCGCGCCAGCGCGAGTCGTGAGCGCTCTCCTCCTGACAACACGCCGACGCTCTTGAAGACGTCCTCGCCCCTGAAGAGGAAGCGCGCGAGATGGTCGCGAGCCTCGGGGTCGTTCATCCCGCTAGCCACCTTCATCGCGTCGAGCACGGTGTCGTCGCCGCCGAGCTCCAGCTGCGCCTGCGCGAGGAAGCCCACGCGCGCGGTAGGCGCCGTCTGGACGTAACCCTCGATTGCCCCGAGATCGCCGACGAGCGTGCGCACCAGCGTGGTCTTCCCAGCCCCGTTGGGGCCGACGACCGCGATCCGGGCGTCACGAGCGATGCGCAGCGTTCCGGTCCGGACGAGCGGCTCGCCGTACCCGACCGCGAGCGGCGTCGTCTGCACGACGGTGTCGCCAGCGAGGTGAGCTGCCTCCAGCTTCCAGCCGTGCTGCTGCGCGCGCTCCGGAGCCACGATGCGTTCGACGCGTGCGAGCTTTTTTCCTCGGCCGCGCGCTTCCTTAGAGCGCTGACCGGCGCCGTAGCGGCGGATGAACTCCTCGGTGCGCTCGATCTCGACCGCTTGTCGCGCTGCCGCTTTCTCCGTCGCGGCCTCACGATCGGCGCGCTGCCGCGCGTACGCGGAATAGCCGCCGCGGTACTCAACGACCGTTCCCCGCTCGAACGAGAGCGTCCGGCTCGTCACGCGATCGAGGAACCAGCGGTCGTGACTGCTTACCAGGATCGTTTCGTCCTGCTCGATGAGGAATCGCTCGAGCCACTCCAGCGCGGCGACATCGAGATGGTTCGTCGGCTCGTCCAGCAGGAGGAGATCCGGATCGTCGAGCAACAGCCGCGCGAGACCGAGACGTGTTCTCTCGCCGCCGGACAGCGTCGCGACCTGGCGGTCTCGCAAGCCGGCGAGACCAAGCCCCCCGAGCACGCGGCCCACCTTTGCGTCGAAGTCGTAGCCGCCCGCGTGCTCGAACTGATGCTGCACTTCCGAATACCGCTCGAGGAGCTCCTGGTCACCCTCGCCCAGCCGCGGTTCGATCTCGCGCATTTCGCCCTCGAGCTCCCGGAGATGCAGGGCCGCTCCGAGCGCGTGCTCTTCCACGGTCCCAACCGCGTTGGTAAGGACCTCCTGCTCCATGAAACCGATGCGCGTCCCGCGAGCGAGAGCGACATTTCCGGCGTCCGCCGATTCGAGGCCGGCCGCAACGCGCAGCAACGTGGTCTTCCCCACTCCGTTCGGCCCGACGAGGCCGACGCGATCGCCGTGCGCGAGGCGGAACGAGATCTCGCTGAAGACGAGCCTCTCGCCGAAGCGCTTTGCGACCGCCTGGACGGAAAGGACGCTCATGGCACGCGCGGAAGCCAGCGGGGAACGCTCGCGCGGTAAGCCCGGTACTCCTCACCGAAGGTCCGCTCGAGCGATGGCTCCTCCCACAGGACGACAAATAGGTGCCACGCCGCCGCGAGGACTGCGAGGTAGCCGACGAGCGGCAGCGAACCGAACAGAATCGCTTCTCCGACGACGATCGAGCCCACGCCCAGATACATCGGATTCCGGACCACTCGGTACGGCCCGGCCGCCACGAATCGGCGCGGCGCATCCCACGGCGCGAGCGTGCCGCGACCCCGGGCGGCGAACTCCACGACGCACCACGTGAACAGCGCGAGCCCAAACCCAAGCGGCACGAGTCCGAGCCAGGGGCCGCCTGGTTGAGCTGCGGGACCGAGGATCAGCCACGGGATGAGCAGCGCGACCCCGCCCGGGAGGACGATGACCGAGACAAGCGAACGAACCGCGATCGCAACGCTCACCTTGAAATCATGCGGGATGCCTGGGCATGA
>WNGI01001352.1_pt1 | contig 20232 bp, 20 predicted proteins | sample 5400621 | NCBI WGS metagenome assembly WNGI01 (sample SAMN13153374, study PRJNA577476) | soil metagenome | isolation source: 20 cm soil or saprolite under Garry oak tree replicate 1 | place: USA:California | collected 2016-06-15
CGACGATTTGCCGGCACCCGACGGCCCTGACAGAACCACGCATTCGCCAGGCTCGACGCGAAACGAGACACCGCGCACCACCGGCAGCTCTACGCCGCCCTGCAGGTGCATGACAAAAGTTTTTTCCGCATTGCTGATGTCGATCATCACTTTCATTGGCGCAACGCTCATGCCGGTAGGATCGAAGAGACGAGCAATTGGGTATAGGGCTCGCGGGGATCGTCGAGCACCTGATCGGTCAACCCGGTCTCGATGACACGGCCGCCCTTCATTACCATCACCCGGTGCGACAACAGCCTCGCCACCGCAAGGTCATGGGTGACGACGATGGCGGCAAGGCCCAATTCGCTGACGAGACTGCGCATCAGGTCGAGGAGGCGCGCCTGCACCGACACGTCAAGCCCGCCGGTCGGTTCGTCCATGAACACCAGGCGCGGCTCGGTGACCAGGTTGCGCGCGATCTGCAGCCGCTGCCGCATACCGCCCGAATAGGTTCGCGGAGCGTCGTCGATACGCGCAATGTCGATCTCGACGCGCTCCAGCCAGGATGACGCGGTATCCCGGATGCGCCCATAGTGGTTCCAGCCCACCGCCATCAGCCGTTCACCGACGTTGGCGCCGGCCGACACCGCCATCCGCAGGCCCTGTGCGGGATCCTGGTGCACATAACCCCAGTCGGTGCGAAACAGAAATCGACGCTCGGCTTCGCCAAGGCTTGCGAGGTCGCGCAGTACCCCGTCGCGCATCCGGTACGACACACGCCCGGCGCTGGACGCAAGCTGTGCCGACAACAATTGCAGCAAAGTCGTCTTGCCCGAGCCGGACTCGCCGACGATTGCCAGCACCTCGCCCGGGTAAAGCACAAAGGACACATCTCGGCACGCCACGAGCCGGCCGTAGGACTTGCTCAGGCCCTCCGCTAGCAGCAGCGGCTCGTCGTTGTCCTGACCGGCATTTTCATGCTCAGCCATGCGGTCCCTCCTTGTGTGGGGCCGCGCTCTCGCTGCCGCGATGGCCTAGCGTCTGACGAGCCTCGCAATAATCGGTATCGGAACAGACGTACATCCGGCTGCCTTTGTCGTCGGTGACGATCTCGTCGAGATAGGAATCGTCAGCCCCGCACAGCGCACAAGGCGCGTCGAACCGGTAAGGTGTGAACGGATGGTCCTCGAAGTCGAGCGACACCACCGAGGTATGAGGCGGAATCGCATAGATGCGCTTCTCGCGGCCGGCACCGAACAGTTGCAGCGCCGGGCAATTGTCCATTTTCGGATTGTCGAATTTCGGTGTCGGCGATGGATCCATCACGTAACGCGCGTTGACCTTCACGGGATAGGCGTTGGAGGTCGCGATGTGACCGAAGCGAGCGATGTCCTCATAGAGTTTGACGTGCATCAGGCCGTATTCGCCGAGCGCGTGCATGCGGCGAGTCTCGGTTTCACGCGGCTCCAGAAAACGCAGCGGCTCAGGAATCGGCACCTGATAGACCAGCACCTGCCCGCCATGCAGCGGCGCTTCGGGAACGCGGTGCCGCGTTTGAATCACGGTTGCGTTCACTGTGCTGGCCGTGGTCGCGACACCGGCGGTCTTGGCAAAGAACTTGCGGATCGAGATCGCGTTGGTGGTGTCGTCCGAGCCCTGGTCGATCACCTTCAGTACATCGTCAGGCCCGAGGATGGCTGCCGTCACCTGCACGCCGCCGGTACCCCAACCATAGGGCATCGGCATTTCGCGACTGGCGAACGGCACCTGATATCCGGGGATCGCAATCGCCTTCAGGATGGCGCGGCGGATCATCCGCTTGGTCTGTTCGTCGAGATAGGCGAAATTGTAGACCGGCGCGTTCATTCTGCGGCCTCCTGAAGAGATGGCGAAGCCGCCGCTTCGGCAAACTCCTTGCGCAGCTTACGCAGCAGGCCGAGTTCGGACTGGAAGTCCACATAATGCGGTAGCTTGAGATGCTCGACAAAGCCGGTCGACTGCACATTGTCGGAATGCGACATCACGAATTCTTCGTCCTGCGCCGGAGCAAGGATCTCCTCGCCGAGTTCGCGGGCCCGCAGGGCGCGATCGACCAGGGCCATCGACATGGTCTTGCGCTCACTCTGTCCGAATGCAAGGCCATAGCCTCGGGTAAAGCACGGCGCTTCGGTGGCCGACCCCTTGAACTGGTTGACCATCTGGCATTCGGTCAAGGTGATCGAACCGAGCGGCACGGCAAAACCGACATCTTCGGCCAAAAATTCTACCTCGACCTCGCCGAGACGGATTTCGCCGGCGAAGGGATGGTTGCGGCCATAGCCGCGCTGCGACGAATAGCCGAGCGCCAGCACGAAACCTTCGTCGGCACGCGCCAGATTCTGCAGCCGCAGGTCACGATCCGCCGGAAAACTCAGCGGCTCGCGCGTCAGATCGCCGACCGGCGCTTCGGCATCCGCCGCAGGCGAAGGTTCGATCAGGCCATCACGGCCCAGAATGTCGGTCACGCGCGGCATCGTCGCGGGTGAGGCTTCGACTGTCGCCGGCGCTTCGGGCATCGACGCCTCAGCCAAATCTGGATCAAGCAGGCGATGGGTGTAATCGAAGGTAGGGCCGAGAACCTGCCCGCCCGGGATATCCTTGAACGTCGATGAAATCCGGCGACGCACCTGCATCTGGCCGGTATCGACCGGTTCGGTCGTGCCAAGGCGCGGCAATGTGGCGCGGAACGCGCGGACCAGAAAGATCGCCTCGATCATATCGCCGCGCGCCTGCTTGATGGCGAGCGCGGCGAGTTCTCGGTCGTACAGCGAGCCCTCGGTCATGACCCTGTCGACGCCTAGACTGAGCTGTTCGGATATCTGCGCGAGCGAAACTTCCGAAACGTCGCGATCACCGCGGCGCTCATGGGCCAGCAGCCGGTGCGCGTTCTCGATGGCGCGCTCGCCTCCCTTGACGGCAACATACATGTTTAGCCTCCCCTCGCGGCAACCCGCGTCGTGCGCGGGATCGCGACAATGGTATCGTCATGAACCAGAACGACATCGATGCCGCGCGGAAACAACGCCTGATTGATCGCCAGCCGCTCGAACAGGTCCGTCGGCTGGATCGTGGCCTGCAAGACGGCGCTGCCGTCGATGCCGGGGCCGCGCAATTCGAGCGTGGGACCTTGGGTCAGGCTTTCAACCTGCAGGATCAGCGTCGTCGAGCGGTCGGGATACTCGTTGCTGCCGAACGCAAAGCGATCGAGCCCCGGAAGCGCGCACGCATCGCCGATCAGGGCGAAGCTGCAGATGGAGGAATCCGCGATGACAGGCGCGCCCGTGTGGAACTTGAGCCACTTTGTCACATGCGGCGTCCCGGATATCCTGGGGTCGAGCCAGAGCGGCGTATCGTGATCGAACAATGTAAGCGCGATCGCGGCGGTGCCACGCATCATAGGCGCGGGCGCGCCGGCGGCCGCAGTGATGCGCTGGACACTGCCGGGCCGCGCCATCGCATCCATTACCGAGCGGAACGTCGACTGGGCTGACAGCACCTTGTCCGCAAACCCTGCTGGCAATTCGGCAACCGTCGTCATCGTTCAGCCCTCACCGCGCACCAAGGTGTAGAAATCGACCCGCGTCGCCGCGGTCTCCGCAGCCTTCCGGTGTCGTTCGGAGATCATGGCCGTGCGCAGCGGCGCGAGCACTTTTGCCTCCACCGCATCGGCAAATTCATTGGACTGCACCAAGGCGTCGCATAGCGCTATCATCCGTGCTTTCTGCCGATCGCGGCCGAGCACGTAGCCGAAACCGACTTCACCGGTCGAAAGCCGCACGGCGGCGCGCGAGATCGTGGCTTCACCGAGATTGAATGGCGCGCCGTCGCCGCCGATGCGGCCCCGCACCATCACCAGACCGTTCTCCGGCTCGCGCAGATCTTCATGTGCCGGCAGCACAAGCGCGTTGAGGTAACCGGCAATCTCCGCCGCATGGGAATGCGCGAGCACGGTCATCGCCGCCCTCCGCTGCACCTGTCCGCTGTTTTCGCCTGCCGCGGTCATATCAGCCTTGCCTGTATCAAGTTGTCTATGATATTAGACAACTTGATAACGAAGCGCCATGACTGTTTCGTGACACCAGGATAATTTTTTCCAATGGCTTTTTCGGGCGTTCGCACGCCATGACCATGCAGGACACCGCCTCCGGCGTCGCGTTATGGCGACAGGTCGCCGACGGGATCGAGCGCGGCATCGCCGATGGCCGCTTTGCCGCGGGCGAGCGGCTACCGGGCGAGACCGAGATCGCCGAGACCTATCGGGTCAACCGCCATACGGTGCGGCGGGCGCTGGCGACATTGGCCGGGCGTGGCCTGGTGCGGGCCGAGCGCGGCAGCGGCACCTATGTAGAGGCGCCGCGGCTCGCCTACCCGCTACGCTCGCGCACGCGATTTTCCGAGATCGTCGGCGCCGGCGGCCGCGAGCCGGATGGCCAATTGATCGGGGCCTCCGAGGAGTTCGCGAGCCGCGAACTGGCGCGACTGCTCGACCTCAAGACCGGCGCGCCGCTGATCCGGATCGAAGCGCTGCGGCTGGCCGATCGCACGCCAATATGCGTCGGCACGATCTGGTTCTCCGCAGAGCGCTTTCCAGAAGCCGGGCGGATCTATGCACGCGTGCGCTCCATGACAAAACTGCTGGCGCATTACGGAATCCGCGATTTCCGCCGGGCTTCAACCCGCGTCACCGCGGCTATCGCCGACGCGACCGACGCCGCACGGCTCGACCTTGCGCTGGGGCGCCCTGTGCTGGTGGTCGACAGCACCGACGTCGATGCCGAAGGCAAGCCGCTCATGACCAAGCGCACGCGCTTTGCCGCGGAGCGTATCGAGTTCGTCGTCGAAAACGGCTAAAGCATCCGGAAAAGCGGGAATCGGTCTTCCCTGGGGACAAACGCGAGACGCTTGCCCGGATGTCTCAACCGACCGGGCGCCGCCCGATGATGGCAAAGCGGAGTTTTCCCGAAATCCAATCGATCGCAGCGACCGCCACCAGGATCATCAGGATCAGGAATGAGACTTTCTGCCATTCCAGCACGCGGATTTGCTCGGCGAGCTGCAGGCCGATGCCACCGGCACCGACGATGCCGATGATGGTTGCCGAGCGCGTGTTCGACTCGATGAAGTAGAGCACCTGGCCCGCGATCACTGGCAGCACCTGCGGCATCAGGCCAAAGCGGATTTCGTGCAGCGCATTGCCGCCGGAGGCTCGAATTCCCTCGACCTGCTTCTTGTCCGCGCCTTCAATGGCCTCGGAGAACAGCTTTCCGAACGCGCCGAAGTCCGACACCGCAATCGCCAGCACACCGGCAAAGGGACCGAGACCGACAACATTGATCCAGACCAGCGCCCAGATCAGTGTATCGACGCCCCGGATCGAATCGAGCAGCCGCCGTACCGGAAAGCGGAAGAAATTGGAGGGCACGATGTTCTTTGCTGCGAGCAGGCTCACCGGCAGCGCCGCCACGGCGGCGATGGTGGTACCGAGCAGCGCGATCGACAGGGTTTCCCCAAGCGCGACCAGATAGGCCGGAAGTGACGCCCCCGGATCCGGTGGGATCATCATCAGGGTGATCCAGCCGAGCTGGTGAAGACCTGAGAGAAGCCGCGCCGGCGAAAAGTCGAGATCGATCAACCCGAATATGAAAATGCCGGAGGCGACGAGCATCATGGCCGGCGTCGCCAGGCGCGCCGAGATTGGCCGGTTGAAGACTTCCGGATATCGCGCCCGGAGGCTTTCCGGATCGGGCGTCGGCAATTGGGTCATGTTCGCGCATCCCTGCCGAACAGTCGGCTGCGCATCCAGCCGGTGCCGATATCGATGACAAAGACCGTAACGATGATCGTCAGCAGGATGGCGCTGACGTCGGAATAATAGAATTTCCGGATCGCGACAACGAGTTCCTGTCCGATGCCGCCGGCGCCGACGAAACCCATCACGGAAGCTTCCCGGACATTGATTTCGAAGCGCAACAGAGCGTAGCTGGCGTAGCCTGCCGCCACCTGCGGCAATACGGCAAAACGCATGCAGGCGACCCAGCTCGCGCCGGTGGATCGCACGCCTTCGACCGGTTTCATGTCGGCATTCTCGACGATCTCGGAAAACAGTTTGCCGAGCGCGCCGGTGGAGTGGATCGCAATCGCCAGCACACCCGCCATCGGTCCGAGCCCGAATGCGATCACAAAGATCAGCGCGAACACAATGCCGGGAACGGTGCGCGCGAATTCCAGCACGCGGCGGACCGCGAAACGCAGCCATGGCGCCGGCGAGGTATTTTCAGCGGCAAGGAAGTTAAGCGAGAAGGCAAGGATTGCTCCGAACAAGGTTCCGACATAGCTGATCAGAATGGTCTCGCCGAGCATCCAAAGCCATTTGCGCCAGCCCCAGAACCACTCGCCGACGTTGGTCCAGACCCGCGTGCCATCCTCCAAAGTGAGGATGCGATCGAAATAGCTCGCGAAGTTTCCAAAATAAGCGAAGAACGTTCGCAGGTTCACCTCCGCGCCAACGGCAGCGACGAACAGCACCACAAAGAACACCGCCGTCGCCAGCGTGAACTGAAGACGCTTGCGCGCGACAGCCTTGCGATAGGCGCCATTCAGTACCGAGAGCTGTTGCTCCGGAAGGATGAAAATGGCGACCGTCATTGAAGCTTCCGCCCGGGTAAAATCTAAACGAAAAGAAGGCCGGGTCGCACAGACCCGGCCTGTCCAGTTTTACGCTACGCCTAGGACGCCTTCTTCTTACGCAGATTGTCGACGAACTTGATCAGGTCGATGGTCCCATCCCAATCCTTGGTGGTGGCGGGATGGAAGCCCTTCTTCTGACCGTCGGACAGCCGGTCGAAAGCCGCCTTGTCCTTGGTCGGCGATTCCGTGAACGCCTTGGCGATGGCGGCCTTCAAATCCTCCGGAAGCTCCGAACTATAGGCGTAGGGTCCGTTGATGATCTGCGCCGATTTGTGAATGATCCGGAAATCTTCCTTCTTCATTGGCGTGCCGTCGGGATTCTTCAGCATCCCCTTGTGCAGCATCTGGGCAAGGGTCGAGTCGTCGTCGCTGGTCCATTGATTGGCCGCGACATCCACGGTGCCTTGCGCCAGCGCCAGCATGGCGTTCTCGTGGCTGCCGGTGAAGACGACCTTGCCGAAATAGCTGTCGGCGTCCGAAATGCCCATCTTGTCGAGTTCGAAGCGGGGAACGTTATTACCGGACGTCGAGTTCGGATCGACGAGGCCGAGATTCTTGCCCTTCAATTGGTCGACGCTCTTGTAAGCGCTCGCCGCCTTCACGAAGAACATCGAGTAATAGCCGGTGCTGCCATCGGAATTGATATCATTGGCGAAGGCATCGGTCTTGACACCAGTCAAACGTGCGCGCGCGAACGATGCCGAACCGTAGCTCGCGATGTGGATGTTGCCGGCGCGCTGGCCTTCGATGACAGCGGCGTAGTCGTTGGCGATACGCAGGGTCACCTTCACACCGAGTTCCTTGGACAGATAGGCGACGAACGGCGTCCAGCGTTCGGTGACCCCTGAGGCGTTCTCCGCCGGCACCACCGCAAAAGTCAATTCCGGATATTTTGTCTTCCAGTCCTGCGCCGATGCGGCGGAGGCAGTGAACGCAAGCGCTGCCGCGCCGGCGAGTATGTTGCGACGATTGATCATGACGTTCCCTGTCTTGTTGCAACGAATGGCGAAAAATCGGCTGGTCGCAGGCTTGCAACAAGCCATGGTCAACTTACGCGGTACTCAGGCTGCGGCGGCGGTGCCGAGAGCCGGAATTCTTGAATCAGCAGTATCTTGCTGGGCCGAGCCGCCCATCACTTCGTTGGCTTCGAGATCGTAAAGCTCGCGCGCGATATGATCGGTCAACATCGCCGGCGCGCCGTCGAACACCACACGGCCGGACGCCATGCCGATCAGGCGGTCACAATACGTGCGCGCCAGATCGAGCGAATGCAGGTTGCAGATCACGGTGATCCCAAAATGCTTGTTGATGCGCAGCAATGCGTCCATCACGATTTTGGTGTTACGGGGATCCAGCGACGCAATCGGCTCGTCGGCCAGAATGATGTCGGGTTCCTGAACCAGCGCCCGCGCGATCGCGACGCGCTGCTGCTGCCCACCGGAGAGCTGATCCGCGCGCTGCGCCGCCAGTGCACCCATATCGAACTGTTCCAGCGCCGACATCGCAACAGCGATGTCCTCTTCGGGCCACAACTGAGCCAGCGACCGCCACAATGGAATTTCGGAGAGGCGTCCCATCAGCACGTTGGTCAGGACGTCCAGCCGGCCGACGAGATTGAACTGCTGAAAGATCATGGCCGACCGTGCACGCCATTGCCGCAGCTCGCGGCCGCGCAAAGCCGTGACATCGACGCCCTTGTAGAGAATTCGTCCTTCGGTTGGCGGTGCGAGACGGTTGATCGTTCGTAGCAGTGTCGACTTGCCGGCACCGGAACGGCCAATCACGCCGACAAAGCCGCCGGGTGCAATCGAAAATGACGCGTTGTCGACCGCGGCTTTCGCGCCGAACCGGCACGTCAAACCTTCCACCACCAGCATGCATTGCTCCAAACGATTAGGGCATCATCACCGCTAACGTCAGGATTCAACAGTTGTGTGACAGTGCCACCGCAGTGCGGCAATCATCCACACCCAAGTGACTGTCACGCATCCGTCACAACGTTGTCATCAAGGCCATCGATGACGTGAATCCCTTGGATCAGGATTCGCCAGATTCAATGAGCTTCATTGCATTCGGGAGTCTGCATGACCGGCAAAATGCTATCGGTTGAACCCGCCATCGATCCCACCGCTAAATTGCATGACACCAGGCTTGGCGCCTATTGCGAGGTCGGCGCGCGCACGATCCTGCACGAGGTCACGCTGGGCGACTATTCCTACGTCGTCAACGACGCACAAATCACCTACACGACGATCGGAAAATTCTGCTCGATTGCGGCGATGACACGAGTCAACCCCGGTAATCATCCGATGCAGCGGGCCTCGCAGGCACACTTTACCTATCGCGCCAGCGCGTACTTTACGGGCGAGAGCGACGAAGCGGAATTCTTCGAATGGCGCCGCGCACATCATGTCCATATCGGCCATGATGTCTGGATCGGGCACGGCGCCATCGTTTTGCCGGGCCGCAGCGTCGGCACCGGCGCGGTGGTCGCAGCGGGCGCCGTCGTGACCAAGGATGTCCCGGCCTACACCATCGTCGCGGGAAACCCGGCGCGTGCGGTCAAGCGGCGGTTTCCGGAAGCGATTGCCAGCCGGCTGGCCGAGCTTGCGTGGTGGAACTGGGACCATGAAACGCTCCGCGCCGCCCTACCCGACTTCCGAAGGCTGGCGATCGAGGATTTTATCGAAAAATATGAAGCGGCGCCCCTTCCCGGTCGCTTAGATCCACTACGGCAAAGTGCGGCATCATGATCGACATATTCATCGAAGGCGGCCGGGCCCTGCTCGGCGAAGACATCGTCGAGACCTCGCTGGAGGTCGCCGATGGCATAATCACGGCGGTGAATTCCAGCCACGGACGCAGTAGATTAGGTATCGATGCAAGCGGCCTAAAAGTGTTGCCGGGCATTGTCGATTTGCATGGCGATGCGTTCGAGCGGCAGATGATGCCGCGCCCCGGCGTCGATTTCCCTGTCGACGTGGCGCTGGTCGACAGCGACCGGCAGGCCGTCGCAAACGGCATCACCACGGTTTTTCACGCCACGACCTGGTCCTGGGAGCCGGGCCTGCGCAGCGCGGATAATGCGCGGGATCTGCTCGAGGCCGTCGAAGAGCTGAGGCCGCAGCTAGCGGCGGATACCCGCTTTCACCTACGTCACGAGACCTACAATCTCGATGCGGAGGCGGAGATCACCCAATGGCTCTCCGATGGGCGCATCGATCTGTTCGCATTCAATGACCACATGGATTCGACAGTCGCCAATCTGGCCAAACCCCAGAAACGCAGCCGCATGGTCGAACGTACCAGCCTTTCGAACGACGCGTTCGAGGGTCTGGTAGAGCGTATCGTGTCCCGCGCCGACGCCGTCCCTGCATCGATCGCGCGGCTGGCCAAAATTGCGCGAAACGCCAACATCAGGATGCTGTCGCATGACGATGAAAGCCCTGACATGCGGAAGGCATTTCGCGCCCAAGGCGTCGGCATCGCCGAATTTCCGGTCAACGAGCAAACCGCGCGCGAAGCCGCCGAGGCCGGTGACGCCATCGTGTTCGGCGCGCCCAATGTCGTTCGTGGCGGCAGCCACACCGGGTGGACCAAGGCTTCCGACATGATCGCCAAGGGCTTATGCTCGATCCTTGCTTCCGACTATTACTATCCAGCGCAGTTGCTCGCGGCCTTTCGCCTTGCCGCCGATGGCGTGCTGCCGCTCGCCAGAGCCTGGGACTTGATATCGGCGGCGCCGGCCAGCGCCGCAGGGCTTGCCGATCGCGGTGTCCTCCAGGAAGGTCGCCGCGCCGACATCATCCTGGTCGACGACGAAATGCCGCTGCGGCCGCGAATCGTCGCTGTGATCGCCGGCGGCCGCCTGGTCCACTTGACGGACGCGACCCGTTTGATCCGGTTCGCAGCCGTCCCGCACAAGGCGGTTGCAGCCGCATGACGCAGCTCTAATCTGACGCCAATGGCAGCCTTTCCGCGCTATGCGATCTATTTTGTCCCGGCACCCGGCAGCGACCTTGATCGCTTTGGCGCGCATTTGCTCGGCTATGACGCCGTCACCGGCATGGACCTGGCATTCCCTGACGACATCCGGCGGATGGCGCCCGATTGGCGCGATCTGACAGAGGATCCTCGCAAATACGGTTTTCACGGCACGCTGAAGGCGCCGCTGTCGCTGGCGCCGGGCAAGACCGAGACCGAGCTGGTTGCCGCATGCGAGGCATTTGCCTCAACGCCCCGGCCGATTCCGATGATCAAGCCCGTAGTCGGCTCAATCAGTGGCTTCGTCGCGGTGATTCCGGCCGAGCCACCGGCGCAACTGATCCGGCTTGCGGCCGATTGCGTCGGCGCGTTCGATTCGTTCCGAGCGCCACTCACGGCCGAGGATCGTGCGCGGCGAAATCCCTCCCAATTGACGCCAAGGCAGCGCGAACAACTCGATCGCTGGGGATATCCCTATGTCATGGAAGATTTCCGCTTCCACATGACGCTGACCGGCCGGCTCGACGCCGAGCGGCGTGAGCCCATCCTGACGATGCTGCGGAACAGCTTTTCCGCACTCGATCTCCGGACGCTCGCCATCGACAGGATCGCGGTATTCCGTCAGGAAAATACCATTTCGCGATTCCGGATCATCAATCACTGGAAGCTTGGTGCCGACGCACCCGACCGGTAATTCGGTCCGGTTTTGCACGCCGCAGCTGTATCTTTGCTGGCGTGCCATCCCTGGTTCACGGGTTCGGCATTTCCGGCTTGAGGCGCCACGGCTGACGCTGCGTTTCGCGGGACGCGCGTCGACAGCACGACGGAGGCAAGTTTGTGCCGACCGTTCGCGCAAAAGCTGCCGCGCCTGTTCGCGCGGCAGCTGATGCGGCCTCATTCTTTTGGCGGCGTGCCGCTTCCAGCGGGAAGGAAAGCCTTCTCGCCCGACACATTCCTGATCAAAACGATGAGGTCGTCGGGATTCCGCTTTTTTGGCAGGCTCTTTGGCCTCGCGTAGTGACCGGCCGTGAATATGGAGCGCTTTTCGGCTCGACTATTCACGAAATGTGGACAGGCCCCAGAAGGCGCCTGTCACTGGTCACACCGCGTCTTTTGCTGCCTTGACCGGGCGTGCTCTGACAATCTTTCGGGCCGGTTTGGCCTTGAACATCATGGGCTCGCCAGTGAACGGATTGGTGCCTTTCCGCGCTTTGGTGGCCGGCTTCTTGATAACCACGAATTTGGCGAATCCCGGAACCAGGAACACGCCGGCCTTCTTGAGCTCCTTGTAGCCGATCGTCGCCAGCGTCTCCAACACGCCTTTGACGTCCTTCTTTGCCAATTCGCTTTCAGTGGCGATCTTCTCGATCAGCTGCGACTTCGTCATCTGGTCTGCCATTTTGTGTCCTATGGGTTGATTCGACCTTCGGACAATATTTCGAAATTTGCCTTAAAAACTAGGGGTTTCATGATCTACACAGCTTTGTTAGGGGCTTTTTTCGGCTTGCCGCCTGCCCGGCCAGCGCGGCGAACACCTTAAACTGTAGGTTTGGCGCGTTTGCCGGTCGGCCTGCGACTGGACGGCGGCAATATTGGCGGGATTGCAAACGCCGCTGGGCATAGCCCGATCCCAATGCCCATTATCTCGACTGCACCACAGAGCTTGCCAAGATCGCCACCGTGGCATTGGAAAACCAGCTGGAAACCGATGCCGCCCTCCGCATCGGTCAACCCGCATTACGATCATCGCGCACCAGAATTCGAAACCTGGGACCGACAATCAAGCGCATGTTTATGCCATCACTTCCATAACTTAGAAGCCAGTCTGAATGTTATCGGCGGCCGTCGGATCAATAAGTTACCTGGCAGCCTGAATCGAGAACCGTCTATTCAGCGAAATGAAGTGGGCATGACTTCAAAATACGAGAGCCCTTACCGCGACGATTTCACCCGCCGGAGCCGTTCGAGAACACCCGGCTGGCCAGCACATCCGGCGCCTCCAGCGACATGATGTCGTCGACCGTCAGCACGCGGTCGAGATCGGCGACGAGACGGTTGGCTTGGCGCAGCCGCATCCGGTCCAGGGCATTGCGGATTGAGCGCGCGTTGGAGAACAACGGCTGGGTCTTGCGCAACGCGATGTAACGGATAAACGCCTGGCGCGCGTCGCGGCTGAATCTGTAGTTCATGTCGTGCAGCATCAATTCCGCGATCGCCAGCAACTCATCATCGGAATAGTCCGGAAAATCGATGTGGTGGGCGATGCGGGAACGGAAGCCCGGATTGCTGGCGAAAAACTTGTCCATCCGGTCGCCATAGCCGGCGAGGATCACCACCAGATCCTCGCGCTGCGATTCCATGACCTGCAGCAGAATCTCGATTGCTTCCTGCCCGTAGTCGCGCTCATTGTCCGGCCGGTGCAAGTAATAGGCCTCGTCGATGAACAGCACGCCGCCCATCGCCTTCTTCAAGATCTCCTTGGTCTTCGGCGCGGTGTGACCGATGTATTGGCCCACCAGTTCATCGCGAGTGACTGAGACGACCTGACCGCGGCGCACAAAGCCGAGTTTGTGGAGAATGCTGGCGATCCTCAGCGCCACAGTGGTCTTGCCGGTGCCGGGATTGCCGGTGAACGACATGTGCAATGTCGGCACGTCCGACGTCAGGTTCATTCGCTTGCGGATGCGCTCGATCAGCAGCAGCGAAGCGATCTCTCGAATTCGCGTCTTGACCGGCTTGAGACCGATCAGTTCAAGGTCAAGCTGATCGAGCACCTCGCCGATGCCAACCTCGTTGAACTCGCGACGCAGGTCGACCTGCTCGATCGGCGGCGTTGCGCCGGCTCCTTGCAGGACGACCGCCTCGTTCGCTCGCGAATTCATTTACCACCGTACCGGCCGCCTTCGGGACGATCGACGGCATAGGATTTCGTGGTGTAACGGATGTTGCGGCCCTCCACCTCATGGCGTTCAAGTCGAAAGCCCGGTTCTTCCTTCGGCCGGTTGACGATGAACGACAGCCGCTGGGATTCCCAACCATGGCTGGAATCGAACGCGGACAGCCTGATATAGCGGTCGCCATATACTTTACGGCATTCGTTTAGCTCCATCAGGACGCCCGCGGCATCATGCAGATCGAACATTGGCAGACCCCACATCTCCCAGAAATTATTGCGGGGATGCGGGTCGTCGGTGAATTCGATGTTCACTGCCCAGCCCTTGCCGAGGCAATACTGAACCTGCCGCGATATCTGCTCGTCGGTGAGGTCGGGCAGGAATGAAAAGCAACCTTGGGTGACGCGCATAATCCTGCTCCTTACATCGAGACGCTGGCGGTGGGGGCGTAGTCGGGCATGTCGGTGGATTCGTAGTTGAAGGTGACGTCCTTCCAGACCTCCAGCGCCGATTTCAGCGGCGTGCAAGTCTGCGCCGCCTTGGCGAGAATTTCCGGTCCTTCGTGCAGATAGTCGCGGCCTTCGTTACGCGCGAGAATCATCGCCTCCAGCGCCACCCGGTTCGCGGTTGCGCCGGCCTGAATGCCCATGGGATGACCGATGGTGCCGCCACCGAATTGCAGCACCACGTCTTCGCCGAGATGGTCGAGCAACTGGTGCATCTGGCCGGCGTGGATGCCACCCGATGCCACCGGCATCAGCTTGTTGAGGCTGGCCCAATTCTGGTCGAAGAACACGCCGTGCTCGAGTTTTGCCGGATTGAAATCTTCACGGCAGATATCGTAATAGCCGCGCGTCGTCGCGGGGTCGCCTTCGAGCTTACCGACCACGGTGCCGGCATGGATGTGGTCAACGCCAGCGAGCCGCATCCATTTCGCGATCACCCGGAACGAGACACCATGGTTTCGTTGCCGCGTGTAGGTCGAATGCCCTGCCCGATGCAGATGCAGGATCATGTCGTTGCGGCGCGCCCATTTCGCCATCGACTGGATCGCGGTGTAGCCGATCACCAGATCGATCATGATAACGACGGAGCCGAGTTCCTTGGCGAACTCGGCGCGCTCGTACATGTCCTCCATGGTTCCTGCGGTGACGTTGAGATAGGTGCCCTTGATCTCGCCGGATGCGGCCTGGGCCTTGTTGACAGCCTCCATGCAATAGAGAAACCGCTCGCGCCAGTGCATGAACGGCTGTGAGTTGATGTTCTCGTCATCCTTGGTGAAGTCGAGGCCGCCCTTCAGCGCCTCGTACACCACGCGGCCGTAATTGCGGCCGGACAGCCCGAGCTTCGGCTTCACGGTGGCGCCGAGCAGCGGCCGGCCGAACTTGTCCATGCGCTCGCGTTCGACCACGATCCCGGTCGCCGGCCCCTGAAACGTCTTCACATAGGCCACCGGCAGCCGCATATCCTCGAGCCGCAAGGCCTTCAAAGGCTTGAAGCCGAACACATTGCCGATGATCGAGGCCGACAGATTAGCGATGGATCCGTTCTCGAACAGGTCGAGATCGTAGGCGATGTAAGCGAAATATTGTCCCGGAGAGTTTGGCACGGGATCGACGCGATAGCATTTGGCGCGATATTTTTCCGCCGCGGTGAGACGGTCGGTCCATACCACTGTCCAGGTCGCGGTCGAGGATTCGCCGGCCACCGCCGCCGAGGCTTCGATCGGATCGACGCCGTCCTGCGGCGTCACCCGGAACAGCGCGATGATGTCGGTATCCTTAGGGATGTAGTCGGGCTCCCAATAGCCCATCTTCTTGTATTCCATGACGCCGGATTTGTAGCGGTCCTTGCCGCGGACGGTCATCGACAGTTCATTCATGGCGGTTCTCCTCAGTGTTCTGACCAGCGGGTCCGGATAGAACGGCTTTCAAATCATTCCGCGGCTGCTGCGATGTTTCCGATGCGAGGATCGAGCGCGCCGGATCGATAACGCCGGGCCATTTCCGACAGCGGGATGACCCTGATCTTGCCGGCATGGCCCGCGGTGCCGAATTGCACAAAACGCTCACGGCAGAGATCGCGCATCGCGTCCATCGCCGGTTTGAGGAATTTGCGCGGATCGAATTCGCCTTTGGTCTGGGCTGCGACCTTCCGGAATGCCGCGGTCATAGCCAGCCGGCAGTCGGTGTCGATATTGACCTTGCGCACGCCATGCCGGATGCCGCGGACGATCTCCTCGACCGGCACGCCCCAGGTCTGCGGCATCTCGCCGCCGAATTGGTTGAAGACATCTTGCAGCGGCTGCGGCACCGAGGATGAGCCGTGCATCACCAGGTGCGTGTTCGGCAGCCGGCGGTGGATTTCCTCGACCACGTTCATGGCGAGGATATCACCATCGGGCTTGCGCGAGAACTTATAGGCGCCGTGCGAGGTCCCCATCGCGATCGCCAGCGCATCGACCTTGGTGGCGCGAACGAAATCAACCGCCTGGTCCGGGTCGGTCAGCAGTTGATCGTGGCTGACTTTGCCTTCGACGCCGTGACCATCTTCCTGTTCGCCGCCGCCATGCTCCAGCGAGCCGAGCACACCCAGTTCGCCTTCGACAGAGGCGCCGATCCAGTGTGCCATCTCGACCACGCGGCGGGTGATATCGACATTGTAGTCATAATCCGCGGCGGTCTTGGCGTCGGCCTTGAGCGAGCCGTCCATCATCACGGATGTGAAGCCGTATTTGATCGCGGTCGCGCAGGTCGCTTCCTCATTGCCGTGGTCCTGATGCAGGCAGAGCGGGATTTGCGGATACATCTCCTCCAACGCGTCGATCATCTTCGAGAGCATGATGTCGTTGGCATAAGAGCGTGCGCCGCGCGAGGCCTGGATGATGACCGGCGCGTCGACGGCCGCCGCCGCGTCCATGATCGCAAGGCCCTGCTCCATATTGTTGATATTGAAAGCCGGCACGCCGTAGCCATGCTCGGCGGCATGATCCAGCAATTGCCTCAGCGTGATTCGCGCCATCGGAACCTCCGTGTCATTGTTCGGACTTTGAACGTCATGCGTGTGTTGCCTCCATTCCTGTCCGCGCCAGGCAACGCAGGGCCGCCGTAGCGACGGCTTCCGCGGTGATGCCGAATTCGCGATACAGCACGTCAGCTGGAGCGGATGCACCGAAGCCGGTCATGCCGACGAATTCGCCGCTGTCGCCAAGCCAGCGCGCCCAGTCGCCTTCCACCGCGGCTTCGACGCCTACCCTCGGAACGCGGCCGAGAACGGCGGTCCGGTATTCGCGTGATTGCTGGCGAAACAGATCGAAACACGGCGCCGAGACGACCGCGACGCGGATATTGTCTTTCTCGAGCAATCTTGCCGCCTCGAGCGCGATCGATACTTCGGAGCCAGTCGCGATCAGGGTGACGTCGCGGCCGTCCTCCGGCTCGATGACGACATAGGCGCCGAACCCGACCAGATTGGCTTCGCCGACGACTTCACGAAACGTCGGGAGCGCCTGCCGCGAGAGACATAGTACCGACGGGTTGGCTTCCGCCCGCAGCGCGCAGTCCCAGGCCTCGGCGGTCTCGACGGCGTCGCCGGGCCGAAACACCAGCAGATCGGGAATTGCCCGCAGCGAGGCGAGATGCTCGACCGGCTGATGCGTAGGACCGTCTTCGCCCAACCCGATGGAATCGTGCGTCATCACATGGATGACCCTGATCCCCATCAGCGCCCCCAGCCTGATGGCGGGCCGGCTGTAGTCGGCGAAGGTCAAGAACGTGCCGCCATAGGGAATAAAGCCGCCGTGCAGGGCGATGCCGTTCATCGCAGCCGCCATGGCGTGCTCGCGGACGCCATAGTGAATATAGCTGCCCGCAAAGAAATCCGGCCGCACCGGTTGGTGCGTCTTGGCGCGGGTGAGATTGGAGTGGGTAAGATCGGCCGAACCTCCCAACAGATTCGGCAACGCTTCCGCGATCTGGTCAATCACCAGTTGCGACGCCTGCCGGGTGGCGATGGTCGGCCGTTCGGCACCAAAGCGATGGCGAATCTGCGCTATCGCTTTGGCGTATTCGCAGGGCAATTTTCGATTCAGCGCATCGTGAAACGGCGAGCGCGGCACGGCGTTGAGACGCCCGGTCCGCTCGATCCAGGTCCGACGGGCTGCCTGCCCGCGTGCGCCGACGGCGCGCCATTGCTCGACGATATGTTCCGGAACCTGGAATGGTTCATATGGCCAGTCCAGCGCCGCGCGTGTCTTTTCGATCTCCTCGGCACCGAGCGGCGCACCGTGGGCTTTTTCGGTCCCCTGCCGGTTCGGAGCACCAAAGCCGATCACAGTGCGGCAGGCGATCAGCGACGGACGATCGTTATTGCGGGCGCATTCAATCGCTGCTGCGATCGCTTCGGGATCGTGGCCGTCGATACGGCTGGCCAGCCAGCCAGATGCCCGGAAACGCGCAACCTGATGATCCGAACAGGACAGTGATGTCGCCCCGTCGATCGAGATCTGGTTGTCGTCGAACAGCACGATCAGCTTGTTGAGCCGAAGATGCCCGGCCAGCGAAATCGCTTCGTGGCTGAGGCCCTCCATCAGGCAGCCGTCCCCGGCAATCACATAGGTATAGTGATCGACGAAATCGTTGCCATAGCGCGCGTTCAACAGGCGCTCGGCCAGCGCCATGCCGACGGCCGTGGCGATGCCCTGCCCCAGCGGCCCGGTGGTCGTCTCGACGCCGGGCGTATGGCCATACTCAGGATGCCCCGGTGTCTTCGATCCCCACTGGCGGAATGCCCTGAGTTCGTCCGATGTCACGCCCTCGTATCCCGTCAGATGCAACAGCGCGTACAGCAGCATCGAGCCATGGCCGGCAGAAAGCACGAAGCGGTCGCGGTCCGGCCATGCCGGGTCGGCCGGATCAAATTTCAGGAAACGCGAAAACAACACCGTAGCGACGTCAGCCATGCCCATCGGCATGCCCGGGTGACCCGATTTGGCTTTTTCGACGGCGTCGATCGCCAGGAAGCGGATCGCGTTGGCCATTTCCGCATGCGAAACATCGGGACGGACGGCAACGGAAGTGAGAGCGTGAAGGGTCATATCGTGCGCCTCTTGCGTTCCATCAGTTGCAGGATCAGCGGGGTGAGGATGAGTTGCATCGCGAGGTCGAGCTTCGAGCCGTGGATCACGATCGAATTGGCTCGCGACATGAAGCTGTTCGGAATCATCGACAGCAGGTAGGGAAAATCGATGCCGCGCGGATTCTTGAGCCGGATCACCACCATCGATTCGTCCGGCGTCGGGATCCAGCGGGCGATAAACGGGTTGGATGTATCGACGGTCGGCACACGCTGGAAGTTGATGTCGGTCTCGGCAAATTGCGGGCAGATGTAGTTCACGTAATCCGGCATCCGCCGCAGAATGGTGTCGGTCACCGCCTCCTGGGTGTAGCCGCGGTCGCTGCGGTCGCGGTGCAGCTTCTGGATCCACTCCAGATTGATCACGGGAACGACGCCGATCTTGAGATCGGCATGCTGCGCGATGTTGACCTTTTCGGTCACGACGGCGCCATGCAGGCCCTCATAGAACAGCAGATCGGACGTTTCCGGCAACGGGCCCCATTTGGTGAACGTGCCGGGATCTGCCCCGTACAGCTTGGCTTCCTCATCGTCGTGGACGTAATGGCGCGTCGTCCCGGTGCCGGATTCGCCGTAGTCGCGAAAGGCTCGCTCCAGCTCTTCGAACAGATTGGTCTCGGGGCTGAAATGGCTGAAGTGCTTGTTGCCGCGATCAGCCTCCTCCGCCATTTTTGTGCGCATTTCGAAGCGGTTGTAGCGATGGAAGGCGTCACCCTCGATATAGGCCGCGGCGACCTTCTCGCGGCGGAAGATGTTTTCGAAAGTCTTTTTCACCGACGTCGTGCCGGCGCCCGATGAACCCGTGATCGAGATGATGGGATGACTGCGCGACATCGGACGGCTCCGTCAGAGAAACAGGCCGCGCCGCGCAAACAGCGGTGCGTCACTATTGTCGAACATCGGTTCGATACCTTCGTGGATGGCCGCGACGTCCCGAACGCCGCGCACCGAGCCCATGATCAGCGGCACCCGCTGGTGCGGCGTTCTCGCTCCCAATTCCAGGATTCGCCGGCGTCCGGTGGTCGCTGCACCTCCTGCCCACTCCATGATCAGTGCCATGGGATGCGCCTCGTACAACAGGCGGAGCCTGCCTTCGCGATATCCAGGACGGGCATCGGCCGGATAAAGAAACACCCCGCCGCGCACCAGGATGCGAAGCGACTCCGCCACCAGCGAACCGATCCACCGCATGTTGAAATCCGCCTCGCTGCCGCCGTTGGTGCCGGCAAGACATTCGTCGATATAGGCGCGAACCGGTCCGTGCCAGTGCCGGCGGTTGGAGGCGTTGATGGCAAATTCCGGCGTATCGAGTGCGACCCGAACGCCCTGCGCGGTTAACAGGAATTCCTTGGTACGCCGGTTGAGAATGAAGATGTCGACGCTGGCATTATGCGCAAGAACCAGCGTGGTTTGCGGACCGTAGACGACGAAGCCTGCGGCGCACTGCGCCGTGCCGGGCTCAAAGAAGGTCGAGAGAGTGTCGTTGCCCCGTGGACGGATTGAAAAGATGGTG
>WNGI01008531.1_pt1 | contig 20205 bp, 23 predicted proteins | sample 5400621 | NCBI WGS metagenome assembly WNGI01 (sample SAMN13153374, study PRJNA577476) | soil metagenome | isolation source: 20 cm soil or saprolite under Garry oak tree replicate 1 | place: USA:California | collected 2016-06-15
CGGGACCGACTGGGCGGCCATCGTGAACAGCATCATCGGGACAGTCGGCGCGGAGACGATTTTCGTCCATCCCGATGTGCCCGCTTCGACGACCACGATCAACGTGAACAAGTCGGGGGTCACCATCTACTGCCCGAAGGAGAACGCCAAGGCGGAGACCCCCCAAGGCCCGTTCACTCAGAAGATTGTCCTCGGGGGCAACGCGCAGGCTCAGGTCCGGCGCGTCACCCTCTGGGGCCTCCAGATGGACGAGCTCGAGGTGAACGGCGCGGGCGCCGCAGGAAGCGGAATCGACGTCGACGGATGGACGGTTGCCCAGTGTCAGATGAACAATTACGGCACGTCGGGCAGGATGGGGATCCGCTTTACCGGAACAGGAGATATCGAGAACGGCCTCTTCCTCAAGTGCCAAGTACGGGCGCAAGTCCCGAACGTGAGTCTCATCACGTGGGAGGCACCGAGCGATGCCAACGGGCACATCGCCTTCTACCGTTGCCAGCTCGAGAACGTCGGCGGCTTCAGCGGCGTCAACACGATCGAGTATTCGAACACCGGCCCAGGGCACACAGGAACCGTCGTGAGCCTGACGGATTGTTCCTTCGTCCACATCGGTGGGACCACCACGGCGATCCAGAATTCGAGCGTGGCGAACCCGACCGTCGTAACTTGCACGGCATCGCACCGCCTCAAGACCGGACAGAAAGTTACTATCGCTGGGCACGTGGGGAGCACGCCAAGCATCAACGGCGTCTGGACAGTTACGGTCCTCAACTCGACCCAGTTCACGATCCCGGTCAACGTAACCGTTGCGGGGACGGGCGGGACGGTCGGGTCGTCGCCGATGTCCTGTTCCATCCTTCGAATGTCCGGAACGACCCTGAATGCCGGCCCCCGAACGGTTGTCATAAGCAATTCCCATTTCGAGCTTCATGTTTCAGCCATGGACTTGTTCTCAATCGCGAATGCGACGGCCTTCGTGTATTACGGCGTCATCGTCCAGAATCCCAGCCTCACCATCGGAGCGAACAACTACACATGGATCCAGAACTCCAACGTCTCGAACCTTCACCAAGGGTCGTTGCTCCAAATCCGTGGCGGCCACCTGACCGGGACAGACCCAACCTCCTTCACGATAGGAACAGCCAATGCCAGCCCGAACTTCAAAGTGAAAGTCTCCGACGTTGTTCGCTTCAACCCACAAGGAGCTGCAACGATCGCGGTGGGGGCAAGTCCGTACCTCTACACCAACGATGACGGGGTCGCAGAGACGGTGGTGCTCGACGGCGTCAGGGGGGCGACTGGAACGCTAAGCGTTGCAAAGGACTCCGTCACCCTTTACAGCATCGGTAACAACGAGAAGTTCCACCTAGTCGTCTGGCTGGAGCCCCGAGAAGCAATCACGGTTACCTACACGTCGGTGTCTGGAGACACATTAACCATGTCCAAAAACAGGAAGTGAGGTCATGCCTCCCGAAGAATCGGATACGGCGCAGACGAAGGCGCGAACACGCATTGGCCGCCGAGACGCAATTCTAAAAGGCTTGGCAGGCGTCGGAGTCGCCGCTTCGGGAGCCATAGGGTTGTCGGCCCTTGCCAGTCCTGCTTCCGCCGCCATCCAGGACGCCACCTATCTGGTTCAGGACCCGAGCCCCGACTTGACCGCGGAGAAGGTCGTGGGAACAGATCTCACCCTATCTGGTTGGGATTACATCGTCTGGACCAATGGGACCACCGTTTATGGCCAGAATGGCCGGACGAGCAAGATCGATTTTTCCGGGACCGACTGGGCGGCCATCGTGAACAGCATCATCGGGACAGTCGGCGCGGAGACGATTTTCGTCCATCCCGATGTGCCCGCTTCGACGACCACGATCAACGTGAACAAGTCGGGGGTCACCATCTACTGCCCGAAGGCGGCCCAGGTGCGTCGCGCAACCCTATGGGGCCTCGAAATGGACGAATTGGAAATTTCCGCACCGAGTACTAGTTTCGACGTCGACGGCTGGACGGTTGGCTTCTGCCGGATGAACTCCTACTCGACGGTTGGTCGGCAAGGCCTTCGGTTCACAGGGCCGGGCGACATCGAGAACGGTCTCTTCCTGCACTGCCGAATTCGGGCTCAAAACAATGGAGTCAACTTGGTCACCGTCGAAGCGAAGAGCGACGCGAACGGCCACATTGCCTTTTACCGATGCCAGTTGGAGAACGTAGGCGGTTTTACAGGCGTAGATTCAATCGAGTATTCTTCGACCGGTCCGGGACATACGGGCACGATCGTGACATTCACCGATTGCTCCTTCGTCCATACCGGCGGGGCGCCAACGGGTGGCTGCATCCTCCGGATGTCTGGCACGACCTTGGACGCCGGCCCGCGGAAGCTTATCTTCACAAACCCACACATCCAGATTGACCAGGCAGGTATGGACCTATTCCAGATCGTGAACGCGACGGCCTTCGTCTATTATGGAGTCGTCCTCCAGAATCCGAGCTTGACGGTCGGCGCAAATACCTATACATGGATTCAGAACTCGAATCTCTCGAACTTCGCCAAGGGGTCGATGCTGCAGATTCGCGGCGGCCATCTTACTGGATCGACCCCGACCTCGTTTACTCTCGGCGCCTCCAACGAAAGCGCGAACTTCAAGGTCATGACGGCGGACGTCGTTCGCTTCAACCCGCAAGGGGCGGCGGCAATTACGCTGCTTGCGAGTCCGTTTGTTTACACGAACCGAGACGGTGTTGGGGAAGCTGTTTTGCTGAACGGGGCACGGGGTGCGGCCGGGACGCTTACGGTCACGAAAGACCTGGTCGCACTGTACAGTGTCGGAAACAACGAGAAGTTCCACCTCGCTGTCTGGCTGGAACCAAGTGAGGCCATTACTGTCACTTATTCGTCCGGATCTGGGGATACTTTGAGCATGACCAAGGACCGGAAGTGACGAGCATCAGGAAACCGAACGACTGGTCGAGGTTAGACTCCCCCCTGCCTCTTTGGCCGGACATGCGAAAAATTAGCGTCGATGATTTTCTGGGCGGAATCCTTTAAGTGGGACCCGGGAACGCCTTCCTTTGATGGGCTGGATCACGCGGCGAATCGCAGGCTCAATCACGTTCACGCTCGTGACGGTCCTCCTCGGGTCCTACGCCGCGTTGCAGGGCTGGCTCGTCGGCGGCGTCTCGGTCTTCACCACGACCGGGCTCGTGATCCTGGGCATCGCGGCCCTCTGTTCCCTCGCGGTCACCTCCCGCATGAAGGACCAGGACCGGGAAAAGAAGGCCTGGAAGGACTGGCAGGAATACTACGTCCGCGCGTATCCTCAGTATTATCGTCCGCGATAGGCATGAGCCCCTGCGTTTCCCTTTTGTATCCTTTGTAATCGGTAAAGGATATCTTCGACGGCCTCGCATGGAGAGGGAAAGTGAGTCACAGTATGACGTCCCTCCCCAATTCCTACAAAGTCGCCCTCATCACCGGAGCGAGCCGCGGGCTCGGCCGGGTCCTCGCGGGATTCCTCGCGAAGCAGGGCTATGCCCTTCTCACGATGGCCCGGGACGAAAAGCCCCTGCTCGCCGCGGCGAAGGAGTTCGCGGCCGCCGGCGTGCCGGTCGTCTCCCTCCCGGGGGATGTCGGCGATGCGCATGACCGTCATCGGCTGCTCGAGGCCGCGGCCGCCCACGGGCGAATCGACCTCCTGGTCAACAACGCCTCGGACCTCGGTGACACGCCGCTGCCGCCTCTCGTCCAGGCCTCGCCGGAGACTTTCCTCCGCGTCTTCGAAATCAACACCTTGGCCCCACTCGCCCTGGTGAGGGAAGCCCTCCCTCTCCTCCGCCGCGGAACCGGTCTCGCCGTCAACATCTCGAGCGACGCGGCGATCGGCGGCTACCCCGGGTGGGGCATCTACGGGGCGAGCAAGGCCGCCCTCGACCTCGTGTCGAAGACCCTTGCCGCCGAGCTGAAGGACCAAGGGATCGCGGTCGTGAGCGTCGATCCTGGCGACATGCGCACGAAGATGCACCAGGACGCTTACCCGGGACAGGACATTTCGGACCGCCCCACGCCCGACGTCACGCTGCCGTTCTGGGCGTGGCTCCTCTCGCAGCCCCCGATGAAGGTGAGTGGCATGCGCTACCAGGCGCAGGCGGCGGTGTGGGAGGTCCCCGCGTGAAGACGACCGAGCTGGTCTTCGAGCGCCCCGAACGGGTCTTCGCCCACGAACCGCCCGAGATCCACGGCCGGTCCCGGGACGACATTCGCCTCCTGGTCACGGGGCCTGACGGGCATCACCACGCTCGGTTCGAAGACCTCGCAACGTTCCTTCGCCGCGGCGACCTCCTCGTCGTCAACGAGAGCGCGGCGATCCCCGCAAGCCTCCCCGCCGAGGGACGCCTCGGCTCGATCCTCCTGAACCTCTGCACACGATTCCGGTCCGACCTCTGGATCGCGGAACCACGCTGGGCGGCGGGGAAGCCCGGCCCACTGCCGATCGAGCCCGCGGAGGAACTCCGAATCGGAGCTGCGACGGTCCGCCTCTTGTCACCGTATCCGGGAATCCCGCGGCTGTGGTTCGCCCTCGCGGACCGTCCGTTTGACTCGATGATCACAGAACGAGGAGGACCAATCCACTACGGCTACACCGAGGCGTGGCCCATGGACGTCTACCAGACCCTCTTCTCGCGCGTCCCCGGCAGCGCGGAGATGCCTTCCGCCGCCCGTCCGATCACGCCTCGGATCCGAGAAGCGCTGGAAAAGGCGGGCATCCGGATCGCACCGATCCTGCTCCACACGGGCGTCTCGAGCCTCGAGATCGAGAGCGAGACGGTGGAAGGGCAGGCCCTGTACCCGGAACCGTTCGCCGTGTCCCCGGAGACCGCGGACGCCGTGAATCGTACGCACGCGATCGGCGGTCGGGTCATCGCCGTCGGCACGACGGTTGTCCGGGCCCTCGAATCGGCGTGGACGCCGGAAGGCCTCCGTCCTCGAACCGGCTTCACTCGCCTCTTCGTGAATCTAGACCGGGGCATCCATGCGATCGACGGACTCCTGACGGGGTTCCATGACCCGGTGACGAGCCACCTGGCCTTGCTCGCGGCGTTCCTCGGGATGGAGGGCGTCCGAGAGGCATACGCGGAGGCGGTCCGGGCGGGATATCTCTGGCACGAATTTGGGGATTCGCATCTCGTGATTCCCTAGGTCCCACTCCCCCGAGCATGCCCCAGGCACGAGACGATTGAGGAAACGTTAAGGGGCCCGTCCGATTCCTTCCGCCGGGATTTCGATGCAGCGACGGGCGAGTGCGCAATGGCGGGGCGGGCTGAAGGACGGCAAAGGCACGGTGTCCACCGCGAGCGGTGCGGTGAAAGGCGTGGCGTACAACTTCGCGATGCGCTTCGGGGACGAGCCGGGGACGAATCCCGAGGAGCTTGTGGCCGCGGCCCATGCGGCCTGTTTCTCGATGGCCCTCTCCAACGAACTCGGCCAGGCCGGATACCGCCCCGAGGTGGTCGAGACGAAAGCGACCTTGGACTTCGACAAGACGGACAAGGGATGGTCGGTCAAGTCGATCCACTTGGACGTCTCGGCGAAGGTCTCCGGCGCAGACCCGGCCAAGTTCCAAGCCGCGGCGGAAGCCGCGAAGAAGAACTGTCCGATCTCCCGGCTCCTGAACACGCAGATAACGATGGGCGCGAAGCTCGCCTGAGACCGTGGACCGGCCCACCGAAAGGCTGAGGTCAAGGCTAAGGCACCGCTCCCCCTCGCGGTCCCGTGGCCCCGGAGTCCCGGCATACGCGGGCGAACCGCGAGAACTGGAACGCCAGCAGCCGCGAGTACCAGGCGACCCATCGGACGGAATTGGAAGGCGACGTGCTCTGGGGGCCGTCGATGCCTCCCGAGAAAGACCTGAAGGTCCTCGGATCTTCCATGAGAGGCAAGGACGTCCTCGAGGTCTGCTGCGGGGGCGGTCAATCGGCCGCCTACCTCGCGGCGGAGGGAGCGCGCGTCACCGGAGTCGACTTCTCTTCGGAGCAGTTGGCGCATGCGAGGGCTTTCGTCCGATCGAAGAAAGTCCGGGTCCGATTCATCGAATCGAACGTGGAGGACCTTTCGATGCTCAAGGCCTCCTCCTTCGACATCGCGTTCTCCGCGTATGCCCTCGGCTTCGTCGAGGAGATCGATCTCACCTTCCGCGAGGTTTCGCGCGTGCTCAGGCCCGGAGGCCTGTTCGCATTCTCCTGGCAGTCGCCGATCTACCAGATCACGGCAGAGGGAACCCTGGAATTTCGGAGAAGTTACTTTGACCGTACTCCCATCGTGTTCAAGGAAAAGAGCGGCACCGAGGTCGACTTCCCTCGCACGTATGGGGATTGGCACGCGGCGCTCACCCGAGCGGGCTTCGTCGTCACGGACATCCTCGAGCCGGAGCCGATCCCGAAGGAGAACACCTATGCGGACGTCTTCCCGCTGGCGAAAATCCGGATGATTCCAGGAACGACGATCTGGCGGGCCCGCCGACCGAGACGGCTCGAGCTTTGAACGACTCGTCGTGCACCCGCGAGGCCGTCCAGAAACATTGAATCCCGCGTCGTTGCATACGGCATCGGGTTTCGTATGAAGTTCACGTACACCGGGATCGAAGTGAAGGACCTCGATCAGTCAATTGCCTTCTACCGCGACGTGATCGGAATGGAGTATCTCGGGCGGCACAAGGTGGAAGGCACCGGCGCCGGCGAGGTCGCGGCATTCAAGGACAAAGACTCGCCCCATGTCCTCGAGATGAACTGGTATCCCAACTCGAAGTATAGGGAAGGCAGCGAGCTTGACCACCTCGCGTTTGAGTCGAAGGACGTCCGAAAGGACGTCGAACGATTGCTGAAGGCCGGAGCGACGTTGGCGCAGCCGGTCGAAGTGCGCCCGAAGTACGTGGTCGGCTTCGTGAAGGATCCGAATGGCATCTGGCTCGAGTTGTACCAGGAACGAGCGTAGGCTCTCGCGCCTTGCCGTCCACTGGGGCGATGGTTCCGAATCCGGATCCACGACCTGACCTTTTGAACCGATTCAGTTCGCCCGCGATTCTCCAATCGGCAATGGAAAGGCCACCTGGCCGAGACGGACGGGTAGGAAGGAGGTCGCGCCCCGAGCGAGGAACGCCGTGAGGGCGAAAATCACGAGGGGAAGCACCGTGTGGAAGGCGCGCAGCGGTGAGCCCGGGAGCAGCGCAAAGACCTCGGTCTGGACCGCCGTGACGACGGACAAGAGCGCCGTTGCGAACTTCATCCGCGGGGCGAGACGGCCCGTGTAGGCAAGGATCAGCAGCCCGAACACCCCGAGGAAGATGGCATGGCCGAATTCCTTATGGATCGCCAGGGTGGGCTGACCGGAAAACAACCAGAGGCCAATGAGCGAGACTTGGATTAACAGCGCCACGACAACGCCCCATGCGATGACCGCGTAAGCGATCCGCGAGATGCGTATTCGGTCCATATTCTTCTCCGGATTGTAGCAGAGGGGGCCTGCTCTTAAGGGACCCGTAGGTACGATGCATATCGAGGATTGGGGCGCTCTCGAGGGGGAGCGCGTTAAGTACCGACCAGCGGATGCGGGCTGCGGGTATCCGGATGCCGCACTACATCAGCCTGCTGAATTGGACGGAGCAAGGGATCAAGAACGTAAAGGAATCGCCGAAGCGGGCGGACGCCGCGACGGCGGTGGCGAGCAAGCTCGGAGCGAAGATGCAGATCTTTTACACGATGGGCGAATACGACCTCGTCAGCGTAACGGAAGCGCCGAACGACGACGTCGCGATGCAGGTGCTCCTCGAGCTGGGCAAGCTCGGCAATGTCCGGAGCAAGACGATGAAGGCTTGGACCCCGGCCGAAGCGACCAAGGTCATCTCGAAGCTCCAGTAAGTCCTACGACGGGCCTCATCGGTCGCAGCGCTACGAGACGACCACAACTCCCCACATCATTGGGTGGATCGTGCAGTAATAGTAGTACGTCCCCGCCGTCGTGAAGGTGTGGCTCCAAGTCGCTCCCACACCAAAGGTGCCGGAATCGAACTGCCCGGTCTGATTGCTCGTCACCGTGTGGGAGGTCGTGTCCTTGTTGATCCAGGTCACCTTGCCACCGGACGCGAGCGTCAGGTGGAAGGATTGGGGCGAGTACGCGATTGCGGCGGTCGCCGCCCCGGAAACGATGTCGATGTCGGCCGCGCCGGTCGAGATCGTCCGAAGAATGACTCCGGCCCCGATCGCGCCGACCACGATTGACCCGATGACGAAACCGATGACGGCCACGGTCAGCAAGCCGCCGACCGACTGTGGGCTGGCGAGATACCGGTTCTGCGCCAGGCCCTTCCTCCCTTGCCAGAACGCGAGGATCGAAAAGAGGATGACGAGCGAAAGCACGGGAATGCCCGTCGCGGAAAGCCAGAATCCGGAGTCCGCGGGGTTTCTGTAGCTATCGATGATGAAGGAACCGAACAGTAGAAGCAAGACGATGCTGGCGGCCGCCGAGAGCACGTACGCCCAGCGTTTCTCACGGAGGGAGAATCCAGCGGCAATCAGGAACACGGCGATGAAGAGGAACAAGAAGGCGAGGAGGCCGCCGCCTGTGCCCGTGAGTCCGCCCGCGAGGGCAAATTGGAGACCTAGGTACAGGAGTGCGATGGACATGTAGACGAGCCCTCCCGCAATCACCCACAACGCGAATGGTTTCTGCCAAACCTTCGCTGTCATGCTCTCTCCCTGGTCCATTGCCCTCGCCTCGCGGCGCGGGCATCGCCGGTCATCTCTTGTACGTTTGGGTGAGTGGACCTTACACGCGTCGTGCGCACCTCCCGCAGCGGGACAATGCAAATCGTTTTCTCCCGCGTTTCGGTAAGCGGATCCGTGCGTGCGATTCGGTTCGAGGCGGATGGATCCGTGAAATTGGTCCAATTGCCAAATCCGCAATCCGGACCCGAAGACGTGGTCGTCCAGGTCCTCGCGGCGGGCGTGTGCCACACGGACTTGCACCTGCTCGACGAGGTGAAGGCGGGCGAACGGGAGCCGCTCATCCCCGGTCACGAGATCGTCGGGCGCGTTTCGAAAATCGGCGCGGACGTGTATGCGTCCACCGTGGGCGATCGGGTCGTCGTCCACTTCGAGCAACCGTGCGGTCGGTGCCGTCAATGCCGACGGAAGCGGACGAACCTCTGCCAAAAAGGTCACTCCCTCGGGTTCGACGCGCCGGGTGGATACGCGGAATTCGTCGTCGCGAAACAGAACACGGTCCTCTCCCTTCCGCCGAACCTGGATCCGGCCGTCGCGGCTCCCCTCGGCTGCAGCGGCGCGACGGCCTACCGATCGGTCGTGGCCCTTGGCCAGGCGGACGAGGACGACCTGGTTATCGTCATCGGAGCCGGAGGCGTCGGACTCTCCGCGATCCAGATCGCGAGGGTCCAGGGGGCCCGCGTACTCGCGATTCGGGGGCGCAGGCCGCGGTGCCGCCGCAGGAGGCCGAAGCGGCAGCAAGGGAATTGGCCGCGGACACCGGGGTGGATCTCGTCATCGACTTCGTCGGGACGCGCGCGACCTTCGACCTCGGGCGGTCGCTCCTCGGGTTCGGAGGACGATTCGTCGCCGTGGCTCCGGGCACGGAATCCGTGTCGATCACCGCGGACGACCTCGTCGAGGGCGGCAGAGCCTACCTCGGTTCGTCCTCCTCGACGATGGCCGATCTCGCCCGGGTGATCGCCCTCGTGGAGGCCGGGCGCCTCCAGCCCGTCGTTACGCGCAAGGGTCCGCTCGAGGATGCCGCCGAAGTGCTCGGCGATCTCCGGTCTGGAAGGATCGTCGGTCGCGCCGTCCTCTTTCCGGGACCGATGGATCCTTGATCGAGAAATTCCCGCGAACCTGGCTCGCGCTCCTGGCGCCGAGATTCACCCGCCAAATTGCGGTTTCGGGCCTCAGGAAACCTTGCGGACGAGAAAGTGGAACAGGTTCCCCTCCCTCCGGTCGTCAATGACCGGCTGGCCCGTTTCATCCGACCAGCGCACCATCTCGATCGGAGCCGTCCCATCGTCTGTCACCAGGTGGACGATGTCGCCGACCGGGACGCGCGCGAGCAGTTCGTTCAGTTTGACGAGGACCGCCGCACACTCCGTCCCGATTTCGAACATCTCATGATCCGGGAAGGCCGCGAAACAGCGGACCCGCAAGGAACCGATCTGCTTCTCGAACCGATCGCGATCCGTCGGCAGGCGGAGGAGAGAGGCCCGATCGGTCCTGAAATCGGACGGTCGCAGCCGCGCGACCCAACCTTCGCCGTAGGGGGAGTCGGTCACCTTGCGAGGGTCACGCAGTGCCTGTGCGTTCACGTCCAACAGGACGCCGCCGATCGGGGTCCGAATGGGGCCGAAGTGTTTGGGGCTCTCCACGAAACCGATGGCGGTGCCGGGCGGATACATGACCTTCAGAGGTTTTGAAGAGACCTTCGCGATCCGGCCTGCAACGGCGGCGTAGATGCTGGTGATGCCGATCGTGACGTCGCCGGAATCAGGGCGGCACCACACCAGCCCCTCGGCATTATAGAGGAGGTCGTCCGGGAACTCGCAACCTTCGATCTTCATGGGCCCCGCGCCAAGTCGATTCGGATGCTGAAATCTTCCCCGTGGGGCGATTGCCACGACCCCGGAACGGTTTGAAGATTCCGACCCCTGGCCCTGAGAACAAAACACCGAAACTATTTAGACCTCGGTGGCTCGATTCTCCCGTCGAGCGGCGACCGCCGGGAGGGCCTCGCTCGACCAGGAACCGCCCTTCCCGGTGGATCGGATGGGGACCGTAGAAAGGATCCCATGAGAAGACGCAAGGGCTCGGAGAAGGGCGCGCGGGCGATCCATGAGAAGACGCAAGGGCTCGGAGAAGGGCGCGCGGGCGATCGCAGTCTACCTTTTCTACCGATCCGGCGAGCCCCTCGTCGCCCTCGCCGCGGGGCGCAACTTGCCGATCGAGGCGGAAACGTTGGAGGGGCTGCTCTCCGTCGTCGGGAACTTCGTCGAGACGAGCATGCCGGGATCTCGCGGGTATGCGTCCACGGCGATGCGGTACGAGGAGTTCGGCATCGTGGGCATCCGCGGGGAATTCGTGATCGGGGCCGCCTTGTACGACGGACCTTCTCCCGACCAGTTGAAGGCGGAACTGCTCCGGACGGTGCGCGACTTCGAGGAACGCCACTGGCGGAACCTCGCCAGCTGGGAGGCCGCAACGAAGCTCGCCGAGCCGGCCGGCGAGGAATTCGGCAAACTGCTCCGCGCGGCGAACCGTTCGTAGGACCCGCTCCGCTTTGGAGTCGAACGAGGTCTCGACGGCCCGAGTCGCCCGAGGCTTTTTCGGGCGAGTGACCATCCTCGTTCGAGGCATGGGCGCATGACGCGTCAGAACATCTCGTCGGGAGCGAAGTGGGAACCGATCGTCGGATACTCGCGGGCCGTCCGCGTGGGTCCGTGGGTCATGGTGTCGGGCACGACCTCCGTGGACGAAGGAGGTCGCGTCGTCTCTCCAGGCAATGCCTACGGTCAGGCCGTCTTCGCCTTCCGCAAGATCGAGGCCGCGTTAGACAAAACGGGTGCTCGCCTCTCGGACGTGGTTCGGACGCGCATCTTCCTGACGCACATCAACGACTGGCAGGCCGTAGGCCGCGCCCATGCGGAGTTCTTCGGAGACATCCGGCCGGCGTCGACGCTCGTCCAGGTCGCGGGCCTGGTCGACCCGCAGCTGCTCGTCGAGATCGAGGTCGATGCGATCGTCGCGAACACGGCCTAGAAAACGATTATATTCGAACGCGGCCTTGACAATCTTGTGGCCCGCGTTCCTCCTTGGACCGGAACCGTCGCGTCGATCCACATCGCGGATCAGGCCGAGGCTCCGATGCGCTCCGTCGAACGCGTCCGCGCGGTCCCAGGGAAAGGCTTGGAGGGAGACCGGTACTTCAACGCCCGAGGCACGTACTCGGATCGGCCGGGTCCTGGACGCGAGGTCACCTTGATCGAGGCGGAAGCGGTCGAGGCCATGGAACGGGATAACGAAATTGCGATCCCGACGGGCGCCTCGAGGCGGAATATCATCACCCGCGGGGCGCCGCTGAATCATCTCGTCGGCCAAGAATTCGACGTCGGCCAGGTCCGGCTCCTCGGCATTCGCCTCTGCGAGCCTTGCTCGCACCTGGAGGGTCTGACGCAGAAAGGGGTCATCGCGGGCCTCGTGCATCGGGGCGGTCTGCGCGCGAAGGTCCTGACGGAGGGCACCATCCGCGTCGGCGATGCGATCGTGCCGCGGCCGAGTCCTCCTTCGACGGACGACCGCACTGCGATGGCGATGACCGAAGGCCACTGAGCCATCGAATCCTTTATCCCCGATCCATCGATTGCGGCCGCGCCTCGCCTCTGCGTCTCAATCTTGGAGTGCATCGAATGGCGGCCAAGAAGCAACGGGCCCGGAAGAAACCGCCCCGCCGACCGAAGACGTTCGACATGGCGCTCATCCAGCGAGGCGCCCGCTTGCGGCGTTCCCCGTTCTTCGAGTCCACCCTTCGAGCCGGTTGCAAGTCCTACACGATCTACAACCACACCTTCTTGCCGAGCTACTACGACGATCCCGTCCGGGAGTATTGGCATCTCCTGGAGAACGTGGCGCTGTGGGACGTCGCCGTCGAGCGGAACGTCGAGATCGCCGGCCCAGACGGGTTCGAGTTCATGCAGCTGCTCACGCCGCGGGACATGCGATCCTGCCGTGTTGGCCAGGGGAAATACGTCCTGATCGTGGACGAGGCCGGTGGCATCCTGAACGATCCGGTCCTCTTGCGGCTCGAGGAGAACCGTTTCTGGATCGCCCTCGCGGACAGCGACATCCTGCTCTGGGCGAAAGGCGTGGCCCGCGGGTCCGGCCTCGACGTGAAAATCTCGGAGCCCGATGCCTCCCCTCTCCAGGTCCAAGGGCCGAAGTCGAAAGCCCTGATGGAAGACTTGTTCGGCGAGAAGGTCACGGACCTTCCGTACTATTTCTTCACCCCGGCGGAGCTCGACGGCATCCCGCTGCTCGTGACACGCACGGGGTGGACCGGCGAGATCGGGTACGAGCTGTACCTGCTCGACCGCACCCGAGGGGAGGACCTCTGGGACGCGGTGATCAAGGCTGGCAAATCGTACCATATTCGGCCGACGGGCCCTTCCGACATCCGGCGGATCGAGGCCGGGATCCTGAACTACGGCGCGGACATGACGATCGAGAACAATCCGTACGAGATCGGCCTGGGCTGGACCGTCGATCTGGAGAAGCCGTCCGAATTCATCGGCAAGGCCGCGTTGCAGAAGATCAAGGACGCGGGGCCGCGGCGCAAGCTCGTGGGCATCGAGATCGAGGGCCCGCGGATCGATTTCAACATGACAAAGTGGCCGGTCCGGGTTCGCGGCAAGGAAATCGGAACGGTGACGTCAGCAATCCATTCCCCGCGGCTCAAGAAGAACATCGGCTACGCCATGGTGCCAATCGCCTTCTCCGACCTCGGCACGGAAGTCGAAATCATCCACCCTTCGGGAACGAGGAAGGCGCGAGTCGTGAAGAAGCCGTTCATCGATCCGGGGAAGGCGATCCCGAAGGCCTAGACTACGCTTTCCCGGTCCGCAGGATTTCCGTGACCTTCTCCCCGCGCGCCGGTTGGCTCGCGCGTCCCATGCCGGGGAAGTCGATCGGTTGGACGGAAATCCCGGGCAGACGGTTCTGGTAGCCCGCAACGGACTCGCGGTATTCGAGGGAGAGGAGGTCGACGACCGCTCTCGGTCGAACCGCCGTAAGATAGGTGGCGAGTACGTCCGGAAGGCCCGCGGCGTGCCACCAGCGATTCATCTTCCCGAACGGCGGGGTCGATTCCGCCATGGACAGGTGGTACGACGGGATCGGATCGCGGGAGGCGACGAGTCCTCGCAGCGCGGACGCGATCACGACCTCGACGGCCGGGGACCGTTTCTCCCATGCCTCCTGCGGGATCATGCGGTACATGTTCCCATCGTACCGCTGGTACGCGGGGAGCAGTTTCCCCTGTGTGACGGTGCCCGGGGGAATCTTCTTGAGCACCTCGTCCCGAAGGCCCTCCAACTTCGCGCGGCCGGCCGCGGGGAGCGCCGCCGCGATTGCGTCCTCGCCAGTCGAACCCGGAGAACCGCCCGGACGCTTGCGCGTGCTTTCCGGGATCAAGACGACGACCTCGATCTTGGCCACGAGGCCGGAACCGCGGCGCGAGCCAAGAGCTCTTTGGTCGTGACGCGCGACCAATGGAGGCCTTGTCTGCAATGGCACACCGGCGAACGGAGACCGCCTCTGAGGGACCTGCTTTAGGGGACAGGCTTAACTAGCCCTGAGGGCCATCGCCGCAGGACCCGAAAGGGAGGATAGAAAAACATGGTTCGAATCCATGACGAAGGTGTGTTCGACGCCCCACTCGAAAAAATCTGGAGATACATCCAGGACGACACTCCCGGATTGCACAAGCACCGGGCGATTCCCTCCACGAAAGTCTTGAAGGAGGAAGGGAACACAGTCGTGCAAGAGATGCAAATCGTGAACGCGGACGGCAAGGGGACGCATTGGGAAACCTGGCGCCTCACCATGAACCCGCCCCGCGGCTATCAGGTCGAGGCGACCGAAGGGCCGACGAAGGGGACGACGTTCTCGCAGGTCTACACGCCGATGGGGCAAAAGACCCGCGTCGACGTCGATGGCGACTGGAAAGTCCCCGGCCAGGACGATGCGACGATCCGGAAAATGACCTTGGCGTTCCTCGAGGAAGCGTTCAACGAGGACAGCGCGGCCCTCAAGAAGTACAAGTGAGCTCGACCCGGGTCGCCCGGCACCCGAGGGCGGCTTGATGAGCCGCCCTCCCAAATCGATAAGAACCCCCGGCTTGGTCTGCCCCGAGAATGGGGTCCGACAAGGGGAAGCGGAAATTCAAACGGCTGTTGCTCGCGGCCGACCTTCACGGATCCGAGATCACCTTTCGGAAGTTCCTCGCCGCCGCGACTTTCTACGATGCTGACGTCCTCTTGATCGGTGGAGACCTTACAGCGAAGTCGATCACCCCAATCGTCCGCCAGGGGGACGGCCGCTATCAGACCCGGTTGGCGGGAGGAACGCGCGACAACCTGACCGAAGCCGAACTGGGGCCGATCGAGAAGGCCGTTGCAGACTCCGGTCCTTACCCGGTTCGGCTGTCCGAAGACGAATACGCCCGCTTGCGGGCGGATCCGGAAAAAGTCGATGCCTTGTTCATCGATCGCATGATCGATCAAATCCGCCGGTGGACCGACATGGCGGAGAAACATCTCGCTCCGCTCGACATCCCGCTGTACTGGATCGGCGGCAACGACGACAAACCGGAGGCCTTGATTCACGCCGAATCAACGCCGCACGTCCACTTCATCGATGAAAAGGTGGTGCGGCTCGACGACGATCACGAAATCCTCGGGTTCGGATGGACGAATCCATCGCCGTGGAACACACCAAGGGAGCTCTCGGAAGACCGTCTCAAGAAGCGGCTCGATCCCCTCTTGAATCGCGTCGAGGACCCCGCCCACGCGATCTACCTGATGCACGCTCCGCCGTTCGAGACGGGACTGGACATCGCCCCCAAGCTCGACGCCACGACCGATCCCCCACGTCCCGTGATCCAGGGAGGCCAGCAGGTCTTGATCCCGGTCGGAAGCACGACCTTCCGGTCCGCGATCCTCGAAACGCAACCGCTGCTCGGCCTGCACGGCCACATCCACGAGACAAAGAACGCCGCGAAGCTCAAACGGAGCGTCCTCGTGGACCCCGGCTCGGAGTACGCGTCGGGCACGCTCCGCGGGGCGATCGTCAACCTCCAGCGAGATCGCGTCCTGAGTTACCAGTTCACGACTGGCTGAACGCGATTGTCTCGCGGGCCCCAGGTCGCTTCGTCAGTCGAAACGGTCTAGATCGGAGGGATCTCTTTGTACGCGAGGTCGAGGTCGATCCCGATCCGCCGCAGGTACGCGCGGCGCACGAAGTAGTAGGCCACCCAGCCGAAGAAGATAGCCACGACGACGTACAGGAACAGATTTCCGGAGTAGCCGAGGTTCGAGAAATCGACGTTCACGAGGAACGGCACCGTCAGGAAGAAGTAGAGCATCGTCGCGCTGAACGCGGCCGCGATGACGCCGCAGATCGTGATGAGGGGGATCGGCCCGACCTTGTATTTGGAAATCGGCGCCGTCCGATAGACCTCCTTGCGGGTCCACGGGAACACGGCCCCTCCGAGAGCCGTGCCGATGTACATGATGGTGGCGACGGCGGTGACCGCCAAGGTGTAGATCTGGTAGTTGGGGATGAGGTTGTAGACGTAGGCGAAAACGTACCCGCCAAGGATGAGGAAGATCACGTGGGCGTAGACAGGGGTGTGGGTCCGCGGGCTGACGTGGCTCACGAACTTGGGAAGCACCCCGTCGATCGACATCGCGACCGCGACCCGGGTCCATCCGACGATCACGTTGAAGACGACCTGGATGGCATTGAGCATGATCCCGATGATCATGAGGAACAAGAGGATCGGGCTGTCCGTCAGCATGATGGCGAGGGAGCTGAACCACGGCGGAATCGCCGGCACGGGGATCGCCGGGTTGTACGCGCCGGCGGCGTAGGCCGCGGCCGAGAGCCAGTTCTGGTCAACGGTTCGGACGACGACGAGGCCGAGCACCGCCATCATGATCATGCTGACGACGCCGCCGCCGAAGTTGATGAACATCTGGTTCTTCAGGCTCTGCGCGCCTTGGATCTCTCCGGCCTGCTCTTGCGCATACCCCACCCACCCAAGGCTCGTCAGCGCGACCGGGGTCACGAGGATCGTGCCCAGGATGGAGACGGTCCGCGCGGGCGTGAATCCGTTCGTCATCGCGTTGTCGAGGATGGCCTGATACGCCCCCGAGCCTCCGGCAACGAACGCGGAGGCGGTGTCGTATCGTTGGGCGAAGGCGGTGTTGGAGGTAGTCAGGAAGAGGATGACCATGAGGACGTAGCTGAGGAGGAAGCCGTACCACATGATCCACTGTAGCTGCACGAACCAGCGGAAACTCTTGATGAGCACCAGCGCGGCGATCGTGGACGAGACCATCGTCACAATCGTGGGGCCCCAGCCGACCAAATACCAGGCGCCCCAGTCGACCAACATGCGGTTGCCCGTCATGACGCCGAGGCCCGTGAGCAGCGGGTAGACGCCCAAGACGGACACGAGCCAGCCGCCGAGCGCCTGCCACTGGAGGAAGAAGGTGAGGATCATCATCGCGACCGTGGCGAATCCGAACCAAGGCCGTAATGTCCGACTTTGGAAGACGTAATCGCCGCCCGTCCGCGGCATGGCGGAGGCGAGGCCCGCATAGACCACGGCCAAGAGGGACGCGAAGGCGCCGCAGATGAGGATCCCGGCCCAGACGGAAGCGCCCGGGTCCAAGGCCAGGGGCGTGATGTAGACCCACGGGAAAATCACCCCGATGTTGAGGATGTTGTACGCGAACGCGGAGTACGGGGACATCACGCGGACGAGCCCGGAGGCCCGCCTCGTGAAGACCTGGACCGGTGCCGTCGCGGTCTCGCCGCCCCGCCGGAATACATCGACTTCGCCCACGCTCCCTTCCCCTGCGGCTAGCCGGTAACTTGCGCTCGGGTCATCAAGCTTTTCGTCGCCGGATTCCACCATCTGGCCGGATTCATTCGTCCGCGCACAGTTCCATGGAACAGGCTTATAGACACCTGCCGATTCCGGGGGACCGAACGGGCCTCGGTTTGCGTTCCGACCTTGCGGCCGACCGTTGGAGGACTTTCCACTCCTCCGTGAAGCATGGCAGATCCATCGAAATTCGTCTCCCTCGGTGATGAAGAGTTCCTGCGGGAGGCCCGAAAAATCGTGGATGCAGCGAACGCCGAAGGCACCGCCTTGCGCATCCTCGGCTCGCTTGGCATCTACGCGCATTCCCTCCACGTCCCCGAAGGCCTCTCGTTCTTTCACCGCGTCGGCCGGGTGCGGGAGGGGGCTCCCCTCTTCACGGACCTCGACCTGATGGGATACGCCAGCCAAGCGCGCTCCATCAGCACGGTGGTCGAGGACCTGGGGTTCCGACCGGACCGGATGATCAACGGGTTCTTCGGCGACCGGCGACTCGTCTACTACGAGGGGGGCGACCGCTTCCACCTGGACATCTTCCTCGACAAGCTCGAGTTCAGCCACGACATCCTGTTCGGCAAGAAACCGGGGAACGGGCGGTTGGAGCTCGACTTCCCGACGATCTCCCTGACCGACCTCGTGTTGGAGAAGCTCCAGATCCATCGGATCGGTCGGAAGGACCTCGTGGATTTGCTCGTGCTGTTCTTGGGGCACGAGGTGAAGCCCGGAGCGAACGGCGACCACGAAGTCGTCGACGCCGACCACGTCACGCAGCTCCTCGCGGACGATTGGGGATTCTGGTACGAGTCGATCCAAAATCTCGCGAAGGCGAGGCAGCTTCTTGCGAACTTCGTCGCCGAAGGCCGGATTTCCGCGGACCTTTCGGGCCGCATCGTCAAACGCATCGAGGCTCTCGAGTCCGCGCTGCAGACGGTGCCCAAGGGCCGGCATTGGGAGAAACGGGCCAAGGTCGGGACCGCGAAGCCGTGGTACCGCGAGGTCGAAGAGATCGTCCGCTAGCGCTGCCGGGAGCGGCCCCATTGGGACGTCTCCGACAGCTGGACGGCCTTTTTCATGAACCAGGCGACCGCGACGACTCCGAACACCAATCCGCCGGTCACCGCGGCGATCATCCCGAAGACGATCAGGACGATGTTCAAGGGCAGCTGGAAACTGCCGGATAGCGAGACGACGAGAAGCCCGACAACCATGGCGCCGACGCCGGAGAGCGCGACCGCGGGCCTCCGTAATTTCAGCGCCATGTTTCTCTTCCCTCGGATGCCGCGACTCCGTAAGAATCGAGGCCGATGAGGACTGCTGGACCGATCTGGCCCGGCCATGTCCCGAGGCCCCTAAGAATCTCGCGGCGTGAGAATTGCAGTTGGACGGCGGTGAGAACGAAACCGCTACGGTGCCGCTCGATGCTTGATGAACGTGCCGTTCTGGAACTCTTCGACCGCCTGCTCGATCTCCCTGCGGCTGTTCATCACGATCGGACCCCACCACGCAATCGGCTCGTGGAGCGGCTTGCCCGACACCAGGAGGAACCTCGTCGGCGCGTCGCGGGCCTTCACCCGGACCGAATCGCCATCCTGGAAGACGACGAGGTGACCGTCCTCGACGACGTCGTCGGCTTCCTCGTTGAAACTGGCCCGACCTTCCAGCAGGTAGGCGAAGGCCGTGTGGCCCCGCTTCACGGGATGCACGAAGTCCGTGTGCGGCTCGAGGCGCACGTCGATGTATTCCGGGTCGATTCCAATATCTTGGACCGGCCCGCGATTCCCGCCGACCTTCCCGGCCACGACCCGCATCCGAACGCCCCGGGCGGGCTCAATCTCGGAGATGCGCGCGGACTTGACCTCCTGGTATCGCGGATCCGACATCTTTTGCGCCTTCGGCATGTTCACCCACAGCTGGAAGCCCCCCAACCGGTGGCGGTCCACTTTCGGCATCTCCTGGTGGATGATCCCGCTCCCCGCGGACATCCATTGCACGTCCCCGCGCCCGATGATCCCTTTGTTCCCGATGCTGTCCTCATGCTCGACGCGGCCGTCCAACATGTAGGTGACCGTCTCGATGCCGCGGTGCGGATGCCACGGAAAACCCGCGATGTATTCCGCGGGATTCTCGGAACGGAAGTCGTCTAACAGAAGGAACGGATCCAGCCGGGGGACTTCCGCGGCTCCGAACGCTCGACGCAGGTGGACGCCGGCCCCTTCGATCGTCGGTCGAGCGGCGAGAATCTCCGCGACCGCCCGGATCTTCGGTTGTCGCGTCGCCGGTTCCCCACTCATGATGGTTGTACCTTACGGTCGTCCGTCATAAGCCTGACGGCCCCGACGGATTCGGGTTGCCGCTCGCGAGGATCTCCGCGATGGACGCGTAGAGGAAGGGGAGTTCCGGGATGGTGCCACCGGTGCAGTAGATCGTGCCGCTGCGGTACCCGGTGAAGACCACCCGATCAATTCGGACCCGCCAGGCCTCGTGGGGATTGCTCA
>WNGI01016309.1_pt1 | contig 20197 bp, 13 predicted proteins | sample 5400621 | NCBI WGS metagenome assembly WNGI01 (sample SAMN13153374, study PRJNA577476) | soil metagenome | isolation source: 20 cm soil or saprolite under Garry oak tree replicate 1 | place: USA:California | collected 2016-06-15
GCGACGTGATCGCCGTGTGGGACGGCGTCTCGAATCCGGCCGCGGTCAAGCACCTCCGGGAAATGAGCCCCGGCGCGAGACTTGTAATTTATGAGACCGGAGACCACAAATGCGCGGTCGGGACCGCCAGCGTTGTATCCGTCGACGCCTCCGATTCCAAGAACCCTGTGGTCACAATTAAGGCGGGGAAAGCGCTGGCGAAACCAATATCTTTGGCGCAGATCAAGGACGACAAGTTATTCGCGGATTCGCCCCTGGTCCGCCAAGGAAGGCTTTCCGTCGTCCCTCTGACGAAAGCGCAATACAAGGCTTTGACTGGCAAATGATCGGTAAGACGGATCAAGTCTTGGCGAAGAATCTCTCCCTGAAAAAACGTTTCCGTTCAACTTGAATCGGACGGAGAACAAATATGCCGTCCCGAACCACTCTGATCAATCCCGCTGGTGTGACCGATCCGACGGATAAGAGCTTTTCACCTTAGGCAATGGATGAGAATGACTTGGGAAAAACAGAACATTTAGCCCAACTTCCGCAGTCTGATTCGACCTGAAGATTTTTTGAACACATTTTCGAGGGAGTTCGAGCCCGGCGATTCCCTAACATTGCTATTTTCAGTGTGAGTCCTCGATTGTGGTTCGTAGCGCTGCGTGAACGCGTTGGTAGTGAAGACTCGACCATACCCGGATTGAAAACACTGGTATTTATTCCTCCAACTGCGAAACCTGCGCTAGGACCCCGCCCTCCAGCCCCATTGCCATCCTCGCAATCCCAGAGGGTGCATTGCCGTCGTTACCTTCCCGGAACTCATGCCAAGCCGGCTCCTCAGGTCGAAAAAGGAAGAAATATCCTGGCTTTGATGCTATCCTTACTTTGCTGGTGGTGGTTGCTGTAACCCGCGTCTGCAGACGCGGGGATTTTTCTCGCCATTGGCAACCAAACCCTGGCCTCTGATCATCCATCAAGATGCGCTGAGATTACCGGCGAGAAGTGAAAACCCCGCCCCGACGATTCAGTTTTTGTGGTCCTAGGTTTTGGCACGCGGTTTTATGAGAAAATAAAACTATGAATAACCTCATCGGCCTGGTGATCGCTCTGGCCGTGACGTTCTTATTCGTCCGGCGATATCTCAAGAAACAAGAGGCTCAGGAGACTCTCGCCCGCGAGGCCGCGCAAAAGGGAAGCCTGCGGTCGGACGGTCCGCAATCGCAACATCCGCATATCGACACCACAAATTGCATCGGCTGCGCAACGTGTACCATGGTATGTCCGGAGGGCGACGTTCTGGCGATGCTTGGGGGCCAAGCCGTCCTCGTCAACGGATACAAGTGTATCGGCCACAGCCTGTGCGCAGAGGCCTGCCCCGTCGGTGCGATTACGATGGTAATGGCCAGCCCGAGCATGTCCGCCGACTTGCCATATCTGACCCCCGAGTATGAAACCAGCATTCAGAACATGTTTATTGTTGGGGAACTCGGTGGCATGGCCTTGATCAAGCATGCCATCAACCAGGGGCGCGATTGCGTCGATAACATCTCGAATAGAGTCAAAGCGATGGGGGCTGCACGATCCGTCCCGGACGTTTGCGATGTGCTGGTCGTAGGGGCCGGGCCTGGGGGAGTGAGCGCTTCGCTACGAGCCATCGAGAACAAGCTCAGTTACGCGACGTTGGAGCAGGATGAAGAGATTGGTGGCACGGTCGCGAAGTACCCCCGCCAGAAACTCGTGATGACAAGCCCCGTAAACTTTCCCATGTACGGAAAGTTCAATAAGTTGCAACTCTCGAAGGAAGAACTTCTAGCTTTCTGGGAAAAGGTTCGGCAGCGGACAGATTTCAAAGTGCGTATGGGCGAGAAAGTGGAAGAAATCAAGAAAGAGCCGGACGGCATCTTCACCGTCGTGACTTCAAAAGGCCAATACCGCTCCCACACCGTAATCCTTGCGCTCGGCAAGGCGGGCACTCCCCTGAAACTGGGAGTCAAAGGAGAGGACTTACCGAAGGTCATGTACAGGCTGCTCGAGGCGGACCATTACATAAACAAAAAAATCCTCATTGTAGGCGGCGGCGACAGTGCCGTCGAGGCGGCCATGGGACTTGCGTCGCAGGTCGGCAACCAGGTCACGCTCTCGTATCGAAAGGACTCCTTTAGCCGGATCAAGGAAAGAAACAAACACCGTGTGGAAGAGTTCAGGCGCACCGGGAAGATGAGCGTGGTCTTTAACTCGAACCCCGTCGAGTTCAAGCCGGATTCTGTTCTCCTCGATGTCCAGGGCAAGGTGGAGGAGATTCCCAACGATTTCGTCTGGATCTTTGCAGGCGGCGTTCCTCCCACTGCTTTTCTCAAGAAAATTGGCATCGAGTTCGGAACGCGCGATGTAACCACAGAGGCAAGCAACGAAGCAAAGCAACCATCGAATAGAGCGCAGCTCGCTTCTTAAAGAAGAGTTACTTCGGCCTACCTATACCCCATCCCCAGCACCACCAGAATGTGCACGATGGCCAGTAAGGCAAAAGAATAACTAAACGGACGGTGGACAACGTGCCAGAGGGAAAAAACCTGTTTGGTTCGGGAGAGGAACAGGACGCGCTTGGACAGCGATGCCTGCCTCCGCGCCATCTGAATGGCCAACTCGAGTCGGGAACTGCGCGTGGGCAGAGTTCCAAAGAGTGAGATGATCCACGCTCCGAAACCCTCGGCCTGCAGGCGCAGACGTGAAACTTGGAACGGCCGCTTGAGATCGAGCCAAATCATCCACCAGAGGGCGGTCACAATCGATGTTTGAGCGACCTGCTCTGACGAAGGCAAGGCCAACAATTCGGCGAGGCCTGCGCCGATCTGGCCATGTCTTTCTTCCGCGTCCCCACAGGGTTTGGCCTCCATCTCCTTAATCTCCCGGGCGGAAAGCTCCGCAGCATTCAAGCTTCGCGGGATTTGCGCATACAGGTATCGTCCGACAAACCCGCTGAGCGTGACCGCGGTCATAATCCAGAAAGCCATCCCGGCTATCCCCCCGAATTTGAAGGAAGAGTGCAAGGCGATTACCAACGGCGCCGCCGTGCCCATAATGATATGGAAATCGAGCCAGTGCCGGGAATTGCCTTGCCGGCCGAGCCAGCTCCATTTCTTGCGCAGCGGGTAGAGATAAATCAAGAAAAACAGGAGCACGCCGAACACGCCCAGGTTTACACCAACCGCGCCGCTCGGCCGCAACAGAGCGTGCTTGGGCGAAAATGGCCGTTCGTTCGCGCTAAGCATGTAGTAATTGAACCCATATATACTGAATGCGGCGACGAATGTTATAGCCGCAATCCAGCCGGCGGCCAGGCGCCGGCGGTGCCTTCTTTCCAAAGTCTCCGCCTCGCTGAATATGGCGGGATTCACGATCACTGACTGACTCATGGGTTTTGAACTCATTGGTTTTGACCGATCTCCTCATGAACGTCGACGTTAAACCTCTTGTAGTCCGTGAAGCGATGGAGGTTGCGCCAGTGCTGGTGCGGCGTCTCGACATCGATCACGGCCGACTCCGGAATCCACACGGTCTCCTCGGGACCGTGAAATGTGTGGGCCGTGTAACGTACCTCGCTACGCATTCCCGAAAGACCCAGATCACTTAAGCTCGAGTCGACTTGCGCCTCCAATCTTGCAATGACTCCATTCTGCGGGTCGATCCAGAGCGTGCCGGAGAGCGGCAGGGGATAATTTTTCCCTCGCAGTCGCAGTGCCGCCGGCGATGTGGTCCCAGCGACAGGGGTGAAACGAATTCTCTCAACCGTCACACCCTGGATACTTTCCTCGCCCGCCGGCTCGAACGTGTAGCTGGCCTGATACATCGGATGAACGACCAGAAGTATGCTGGCAAATCCATTGGTGATAAGCAGGGTGCGGCCCGGATCCCGGAACGATGGGTTGCGGGTATTGCGCGATTCGCTGACTTTCACGGTTTCGCCGTCCGCAGTCGCTAGAAATTGGTAGTCGTAGGCGGAATTTTCGCGATAAGCGGGCTTCCCGTTTTTGCCCATCACAATTTGCGTGACCGACTCGGTACACGCGACGTTTGAAAACTGGTCGAAGAAGGTTTGAACGCGCTCCCGTGCTCGATCGAGCGCCATCAGCGGGCCCGGCGCAACAGGAGTGGTCGGTGCCGAATCTTGTGCGTAGCAAGAGATCGACAAAGCCGTAAACGCGGTGAAGAAGAGAACCCGCCGCCAGGTCCTGAGCGAGGGCCCCGGTGCGAGTCTCCCAACCTCTAGGAGATTCGCTATCATTTTCGTAGAAATCCTCCGAATCGGTATCCGAATGTCAGGTTCATCTGGCGGTAACTCATGGAGGTGCCGGTGTTCCAAGTGTAGAGCCCTTCAAAAAAGTAGCGCGGCCCAATCGCCCAGTCCACGGTTCCGGTCACGAATCTTGAGCTTGAGTTCGAGCTTAAAGCGGAATTGAGATGCTGCGTCCCGCCCTGCAACTGGGCGTGCAACCGGTCAGAAAGAGTTCTGGATATTGAAACCATCTCATAAGTTCCCTGCCCGAAAGAGCTGTTGAATTTCGTGTACCGCAGGTCCAATTGAAAACCGGTTTTCCCGATCTGCCCCAAATTAAGGCCGTACATCTGATTCCAGGACGTTGCTTTATCGGTGCTGCTCTTGCTGCGGCCGACATCAGTGGAGAACGCCACGTGATACGGGAATTCCAGTCGCACGCCGCCGCTTAGGCCTTGGAAAAGATATTGATCCAGCAGACCCGTGCTAATCAACACCGGGTCAAACGTAGGCAAATTGCGCAGATAATTGTGGTTGAGATTGAAGGTCAAAAGTTTGGAGGCTTGATATCGCACGCTCGTGAAACTCTGAGTTAATCCAGTGCCGTAGGAAGCGCTTTGGAGAGCGGTCCGGCCGGCATCGGCCTGAATGGAACTGTAGACGGAAAAACTGCGGCCCAACGTAAGCATATTTTCGAAGAAAGCGAATTCGCGCGCGATATGCCATTGAATGCTGGTCGCGGCCAACCCAAATGTACTGCTGAGCCGCTTGTGGTCGAAGTCTCCGCGTTCATAGTTCACGAACGTTCCGGCGATGTGTTGGTTCAGACTATAGCTCCAGGACGTGGGATCGGGTGTTGAGCCGCCGAAGGCGCCAACCGTAACGGTTTCCGAAAGCCTCCTTCCAATGTAGCCACCATCAATCGTGCTCAGGCTGGGCGCCCATGGAAGGTAAAGACGGCCAACTCCCAAAGTGATCGCGGAGTCCGGATTTTGGTAATAAAGCCCCAAGTGATACGTCCGATTCATCAAGTCGTTGATCGTCTGCGCCGGAACACCTTGCGCAGTGCCAGTACCTTGGGAATTAAGGCGTCCCCGCCAATAGCCGGTGAAATTCCAGTGCGTACCTCCGATGCGGCTCATATCGGCCTGCAACATGAACCCTATTTGCCTTGAGCTGAAGCCTCCTGGTTCTGAAAGTGTCCCCAAATCCCATCCAAATCGGCCACGAAGCTGGTTTTGAATCGGGGGCGCCATTGGGGACACAGTGGTCGCTCGGACCTCTTCATCCAATGGGTCGCCGTACGAAAAAGTGACGACGACCGGATAATTCTCGGATTCGATGGCGTTTTTCTTCTCTTCCCGAAGGTGGTTGCTTTCGACGTCCAGATAGGCGATGTCATCCACGACCAAATCTTCCCGCGACTTTATGATTTCGGCCGCGCAGGATGAGTCGGCCACCGAAAATATGCGCACGTCAGCGATGGGCTCCTGCCCCTGAAATCTCACAGCCTCAGTGGTACCGCCGTTCGGGTCGGCGTGGACCAGATGGAGGAGCATCCCCTCATCCAGTCCGGCGTTGCGCCCGGCGTCCAGATAAATAGTTCCGTCGGCAATGTACTTGATGTGGAAAATATTTCTCGCAGGCGCGTGCTCAGTCTGGCCAGACTGCGCCGCGTGAGTTGTCGGCAAAACAACTCCAAGGAACAAAACGGAAATGATTACGAGACGGCGCAACTTGCTCTACTCCTATCCTCTTGAATGGCATTGATAGCAATTTACACTGTTGTACACATACCCGGTGACGTTCGGGTGCCCGAATCGGGCCGCGACATTGTTCCCATGGCAACCGGTACATTGGAAGACCGTGTAGGTCGCGCCAGCGCTCAAGGAATTCAGGTGGCAAGTGAGGCACACCCCCCCGGCATTGCCGTGATTGACATTAAACCAGGAGTGAGTAAACGTCGCTCCCAGCCAGCTTGTCGTGCTGTGGCACGACGCGCATGTGGTTTGGAGGATTCCGGCGGCGGCGGCGTCGGCGGCGAGGTGATTTGGTACCGACCCACCCAACGTTGCGGTGCTCTGCCATTGAGCGTTGTGGCAACTAGCGCAATCGAGTGGCGGTGGAGTTGAACTGAGGTGGCAAAGGTTGCAGGCCACCGTGGTGTGCGCGCCAGTCAGCGGAAACCTGGTTGCGCTGTGGTTAAAGACCGCACCTAGCCATGAACTCGTTGTATGGCACGACGCGCAAGTAGCCGGGACGAATCCCGCAGTGAGGTGATTTGGCACTGACGAGTTGGTCAGCGCCAGCGTGACGGTGCTCTGCCATTCAGTGACGTGGCAACTGTAGCAGTCGAGTGGCGGCGCAGTGGAACTGGTGTGGCAAAGGTTGCAGGCCACCGTGACGTGCGCGCCGGTCAGCGGAAACGGCGTGGTGTTGTGGTTAAAAACCGCGCCCTGCCATGAAGTGGTTGTATGGCAGGACTCACAGGTAGTTGGATAACCGGAGGTCATGTGATTCGGCACCGAAGTTCCGAGCTTTGCGGTGCTTTGCCAGTCGGTGAGATGGCATCCGTAGCAGGCCGTTGCAGTGAGCGTATAGTTGTTGCTCACGTGGCAGGAAACGCATGGCGTCGGCGACGGTGAGATGTGCATCCCCGTCAAGGCAAACCCGGTCTGGCTGTGGTCATGGCATCCCGAGTTCCCGCATTGGTTTAGCGTAGTCGTCAAGGTGTAATTGTTATTGATGTGGCAGGAGGTGCAAGGCACGTTAGCATGCCCATTGGTCAGCGGAAACCCGGTCGTGCTGTGGTCGAACGGCGCCGTCAGCCAACTCACTGTGTTATGGCACCCGGAGCAATTCGCAAGACCAAAAGCCGGTCCAGCCGATGGATGCACGGGATTTGTGGTCTGCTGCCACGTCGTCAAATGGCATCCCGAGTTCCCGCAATCCTTCGCCGCGATCGTCAAGTTGTAGTTGTTATTGATGTGGCAGGAGGCGCAAGGCACGTTAGCATGCCCATTCGTCAGTAGAAACCCCGTCGCGCTGTGGTCGAACTTAGCGCTCAGCCAGGTATCAAAAGAATGGCAGGTCTCGCAAGGGGCCGCGAAGAAATTTGATGTCACGTGATTCGGTACGCTCCCGCCAATCGTCGCGGTTTTCTGAAAATCCGCCGAGTGACAGGACATACAAGCAGTCGAGAGTCCCAGGTATTGCCCCACGGCGGCGCTCTTGTGACACTCGTTGCATTCCACCACCGCATGCGCTCCGAGCAGCGGAAATCTGTTGAAGTGATTCTGGATGGATTGCACCGACACGTTCCAGCCGTTCACCGAGTGGCACTGGGCACAATTGGCGCCGAACTGACGGCGATGAATATCCGCGTGGCAGTCCGCGCAGTTCTTGCCGACATCAGTGAAGACGGGCCTGAAGTGGCACTCCGTGCAGTAAACTTTTTCGTGCATTCCGCGAAGCGGGTATCGCGTGGAGTCGTGGTTGAATTCTGGGACCGCGCGAATCGGGGCCCAGCTCGTGCTCGTGTGACAGTTTTCGCAGGGTACCGCAAGGGGTCCATGCGGACTCCGGCTGGATTGCTTTTGTGCATCCGCCTTGCCGACGAAAACAACTGCCAGCAAAAGGAGCGCGACCCGAGAGCCGACTTGGAACGCTCGGAACATCTTTGCCCCCCAAAAAGCTTTATTTGCGCTTTCGCCCTCGCGTGATGTAGGGCGATGCACATTATGCAGCACTACCGACAAGTACTACACAACGGAGCCTTCGGCCAACTTTTGGCCTTGTCTCTCCTCAGCTATCTGGGTATAGCGGGGAAACCGAACACGTTTTACCTCGATTCCTAATGTTTGGTCAAGCTTTTTTTGCTCCAACGCGGGCCGCAGATCCACATTGGGGCAGTCCGCGGCATTTCTAGGAGTCGGCTTGTAAGGCAAAACGCGCCTTCCCCCAAGCTTCAACCCTCCATGATATCCTGCCATTTCACAGAAATCCCATTCGGATGACGGTGAACAATATTTCACCCGTTACCAATAGGAACTTCACCCACCAAAAATACGTGAAACGGCAACCCAGCTATATTCCACTTCACTTTGAATCATCTGCTCTGCCAATACCTTGTCTTTCGTCAAACTCCGTCTTGTTTTCTCCGTTTGTTTTTCCTTCGCCCTCTTGTTCAGGCCGAATATCAGGGCCGTGGCAAGCCGCGCAATCTTTGGGTGTGGGCTTGTAAAACAAGATGAGTTTGCCCTGGACTTCCCGCTCCAGTGAGTGGCACTTGGGGCAGCCGACGTTTGTGTGCCCGCCCGTCAGGGGGAATTGGGTGCGCTTATCGTGGTCAAAGGTGGAGGGGGCCCAATACTGGACTGTGTGGCAATCCGCGCAGAGCGTCACTCCGTCTTTGTCTTTGGGGGCAAACTGTTTTCCATGAGGGTCATCGTGGCACGCTTCGCAATTCTTGGGTGTTCCTTTGAATTGTGCCTCCTGCGAACCAGGGGGTGCCTTATGGCAATCGCCACACGCTACGCTGCGGTGCGCCCCCTCCAGCGGAAATTTCGTTTTCGAATGGTCGAAGCTTCGAATATCGACCCAGGAACGCACGTTGTGGCAGGCCTCGCAGCCCATTGAGGTCCCGTCGGGACGCCGCTGGGCCATGCGTTCGTCGAACTCACCCTTGTGAACATCCATGTGGCAAGCTGTACACGTGCGGTCATTAAAGTGGAACGGCAGGATTTTGTCCGTTCTTCCGGCAAGGCCTACCTTGTGACAATCCGCACAGGAGACCGCGGCGTGCGCCCCTGTAAGCACGAAACGTGTCTTCCGGTGCTTCGCGATCGTGAATGTCGAACGATGAAAATCTTTTACCGTATGGCAGTCCTCGCAACGATTCAGGTAAGGCGCCGCGGCGAACTGCCGGTCGTGGGCGTCTTGGTGGCAATCCAAGCATTGCGCGAACTTCACCTTGTAAAGGGTATCTTTACCCGCCGGAGTGTGGCATTTTTCACAGGCAACGCTCGCATGCTTTCCTTCTAGCGGATAGTGAGAATTCGCATGTTCTTTCACGCCAAATTGAGAAGGTTTCCAGCCATTTACTGTATGGCACTCCTCGCATTCACCTTTGCTGGCCCGGGCCTGGAATTGGCCCTTGTGGGGATCGGGGGAGTGACAGTTCGCACATTGCGCGAACGCCAGGGGACGCTTGAAATCGCCCGCAGAGTGGCATCCGCCGCAGCCGACCTGCATGTGCATTCCCAGCAGCGGATATTTTGTTTTCGAATGATCGAACGGTGTTGACATGTTGACTTTTTTCCAGCCGCCTGTGGTGTGGCAGGATTCGCAGGAACCCTTCATGGTCCCTTTGTGAGGGTCTGTATGGCAGGCGGTGCAGGTATCGAACTTGATCCCGGTATACTGTGTAGCGAGGTCCGGACCTGACGGGAGGTGACACTTGTTGCAGGCGACTTGAGCGTGCATGCCGGTGAGGGGATATTCCGTTTTCGAATGGTCGAAATGCTGTACCTGTTTCCAGTCGTTGAAATTGTGGCAGCTCTGGCAATCCGATCCAAGTTCGCCTTTGTGGGGATCCGTGTGGCAGCTTACGCAGTCCTTCGAAAGACCCAGAAACGTGGAGGAGAGATCCTTGCGTTGAATCAGCGCTCGTTCGGCCGCACCTATGTGCGCGGGAGTATGGCATTTCTCGCAAGCAATGCCGGCGTGTTTATCTACCAGCAGGTACCCCGTCAGCTTGTGGTCGAATTGCTTGAGTGACGGTTCCCAATGGACCAGCGTGAAATCCGCGCCATTGTGGTCCATGTGGCACCGCACGCACTCGGGGCCATTGGGATTCTTCATCCCAATTTGCGCGTGGAATCCCTGATTGTTTGCCAGTCTCTGGGCGATTTCTTTGTGGCACTCCAGGCATTTGAATGTAGGCGTGCTCGTCCCGAATTGGTGGCAGGACGTGCACTGCGTTCCACCGCTCAGCGATTGATGCGCCTTGGATAGCGGGCCGGGGGAAATCTGGGCCTGTGCTCCGACCACGGCAAACAGGATCCACGCACTAACCGCGACCAGTGGGCCTGGCCTGACAAACCAGCGGGAATCATCTCTCGCGTTTGTTCCGAGTCTATACAACATTTCACTCCATTCCTCCGGCAAATGTCCTTCCAGCTTCGCGCGTCCCTGCCTCCCCAACCTGCGACTACATTGGTGCTTCCCCCTTCGAAAGCATAATACGTTGGATGCATGAAATCGTGTGTCCTTTTTGAAAATTTGAAAAGGTTTACGGAAATGCCGGCTCCCGGCTGCGAGTGGGGCGGCTGGCGATACTCCACTCCTCTTGCGAGGCTCCAATTGTGGGGTTGCGAGTTCGATCCCCACGACCTCCACCACTGTAGACAACTGATTTCGGAATCGGCGATACTGCGGATATTAATAGAAGCGGTTCCGCACGTCGAAGTGTTGGGGATTTCTAAAAATGGCGCCGGCTGCTCACGAGAGATCGCGATGGACAAGATTTCAATCGTCGAGAACGATCATTCCGCCTTCATTTTCTCCGAAGGCGCTCCCAGTCGGGACCTAATCTGCCGGGTGGTTGGGATTCTTCTACGTGTGATTTTTTGCAGGCACGCCGTTGCCGTTTTCAATTTCTTGGAGGTATGTCGCATGAATGCGATCCGAGCAGTGGCAGTGACCGTGTTTCTGTCACTGGTTTGCGTTTCCAATTTATCGGGCCAAGACAATAGTGCGGCGAATCCGTCGGTGAATCCGGCCCAAGCTCCGCCGTACCTCCTGGTCCTCGTGCACCAGGAAATCCTGTACGGGAAGGCGACCGCCCGCCAGAGGTTAGAGGTGGCTACGACACGGATCTGCAATCGTATTGATGCCCCGAGTTCGTGGATAGACCTGCAATCCATGACGGGGCCGCGTCAAGTCCTCTTCTTCGACCCCTTCGACTCCTTCGAGCAGATCGAGCAGTCTTCCGCTGCGTGGGCCCAGGTTTATGTTGCGCATCCCGACCTTGCCCGGATGCAGGAGGAAATCGACGCGCTCTTGAAAACCGAGAATACGACCATCGCGGTGCGCCGCGATGATCTGGGGTATCTCGTCGACCACATCGATCTTTCGAAGCTACGTTTCATGCGCGTCGTCGAAGTCCGCCTCCTACCGGGACATGAAGACGACTTCGTGGAAGCATCAATGATCGTCGGCGAGGCATATCAGAAGATCGGAGAGGAGACACCGTGGGTTGTGTATCAGGCGAAATCCGGAATGGAGTCACCTGTTTTCTTTGTGTTTATGCCCATGCCCGCTCTGAGGCAAAACGACGACCTGCTCACATGGGAGAACGACTTGCGGAAGGCGGAAGGCGAAGAAGACGCGAAGCGCCTAGACCAGATTGCCCGCGCAGGCTACGTCAGTACTAAAAGCACCCTATATGCAGTCAGCGCCGCGATGTCTCACGTGTCCAAAGAGCTTGCCGCAGGCGATCCCGGATTCTGGAGGCCAAAGCAGGTAATAGCCTCAAAAACTTCTGGGGTGAAAGCAAACGCTGCCCTTGGTGAAGATCCGGTCACAACAAAATCATCCGCGTTGAAAATATCGGAAACAGCGCAAAATCAATAGGCTGTATTGAGGGCTTCCACTCGATTCAAGCTTTGAAGAATTGCATCACGTTGTTACGGGTGTCGCTGTTTGCCTCTTGTAGAAATAGCGATTTACGAACCCGACCCGGCGCCGGACGTGTTGGGTACAAAACCTGCAAGTTTAGCGTGGCCGGTTGAGCTGGACGTGGCGGCTTTGGAATTCTGGCCCGCTGAGCGGTTGTCGGGAAGATTAGTTTGCGATCCGCGCTGGGCGGTCTTCTTGCGGTTAAAATCCCGGATGATTCTAGCAACGTAAACACGGGTCTCCCGGTAGGGTGGCACGCCTCGGTACTGTTCCACACGGTCTGGTCCGGCGTTGTAGGCCGCCAGGGCCAAGGAAAGGTCATAATGGTAGCGCGTCAGCAATTGCCCCAAATATCGCGTTCCGCCCTCTACGTTGGTAGCGGGATCCAAAGCATTCTGCACGCCTAGCTGGGCAGCAGTCTCCGGCATGAGCTGCATTAACCCCTGCGCGCCCTTGGGGGAGACCGCACTCGGATTGAATCCACTCTCGGCGCGGATCACACTGAGGATCAAGTCCCGGTCAATGTTGTTATGGCTGCTGGCGGCGCTGACGACCTCGTCGAGGGTGTTTACTGTTGCTGGGTTGGGAGCGGGGGCTGGCGGCACAGGTGAAACAATTTCTTCTTCCTCGAAAGTCAAAATGTCGGCGGTAGGTACATCAAGGTAATCGTCAGAAGTCCTCGATAGATAGAAGCGGGTCACGCTGCCTCGAACCTCGTGCCGTTCAAGCCGAATGGCAAAGCCGTTTCGCAGGGTTGCCGATTCCGCAGCTGATGCCGGGAAGCTGGCCGACGCAAGTAAGGCCGTGGCGATCGCAAATTGGTAGGAAATCTTCATTTCAAGAAGTCATTCGCAATCGGTCCAAAGCGCACCCTGAGACAGTGGGTGACGGCGACCCTCTTTCCAACCGGATGGGAGCCGCTGCAATGTCGCGACTGACACCCCTGGTGGCTGCGCCTGGCTATTCTCAAGACTGCAAAGCTCAATTTCACATCCGGGTCTCGCCGGATCACGAGGGAAGCAGCTAAAAAGTGAGACAACGCGTGAAGTATGACCTCAAAATGGGAATTGTCCTTGCGCTAACGCAAACTTTCATGCGAATCCGTGGATTATTGGTTGCAATAAACAATTGATTTATCAGCACTTACTGCCGGCAATTCCCCATTGACCTCCCCCATCGACGCGGCTTCCGCATTTTGGGAGGAGCGACACACTGTCCATCGAATCAAAGAGTCTCTCCGGGAAGGCGTTGGAACGTTCATTCTCAAATTGGCTAAAATCCGATTCCCGTTGACGAGAAAGTTAACGCTTCATAGGAACGGATTTCATATATTTGCGCGAGGACAAATACACAACCTAGAAAAGGGGCTATATTATGGGGCTGGAAGCTTCGTCCGAAGCAGGTAGGTAGAGTGTGTGCATGCAAATTTCCTTGCCCCCAAGGGTCTGGCGTCATAAGAAGTCTTTTGGGGCTAGATTGACAATAGAAAATCCGAGGCAGTGCCCGACTACGACGCCGCTTTTGTAGGATACGCCGAGGCGTATCGGCTGAAGCCCAAAGAAACAAAATACGTCGTTCCCTTCCTGCGGGTTCGAGGCATAGCGGCAGAAGAGCATGTACGGAAAGGCCAGTTGCTCCGTGACAACCTCAAATTGCAGGAAGCACTTGTAGAATTCGAGCGCGCGGCGGATATTGACCCAACCAACCTTGCGGCGCGACAAGAGGCGCAAAAGACCGCCGATATGATCAAAACGCAAGCCCAGCAGAAAGGGGGCGCTGAGGGCGCGAAGCCTATGTCTACATTGGCCAAAATGGCTGAGGATATGCAAGGCCCTGTTGACCTGGAACCCTTTTCCGACACTCCGCTCACGCTGCGCATGACGACCACTTCCGACAATGTCTACAAGACGATCGGCAAACTGGCTGGAATCAACGTCCTGTTTGATTTGGATTACAGGCCGCAACGCATCAATATCGAACTGGACGAGGTCCCGTTGCGCGAAGCGCTGCGGATGGTCGCCCTGCAATCGAAGACCTTTTGGCGACCCATATCGACCAAAGCCATCTTTGTAGCGGCCGAAAGCAAACGCAAAGAGTACGAAGACAATGTGATGACAACTTTTCATGTCCGCAACGCCTCGACGCCAGCCGAGATACAAGAATTGGTCGGCACTCTGAAGGGGATGCTGGACATCGCCCGAATTCAAGTGAATCCAACACACGGCACGATCACACTCCGAGGCACGCCTGACCAGATGGTGCTGGCACAGAAATTGATTACTGACCTAGATAAGCCAAAGGCCGAAGTGGTGATCGATATCGCTATCATGGAAGTCAGCACTGATCGGTTGCATACGATAGGCACAACTGTCCCAACGTCCACCTCCATCGCGTTACAGGCTGCGCCAGCCGGCGTGGGTACGGTCAACATTGGCGCGCTGAATGGAGGCACTTTCGCCATGGCAGTCCCGGGCGGTTCATTCTCCTTTCTCATGTCCGACAGCAACACCAAAGTTCTTCAGAACCCGAGAATTCGCGTCCTTGACAACGGAAAAGCTACCTTGAAAATCGGAGACCGGGTGCCAATCGCTACCGGTTCGTTCTCGTCAGCAGGCGGTGTCAGTGGGGGTGGCATAAGTCCGCTGGTCAATACGCAGTTCCAATATCTCGACGTCGGCGTGAATATCGACATCACACCGCATATTCTCTCGGGTGGCGAAGTCAACTTGAAGATGGTCTTAGAGGTTTCAACGGTCACTGGCTCCACAGATATCGGCGGTATTAGCCAGCCCACAATTGGACAGCGCCACATCGAGCACGAAACGCGATTGGGGGATGGCGAGATGAGCCTGGTGGGCGGCATTCTGGAGGATTCAGAAACCCAATCGCTGGGCGGTTATCCTTGGCTGGGAAATATTCCCCTTTTAAAGTACTTGTTTGGCCAAGAGAAAAAAGATCGACGCAAAACTGAAATCGTATTTGCCGTCATTCCACACATCGTGCGATCGGAAGTGATTACGGACGAGAGTATGCGGCTGATTGATATCGGTACGGGCACAGCGATCGATCTTCGCCGTCCGGAATTGACGAAAAAGCCAGCGACCCCCCCTCAACCGGTCAAGCCCGTATCCCAGGGTGAGGCGACACCGAAGATCCCGGTCACAACACCTGCGCGACCTTCCACGCCGGCTCCACCGCCGGCTCCACCGCCGGCGTAATTTGCTGGACCCCAAGGGGTTATAGATGGGAAGCTGCGGGCTTCCAGCGGAATCAGGCAATCGGAGATAACATCATCCCTTTCATTTCTTAAAAACAGCACTCAATTTCACACATGCCTGTGCGACTTCTAGCCATCCCCTGATAATAAAGAACTTACGGCGAAAGACTTTGGCACAAAGTTTGCTCTCCCTGTACCGACTTACGATTTTCTACAGGAGTCTTCATGCGCCCATTGTTTCGCACATGCATGACACTTGATGCCGGGTATAGGCTTCGACGGTCTGTGCGCTCCTTCTCCCACCTTGTACATTATTCGGCCCGGCCAGTGGTATTGGGATCTGCACGTCAAATGAAAATGGGGCGTGGCTGAATACTATGCCTTACACGCGTGCAGTCTCGCAAAGCTCAAGTTTGCCTTTGCGGCAAAACAGGTTGGAAGTAAAACCGGTCCCATCCCGTTGGAGGCAGCCGGTAGAGCTGTCCCAGCTATTTGCGGCTATTCCGCCGCGCGACCTCGCGGAGATCCTAACCGCCTCTCGCACAATGATCTTCACCCCCAAACAGACGCTTTTTTACACAGGGGAGAAGATTGAGCGAGTCATCCTGTTAACCGAGGGTTCCGTCAAGATCACACAGATCGATGAATTTGGGAGCACAGTTATTCTTCGACTGGTAGGACCCGGTGGAGTAGTTGGAGACCTTGGCGTGGCCCGTCAGAGTATGCATTCGGCGGGCGCCGAGGCTCGCGGAAACTGTAAGGCGCTCGTGTGGGATACGGCGACCTTCGAAGCCTTGTCGGAGCGATTCCCCACCCTGCAGCGTAACACGCTGCGAATCCTGGCGAGGTCCTTGCACGATCTGGAATCCAGATTTTGTGAGATTTCCACCAAACGCGTTGCGCAACGTTTGGCTCTTGAGCTGGCTCGGTTGCTTCCGCAAGTAGGCCGGAAGGTCGGTGACGTTGTCGAAATCAACCTCTCCCGGGAAGAGTTGGCGCAGATGACTGCGACTACGCTGTTTACTGTGAGCCGGCAGCTCTCGATATGGGAGCAGCAGGGCATCGTGAGTCTCCGACGGCTAGGTGTGGTGATTCTAAACCCTCTCTCTCTTACGTCTATTTCTGAACTTAAATGACCTTGAGGTTGATCTCCGCCGATTAGGTCATTGCGCAACGGAGTTGTCAGTTTGTTCGCTTGCTGGTCCAAGCCAATGAATTTGAGAAGAGCCAGCTTGAGACCCCTCTTTCCCCCTGCGACAATTTGGGTGATTGATTGGCTCCCTCCAATGCAACTTGCGCCAGCATGTTTGATACACTTTTTCTCATCCGTCGTCAGATTGAGACAAAGTGCCGGAGGCCGAATGCGTTTCGTCTTGATATCAACGTTCACGCTGGTTTGCGCGGCTCCCCTATTCGCGCAAGGCTCGCAGGTGGAAGCACCCGTCAACAATGCAGCCGCCATGACGTCGAAACAACAGTGGGAAAGTCAGCAAGCATTGCCCGAAGGGAAACCCTCGCCCACTGCGGCGGAAGTCACGCCCGACACGCCGGTAGTAACCCTGGAAGGCATCTGTGATGAGCCCCGGGCACCTGGAACGAAGGGCTGCAAAACCGTCATCACGCGCGAACAGATGGACAGTTTAATAGACATGGTGTTGCCGGGAGCATCGCCAGCCGCACGTTCCACATTTGCGATCAGCTATGCGCGACTCCTCGCCGCTGCCGATGCATCCCTGCGAGAGCATCTTGAAAAAGAACCCGCGGTAGCCGCTGAGTTGCAGGCACAGGTGAAACTGGCTCGCGTTCGTGTGCTGAGTAAAGCCTTCTATCATCAAATGGAGGAACAGGCGGCCAACGTGCCGGAATCCGAAATTCAGAGGTTCTACACGGAACACAAGGTCAATTTCGAACAGGGCGAGGTGCGGCGTTTAACCATCCCAAGATCAATCCTAATGAATCCTGGACAAGCAATGGATGGCCAGGATTTGAAGGCTAAAATGGAGGAGCTAGTGGCGCGGGCCGCTCGGGGCGAGGACTTCGATCAGGTTCAGCAGGAAGCCTACATAATGTTCGGCATTGCAGCCACGCCGCCACCTACTACACCGGTCATGGTGCGCCGGGCGAGTCTTCGCCCGAACGAGGCGGCGGTATTTGATCTGAATGTGGGTGAGGTAACGCAGGTGCTGAGTTCTCCGGACGCGTTCGTTATTTTAAAACTGGAATCGAAGGAGTATGTGCCGATCGAGGTTGCGCAATCAGAGTTTAAGCCAATCCTGCAGCAGCAGCGCAAGGCGGAAGCACTCCAGAGCGCCGCGAAAAACGTCACGGCGGAATTCAACCTTGCGTATCTGGGCACGGGCACGGCGCCGGAGTTATTTCTGCCGCAAGCCTCCTCCGAGACGTTAGCCTTGAAAGCGCGGCCAGATTCCCAACCGCGTCCACCAGTTCGCCGACGGATGCCGTTTGCTCGTCCCGGGGTCCCAGGATTGCCCCCATCACGTTGATAGAGCGGTATTTCTCTGAATCGGCGAGATTGGTATGTGTGATGTGGAGTTGAGTGAATCTCCGGATTCCATTGAGACCTATTGAGACGTATTGGACATTGACTAGATACGGAAAATTATGATAAATATAGCGCGTAGTAACCGTGACTCGATGACTCCGCCGTTCGTCAGGCCGGTGCGGTTTCAGGATCGCGATCGAGCGGCACTGGACGAGTCGATGACCAGATTTTTCAACAACATGCAGGCGGCGTTCCAGAGAACGCTTCGAACCACTCTCCGGGTTCATAACCCCGAGCTGTTCCCTGCTTTGATTGGACTGGGAGTTCTGCTCCTGGCTCCCGCTGTATCTGCGCAGAAGCTCCCAACACCAAGTTCGACCAGCCCAAACACGCACGGCGCCCCGCAATCCGTTCTGACTGCCACAGCGTCTAAGCCGGCCCAGCAAGAACAGATGCCGCAGCAAGGGGCCTCATTGCGTGCTTGTATGGGGGCAGATATTGATCTTCCAGCAAGTGCATCCGGGGAGCGTATCTGGGCACGGTTTGGGCCGGGTCCCGCACGCAAGGTACTCGCCATGCTTTTGAGCGGAACGAAACTCGACTACATAATTCAGGCTTCTGATACTGATCCGGACGGGATCCGGAACGTATGGCTGACTCCACGGACCGAAGGCTCCGCGCTCACCACGGCCAAGGTGGGGGCGCCCCCGGTGCGGTCGCTGCCGCCGCGGTTATCCGACTCAGAGCGTAGAATTGTGCGGAATCGCCCTCCTGAGGAAACAGAATCGCCGGAACCTGCCGTATCGACGGACGCGCTTCCAGCAGTCACGCTGGCCGCACCAACCGATGCGGCCCCAGCGACTACCCAGCCCCCACCAGCATCAACTACTGATACGGTGCCCGCGTCCGATACTCCGGGATCCGAACCGAACAAACCTGCGGCCACTCCCACGCCGGCCACTACACCGCCAGCCAATCCGACGGATCAAATGATCCAAACTTTGCAGAACATGTACGAGCAACGGAAGCAAATGAATCTGGCACGGACCCCCACGACCCCGAATTAGAATCCCGACAAAATAACTTCCGACCGCGGAGAGAACTGTCGGAATTTATGGGGTTTTTTTCGGCGGCATGAAACTGCCATCCCACCGGGTCTCACTCTAATGCGATCCATACCGCTCGCGAAATTCACTGAAGACCAGGAACGACGGCTGTGAGGTAAGCCATTTCGGGTGAAGTAGTGAACCGCTTTGATTTCTTGTCGATAGTTAGTGCATTGGAGTAAGAAGGAAGAGTCCAAGACTCTTCCTTACTTACTGGCAGATGCGGCCGCGCCATTCTTGCCGGCCAGGTAAAAGTAGCCGACCTTGTTATTCGGCGCCGAGCCATACCACATCCGGCCTTGGGAATCGCGGAAGAATTCCCGCATGGCGAGTTCCGAGTGCGGGACTGGATACTCGATCACCTTCCCTGTCTTCGGATCAAAGCGCCCAATGATGTCCATGTTGTGGGAGTCATACCAGAGATATCCGTCAGCATCAAAACCCAGCGCGTAGGGACTGGGATCCGGGCCGGGTAATGGAAATTCCTTAAAGGTTTGCGTCTTGGGGTTGAACTGCAACATCTTGCCGCCGGCATATTCGCCGGAATAGATCATGCCGTCGGGCCCTAATTCCATCCGTCGAGGGTAAGAGTCCGCCGTCGGCGAGGACCATAGTGAAACTTTCATTGTTTTCCCTTCGACCTTGCCGATCTCGTTTGTCCGCGGGTCCGTGAACCAGACATCGCCATTCTTATCCGGTTTGACATCGTAGGCATACTCACCCTCCCGGAAGCGGGTGAATTTCCCGGTCTCAGGATCGAAGCGGGTCAGAGGGACACCGCTTGTCCACACCTTTCCACTCGGGTCGAGCCGGATCGTGTGCTTTGATCCGCCGTCTTCTATCCCTTCTTTCCCTGGAAGATATTGGTCCTGGTATTCGGTAACCCTCTCCGTTATGGGATCCCATCTTCCGATCTTGTTCGAACCTTGCTCAGCCAGCCAGACGGAACCGTCCAGCGCAGGTACGGCCGAATGGACGGCAGCAGTCCCGATATTGGGAACGGGGAAGTCTCTCATCTCTCCCGTCTTGGGATCGAGCCGAGTAATTTTATTTGCTACTCCAAAGTCTGGGATCCACAGGTAGCCATCCTTGTCGGGCGCGGCGCTGAAAGGCATGCGGCTCGGGCCCGGCATGTCATACTCGACGTACACAATGTTCATGGCATCGCTACTGAAGGGCCGCAGCGTTTCCTTGTACCCGGTCACATCTGCTGGAGATTTCGGCAACACGGAATCCGGACCGAAAAGACTCGTCAGATACGACGCCACATCCGCGGCATCCTGATCGCTGAAATGCGGACCCAGGAAAATGCTGAAATGCATGGCTTCCCGCATGAATGCGACGCGGTCTCTCCAGCCCTCCGCGTCCCGCGTGACGGAAGCCATACGGCTCTGAAATTGATGGCAAATGTTGCATTGGCTGAAAATCAAGTC
>WNGI01001355.1_pt1 | contig 20195 bp, 20 predicted proteins | sample 5400621 | NCBI WGS metagenome assembly WNGI01 (sample SAMN13153374, study PRJNA577476) | soil metagenome | isolation source: 20 cm soil or saprolite under Garry oak tree replicate 1 | place: USA:California | collected 2016-06-15
TGAAGCCTTGCGCCTGGACGGCGGAGTAGTGGACGAACACGTCCTCGCCGCCCTCTTGCGTGATGAAGCCGAAGCCCTTCGCGTCGTTGAACCACTTCACTGTTCCTGTTGCCATGACTGAACCTTCCTCCGGGGCACTACCCCTTGTTGCTCCCGCCGTGATGGCGGTGTCATCCGCCGGCATTGGCGGACAAAAAACCGCCGCGCGAACTGGATCTCGCACGGCGTGTCGCTCGAACCTCGAAGCACGCGACCGAAGCTGCCCAGAACTATTGGTAATGTGACAAATCCCGGTGGCACCGTCAACCCGATTCGTGCCCCGCGCGGAGGATCCCGACCTCCATGATCTTGCGGCTCGCAGATGCTGGCCGGTGAGATTAAGGGGAGCGTGAGGATGGACTGGACGGTGACCACGCCTCTGTGGGAGGAGGCGAAACCATGGCCGCTGCCGCTCTGGAAGGTGCTAACCCCTGAATCGGGCACTCAAGGCGCTCGTCCCGTAGCGGGGAGAGCCGGGGGCCATCCGGCCGCTGCGTAGGCGTCCAGCCCGACGACAGTCTACGCCGACGCCTCGTGGACGGCAGCGGCGGGCGCTCGCTCGATCTCGGCAAGCGTGAGGGTCACGCGCCGCCTCCCTCAGCGGGTGTAGACTCGTCCGGGCGGATGGACGCCCACCGCCGGGATGGCCCGGTCGCCATGCGGCGCAGACGACGCCTCTCGTCGGGAGCCGGGACGGGATCGTCGTTGGGGCCTCGGGCGCGGTCACCGTCCATCCGTCCACCCTTTCCCCGGTCGCGCGGCCGCGATTGAAGGCTCCGGGACTACCGGGCTGCGTTGCGGCACCTCGAGCACGCGACGGCGTTGTATGAGCCTGCCGAGCATCGCGGGCTTGCCCTCCAGTTTGCCCAGGACATCGACGTCCGTGCGTTCTGCTATTTTTCTTTGGCGCTTTGGCACCGAGGATACCCCGACCAGGCGAGCAAGGCCGCCGGCGCAGCAGTCCAATACGCGAAAGAGTCCGCCCACGCCCACACGCTCGCCTATGTGCGGGTTTTTAGCGCTATGACAGCAACCTTCGACGGGTGCAGTCATCGAGCGCCGTGTACTGAAACGCCCAGCGACCGGCGATTTTCACAAACTTAACGTCGACCTGGACGCTCTCGCCGGGCTCGGCCTTTTCGAAGAGCTTCATCTGCCGTGGTACTCGCTTCCGGGTCCGTTGCAGGCGCGGCATGCCGAGGTCCCGAAAGATCCTGGCCTGGCGCTCGACTCGCGTGATTTCGGCCGTGCGCGTTTCGACGCGCGCTCCCCGTCCGTGTGCCTCGGCTTCCACGCTTCCACTCACATGTTGACGAGCCTCCACAAGCCGCTCTATCCACCGAGGTAGTGCAGGCGCACGTCGGCGTTCTCGAGCAGCTCGCGCCCCGTGCCTTCGAAGCGGTTGCGGCCGAGCTCCAGCACGAAGCCCCGGTGCGACACGGAGAGCGCCTTCTTCGCGTTCTGCTCGACCATCAGGATCGTCGTCCCGTCGCGGTTGATCGCCAGCAGCGCGTCGAACACGATCTCGACCATGCGAGGGTCGAGGCCCAGCGACGGCTCGTCGACCATCAACAGTCGCGGGTGCAGCAGCAGCGCGATGGCCATCTCGAGAATCTGTTGCTGGCCGCCCGAGAGCGTACCGGCGAGGTCGCGACGCTTGGCGGCCAGGACCGGAAAGCGCTCGAGCGACGCCGCGATGTCCCTCGGCACCGCCGCGTCGCGCCGCAGGTAAGCGCCCATCTCGAGATTCTCTTCGACGCTCATCGCCGGGAAGTTGCACCGGCCTTGCGGGACATAGCCGACCCCGCGCTTGAGCACCTCCGTCGGCAGCCGGTTCGCGATCTCCTCGCCGGCGAAGCGGATCGTGCCCGCGCGCGCCGGCACCATACCGAACACGGTCCGGAGCAGCGTGGACTTGCCGGCGCCGTTCGCGCCGATGATGCAGACGATCTCACCGGTGCGCACCGCCAACGAGACGCCGCGGAGCACCTCGATCTCGTCGTAGCCGGCGACGACTCCACGCAACTCCAGCAGCGCGCCGCCGTCAGCGGCCAAAATAGGCCTCGACCACACGCGCGTCGCGGCGAATGGCCTCCGGCGGCCCCTCGGCAATCTTCTGGCCGTGATCGAGCACGACGATGCGTTGGGAGATGTCCATGACCACCTCCATATTGTGCTCGACCAACAGCACGGTCTTGCCCTGACGGTGCAGCGCGAGGATGTGCTGCTTCATCTGGTTGATCATCGTGGGATTCACGGCTGCCGCAGGCTCGTCGAGAAGGAGCAGCTCGGGATCGGACATGAGCGCGGCGGCGAACGCGAGCAGCTTGCGCTGTCCGTAAGAGAGACTGCCGGCGGCGGCGTCGGCGCGATGGGCCAGGCCGACCAGCTCGAGGAGTCCGCGCGCGCGCTCGATGGCGTCCACCTCCAGTCGCCGCAGACGGCGGGTGCGGAGCAGGCGGGCCAGCAAGCGCTCCTCCTGGTGCTGCTGCAGAAAGACCAGGAGGTTGTCGAGCACGCTGAGACGCGGAAACACGCTGACCTGCTGGAACGTGCGGGCGATCCCCAGCCTCGCCACCCGGTGGCACGGGGCGTTGGTCAGATCGCGGCCGCGGAAGAGCACCTGCCCACTGTCAGCGGCGACATAACCGGTCACGCAGTTGAACAGCGTCGTCTTACCCGAGCCGTTCGGGCCGATCAGGCTGACGAGCTCACCGCGCTCGACCCCGAGGTCCACCCGGTCGACGGCCGTGACGCCGATGAAGCGCTTGACCAGACCGCGAATCTCGAGCAGCGCCATCAGCCGGCGGACCGGGGTGCGCTCGCGCGGCGCAGCAGGCTCTCGATGCCTTCGGGTGACCGCACGACGACGAGCAGCAGGAGTATGCCGTAGATCACGAGCCGCCACGTCGGCGCCAGCCGCAGCACTTCAGGAAGCGCGGTGAAGAGAACGGCGCCGACGATGACTCCGCGCAGGCTGCCCACGCCGCCGAGGAAGACGATGACCAGGAGATTGACGGTGAGCGCGACGGTCATCTCCTCGGGGCACATCACCGAGAGGTAGTGGACGTAGAGCGCGCCGATGCCGCCGGCGAGCGCCGCGGCGATCGTGAACGCGAGCAGCCGGTACTTGAGCGGGTTGATGGCAGCGGCGCCGGCCAGCGGCTCGTTGTCGCGCACGGCGTGGAACGCGCGCCCCAGGCGGAAGGTCGTCAGCCCGCGGTAGAGGAGCGCGACGCCCGCGAGCGCGGCGAGCGCCAGCCAGTAGTACGCCGGCAGCGTGGTGATCGCGAGGCCGGCGAGCCTGGGCTTGGGAATGCCGGTGATGCACAGTGGCCCGCGCGTGACCTCGACCCAGTTGTTGGCGACGACGGAGGCGACCAGCGCCAGGCCGAGGGTGCCGACCGCGAACGCGTGCTCGGCCAGGCGGAAGAGCGGCACGCCGACCACGGCCGCCACGAGCGCGGCGGCGAGCGCGGCCGCCGGCACGTCGGCAGCGAACGGCCAGCGCTGCGCGGTGGCGAGGATCGCCGCCGTGTAAGCGCCGACACCGAAGAACGCCGGATGCGCGAGCGACAGGCTGCCGACGTGGCCGACGACGAGGTCGTAGGAGAGCGCGAGCGCGGCGAAGAGCGCGGTGAAGATCAGGACGTGCAGGACGTAGCGCTGCTGGCGCGGTAACACGGCCGCGACGATCCACGGCGCCGTCGCGACGACGAGGCCGAGCGCGAGCCAGCCGGCTCGGCGCATGTCAGATCCCGATCCGCCGGCCGAACAGGCCCTGCGGCCGCCACAGGAGGACCGCGATCATGATGAGGAACGCGATGGCGTCCTTGTAGGCGTAGGAGATGTAGCTGCCAGCGAACGCCTCGGTGAGGCCGATCAGGAAGCTGGCCGCGATGGCGCCGTTGACGTAGCCGAAGCCGCCGGCCACGACCGCCGCGAAGGCCTTCAAGGTGAGCGTGGTGCCCATGTCGGGGAAGATGTTGAAGAGCGGCGAGACGAGCGCGGCGGCGGCCGCGGCGAGCGCGGCGGAGAGCGCGAAGGTGACCATGGCCACGCGCTGCACGTCCACGCCCACCACCGCGCACGCCTCGCGGTTCTGCGACATCGCGCGCATGGCCTTGCCCGTACGCGTGCGCGCCACGAAGCGCTGGAGCGCCCAGAAGATCAGCAGCGCGGCGGCCAGCACCAGCAAGCGCTGCCAGGCAATGCGAAAGCCGCCGAGCGCGAGGATGCGCGAGGACAGCATCGTCGGCACTTCCTTGGGCTGGGTGCCCAGCACGATGATGGCGAGGTTCGTAAGCACGATGGACGTCGCCAGCGTGGCGATGAGCTGGACGTGCCACGAGCGCGGCAGGATCGCGCGGATCACGCTGCGCTGGTAGGCGATGCCGAAGAGCACCATCACCGCCGGCGCCAGCAGCGCGGCCAGCGGGTAGGGCAGGCCCCACTCGCTGTAGGCGTACCAGAACGCGTACGCGCCGAGCATGAAGAACTCGCCGTGGGCGAAGTTGATCAGCCGCGCCACGCCCAGCATGAGCGCCAGGCCGGCAGCCACCATGGCGTACATCGCCCCCAGGGTGGCCCCGTGCAGCAGCTGCTCGAGCAGGTCGAAGATCAGTTCAGTAGCGCCGGGCTCGTCGGCAGCTTCTCGAGGATCTTGAGCTGGCCGTCACGCATCTCGATCAGGATCATGTTGATCCACGCCTGGTGGTTGGCGTCGAACTTGATCGGGCCAAGCGGCGAGTCCTTGACGTCCACTTCCTCCAGCGCCGCGCGGATGGTCTGGCGATCGGCCTTGCCGTGCTTCTTGAGCGCGATCTCCAGTGCGGGCACCACCGCCCACTTGAGCGTGATCGCGGCTAGCGAGCCGTGGACGCGCGGCGGCACCTTGTAGCGCTCGGTCCACTTTTTGTCCCACTCGGGATCGAGCGTGTTGATCCAGTAGCTGGCCTCGATCACGCCGTCACCGATCTTCGGATTGTCCTTCACCTGGTGGAGGAACTCGGCGGTGGTGAGGCTGCCGCGCGAGAAGACGCGCTGGGTGAGACCGACCTCGTGGTACTGGCGCATGAAGGGCGCGCCGTCGCTGGCCAGGATGACGGCCAGGATCGACTCGGCGCCGGCCCGCTTGATGCGCGTGAGCACCGGCCGGTAGTCCGGCTGGCCGGGGTCGAAGAAGTCGGTCGAGAGCAGCTTGACGTTGGCCTTCTTGAAGGCCGCCTCGTAGGCGATGGCGGCGCCGCGGCCGAAGTCGTTGTTCATGGCCAGGATGGAGGACGACTTCACGCCCTGGCGCGCGATGTAGCGGGCGAAGGTGTGAGCCATGATCTCGTCGTCGAGCGCCACGCGAAACGTCCATTCGTTGCCGCCCTTGCCGCTCAGCTCGCGGATCTTCGGATGCGAGCACGCCTCGATCACCATCGGGATGCCGATCTCCTTCACGACCGGCATGGCGCCGAGGCACGCGCCGCTGTGCGTCTGGCCGATGATCACGTCCACCTGGTCCACGTCGGCCAGCTTGCGCACCGCGCTCACCGCCTCGCCGGGCTGCGCTTTGTTGTCGGCGAAGTACGCCTCGAGCTTGCGGCCCATGACGCCGCCCTTGGCGTTGATCTCCTCCACGGCGAGCGTGGCGCCCCACTTCACGCCTTCGCCGGTGATGGCGGCGGGCCCGCTCATGGCGGATGCGAAGCCGATCTTGATGGGCGGCGCCTGGGCGCCGGCGGAGAACGCCATGACGAGCAGCAGGGCGAGCGTGAGCGCGTATCGCATCGCTGGTCTCCTTGTCATCCGATGATCGCGAGGTCCTGGCTGGAGCGAGTGAGCGTGCGCGAGCCGCCGGGTGTGATCTCCACGGCGTCCTCGACCTGCACGCCGCCCCAGCCGTGCTCGTAATAGGGCGTCTCCACGCAGAAGACCATGCCGGCCTCCAGCGCGGTGCTCGTGCTGGCGTTGATCGTCGGCGGATCGTAGGGCTCGAGCCCGATGCCGTGGCCGACGTGGTGGCGCTGGTAGTGCGGCAGTCCGTTCTCGCGCGTGACGCGCACGGCGATCTCGAAGAGCTGGCTCACCGCCACGCCGGGCTTCATCGCGGCGATCGCGGCGCGCTCTCCGGCGAGGATCGCCGAGTAATAGCGCGCCTGCTTCTCGCTGGGCTTGCCGAGCACGGCGGTGCGCGAAATGTCCGAGCGGTACGGGCCGACGAGGCAGCCGAGGTCGAAGCGCACGAGGTCGCCGGCGCGCAGCGCGCGGTCGGTGGGATAGACGTCGGCCAGCGCCGCGCGCTCGCCGATGGTCACCACGGTGAAGAACGGCTCGGCGCCCTTGCGCAGCACCTCCTCTTCATAGACGCGCGCCGCCTGGCGCTCGGTCACGCCGGACGCGAGCATCTTCAGGACGGCGGCGATGCCGTCCTCGGCGATCAGCGCCGCCTTTTCCAGCGCGGCGACCTCGTCGGGGTCCTTCACCATGCGCGCCTGGCGAAACATCTGGTAGGCGGGCACCAGCGTGGTGCCGGCGAGCTTCTCCTCCACGCGCTTCCACGTGGGGGCGAAGAGATTGCCCTCGTCGAGCCCGATGCGCCGGCCCAGCACGCCGAGGTCGCCCAGCACGCCGGACAATGCGTCCGCCGGGCTGGGCGCCGGTGAGCGCGTCCACTCACGGATCTTGCGCCCGATCTCGCCGGGGTCGTCGGAGTACTCGAAGAAGAATTTGCCGTAGCAGGCGACGTGGTCGACCTGGATCCGGTCGGAGGCCACGCCCGTCGTGTCGATGAAGGGGATGACCAGCGCGGTGCCCCGCCGCGTGAAGACCGCGTAGAGCTCGAGCCCGCGGAAGAGCGCGTGCGAGATCGAGCGCAGGCCGCTCACGTAGTACACGTTCTCGGTCGTGGTGCCGATGATCGCGTCGAGGCCCTCGGCCTCGAGCACGGCGGTCAGCCGCTGGCGCCGGTGTGCGTTCATCTTTCTCTCACCTGACGTTGGGGACGCTCACTTGAAATTGGGAATCACTTCGCGCCCGAAGAGGTCGATCGCTTCCTGCATCTCGGACACGGTGTTGGCGACGAAGAGCAGGCCGGAGAGCGTGGTGACGCCCGCCTGCTGGTAGACGCGAATGCGCTCGCAGATCTCCGGCGGGCTGCCGATCAGGTTGCGCTGCTCGAAGCCGCCCGTCTGCTCGCGCAGCGTGGAGCGCTTGAGCGATTCCAGGTGCTTGTAGAGCTGCGAGCCGTGGAAGCGTTTCACCGCCTCGTCGTGCGTGCGCCCGATCGAGCAGGCGAACTGCGGCGCGATGTCGATGCGCCCGCCGTCGCGGCCCGCCTTGGCCGCCGCGCGATGGACGTCGTCCACGCCCTTCTTGATCTCCTCGGGCGAGAGCACGGCCGGCATCCAGCCCTCGCCGTACTCGGCCGCGCGTCGGCGGACCTCCGGGTGATTGCCGCCCGCGTACATCGGCAGCGGCGCCTGGCGCGGTTTGGGGAAACACTCCACGTCCTGGAAGCGCACGTGCTTGCCGGCGAACGACGCCTTGCGCTCGGTGAAGAGCAGCCGCAGCGCGCGCATCCCCTCGTCCACGATGTCGCCGCGCCTGGCGTCCTTGGCGTCGGGGTGGAGCGCCTCGTATTCTTCTCGATACGCGCCAGTGCCCACGCCGAGGACCACGCGCCCACCCGAGAGCTGGTCGAGCGTGGCGACCTGCTTGGCCAGCACCGGCATCGTGCGCATCGGCAGCACGATGATCCCGGTGGCGAGCTTGATGCGCTCCGTGCGCGCCGCCACCCACGTGAAGGTGATCAGCGGCTCGTAGAAGTTCGGCGGCTGCGGCCACTCGCGCTGCACGTAGCGCTGGGTGGTCATGTGGTCGTTGCCCCACACCGAGTCGAAGCCGACGCGCTCGGCGAGCTGCGCGGTCGGCAGAATGTCCTCGGGCCTGGCGAACGGCACCGGGTACATCATCCCCTCGATGCACGTCGGGATGTGGACGCCGAACCTCAGCGGCATCGCAGCTGCCTCCACGCCGGCGACAGCTCGCGGCCGATCCGCTCGATCTGGACGGCGAGGTCGCCCGCCTCCGGCACCACGGCGATTACGGCGTCGAGGCCCGCCTCGGCCCAGCGCTCGAGCGCAGAGCGGCACTCCGCCGGCGTCCCCGCGATTGCCACGGCGTCGAGGAGGTCGTTCGTCACCAGGTCGGCAGCGGCAGCGCGTCCCGCGATGAAGGCCTCGCGGAACGGCTGTGAGCGGGCCGCCGCGATTCCTGCGTCTTCCAAGATCGACTGGCCGTGGAGCAGCCCCAGGTAGTGCGCGACGAGGGGTCGCATCCACTGGCGGGCCCGGGCCCCGTCGTCGGACACGGCCACGGGAATGTACGCGATGACCTTGAAGTCTCCGCGGGCGCCTGCAGTGGTGGCGCGCACGCGCCGCACGTGGGCCGGCGAGGCGAGGATGGAGCAGTGGACGCCGTCGGCAATCTCGGCCGCCAGCGCGAGCGCGCGCGGGCCCTTGACGCCCAGCATGATCGGCACGCGGCTGGGCGGCGGCGCCTCCAGCTTCACGTCGTTCACCGCGAACAGCTCGCCGGCGTATGTGACGCGCTCACCGTTCAGCAACCGGCGCACGATCTCGACACTTTCGCGCAGGCCGCGCAGCGGCGTCTTGAAGGGGATCCCCATCTGGTGCTCGATCCAGTGCCGGTTGCTGCTGCCCAGGCCGAGCACGACGCGACCGGGCGCAATCGCCGCCAGCGTCGCTGTCTCCATCGCCACGACGGCGGGGTGTCGCGTGTACGGGTTGACCACCCCGAGGCCGATCACGCCGCGCACGCTGACCGCGGCCGCGGCCGCCGCGACCGCGTAGGCGCCCGGACGGAAGTAATCCTCCATGATCCAGACGCTGCCGAGGCCGCTTTGCTCGGCGGCGCGCGCCCATTCGGTCGCGCGTCCCGGCACGCCGTGGCCCATCAGCGCCAGACCGAGACTATCGGTCCAGCCGCAGTCCATACGCCTCGTGGAGCACGGCGAGGAGACGATCAAAGTTGCCGTCGGCCACCGGCACGGGTGGCAGCCACGCGCGCGTCGCGCCCGGGTCCTTGAGGCCGCCGGACGTCAGGACGACGACGATCGTCTGCTGTCCATCGAGCGCGCCGCGTGCGACGAGCTGCATGACCGCCGTCAGCGACGCCGCCGACGAGGGTTCGACGTACAGGCCCTCTTCGCGGGCGAGCGCGCGCTGGGCTTCGAGCACGCCCTCGTCGGTCATTCGCACCCCGGCGCCGCCCGACTCCCGCAGCGCGGCGAGCCCCTGCCACGTCCCGTAGCGCGAGGCGATCGAGAACGCGACGGATGGCGCCGGCGCCTCGACCGGCTCGGGCGCTTGCAGCCCGCGCTCGAGTGCCGCGGCGAGGGGACCGAAGGGCTCCGCGGCGATCATGCGCGGCGTGTGCTTCACGAGACCGAGCGTTTGCAGCTCCATCCATCCCTTCCAGATTCCGTAGAGCCCGTCGCTGTAGGCGCTCGGCACGACGACGACGTCGGGCGCCGTCCAGCCGAGGTCTTCGGCGAGCTCGTAGGCGATCGTTTTGTATCCTTCGACGCCCCACGGATTGGAGCCAACGGGTGGCGTGACGAAGCCGCTCGTCGGATACCACCCGAAGCGCTCGATCCCTTGACGCATCAGCTCCCACCGCGACTCCGATGTCGGGCAGGCGACGACCGCCGCGCCATACGCCTGCATCAGCGTCTTCATCGTCTCGGGGACCGACGCCAGCGTGAAGATGACGCACGGTAACCCGGCGCGTGCGGCATAGGCCGCGGTGGAGGCGCCGTGATTGCCCGTGGACGAAATGGTGATGACACGTGCGCCGGTCTCGACAGCGTGCGTGACGGCCGTCGCGCACAGCCGGTCCTTGTACGACCACGTCGGATTCTGACTCTCATCCTTCGCGTAGAGCCGCGGCAACCCGAGCCGACGACCGAGACGTTCGAGATGGACGAGCGGCGTCGCGCCCTCGCCGAGCGAGATGGGACGTGCGGTCCGCACTGGCAACAGTGGACCAAAGCGCCAGAGCCCGCGCGCGGCCGTGCCGAACGTGTCGGGCGTGACGCCGGCGAGCGGCGAGAGATCGTACTCGACGCTGAGATTCACGGCGACGCCCTCGGCGCGACAGCGCGGGCAGCCCGCAAAGAGACGCGACTCCTCGAAGCGCGCGCGGCAACGCAGACACGACAGTCCGACGACGCGCGCCTCGGCGCCCATGGCGGGCGCTAGTGTAGGAACCGCTTCCGGACCTGTCAAACGAGCCCCGAGATTGCGGTCGCCAGGTGGTCGCTTGGACAAGGGATGCGTAGCGTTCGCGCGGGACCGACGCCGTTACTTTATCGCGTGGAGGAGTTGTGGCGTGCGACAACCGCTATGGCACCCACGCCCTCGTTGTTAGGCAAGAGTAGATTGCTCCTGTGGCGCCAGCCGCATGTGAAGCTCCGTTGCCGCGACTTGCCCGAGGACGCCGGCGCGGTATCCTGAGCTGGGGTAGGGCCACCATGGAGGATTGCCATGCGATCCTTGGTTCTCGCCGTGCTCGCCGTTGTCCCCTTGACTCTGGTGCTCTCGATGCCCGCCGCCGCCGACTGTGCGGACATTGCCAAGGCCCTGGCCGGGATGGTGACCAATCTCACGTGCCTCGAGAGCATGGATCTCACCACGCGTAACGACGCGACGACGCCGCCGGACAACTCGCGCCCGGGCCTGCCGCCGAACGCGTTCACGCCACGCACCGATGCGCAGGCGGTGTCCCCGGATGCGCCGTTCCGCACGGCCATCGACCCCGGCCGCACGTTCCCCGGTCTTCAGATCAGCGGCGCGATGGCTGACGACGCGAATGCGCGCTGGCTCCTGCGGCTCCCAGCCGCCGCGAACTGGAACCGCAAACTGGTGATCGGCGTGCTCGGCGGATTTCGCAGCGAGTTCATGGGCGACTTCATCTTCAGCGATCTCGCCGTGCAGCAGGGCTTTGCCTACGTCTCCACCAACAAGGGCATGCTCAACTTCTTCTTCACTGCGGCGGGCGCGGACCCGCTGGCGTGCCGGCTGTCGCCGCGCGTGGCCGCGACCGGCGCCGCATTCACGCACTTCTACGCCAACGACGCGGGCAACAGCATCCGCGAATGGTTTCGCCGGACACTCGAGGCCACGGACGTGGCCGAGCTCGCGATCGACGCGCACTATGACCGGGCGCCCGAGCGCGTGTACCTGATGGGTATCTCGAACGGCGGCCACGTCGTGCGCCGGTTGCTCGCCGAGACCCCGACGCGCTTCGATGGCGGGCTCGACTGGGAAGGGGTCTTCTGGTCGACGGGCGGGCCGAACATCCTCATCGACCTGCCGGTGGCGCTGCGCAACTGGGACGGCTACGTGACGTCCGGGCTGAGCCCGGCGAGTCCCGCTGCCCAGGCGATCCGAACGGCCGGCTATCCGCCCGACATCCGCGCCACCCCGCCGACTCCGGCCAACACATTCAGCCCGCTCCTCGGCTCCCTGTGGGAGACGCACGCCAACAACTACTGGGACGTCACCACGTGCGTGTTCGTCCGTCTGGTCGACCCGCTCTATCCCGTGAATCAGCTCGATCCGCTCGCCGCCAGCGACACCAAAGACTACGACTATCTGGCGCGGCGCAAGCCGTTCCATCTCTCGCCGCGCGTCGGGCAGGTCGCGACCGACGGCGACATCGCCCGGCCGCTCATCACGCTGCAGGGCACCATGGACACGCTGCTGCCGATCGTGCACCACGGTCGGGCGTTCCGTGACGCCGTGGTGACGGCCGGCCGGGCGTCGCGGCACCGCTACTACGAGGTGCAGAACGGAAACCACATCGAGCGCTACCGGCAGGCGTGCTGCAACTTCGTCCAGCTGGAGCTCATCCAGCCGCACGCCCATCGCGCATTCCAGCTTCTGCTCGACTGGGTGGAGCGCGGCGTGTCGCCGCCGGCCAGTCAGTGCATCCCCCGCGGCGGCGCCATCGTCAGTGATCCGGCGGCCGCGGTCCGGCCGGAGCGCTGCGCCTCACTGCTCGTGGAGTAAGCTCGCGCGACGACGAATGAGTTCTTTCAGTCTTGACCGCGACATCGAGCGGTGGAGGAGGGAGACATGGATGGCGGAGTGGCGGTGCGCAGTCGGGCCATCGCGCAGAGATTCGTCGGTCACGTGATGACCGCTGCGCCGAGTGCGGTGATGCCGTGGGCAGTGAGTGGCTCTCCTACCGCCAATACCCGGGCGATCCTCAGAGTGTCGTCAAACAGCTGGGAATGATTCCTCAGAGATTCGAAATATGACGAGTGGCGAGAACCGGGACAGGGGACGGGGCAGTGGCGAACGACTCGGCCGCTCGCAGCTCAAGGAAAGTGACTGGGCGGGCTAATCGTCACCGTCCGACGAACTGGTAGGGGAGCGCAGAACGATTCTCTCCTTCGGGGCTACCTGGCGGCCGTGATCTCGTCGATAAGGCCGTAGTTGAGCGCCTCGCGCGCGTCGAGATAACGCCCACGCCGCGTGTCTTCCGCGATCTCCTCGGCGGGCCGGCCCGTGCGCCGGGCGAGGCGACCGAAGAGCCTCCACAACAACTCCTGCTGCTGGCGACTCTGCGCGGCGATCTCCTCCGGGGTGCCGGCAAACCGCGCCGTCGGCTGGGAGAGGTGGAACCGCGCGTGCGGCACGGCGGCGCAGTGATCGGCAGCCGTGACCACGCCGATGGCTGGGCCGCCGATTTGACCCCGGCAAAGGATGCGCAGCGCCGAGCGCAGCGTGTTGGCCGTGTCGATCAGGACGAAGACCGCCCCGAGCGCGCCGGCGGGGCTGTCCAGGTGAACCTCGATCGGCCGGTCCCCGTCGGCGTCCAGCGCTAGGAGCGCGGCCGCTGCCTTCGTCGCCGCGTCGTCGTCGAGCCGACCGGCGACGACCACGATGCGTCGCTCGAAGAGCTGCTCCTGGAGCCAGCCCCCAAGGCTCATGTCGCGAGGATATCGCGCGGCCGTCCCGCGCGCGCTATTGCCGGGGCGGCGTGTGCGCGAACGGCAGCTTGGTGTAACGCGCCTTGTCGACCTCGATCACCAGCGCCACTCGGCCCTCATGGCTCCGCATCGGGAACGGCTTCCCGATGTACTTGTGCGACACGGGATCCATGATCTTGAGGTCCGGGTCGGGACGCCGCTCCACCACGCGGCCGCGGAGCTGCACCTCCTCGTACGGATTGTGGAAGTCCACGATCGACAGGGCTACCCGAGGGTCGCGGCGCGTGTTGCGTCCCTTCAGCGACCCCTCACTCGTGCACACCAGGAGCCGATCGCCCTCGCGCCCAACCCAGACGGGTACGCTGTGGGGTGAGCCGTCCGCCATCAGGGTGGCGAGATGCGCGAAATTTGGGCGGTCGATGAGCGCCGTGGCCTCGGGAGACAGTGGTGCAGGCATGGATACCCTCCTCGGCGTTTAGATGGTTCCCCGGCGAGGGCGGCTTCGAGCCGATGGCGAGCGAACGGCATCCCTGCAAGGGCAAGTCACAATCGGGACTCGAACTGCTATTTCATCCCGGTAGGTTAACCGCGCGGAATTGCGCCAGCTCATCCTTATTTTGGCGCGGAGCCTCGCCTGGGCCGGCGGACGGTCCTCACCTTCCGGCTCTTGCCTCCTCCGCAGAAGAACTGATCGCCGCCATCGGACTCGAGCCCCGAAACGCTCACTCCGGGCGGCATCTCGAGCGTCTCTAGAACTTCTCCCGTTCGAGGATCGACCCGCCTCAAATCGCTCTCGTCGCCTTCCCAGGTGGCGTGCCAGAGCTCTCCGTCGACCCAGGTGACCCCGGTGACGAAGCGGTTGGACTCGATCGTGCGAAGAATCGCCCCTGTTTGGGGATCGACTTGATGGATCTTCCGGTCTCGATACTGTCCCACCCAGAGCGTCCCTTCGGCCCACGTGAGCCCCGAGTCACCGCCGCCGCCGGGCGCCGGGATCGTGGCGAGCACATGGCCGGTCTGCGGATCGATCTTCTGGATGCGATCCTCGGCGAGCTGAAACAGGTGCTGGCCGTCGAAGGCCGTTCCTGCGTGCGCGGCGACATCGATCGAGCGCAGGGTCTTCCCGCTCGCAGGATCGAAGGCGTTCAGCGTGTCTCCGGCAGCAAACCAGACGTTCTGACCGTCATACGTGACTCCATGCACGTTGTCGACACCCGAAAAGGGTCCATATTCACGGATGATCTCGGCCGTTGATTTACGCATGCTTCCATCCTAGCCAATCGGCAGGGGAGCGGGGAGTAACAAGGTCGTCGTGAATCCCCCCACGGGCGGGGTCATCCAACGACGAGCTCGCCCACGGCCGAACGACTGCACCTTGCCTGCTGCCCCCAGCGAGTCGAGCGCCCGCTGCACGGTGCGCTGGCTCGTTCCGAGCGCAAGCGCAAGGCCCGAGCTCGACCACGATTCACCGTCGCCGAGGATGGCGAGCACCGTCGCATGCTCCTCTTCGACGGGCCGCGCCAGCACGACGACCGCGCGTGCGCGGCGCGGCGCCAATGCAAACCCTCGCTTCGTCGCGCTCACGTCGGCCAGCGTCCGAAGCACCGCACGAAGCCGGCCGACTTCGACTCGCAAGCGCGCGCGATGCGATTCATCGGCGCGCCTCGATCCGAAGGCGCGCGCGACGAGCGTGTCCCTCGGGACGTCTCCCGGCCACGCTTCGCCCAACGCGCGTGCGAGCGCGAACAGCACCGGACGCCTGGCGAGCGAGACCGTCTTGCGTGCGTCACGCACGACATGACGGCAGGCGTCGACCACGAATGCGTTCGACGCCAGCAACGCTTCGACCTCCTCGAGCAGGAGAAGTCGCTCCTCGCCACTCGTCATCAGGCGCGCAGCGGGCGTGTTCAGGACGAGGAGTGCGCTTTCGACCTCCGCCGTCAGCGCCGGGATACGTGCGTGGCGCGCGGCGCGCTCGGCCCGAGCGAGCGCAGCGCGCGCCGCCTTCGTCCGGAGGCGCCGGATGGCGATCCCCGCGACCACCAGCTCGTGGACAATTCTCGACGCAGGAGGGAAGGGCGCGGGGTCGAGCTCGGCGAGCGTACGCTCGGCCTCGTGGATGCGCCCGATCAGGAGGAGGCGCCGGACCTCGAGATACCGCGCATACGCGGCGTTGACCCGGTCGCCGCGCGCTTCGAGCGTCGCCCGCGCCGCGTCGAGCGCCTTCGCAGGCCAACCCAGGTCGCGCGAGGCGAGCGCGACGTCGGCTTCCGCGACGATGCACCTCGCGCGGGCCACGGCCTCTCTCGGACCGAAGGCACGCGCTGCACGTCGCAGGAGGGCCTTCGCTCGAACGAGATCGCCGAGCTGCGCCATCGCGATGCCTCGAAGCGCGAGAGCCGGCGCGTCATCGCGCAGGGCGACCCGCTTCAATGCGCCGAGGGGATCGCCCGCCGCGAGGGCCCGCGCCGCGGCCGTGATCAGCGAGTCCATCGGAATCCCGTCACACTTGTCACTCCCACCGTTCCGATACCCGGCGCTAAATGTATCCCATGACCAACGACCATCAGGTCGTATCGAAGGAAGGAGAAGAGCGATGACGAAGCACATGACCGGGACACGTCACGAGTGGCTCGCAGCGCGGCTCGAGCTGCTCGAGGCGGAGAAGGAGCTCACGCGGCGCAGCGACGAGCTGGCGCAGCGGCGGCAAGAGCTGCCGTGGGTTCGGATCGACAAGGAGTATCGATTCGAGACCGACGAGGGGAGCGCCTCGCTGGCAGACCTCTTCCGAGGGCGCTCGCAGCTCCTCGTCTACCACTTCATGTTCGGGCCCGACTACAAGGCGGGGTGTCCGTCCTGCTCGGCGATCGCGGACGGCTTCAACGGGTTCGCCGTGCACCTGGCCAACCACGACGTCATGCTTTGGGCGGTGTCGCGGGCGCCGCTCGCGAAGCTGCAGGCATACAAGCGGCGGATGGGGTGGACGTTTCCCTGGGCGTCCTCGTTCGGCGGCGACTTCAACTCCGACTTCAGCGTTGGATTCACCGAGGAGCAACAGCGCGAGAGGGGCATCGAATACAACTTTCGCCGCGAGGCGCCCTGGCAGGGCGACAGCGAGGGGGCTGTTGCGTTCGCGGCCATGACGGGAACCGACGCGGCCACATACGCGCGCGAGAGGCCCGGCGTAAGCGCGTTCGCGCTCGAGGATCGCGTCGTCTACCACACCTATTCGGCCTATTCGCGCGGAGTGGACGGCCTCTGGGGCATGTACCAGTGGCTCGACCGCGCCCCCAAGGGGCGCAACGAGCAGGGCGTCTGGTGGCGCCGCCACGACGAGTACAACAAGGGCTGAGCGAAGTCGTCATGCGAGACGCGCTTGCCGGCTCGACGGCCTCCGGTGAAGATGTCGTGCGTTGCGGCGCAGCAGGCGTCATAACGAGGAGGATCGCAGCCATGGCGACGACGGACGTGTACCCGGGCAAGGATCTCGGCACGCTCGAGCTCACGATCACAGACGAGATGGTGCATCACTACATCAAGGGGCTGGACGAGCCGAACCCCTGGTACACGACCGCATCGCCCTTTGGCGGACCGGTGGCTCCGGTGATCGTCTACCAGCAGGCGGACAGCGAGTGCAAGGGCTGGTATCTCGACAACCTGTTCGGCAACCTGTGGCGGCGTCAGGAATGGGAGATCCATGCGCCGACGCGCGTTGGACAGGTCCTGCGCTGCAGCGCGCGGGTGGCCGATCGCTACCGGAGGCGCGATCGCGAGGTCGTCGCGCAGGAGATGTGGGTGCGCGACGAGGCCGGACACCTGATCGCGCGCAGCATCCATCACCAGAGCTTCCTGGCGGAGCAGACCAGCGGCGAGGTCACCTTGCGCGATCCGACGAGCAAGGAAGGCGCCCGGCAAGAGGGTGAGCCCTCCGGGCAGCCGCTGTCGGTCGAGCTCCACAAGACGTTCACGGAAGCGATGTGCAACGAGTTCTTCTTCCGCAGCCGGAACTATCACAACGACAAGGCCGCCTCGAAAGAGCTCGGCTTCGGAGACACCGTGATCGGGGGCCGCATGACGCTCTCGTGCGTCACCGAGCTCCTGACCCGGCATTTCGGCCGCGGCTTCTACCTGGGCGGCCGCCTGGACGTGAAGTTCACCAACGTGCTGTGGCCGAACGAGCCCTTCACGACGCGAGGGATCATCACGGGCCGTCGCGTCGAGGGCGGCCAGACGCGCGCCGACGTCACGGTCTTCTGCGAGAAGGCTGACGGAACGAAGATCATCGTGGCCAGCGCGAGTGCTCTCGAGGGTGGTTGATGACCCTGGCGCACGGTACAGACCGGCTGGAGTCGGCTCGCCTCAACTTTCCCTCGATACTTGTCCCAGCGCCACGCGAGGCGCCCCGGGCACGATGGCCAGGTGAACCGGGTTCACGCCGGGAATCTGACCGGCCAGCGCGTGGATGGCGTCTTCCGCCTGCTCGAGCGGCAGCGAATACGTGTGCATCTTCGCAAACGGATAGCGGCCGGACTCGATGATGTCGATCGCGCGGAAGGTATCGTCGACCGGCATGCTCAGCACGCCGCGGATCGTCAGCTCCTTGTAGATCACGTCGTCCACCGGTAGCTCGCGCGCCGGGCGCATGCCCTTGAGGCCGGCGACCACGACACGGCCCTTGCGGACGGCAATAGCGATGGCGTGATTCAACGACTGGGGAGCGTAGGGCGTGGTGTCGACGACCACTTCGGCGCCGCCGCCGGTGATCTCCCGCACGCGGGCCACCACGTCATCCGTCTCGGCGTTCACGGTGGCATCGGCGCCGAGCTCACGGGCGAGCGCCAGCTTCTGAGCATCTCGGCTGAGCCCGGTGATGACGACCTGCTTCGCGCCGGCTGCGCGCGCTGCGATGACGGAGCAGAGCCCGCGCTGTCCGGCGCCCAGGACGACGACACGATCGCCCGGCCCGGTGCCGGGAACGGAGGCGGCCCACGAGAGCCCCGCGGCAAGCGGATTGAACATCACCGCGACTCCGGCGGGGATCTCCGGATCCATCTTCTTGAGGACGGTATAGGGCGACAGGTACATGAGTTCGGCGTACCCGCCCCAGAGCTGCGGCGGCTTGTTGACGTCGGTGTAGCCGTACGTGCCGCCCCGCTTGCGGCAGAGCCGCGGCTCCCAGCGCGAACACGCCTCGCACCGACCGCAGCCGTAGCCCGACCGGACAGCGACGCGGTCGCCCTCGCGCACGCCCCATCGCTGTCGCGCGTTGGCCCCGATCTCCTCGATGACGCCGAGCGGCTCGTGCCCGGGGATGACCGGGAACGGCGTGTAGTCCTCGTGGGGCGGCTGGGCGCCTTCGTACTGCTCGTAGTCGCTGCCGCAGATGCCGCACGCTTCGATCCTGAGCAACCCGTCATCCGGCCCGATCGTTGGCCGCGCGAACTCCCGCGCCTCGAGTGTCTTCGGCTTGACCAGCACGGCTGCGCGTACGAGTGTCATGTCGGATAGGATAAGCGCGACCGTGATCTTTCGCAGCCCGCACCCGGACGTCCCCATCCCCGACGTGCCGTACTCGAGCTTCATCCTCCGGCACGCGCGCGATCGCGCCGATCGGCCCGTCCTCGTCGACGGCCCCAGCGGGCGAACGCTCACGCAGGGACAGGTCGCCGGGGGCGCGCGGCGGATGGCGGCCGGTCTCGCACGCCGTGGCTTCACCAAGCGCGACGTCGTGGCCATCTGCAGCCCGAACCTGCCCGAGTATGCGCTGGCGTTCCACGGCTCGCTCATGATCGGCGGCATCGTGACGACGGCCAATCCGCTGTATACGCCCGAGGAGCTCGGCTTCCAGCTCCGCGATACCGGCGCGAAATATCTGATCACGATCCCGCTGTTCCTCGACAAAGCGCGCGAGGCCGCGCGCGGCACGTCGGTGCGCGAGATCTTCGTGTTCGGCGACCCGCCGCCCGAGAACGCCGGCGCGACACCTTTTGCCGCGCTCCTCGACAATGACGGCGATCCGCCGGCGGTCAGCATCGATGCAACGAACGACCTCGCGGTGCTTCCATACTCGAGTGGCACCTCCGGCCGGCCGAAGGGTGTGATGCTCACGCATCGCAACCTCGTGGCCGTGACCCGCCAGGTCGAGGCGCAGGCGCAGATCGACGAGACCTGGCGCACGCTCGGCATCCTGCCCTTCTTCCACATCTACGGCCAGGCGGTGCTCATGAACTTCCCGCTCTACCTGGGCGGCCTCTGCGTCACCATGCCCCGGTTCGATCTGGCGGAGTTTCTCAGGCTCATCCAGGAATATCGGCTGACGCATCTCTACCTGGTGCCGCCGATCGTGCTCGCTCTGGCCAGGCATCCGCTCGTCGACCAGTTCGATCTCTCGTCGGTCAAGCTGATCGGGTCCGGGGCGGCTCCGCTCGACGAGAATCTCCAGCGCGCCTGCGCCGACCGTCTCAAGTGCCTGGTCACCCAGGGCTACGGGATGACCGAGACGAGCCTGGCCTGTCACACGACGCCTCAGGATCCCGCGCGAGTTCGGAGCGGCTCCGTGGGCCTGACGCTCACGAACATGGAATCGAAGATCATCGACGTCGTGACGGGCGCCGCGCTGCCGGCGGGTGAGCGCGGCGAGATTTGCGTGCGCGGGCCGAACGTCATGCGCGGCTACTGGAACGACCCGGAGGCGACCGCGAGTACGATCGACGCCGAGGGCTGGCTGCACACGGGCGACGTGGGCTACGCCGACGCCGACGGCTACTTCTACGTCGTCGACCGCGTCAAGGAGCTGATCAAGTACAAAGGCATGCAGGTGGCGCCGGCCGAGCTCGAGGGATTGCTCCTCTCGCATCCCGCCGTCGCGGACGCCGCGGTGATTCCGAGCCCCGATGAGGAGGCCGGCGAGATCCCGAAGGCCTTCGTGGTGCTCCGCACACCGATCGCACCAGCCGAGTTGATGGACTGGGTGGCTGGCCGCGTGGCGCCCCACAAGAAGATTCGCCGGATGGCCGTCGTCGACGCGATCCCGAAATCGGCATCGGGCAAGATCCTGCGCCGCGTGCTGGTCGAGCAGGAGCGCGCGAGCCGCGCGGGCGGTTAACTTCTGCTGGCCCGTCCGCGGCCAGCACAGCTGGGAGGAGGC
>WNGI01004371.1_pt1 | contig 20194 bp, 18 predicted proteins | sample 5400621 | NCBI WGS metagenome assembly WNGI01 (sample SAMN13153374, study PRJNA577476) | soil metagenome | isolation source: 20 cm soil or saprolite under Garry oak tree replicate 1 | place: USA:California | collected 2016-06-15
GATCGGTTGGCTTTATGAGGGCGTTAATTGCATTCGCGAGCGTGCCATCACGAGCCTTCAACATATCTACAACATGCTCGAACAACATCCCGGGCGCGCGCTGCACGACGCCGCGACCGAAGCAGCCAAGGACACGATGTTTCTGATTCGCGTCACGCATTCATCCGGAATGCTTGAAGGAAAATACACCGCCGAAACCACATTCCCGCCAACCGATCATCGCAGCCATCGTCCGCGCAGTTGGCTGCTCAACGGGATCAAAAAGATCGACAAGTTGCGTTTTCTCGAAAATTCCGAGCGCACGCTGGGTCAAGCGGCGTTGCAATGGCTATTGGCAGATGATCGCGTCGCCTCCACTCTGCCCAATATTTATAACGAGGAGCAATTGATCGAATTCGCGAAAGCGCCCGAGTGTCCACCGTTGACGAGCGACGACATGGCGAAGATCGAAGATCTCTATGCCGATAACTTTGGTCTCGAACCGGAGGAGCCAAAATTCAAAGGCACGATGGAACTGCCGAAGGAAAGTGCAGTGGCCAGTGCCTGAGTATTCTGACGCTGACGGAACACTGCTTTTCCTCGAGGGTTCATAGCTTCTTGGTGCGATTATAGGTCACCGCTTTTTTTCGGTCCGTTTCATTGCGAAGATGGTGTGATCGCCGGATGTTTTGCATCGGAGGCGCTCATGAAAATTCCAAAGCAGCTCATCGATTTTTTGAACGAAAGCAAAGTCCGCTACGAGATTCTGGATCATCCCGAGGCCGTCACCGCGCAAAGGATTGCCCAAGCCGAGCACGTCAAAGCGCGGCATCATGCGAAGGTTGTAATGGTAAAATCTGGAGAACAACACTTAATGACGGTGCTTCCCGCGGATCACCAGATCGATCTTGAAAAGGTTGCGAAGGCCATTGGAAAAGGCGCTTCGCTGGATACCGAACAAGAATTTAAGCCGCTATTTCCGGACTGCGCGACTGGAGCGATGCCGCCATTTGGCAATCTCTACGGTCTGCCAACTTACGTGGACAAGCGTTTGGCCCAGGAAGATTACATCGTTTTCGAAGCGGGCACTCATACCGACGCCATCAAACTCAGCTATGCTGATTATGAGAAGATCGTGAAGCCTCGAGTAGAGGATCTGGCGGTTAAACTTCAGCCAATGAAAGGAGTCTGAGATTGCGTGTCGCAGGCGGTTTGATTCTCTGGCTCTTGTGCGCGACAGCGGTTGCCGCAGAGAAGGTTTGCCTGATCAAGATCGATGGAGCGATTGGTCCAGCCACGGCGAGCTACATTTCGCGAAGCATCGATGAAGCGCGGACCCAAAACGCCCAGTGCCTGGTGATTCAGCTGAACACGCCGGGCGGCCTGCTCGATTCGACGCAAACGATTGTGCAAAGCTTTTTGGGCTCGACTGTGCCGGTGGTAGTGTATGTCGCCCCGACGGGGGCGACCGCGACCAGCGCGGGTTGTTTCATCACCGTTGCCGCGAGCGTCGCGGCGATGGCACCGGCCACGACGATCGGCGCGGCGCATCCGGTCACGCTCGGCGGTGCTCCAACCGGCGGCGAACAAAAGCTTGACGACACGATGAAGCAGAAGCTCGAGAATTTTTCCGTGAGCTACATCGAAGCGATCGCTGCCAGGCGACAGCGTAACGTCGAGTGGGCCAAATCCGCTGTAAAAGAGAGCGCCTCGATCAGCGCCGAAAAAGCGCTTCAGTTAAAAGTTGTCGATCTGATCGCCGCCGATCTGCCGGAGCTGCTGAAGCAATTGAATGGACGCGTTGTGGACGGCAAGACGCTCAAAACGACAAACGCAAACGTCTCAGAGATCAAGATGTCGGCGTCGGAACACGTCTTCCAAAAGCTCTGGCGACCGGAGGTGATGTTCGTTCTCATGCTCATCGCGATCTACGGAATAATTGGTGAACTGACTACGCCCGGCGCGATTCTGCCCGGCGTGGTTGGCGCCATTGCGTTAGTCCTTGCGCTTTATCTCGCCGCGATTCTGCCGGTCAACGTCACCGGGCTGGTATTGATCGCGCTCGCGCTCATGCTCTTCATTTTTGACGTCTATGCACCGACGCACGGCGTGCTGACGGTTGGCGGAATCATTTCGTTCCTGATCGGCTCGCTTATGCTCTTCAATCGCGCCGATCCGCTCTTTCGGCTATCGCTGAACTACATCATTCCTGCGACACTGGTTACCGCGGGGTTCTTTATTTTCGTTATCGGAAAAGGTTTGCGTGCCCAGCGCCTGCCAGTGAGAGCTGGAGCGGAAACGCTGCTTGGAAAAACCGTTACCGCATTGACTCCAATCGACTCGCGCGGCGGCTGGATCTTCGTCGAAGGCGAGCATTGGAACGCGGTCAGCGACACGCCTATTGAAAAAGGTGACCTGACAGAAATCGCAGCGGTGCAAGGATTGACTCTAAAAGTAAAAACCAAAGGAAAGTAAAGCCATGCTACTCGAAGGACCGTTCAAGTTAATTAGTTGGGCCATACCCCTCATCATCCTGGCCGTGATCATCCTGCCGCAGGCGATCCGCATCCTGCGCGAATACGAGCGAGGAGTGATCTTCCGTCTGGGAAAATTACTCGGCGCAAAAGGGCCGGGACTAATTTTTCTCATCCCGATCGTCGATCGAATGGTGCGAATGGACTTGCGCGTCGTGACAATCAACGTCGAGCGGCAGGAGGTGATGACCCGTGACAACGTGCCAGTTACCGTGGATGCGGTTGTTTATTTCCGCGTGGTCGATCCGCAAGCCGCGGTCGTGAAAGTCGAGAACTTTCTCAAAGCCACCTCGCTCATCGCCCAGACCACGCTGCGAAGCGTCCTTGGCCAGGCGCCACTCGACGATCTGCTTTCGCAACGCGAGACAATCAACCAGAAGTTGCAGGAGATCATCGACCGGCAAACCGAACCCTGGGGCGTCAAAGTCACTGCGGTCGAGGTGAAGGACGTGGCGTTGCCCGACACGATGAAGCGCGCGATGGCCAAGCAGGCCGAAGCGGAGCGCGAACGCCGCGCCAAGATCGTCAACGCCGAGGGCGAATTTCAGGCCGCGGAGAAAATGGTGCAGGCAGCCGCCATGATGAGCAAGGAGCCGATTGCGCTGCAACTACGCTTCCTCCAAACCATGCGCGAAATTTCCAGCGAGCACAATACGACGACGTTTCTTCCCGTTCCGATCGATTTGTTCGCGCCATTTAAGAAAAGCGAACCACCCAAGTCGTAGATTCTTCGGCTGAAGATCGGCATCTGTGAACGATCGAGTGGAGGTCCACGAGCGGCTGATTCCGTTCCTTGAATCGCCGGCTTCGTATCCGCACAGGCCGCCGGAAATTCGCTCGATTCAAACGCACATCTCCTGGGTGTTTATTGCGCCGCCCTTCGTATTCAAAGTGAAGAAGGCAGTGAATTTCGGGTTTCTTGATTTCAGCACTCTGGAAAAACGCCGCCATTTTTGCCAGCGCGAGCTCGAGCTCAATCGCAGGCTCTGTCCGGAAATCTATCTGGGAGTGCTCCCCATCTACACAAGCGCTTCCGGTTTTTCGTTCAAGGCAGAAGGAGAAATTGTCGAGTACAGCGTGAAGATGAGAGAACTGCCTGGCGGCTCGTTCTTAAGCGAGTTGCTTACGAAGAATGTGGTCGGCGAAAAGGAAATCAATCGGGTGATTTCCTGTCTCCATCGGTTTTACGACTGGGAGAAGCCGGACCCGAAGATTGAAGAGTGGGGCAGGCCAGAGAAACTAAAGATCAGCACGGACGAGAATTTTGCGCAGATCGAACCGTTCGTGGGAAAAACCATTTCGCCAGCTGCCTTCGAAGCGATTCGCCACTTTACGAACAGTTTCTACGCCGTGAACGAAGATCTGTTTCGCGAACGAATTCAGCAGCACCGGATCCGAGATTGCCATGGCGATCTGCACCTCGATCACGTCCATATCACTCCGGAAGCGACAACCATCTTCGATTGCATTGAGTTCAACGACCGCTTTCGCTTCATCGACATCGCGAACGATCTCGCATTTTTAGCGATGGATTTTGATTTCGAAGGGCGAAGTGACCTGGCAAAGCTGCTTCTGCAAACCGCGGCGCGCGAATTTCGAGATCCCGAAATGCTAAACGTCTCGGATTTCTATAAGTGCTACCGGGCCTTAGTGCGCGGAAAAGTCGAAAGCATTCAAGCAATTGAGCCTGAAACTGCGAACCCAGACCAGCATTTGAAACAGGCGGCGCACTATTTTCGCCTCGCGCTGCGATATGCGGTAACCGATTCCGAACCGTTAGTTCTCGCTGTCACCGGCCGTGTCGGCACGGGCAAAACCAGCGTCGCGAGGCAACTCGGAACCGAATTGGATTGGCCGGTGTTGTCATCCGACCAGATTCGCAAAACGTTGGCTGGAATCCCATTAACCGAGCGCACCGCAACAGAACGGCGCTGCGAGGTTTACTCGGAACAAATGACCGAACAAACTTACAAGCAGCTTATAGAGCGCGGGCTTACCGCAGTTGAAAGTCACGGTGGAGTCGTCCTGGATGCTACCTTTTCAAACCGAGCGAACCGTGAATTTCTGCGCAAAGAATGCAAGAATGCTCATGTTGGTTTTCAGTTCGTCGAGCTCGATGTCGATCCTGGCGAAATCGAGCGCAGGCTCAGGGCGCGCGAGCAGAACATCGGCGAGGTTTCTGACGCTCGGCTGGAAGACCTTGAAAAATTGAACGCTGCTTACGAGCCGCCGTCGGAACCTGCGCCGGGTCTGGTTCGCGTTTCCGCCAAGAAGGAGGCTTCCGATACCGTTAAGGCAGTGTTACTGCGATTGACCGAGAAGTCCGCCAGTTAATTCAATCGGGCCACGATCTTTCCGATTTGCTCGCGAAAGAGTTTTGCGCCGCCGGAAGCCGGATGACGTACGTAATAGGCTGAAACACCTAAATCCTTAAGCTGCACGGCGGCGACGCGACCGAGCGCCACGACTTTGTCGCATGGAAATAAATCGAGAAAAGCTTTGAGCATCGGGATTCCGGCAGATTGTTCTGAATTCGTCGGCGTCCTGTTACTCAACATGCCGCGACGCGGATCGAACGAATGCCACGGGAACACGTTCCAGAGAACGAATTCTTCTGACGATAACTTAAATCGCAACAACGCACTCCAAACGATCGTGGCGGTCGGCTCGGAAAAGCCATCCGGACATTTTCCAGGTTTGCTAGTCCGCTGCGGAGTGATTCCCAAGAGACTGTGTTCCGGCGCGATGCCAGTTTTTCGTCTAAGCAAAAGCCGTTCGGATGTCATCGTTCCTTATCAATCTGCCACCACGGATTGAAGACCGCGCCGGACGGTGAGTTTTTCAGTCGACGCAAAAATTTCTCAATCGAATCGCCGGACATAATTTACCTTACGTCTAAAATGAATTCGCAGCCTTCGTTGCGGGTGTTTCTGTGCGGCGATGTGATGACGGGCCGCGGCATCGATCAGGTGCTACCGCATCCGGTGGATCCAGTTTTGTACGAGCCGTACGTGCGCGATGCGCGCGAATATGTCGATCTGGCCGAAAAAGCGCATGGCCCGATCCAGCGACCGGTGACCTTCGATTACATTTGGGGCGAGGCATTGGAGGAGCTCGAACGCGCCCAGGTCGATCTTAGAATCGTAAATTTGGAAACCTCCATAACGTCGGCGAAGACGCGCTCGCCTGACAAAGCGATTCACTACCGCATGCACCCGCACAATGTTGGTTGCCTGACCGCGGCGAGAATCGATGCCTGCGCCTTGGCCAACAACCACGTGCTGGACTGGGGTTACGCGGGATTGTCCGAAACGCTGCAAACATTGTACGCGGCTGACATCGCGCATTCGGGCGCGGGAAGTGATGCGAAAGAAGCAGCAGCGCCCGCAGTATTGAATGTGCCAGGCAAAGGACGGATGCTGCTCTTCTCATTTGGATCGACAACCAGTGGGATTCCGCGGGAGTGGAGCGCGACCGCATCACGCCCGGGAGTGAATTTGCTTGATGATCTTTCCGAGGCGACAGCCGTGCGAGTCGCGAGCCGGATGCGGCAATTTCAGCAACCAGGCGATCTGCTCATTGCCTCGATTCACTGGGGCAGCAATTGGGGCTATGATATTCCGTCCGAACAGATCGCATTTGCTCATTGTTTGGTCGAGAAAGGTATCGCATTGGTACATGGCCATTCCTCTCATCACGTGAGGGCGATCGAAATCTTCAAAGGACATCTCATTCTTTATGGCTGTGGAGATTTCCTCACCGACTACGAAGGGATCAGTGGTTATGAAACGTTCCGGGGCGATCTGGCTCTGATGTATTTCGTCGAACTCAATTCGCGCGGTGAGCTCGTATCAGCGCGGCTGGTTCCGATGCAAATGCAACGCTTTCGGTTGGAGCACGCATCGGCCGCCGACGCGCGTTGGCTTTGCGAGCTTCTGAACGAACTCGGCGCGCCATTCGGCACGCAAGCGCGCGTGATCGAAGACGACACCTTGATTCTTGAGCGGCAGTAAGCTGACGATTGCGATCACCCGCAGTCGATCCCGTTTCGCATGCTCTTCATGAAGGCGCTCGCCACATGCCCCGTGATGTCGATACGCTGCGCCCGTTCCGACAGTGACATGCCAAACCCGCCGCGCTCTTTTTCAGTCCCGGCATTAGTGCATTGTAGTTCGAGCAAATATTTCAATCCCGTGCAGATGCACCGGCGATAGCGCTCCGCACGCGAGCTGTGAGCAATGGAATACGCGTCGTTAAGTCCTTCGAGTGCACAGGCCACTTCCACCGATACGTGCCGCGCCGGATATGATTCGATGTCGCGGTAAAAGCCGCGCTCGATAATCTGGTCATGCATCCCGAAAATGTAGCGCGCCGCGTCGCGCTTAAGCGCGGCCCTCGCAGAGGATTTGAACAAGAGGCGGCAAGCTTGCGACTGCCAGTTCGCGAAAAAGACGAGCAGATCGGCGTCCACGCGACCGCACCGAAAGTAGTGCGCATCATAAAACGCGAAGGCGCGTTCAGCACTTTCCAGACAACGCGCGTCATCCAAGGGGCCATGGGCTTCCATTAGCGCAAGCATCGCCTCTCCGCTGTAAAGTTCCTCGCCGTGGTCGGGGAAGTCCTCGAAGCAAATTTTGTATGCGCCTTCGGGCTGCTGCTGCCGGAGAATTCCCTCAGCGAGCGCCGCGATCTTCTTTGTCTGCCGCGGCGCCGGCGCATGGAGCCGCGCAAGCATCATGAAGGCACTGTGAGCAATGGATGACGGCTCACCGAGACGCGACGAATCGAGAGTCGAGTAGCCGTTGCGCTCCACAAGATACCCATCAAAATGCCGTAGTGATGTGGTGATCAGGCTGTGCAGCTCCTGGCGGTGCAGAAACTGCCCGAGCAGTTCTACGTCCCACACTGAGGCGATGTCTCGGATCGGACAGTTTTCGCGCACGAAACGATCAGTCTCTGGGATGTAGAGGTACTCGAGCATCCCGGTTTCCGCGTTTACCATGCCCTGATACCAATTGAAGACCAACTCCAGCCGCCGTTTCAGCACCTCTGTCATTGTCATTACGTGCTTCTCGACTGGGAATCCCCGGAAGCGAGCAGATCCGCGCTGATTTCACGCAGGAAACTCTCGACTTCCGTCGGGCTCTTGAGCGCATAGCGCGCGGCACTCGACCGCGGCTGCTCACTTACAACGATGCTGATGCCAAGTTGCCGCAGCGCGCGGAAGGCGTTTTCGTCGGTGAGATCATCGCCAATGTAAAGCGAAAGCGCTTTCGACTGGTTTAAGCCCAACGTATCTCGACGTTGAAGACATCGCTGTCGTCCACATTCCGGTAGTGCGCGGCGATGGAGAAACGTTTCCGCTCTAGGAGAGCACCAGAGACGCCCGCGAGTCTTTCATGAAGCTGTTTTTCTGCAGCATCGAGAATTGACAGAAACTCTGTAGCCATTTGTTTGTGCAGGCCGCGCGGCCCGGCGATGTCGAAGCCGTGACTGCCGGCATAAACGATTCCATCGATACCGACGCGGCGCCGGATGTCCTCCAGATCGCGACCGCTAAGGATCGCGACTGGCACACGATTAGCCAGCGTCCGCACCGCCTGTCGCATTGAATCGGCGAGTACCGCTTCCTCCGGTCGGTTGACGATCGGCGTGAGCGTCCCGTCATAATCGAGGAAAACAGCAAGCTGCCGTCCGCGAATCGCGATCTCGTGGACATGATCGAGCGCGGAAGGAATTTTGTTCCCAAGTGAGTCGTGACTGGGCGATCTCCGCATCATATTCTTCGCACATGATGGACGCACCAGCTGCGGGCGCAACCCAACAGCGGCGCACGATTCATCTGTGAAATCCGCGCCCATGAATCGGCTTATCCTCGTGTCTAATCGGTTGCCATTCGCCCTTGAGCGAGTAGGAAGCGGTCCATGGATCGTGACGTCCTCTGTCGGCGGGCTCGTCAGTGCCATCGAGCCAGTGTTGCGCGAACGCGCGGGGACGTGGATCGGCTGGATCGGCATGGCGGGTGATATCCCGCAGGCGCCTCTCGCCGACGCCTCGCGCAACGCCGGTTACCAAGTCATACCAGTGGCGTTGAGTGAGGCGGAGCGTGACGAGTTTTACTACGGCTATTCCAACGAAGTCATCTGGCCGCTGTTTCACGACTTACAAAACTTCTGCAACTTCGAGCCGGCCTTTTGGCAGACTTACAAGGCGGTCAATCAGCGTTACGCCGAGACCATCGCGCAACACTGCGAGCGCGACGATTTCATCTGGGTGCACGATTATCACCTGATGTATGTTGCTCAAGCGCTGCGCGAGCGCGGCGTAAGCGCGGCGTTGACGTTCTTCCTGCACATCCCATTTCCGGCCTACGACATCTTCGCCAAGCTGCCACAACAACAACGGCTATTGCGCGCTCTGCTCCAATTCGATCTTCTCGGGTTCCAGACACGCCGCGACCTCCGCAACTTCCTGCAATGCGTACGGCGCGTGCTGCCCGACGCGGCCGTTCATACCATTGCGGGGCTCCATTTAATCCGCGTCGAAAAGCGCGAGGTCCGCGTCGGCAGTTTCCCCATCGGCATCGATTTCGAGTCGTTTGAAAAAGGCGCGGCGTCGCAGGAAGTCGCGCAGCGGGCTGAACAGCTGCGCGCCGCTTTTCCCGGCTGCCAGCTCGTTCTCGGCGTGGATCGGCTCGATTACAGCAAGGGAATTCCCGAGCGCCTGCGCGCGTTCCGCGATGGATTGGAGCGGTACGAGGAACTGCGAGGTCGCGTGGTCCTGATCCAGAATGTTGTGCCGAGTCGAGTAGAAATTTCCAGATATCACGAGTTCAAGGATCGCATCGATCGTTTAGTCGGCGACATCAACGGTCGCTTCTCGACCGATACCTGGCTGCCCGTGCATTATCGCTTTCGCCGCCTCGATCGCGACGATCTGCTGGCCCACTACCGGGCGTGCGAAATCGCGCTGGTCACGCCGCTGAAAGATGGGATGAACCTCGTCGCCAAGGAATATTGCGCATGTCGCATAGACAAAAGCGGCGTGCTGATTCTCAGCGAATTCGCCGGCGCGGCGGAGCAGCTGAAGCGCAGCGCGCTACTGGTGAATCCCTACGATGTCGAGCAGGTGGCTGACACGATTTTGAAAGCATTCCGAATGAGCAAGGCGCAACGCAGCATGCGCATGAAGCGCATGAGACAGCTGATATCGAACGAGAACGTGTTCTCGTGGGTAAATTCGTTTTTCGCGGCAGCATCGCGATCGCCAAGTGATTCTGCACAGAATCCGCGATGACGGGTATTATTTTGCTTCCAACTGGCTTCGCAATTCGAAAATTGTCGAATGTCAGGAAACGCCCTGTGCGAGCTTCGCTACGTAATCGTGTAAGGCGTTCGTGATCTCTTGCTGCGATTTTTCGCCGCGGCCCTCACGCTTCAGTTGTTGCGCGTCGAGCGCCTTGCCGAACACGACATAAATCGCATGTGGCTTGGGAAAAAACTTTCCCGGTGGCAGAGCTTGGTGCGTGCCGTGAACAAACACGGGAACGACTCGTGCTGGGAAATGTTCCAGTAGCATCCCTATGCCCGGTTTGAAGTCTTGCAACTCTCCATTGGCCGAGAGTCCGCCTTCGGGAAACCAAACGAGGTTCTTTTTGTTTTTCAGGATGGTGGCCCCAAAAGCCAGGCTTGAGCGCGCAGCGCGCATTGGCTCGACCGGCAAAATCTTTCCCAGCCGGCTGAGGAAACGCATCACCGGATTCGCGAGAACGATGCCGGTCCAACCAGCCCAATAGGTTTTGCGCAACTGGTTCCAGTCGAGCAATGCGGCAATCGCGAACGGATCGAGGTAACTGGCATGGTTTGGTGTCATCACCCATTGCTCGTCTTCCGGCAAATGTTCAAGTCCCTCGACGCGCAGCCGAAAGATCACGCGCATCAACACGCGATTCACCGCATAGAGAAAACGCGCAGTCGTAGCGGCGACCAGGCCGAGCGGCTCGAGCCATTGTTTTTGCTTCTCGTCGAGGACTTCGTCGGGTTTTTCCAACGGATCGACCGATTCGCCTTCGCTGCTCTCTGTCACTTCGTGCAGGAGATCGCGCACGGTCTCGATGCGCGCGATCGCTTCATCGGTCAATTCCACTCCGCTGGATTCGGCGATTTCCAGCGTGAGATTTAACCACTCGAGCGAATCGATTCCGAGATCGAACTGCGGACTTGTGTCCGGTGTCAGTCGCTTGCCGCGATACCGTTTCGCAAGCATTTCCCACACGGATTGCGCGGCGGAATCCTCCAGCAGTGCGCGATCTTCGCCCGACATTTCTTCGATCGACATCGGGCCCGCGGCGGGAGCCTTTTCGCCGCCTTCTTTTGCCTGGTCGTAACGTTCGGCCAGCCGATGACGCTGGATTTTACCGAGCCGCGTGCGCGGCAACGCATCGGGCGTGATAGCGTACTCCGAAATGCGCTGATGACTCGGCAACCGTTTTGACGCTGTCTCGATCGCTATGCGGACAGCGTCCTTTGCATCGCTTCCCGTCTGCTTCGGCACTACGAGCGCGACAAGCTTGCCTTTTTTCTCGAGCACGCCGATCTCGCGAATGGCGGATTCCTCGGCATACGCCGTTTCGACATCCTCGGTTTGGATTTTCTCGCCGCTTTCGGTTTTGATCAACGTCGACAGGCGTCCGAGCAGATGAAGATTCCCGTCGTTATCGAAATAACCCATGTCGCCAGTGCGGAACCATCGATTTTCGGCAAAGACTTCGTCGGTTTTGTCTGGAAGATTCCGGTAGCCGGCAAAGACATTCGGCCCGCGTGCAACGACCTCGCCGACCTCGTGTCCATCGATGCGCTCTTCTTTTTCGAGCGCGCTCGGTTCGATGCGAATCTCCACGTCCGCAACGGGTTTTCCCGCGGTGTCCAGTCGCGATGACTTGTTAGGCAAGTTTACCGTGAGAAGCGGTGAAGTCTCGGTGAGTCCGTAGCCGATGGCGACTTGCCAGCCGAGCGCTTCAAGTTTCGAACCTAGCTTGGGATCGAGCGCCGAGCCGCCAGAGGCAAGCAGCCTGAGATTTTTGCCAAAGCGTTTGTGCAACGAGCGAAACAGCAACTTGCCGGCCCGTAGGCCGAATGATTTTCGCACAAATCCACTTGTGGCCAGAAAAATGCTAAACAATCTGCGCGCGATGCAGCCGGCAGACTTTACTCTCGCCTCAATTCCAGAATAGAGCGCGCTGTAGAGCCGCGGAACGCCTACAATCGCCGTCGTTTCGCCCTCCCGTAAAGCGCGCAGCAATTGCTGGCCACTCAGTGAAAATGGCAAAATCAGCGGCAGACCTAGAGCGAGCGGGGCCAGCATGCCGATCACAAATGGATAGACATGATGCAAGGGCAGCGGGAGCAACACACGATCCTCGCCGGTGATGAGCTGCACTTTGGCGGCCGTGTCGAGCTGCGAGATAATATTGCCGTGACTCAACGGCACGCCCTTCGGAGGACCGGTCGTTCCAGACGTGTAAAACAGAACCGCTTCGTCGTCGCGGCTGACCGCTGGAAGTTCCGTTTCCTCAGTTTCTATAAATCGCTCCCAACTTCGATCGTCGTTCTGGCCAGCGTCGATCAGGATGAGCTTTGGCCTTTCTTTGAGATCGAGTTTCTCGATCCGATCCACTCGCTTTCTTGTCGTGATGATCGCGCGCGCGTCACTGTCTTGCAGCGTGTGTCTCAGAGTCTTGTCGTCAAGCTGGACATCCAGGGGCACAGCGACCATCCCTGCGCGAATGATTCCCAGCACAGCCGCGATCGATTCCGGGCTGTTTTCCGAGAAAATCGCAATGGTGTCGCCGCGCTTGAAATCGTGCTTAACGAGCCCATTAGCGAACGAGAGTGCGCAAGCCGCCAGTTCCTGAAAAGACCAATGATATCGATCTTTCTTGCCAAAGACCACCAATGCCGTCTTCCTGCCGTGCTCGCGTAACGAGTCCACGACCGATTGCAATGTTCGCTCCGAGGTCATTTCTTTGGATGTTCTGCCTTTGCCACGCGTTTCGACGAAAGCTTATCTAAGCGGAGCACAAATTTCGTCGCGCGCGAGATGGGCATCGAACGCGAACTCGAAGCGGGCATTGCCCACGATGGGATGGAGTTGATTCTGCGATGAACAAGAGTCGATGTAGAGTAGACAAAAGTCATGCAGCTGGAATAGCGTGATGCGACGAAGTATTTTGTATGAAGTCGTTTCCAATCTCGGTAATTGCATTGATCTTTTTGTCGCTCACGGCGATCATCGCGCAAGCGGAGGCGCCGGAAGAGAAATCGTTGGTCCCGCTGAAGGCCATCGCCGTGCTCCACCCCACACAGGACAACAAGGTTAGCGGTACCGTCATGTTCACTGAGGTCGCAGACGGGGTTCAAGTCCACGCGGAAATTACCGGCCTTACTCCGGGCAAACATGGGTTTCATGTCCATGAATTTGGCGATTGCGCCGCGGCCGATGCAAATTCTGCCGGCGCTCACTTTAATCCAACGAAACAGCCACACGCGGCCCCTGATGCGACTGCCCGGCATGTTGGCGACATGGGCAACATCGAGGCGGATACTTCGGGTGCGGCAAAATTGGATTATCTGGATCACAACATGTCGCTGTCTAACGACGACCGTTCGATCATTGGCCGTTCTGTCGTTGTCCACGCGAAAGCGGACGATCTCAAATCGCAACCGGCCGGTGACTCGGGAGCGCGCGTTGCCTGTGGCGTGATCGGACGGGCGAAAAGCCAATAGCGCCACCGATTCAACTGAGAAGCAAAGTCATCTCCCAGCCCGGGACCGGAACGGTCGCGAACGTCCGATTTATTCTTGCAAACGAAAGTCCTCGTCGAAGGCGGCGAAGAGATCGAGATACTGTTCGACGTAACGGGTGAGCAGAAATTTCTCGCGTACAGCTTCGCGAGCCTTCTGTCCTATTTCGTCGCGCAATTTCTCATCCTTCAGTAGGCGAACGATGCATTCGGCGGCTTCTTCGACCGACGAAACGAGAAAACCATTCACCCCGTTCTCGATCTGGTAGCGAATTCCGCCGACGTTTCCGCCGATCACAGGTGTCCCTTTCCACATCGCTTCGGCAACCGTGAGCCCGAATCCTTCACGGAGCGATTTTTGGAGAACGACCGCTGCGCGGGTTTGCAACGCGTTCACCAGCGCAGTGTCGTCGCCGCTGGTCAGAATCAATATGCGCTCATCCTGGCAGGCGCAGAGGGACTCAAAAATCTCCCGGCCTTCGGGATCGTCAGTCGCGAAGTTGCCCAGCAACACAAGTGTGGCATCGACTTCTTTACGCGCGCGCTTGAAGGCTTCTACTACTCCCTCTGGATCTTTCCACGGATCAAAACGCGAAATTTGCACTACCAACGGCAAATCGGTTGGAATTTTGTAGTGCGCGAGGCGCTCGTGGATTTCGTCGTCGCCTAGCTCACGGTTTTTAATGCTGAACGGGTTGATCGCAGGCATGAAGACGCGCTGTGGCGGCTTCATCTCCTGCTTGTATTCGGGACAACTCACGATGACGGCGTCGTATTTGTCGATCCAATGGCGCAAATATTTCCACATTTCTGCATCGGGCCGTGAAAGATCGATATGGCAGCGCCAGATCCATGGGCATTTTTTTTCGTAGTGCTCGATGAACGGAAGCGGGTGCGGATCGTGGACGATGACGAAATCGTGCTCTAGAAAATTGCGGACGCTGTTTTCGTAAATGACCTGTTCGTAGATTTCTTTTTTGATGGCCGAGAGATCGATCTCGCCGCCTTGGAGCGCGTTGTGCATCTTCTTCGTGATCGAGAAAAAGTCAGCCGTTCCCTGAATTACGCGCCACTCGCTACGAAGACCAAGGCTGTTCATGAGCAGGGTAAGCGACGAAATCACCTCGGCCACTCCGCCCCCGTAATAGGTCGAATTGAAATTGGCTACGCGCAGATCTTTGAACTTCCCGGCCTTCTCACGGATACGCTCGACTTTTTCGCTTCCAATGAGCGGCTCGTAGTCTTCAATCTGTGTGATGCGATAACGCGCCATTGTTTAAGTGATTCGTTCGCCGTCGCAGACACGCTCGCCAATCGCGCGAGCGGCGATTAATTTTTTGCAGGGTTTGGATTTCTCCCTAATGCAAAAACCTAAAATCGACGACAAGCTGACGCTGCTGACCGACTTCGGTAAGACGGAAGCGATTTGTGCCGAGGTACTCGACGATCCGGCTACGGCAGGGGGTGTGTTGCTTAAAGTGATGACGCGGGGGCCATTCACGGAAGGCCAGCAGTGCTGGATCGTCGATCGCGATGGATCGAAAATTGGAGCAACCGTCGAGAACGTCTTGAGCCAAACGATCGACAGCGAAGTGACGCTTTCAACCGTGCTTCCCGCCTAACGACAGCTCGCGACTTTCCAGGAGAACCGCACCCGCTCGTTTCATATCATCGAACGCACGATCCACGTCGCCCGGTTCGAGGCCGATTCCACGACACCCGTCTGCGATCACGTGTGTGTTGAGGCCGAGCTGCCGCGCATCGAGTGCACTGTATTTCACACAATAGTCCAGCGCCAGACCGAGCAGATAAATGTCCCGGATGGCGCGCTCCTTCAAATAGTCGGCGAGTCCCGTTTCCCTACGATGCGCATTGTCAAAAAACGTGCTGTAGCTGTCGATACGCGGATCGATTCCCTTGTGAAAGATGTGAGCGATTCTGCTTGTGTTGAATGACGGAGCGAATTCAGCGCCGTGCGTATTTTGAACGCAATGGACTGGCCAGAGGATTTGCTCGATGCCATCGAGCTTGATGCGATCGCCGGGCTTTTTGCCCGGATGATTTGCGGCAAAGCTGCCGTGGTTTGGCGGATGCCAGTCCTGCGTGGCAAGAACCAGCTCGAAGCGTTGCTGCAATTCGTTGGCGAGCGAAATAACTTCGTCGCCGCGCGGGACCGGCAACGCGCCGCCAGGCAAAAAATCATTCTGAAGATCGACAATGATCAAGGCATTCATTCGACTCGATTGCGCTGCTTCTTTGCGCGCGAGATCAATCTCGATCTTAATTCATGCAGTGAGTTTTCAAGGCCGACATCGTATCGGCGCGGCTTCTCAAATTTCAAAATCTCCGGCGGCGCGCAACTGAGTTGCTTGCGCGCATACTCACGCGACTCTTTTATTTGCGGCACGCGATAAACAAGTTCGCCTTGGCGAAAAATCGGAACGAGCAAATCGACATAGTCGGTCCGTGCGGGAATCTCAGTCCGCCTCTCGGTTCCAACGTCGACAATTACGGAAGGCTCGCTGATTGCGTGATCGATTTCATAAATCGCGTCAGCAATGAATCTGCCGCCCGACTGATAGAACCGGCGTACCTGCAACAAACCCGGGCACGACGTTTTCGCCGCCTCATCGGAAAGTTTGATCCGATACCGCCATTGCTCGCCCGGAGGCCGCACCGCGCCGAGTTTATAAACGCCACCCAACGCCGCGTCTGGCTGACCGGTGCTGAGCTTCGTGCCCACACCCCAGATGTCGATCTTCGCTCGTCGCCTTTTCATTTCCGCGATTGCGAATTCATCCAAGTCGCCCGAGCAAACAATCTTCGCATCCGGAAAGCCGGCTTCATCGAGCATTTTTCGCGCTTCGATGCTCAAGGCTACGCGATCACCCGAATCGAGCCGCACGCCGATGATTTCATGTTGATCTTTCTGCAACTTTTTAGCCACAGCGATCGCCCGACGTACGCCGTCGAGCGAGTTGTATGTGTCCACCAGGAAGACGCAGTTGTTCGGCAGTGCTCGGGCGTAAGTTTGAAATGCTTCGCGCTCGTTTTCAAAAAACATGATCCAACTGTGCGCTTGCGTGCCGCTCACCGGAATGCCGTAGTGCTGACCCGCGAGCAAGTTCGATGTTCCCGCGCATCCACCGATGTAAGTAGCACGCGTCGCGCTCAGACCGCCGTCCATTCCCTGAGCTCGGCGCAATCCAAACTCGATCACCGCGTTATTTTCAGCAGCCATGCAAACCCGCGCGGCTTTCGTAGCGATCAGGCTTTGAAAATTTAAAATAGTCAGCAAAGCGGTTTCCAGCAGTTGACAGTGAATGATTGGACCGCAGACCCGAATGAGCGGCTCGTTCGGGAAAACAAGCGATCCCTCCGGCATCGCATCAATGTCACAGCTCGGTCGCAGCGCGCGCAGATAATCTAGAAAACCGGCGTCAAACAGCGGGTTGCCGTCGTTTCCGCATTGCGAGGCGAGATACTCGATCTCACTTTCTTGAAATTGGAATTGTCGTACAAAATCGATAGCCGTCGCGAGCCCGCACGCGATGGTGAATTCTCCACCAAATGGATTTTCGCGAAACATGACGTGAAATGCCGCTTCGTGATCGCTCACCCCGGCTTTCCAATAACCACACGCCATCGTGACCTCATAAAGGTCCGTCGTCAGTGCGGAGAACTTATATGCTGGCGGGTTCAATTCTAGCTGGGCAATTTAGGCACGCGGGCTGTTTACGCGAGTGTCGCGGTAGCGCACGAGACGCGTGCGCTACCCACCCAGGCGGCCGGTTGAGCATCGGGCTACGTTCGTTAGTTGAGAGTAGATGAAAGCAAACAACACCAAAGGCGACCGCAGTTTTCCATTTCTCCGCGTCAACGAGCGCGAAACCAAGCCGCGCAAGCGCGGACTAACGGAAATCCGCGGTCCGTATTACTCAGTCGTCGGTCGACGTTACTTGGAAGACTTGTTTGAAATGATGGGCACTTATGTCGATTCGCTGAAATTCGCTGGCGGTTCGTTCACTCTGATGCCTCCTCAAGCTGTTCGGGAGATTGTCGATCTTTGCCACAAGCATGACGTGCTCGTTTCCACCGGCGGTTTCGTCGAGCGCGTGCTTGCGCAAGACGGAGGCGCGGTGCGGCAATACGTCACCGAATGCAAGAAGCTCGACTTTGATATTGTCGAAATCTCGGCCGGTTTTGTCTCAATTCCGACCGACGACTGGCTGCGACTCATTGAACTTGTGCGCAAGTCCGGAATGAAGGCGAAGCCCGAAGTTGGGATTCAATTCGGGGCGGGTGGCGCGACCGCTGCCGCAGAACTTGAGGCCGAAGGAACGCGCGATCCGAGCTGGGCGATCACACAGGCAAAACGATTTCTCGATGCGGGCGCTGAGATCATCATGATCGAGAGTGAAGGCATCACCGAGAATGTCGATCCATGGCGGACGGATGTGCCCGCGCGATTGATAGACGAGATCGGGACGGAGAAACTCATGTTCGAAGCCGCCGATCCGGATGTGTTCGCGTGGTATATTAAAAACTATGGCGCGGAGGTGAATCTCTTCGTCGATCACAGTCAGATTGTTCAGCTGGAATGCCTACGTGCCGGCATTTGGGGGACCAAGAGCTTGTGGGGACGCGTTGTGACTTACAAAGAGTCGCGCTGACAAATTTTGTCGGTTCGGCGGTCGTAGACCGCCGCTACAGTTCGGATTTCGCGCCAATGTGATCGACGAACCAATTGCTCGCCAGGTGCGCGACTCGCTCGAGGGCGCCCGGTTCTTCAAAGAGATGCGTCGCGCCGGGAACGATCTCGAGCTTCACTTCGCAGTGCATCCGATCACGCGCCTGCTCGTTTAGTTCGATCACGATATCGTCGTCTCCACCGACGATGAGCAAGGTAGGCACTTGCACTTTCGGCAACGCTTCGCCTGCCAAATCGGGGCGGCCTCCGCGCGAAACCACCGCTCCGACATCTTGCGACCCCTCCGCAGCTGCAACCAGCGCCGCGCCGCCCCCCGTGCTCGATCCAAAATAACCAATCCGCAAACTGCGAGTTTCCTGCTGCTGCTTTGCCCAGTTGGTCGCGTGAACAAGCCGCTCCGCAAGCAGTTTAATGTTGAATCGAAGTTCGGCAGTGCGTGCGTCGATCGCTTCCTCTTCCGGCGTAAGCAGATCGAACAGGAGTGTCCCTAGTCCGGCATTGTTCAAAGTGCGCGCGACGAATTGATTCCGCGGACTGTGCCGGCTGCTGCCGCTGCCGTGAACGAAAAGAACCAGCGCGGTGGCCTTCTCGGGAATGCTCAAATTCCCAGAGAGAGCCGCAGGTCCAGCCTGAATTTGCACTTCTTCCAGGTGCATCATTCATTCCTCTGCGCAGCGCGTGCGAGCAGGTCGCGCACTTCTTCGTCGCTCGTTTGGGGAAAATCTTCGTAATACTGAGCGACTGCCTGAAAAAATTCGGGCGCGGTCGCGCAAATCGTTTCGTCGGCTTCTTCCTCGAATTCGCGACAAGTATCCGGCGGACCAACCGGCACTCCTACGACGATTTTCGCGACACCGCGCTGCCGCAACCCCTTGATCGCAGCGCGCATGGTTGCCCCGGTCGCCAGACCGTCATCCACCAGAATGACAACACGATCGCGCAGCTCCGGTGCGGGGTGCCCCTCGCGATAACTTTGCTCGCGCCGTTCCAGCTCGGCGGTTTCTCTCGCCGTTACCGATTCAATGGCCTCATCCGCGTTAGGCAAGGCGCGCATGATGTCTTCGTTCAAAACGCGCACGCCGCCGGAGGCGATCGCACCGGCGGCGAGTTCTTCAAAGCCGGGGACACCCAATTTGCGCACGATGAAAACATCGAGAGGCACGTTCAATCGCTTCGCCACCTCGTAGGCAACCGGCACACCGCCTCGCGGGAGACCAAGAACAATCACGTCATCGCGACCGGCATACTTAATGAGCTTTTCTGCGAGCAAACGCCCGGCTGCTGTTCGATTTGGAAAAGCTCTTTCCATGCGGCCTTTCCCGTTTTTTTATAGATTCTTCGAGGCGCGGGAGGAATCCTCCTTTGTGATTTCGCTTCTCGACGCCGCGGCGCGTGTTTCCCGCTCGAGGCGATCGAGTTTGTTTTCCATGAAAAATAGTGTCTCCAATTTTGCGTCGATGAGAATCTCAACGTTCCCAAGAATCAAGATGGCGGAAGGGGTGGGATTCGAACCCACGGCTGATGCGAAGCACGACAGAAGTCTCCATTGCTTAGGCATTAGCGACATCAGCGGCTGTGATTCGCGTTTACGATGACCCTAACCGGATTCGAAACCAATTTGAAAATTTCGTGGCTTTGCGCAATTTCGCCACAAACATGCTTCAGACTGCGCGTTAGGGGGAAAGTGCAAATCGGGCAGTTTGCATGAATCGCGCAGAATCACGCAGTTCGAGTGTCCGAATTTGTCTGAAAACGTCAACATGCCCTCAAGAACCTCGAGTAAGTGGCAAGGCGAATAGCGGAAAACCATGTATTGACTGACACGGAAGCATCTCTCTTTGTGGTCCGGCAAACGTGGTCTCGTCATGTCTCCATCGGGCTCTGGTCGAGCAGATTCAGCTGCATCATACCGGCATCGCCGCGCTCGTTAAGCTGCAAATCTGCAATCTCAAATGCCCGCGGTCCGTCGGCTGGGCTTGGTCCGGCACCAGGCAACTGAACGAGGACATGCTTGGAACTAGAATCCAGGACAACGGACGCAATCTCAAGCAACGGGGAAAACTCGATCCTACTAATCTGGCACGGGACCGTCACGAAGACAGCCGCTTCGCCGTGCTGTGATGGCGTGAGTTGGACCGGCGTAGCCTCCACATTCGGCACAAGTTGCAG
>WNGI01001356.1_pt1 | contig 20192 bp, 18 predicted proteins | sample 5400621 | NCBI WGS metagenome assembly WNGI01 (sample SAMN13153374, study PRJNA577476) | soil metagenome | isolation source: 20 cm soil or saprolite under Garry oak tree replicate 1 | place: USA:California | collected 2016-06-15
CGACAGACTTCTTTCCGCTGGCAGAGTCATCCCTGCTTTGGACCCCGGGCGGCGAGTACGAGGGATGCCGATAGAGGCAAGACACCTCGATCTATCCAATTCTTTCCGGCGTGCCGATGCAGCGATCCATGGCCGACACCGCCCTCCGCGCCGAGGGCATCTCCAAGCGCTTCCCTGGGGTCGCCGCGCTTGCCGGTGTGCACTTCGACCTCAGGCCGGGGGAGGTGCACGTGCTCGCCGGCGCCAATGGCGCGGGCAAGTCCACGCTCATCAAAGTTCTGGCAGGCGTGTATCCACCAGACGAGGGTCAACTGTACATGAACGACCACCCGGTACATTTCCGGAGCCCTCAGGAGGCCCGCAATCAGGGGATCGCGGTGATCTATCAGGAATTCTCGCTTGTGCCCGCTCTCTCCGTCGCCGAGAACATCTTCTTGGGGCGGGAGCAGCTGAAGGACACGCTCCTGCGGCGCGTCGACTTCCGGCGCCAAGATGCGGACGCCCAGGCCGCTCTCGCGCGTCTGGGCGTCGAGATCGACCCCCGCACACCCGTCCGCCGCCTCAGTGTCAGTCAGCAGCAGGAGGTGGAGGCGGCAAAAGCGTTGTCGCAGGCCGCGCGCATCGTCATCATGGACGAGCCGACCGCGGCCCTGACCTGGAACGAGATCCAGAACCTGTTCCGCATCATTCGTCAGCTCAAGACAGAAGGCGCGGCGATCCTCTACGTCTCGCACCGCCTCGAGGAGGCGGCGCAGATCGGCGACCGCGTCACCGTGCTCCGGGATGGGCGGCACGTTCAAACGCTGCCGATGCCGGAGGTGACCCACGAGGCTCTCGTCCGGCTCATGATCGGCCAGGTCTCACCGGAGTCGCCCTGGCACCGGCGGTCTCATGGCCCGATCGTCCTGGAGGTCGACGGCGCTTCACGCCGTGCCGCCTTCCACGGGGTGTCCCTGACGCTCCGGCGGGGGGAGATCCTGGGGATCACGGGGCTGGTGGGTTCCGGCCGCACCGAGTTGCTGCGGTGCATCTTCGGGGCAGATCCGCTCGACACGGGCACGATCCGCGTGCGCGGGACACCGGTGCGCCTGCGCAGCCCCGCTGACGCCATCCGGCACGGAATCTTCCTCATCCCGGAAGACCGCAAGATGCAGGGCCTGGCTCAGGTGCTCTCCGTCCTCCACAATGTGTCCCTGGCCTCGCTTCCCGGCTTCAGCCGGCTGCTCGGGCTGGATCTGGGATCGGAACGGCGCAGCGCCGCGGACCTGTGCCGCCGCCTGGGCGTGGTGGCGCCTTCGCTGCTCACCCAGGCCATGATGCTCTCGGGCGGCAATCAGCAGAAGGTCGTTGTGGCCAAGGGGTTGTGTGCCAATCCCGCGATCCTGTTGTTCGACGAGCCGACCCGGGGCGTCGACGTTCGGGGGAAGAGTGAGATTCATCGAATCATTGATGAGTTGGCGGAAGCCGGCACGGCGATCATCGTCGTCTCGTCCGAATTAGATGAGGTCTTGGGGCTCAGCGACCGGCTGTTGGTCATGCGGCGCGGGGAGATCGTGGCCGAGGTGCCGCGCGACCGGTTCGACCACGAGCGGGTGCTCCGGTATGCGGTCATCGGAAGAGATGCGCAGCGCGATGGGCACACGAGCGGTCACTAAGGCGTCTCCAAGCAGAATCTTCCTCGGCGAGTTCCGGTGGGAGCGCGTCGGGCTGCTTGCCGCCTTCCTGGCCATGCTGGGGACCTACGCTGTGCTCAGCCCGAACTTCCTCACCCTGCGCAACGTCACGAATGTGCTGATGCAGAGCTCGGCGCTGTTGTTCCTGGCCGGCGGACAGACCGTCGCGATCCTCAGCGCGGGGCTCGACCTCTCCCAGGGCTCGGTCGTCAGCCTTGTCAGCGTGGTCACCGCCGCCAACATCATTCAGCACGGCCTGGTTGCCGGGTCGCTGCTTGGCCTGGCCGCGGGGACCCTGGCCGGCCTCATCAACGGCCTCTTCGTCGGCAAGGCGCGCATCCAGCCGTTCATTGTCACCCTGGGCATGTTCTACGTTGCCTCCGGCGCGGCCATGACCTACGTCAACGGCTCGGCCGTCTTCGGGGTCCCGGATCCCGCGCGATCGCAGTGGTTCTGGTTCGGGGGCGGGTACATCGGAGGGCTCCCGACCCCGGTCCTGCTGGCGGCGTTCGGCCTGGCAGCGCTCCACTACGTGCTCACGCGCACGCAGTTCGGCCGGCATGTCTACGCCCTCGGAGGCAATGAGCAGGTCGCCGTCCTCTCGGGCGTCAACGTGCCGCGCGTGAAGGTCTGGGTCTACACGCTGAGCGGGTTCATGGCCGCGTTCGGCGGTTACATCCTCTCGGCGCGGGTCATTTCCGGTCAACCGCTGTTGGGGGCGGGGAGTCTGCTCCTGCAGTCGATCGGCGCCGTCGTCATCGGAGGCACCTCGCTGTTCGGCGGAGAAGGCAGCGTCCTGCGCACGGTCCTGGGTGTGCTCTTCATCGCCTTCATGGTCAACGGGTTGAACATTCTTGCCATCTCCACCTTCGTGCAGGACATCATCATTGGCTCGCTGATCATCCTATCGGTGTGGTTCAGCACCCTGAGGAGGTGAGGGGGCGGCGCGCGATCCCGCCCGGCTGCGGATGCTGACAGATGCTGAGGAGGAGGGGACCAGATGAAACGACGAGGCGTGCTCCGCGTGGTGCTTGCCGTAGGACTGCTGGCTGCCGTGGGAGTCACCCTGCCCGCACGATCCACGGCGCAGGCGAAGCTGCAGGTCGCGGTGTTCCTGCCCGCGGCCGGTGATCCGTATTTCAAGCTGAAGAGCTGCGGCTACTTTGCCGGCGGCAAAAAGTTCGGCGCCGGGGTGACGCTCTTCGACGCCGGCGGGTACGGCAACCTCAATCGCCAGGTCTCACAACTTGAAGACGTGATCCAGCGCAAAGTCAATGCCATCGTGCTTGTGCCGGCAAGCTCGGTGGGCACAGTTCCCGCCGTCGAGAAGGCCGTGGACGCCGGCATCGTCGTCATCAACGACGGCATTGCCACGAAGTCCCCCAAAGTGACGGGCTTCGTGGGAGAGAACAGCTACCTGATGGGCCAGCTCGAGGCGGTCTATATGGCTGATGCCCTCGGCGGAAAGGGCAAGGTCGTCATGCTGAGCGGGCCTTCAGGCCTCGACCTGACAAACTTTCGCGTGAACGGCTTCAAAGACTACATGAAATATTATCCGGACATCAAGATCGTCGCGGAGAAGTTTTCCGGCACTGCGTCGGCCGAGGCGCTGAACATCATGCAGGATTACCTCCAGAGCTTTCCGGACGTCCGCGGCGTGTACACCTTCAACGGTCCTATCGCAATCGGCGCGGTGCAGGCGCTGCGGGCCGCCGGCAAGAAGCCCGGCCAGGTGATCGTCACGACCCTCGACCTCGAGGACGAGACAAAACGCCTGATCCAAGAAGGCTGGGTGCAGATGACGGCGATCAGCCAGCCTGTCCAGATGGCGGCGCTGGCCGTTGAGATGGCCGTCCGGGCCGTCAAGGGCGAGAAGATCCCCGCGGAAACGCTCACCCAGTCCACCATGGTGACGAAGAGCACCCTCTCCACCGTTGACCTGTCCGGCCAGACCTGTCCGAAGCCTTGAGGAGGGCGCCTGTCAATCCCAACGAAGTCCTTGTCACGCAACAGAGAGGAGGAGGATCGGCGTTGAGACAGTCAGCGAGCGTGGCGCAACAGAGAGAGGTCGGTCGGCTGGTTGTCGCCTTCCGGCACGGGGGGATGAGCCGAAGAGAGTTTCTGCGCCGCTGCGGGGCGCTGGGCGTGTCGCTGGCCGCCGCCCAAAGCCTCATCGGCGCGTCCACAGGAACCCCGGCTGCGGCCGCGGGTGCCCCTCGCCGCGGCGGCATCTTGAAGGCGGCGTTCTCCGCCGACCCCGCGGGGTTTGATCCGGTCAGAGGCCCCAGCGGCATGTCGCACGTGGTCATCGAACAGGTCTACTCGACATTAATGGCCCTGGATCCCGATGCGACGCCTTACCCGGAGCTGGCGCAGTCCTACAAGATCACGGATGACGGACTGACCTACACGTTTAACCTGCGCAAGGGCGTGAAGTTCCATCATGGCGACGAATTGACCGCGGAGGACGTGAAGTTTTCGTTTGATCGACTGCGGGCTCCCAAATCCGGCTACTCGTACGGCTCGCAGGTCGAGACCATCAAGAGCGTCGACGCCGTCGACCGCTATACCGTGAGGTTCCGGCTCTCGAAGGTGACGGGTCCCTTCCTCATCTACATGGCATTCCCCGGCTCGTCGATCGTGCCTAAGAAACTGGTCGACAGCGGACATGATCTCAATGCGAAACCCATCGGCACCGGCCCCTTTAAGTTCGTCAGTTATGAACCCCGCAGCGCGATCAAATTTCAGCGGAACCCGGAGTACTTTGAGAAGGGCAAGCCCTACGTCGATGCGATGGAATACCGGATCATCTCCGACATCACGGCGCTGACCAACGCCCTCCTCTCCGGCGTGGTCAATTTTTCCAACGAGATCCCGCCCAAGGACTTCGCCAAGGTGAAAGGGAGTGCGGGGTTGACGGCGGTGACGCTGGAAGGCTCCCGCTACAATTGGCTCCTGCTCAACAACACCAAGAAACCGTTCGATAATCCGAAGGTCCGCCAGGCGGTCTCGTTCGCCCTCGACCGGCAGGCGCTCGTCGACGGCGCCTTCTTCGGCCTGGCGACCCCGATCGTCGGCGGCGTGGTCCCGCAGTGGAACTGGGGATATGCGGATCTCACGTTCGTGCCGCCGAAGGGGGACCTCGCGAAAGCCAAGGCGCTGCTGGCTGAGGCCGGCTATCCCAACGGCATCACCGGCGCCGATATCGGCATGACGCTCCCCTCGTCGTTTCCGAACATTATGGCGATGGGGCCGATCGTTCAGGCGAACCTGGCCAAGGCGGGGATCCAGGCGAAGCTGGGGACGATGGAAATCCCGCGGTACTGGGACGAGGTCTGGAGCACCAGCAATTTCGGAATCACCATGATGTACTGGTTGAGCCCGCTCGCCGATCCGGACGATTTCGTCACCAACAACTATCACTGCGGCATGGCCATCAACGTGCAGAAGTACTGCAGCAAGGAGATGGACGCCCTGCTGGAGCAGGCGAAGAGCGCCCCCACGGCGGAGGGCCGGAAGGCGCTCTACCGCAAGATGCAGGACCTGTCGATGCAAGACATGCCAATCGTGCCGCTGGTCAACGGCTGGCTCCTGATCGGGCACACCAGCAAGCTGCAGAATTACCGTCCGATGCGGACGGGATTCCTGAAGACACTCAAGGACGCGTGGCTCGAGGCGTAGGCGGCGTCGGGCTTGTGCTCAGGGGATCGGCGCGGCCGGCGGGCGAGACTGCCGGCTGAGGGCGCATTCGCATGTTGAGGCTTGTTGCCCTACGCCTTGCGGCATTCGTGCCAACGTTGCTGGTGACCTCGGTCATCCTGTTTGTCGCGGTGAACGTCGTGCCAGGCTCAGCGGCCAAAGCCGCGCTTGGCATCGACGCCACCCCTCAGGCGATCGCCCGCTTTGAGCACGACCAGGGCCTGGACCGCCCGCTGCACGTCCAATACTTGGACTGGCTGGGCAAGGCGCTGCGCGGCGATTTCGGGACGTCCTTTCAAAACCACCTGCCGGTCGGTCCGGAGCTGCTGACACGGTTACCCGTCACCCTGGAACTGGCGATCCTCGCATTTCTCGTCGCGAACGTCATCGCGGTCCCCCTGGGCGCCGCGGCGGCCCGCTCCCACCGACATCGGACAGACCAGGTGGTCACGCTCCTGGCCACGGTCATGGGGGCCGTCCCCAACTTTTGGCTCGCCACCCTGCTGATCCTGACGTTTGCGCTCAAGCTCGGACTGTTCCCGGCGGGAGGGTTTGTCTCGATGGCGGAGTCCCCGCTGCGGAATCTCTCCCTCATGATCATGCCGGCGCTGTCGCTGGGCATCGTGTCATCGGCGCTCCTCCTGCGTATCATGCGCGCGGGAATGATCGAGGTCCTGGCGTCAGACTATATCCGGACCGCGGTGGCGAAAGGCGCCACGTCGCCCCGCGTGGTCTGGCACCATGCGCTCCGCAACGCGCTGATCCCGTTTCTGACCGTCGGCGCCGTCGAATTTGGCTGGCTGTTTGGCGGCGTCGTCATCATCGAGGACATTTTTCTCCTGCCCGGCATCGGACAGCTCGTGCTGGTGGGCATTATCAATCGGGACTACCCGGTCCTCCTGGCAAGCACATTGACCGTCACCGTCGCCGTCCTGACGGCCAACATGCTCGTCGATGTGCTCGCGGGGATCCTTGATCCCCGCGAGGTCTACGTGAGGCCGCGGACATGAGCACACCCCTGACGGGCCGAGGGATCCGAGCGGTCACGTTTGTCGCCTTCGCCTGGAGACGCCATCGTGTCCTGGTCATCGGCGCGGTCCTGGTCGTCGCGGTCGTCGCGTCGGCGACCCTGGCCAGCCGGATCGCGCCGTACTCCCCGTACGATGTCAACATCGCTGATAAGCTGCGCCCCCCAAACGCCGCGCACTGGTTTGGCACGGATGAGTATGGCCGGGATGTCCTCTCACGGACGATCCACGCGGCGCGGATTTCCATTAAAGTGGCGACGGTCGCGGTGTCAGTGGGGCTCGTCGGGGGCACGGTGATCGGATCCGTCGCCGCCTACTTTGGCGGTGCGCTGGACGTGGCTCTGATGCGCCTGATGGAGCTGCTGTTCTCGTTTCCGGCCATCTTGCTGGCCATTGTGCTCATGGCCGTCCTGGGGACGAATATTCTCAACGCGATGACCGCCATTGGCATCATTTTCATCCCGGGGTTCTCGCGCCTCGCGCGGGCGGCCACGCAGGGCGTCATGCGTCAACAGTATGTGGAAGCGGCCTACGCGATCGGCATGTCGGATCTGCGCATTTTGGGACGCGAGGTCCTTCCGAACATCGCCACTCCGCTCATCGTGGAGGCCATGCAGGCGTTTGCGTACGCCGTCATCCTCGAGTCGTCCCTGAGCTTTCTCGGACTGGGCGCCCAACCGCCGGAGCCATCGTGGGGGAACATGTTGAACAGCGGACGGGGCTTCATGGATCAGGCTCCGTGGCTCGGTGTGGTTCCGGGGCTGGCCATGTTCTTCGGGGTCCTCGGATTCAACCTGCTGGGCGACGGCCTGCGGGACGTCCTGGACCCCCGCATGAGGCGCGGACTTGGCGGCCCAACGAGGCCCGGACATGTGCCCATCTTCTCGGGATCCGTCCTGACCGCGGAGAAGACATTGCGGGATCCCGGGTCCGCGGAGAGCCCGGCGCGGTGACATGTGTCGACAGCCGATCGGCGGCACGAACTCATAGGGAGGACGACTCCAGACCGTGGAGAAATCGCCCCAAGTGGAGGCGGAGAGAATGTTGCGGCTGAGTACCTTTTCGATCGCGGCCCGGTGCTCCCGGACTGGGATGTTTGGCGTCGCGGTGTCGACAGCCGTGCCGGGCGTGGGCAGCCTGTGTCCATTTGCAAGAGCGGGTGTCGGCGCGGTCGCCACACAGTCCTGGGTCAATCCCTACCTCGGGATCGATGGGCTCCATCTCCTGGCTCAGGGCCTGAGCGCGGCGGCCGTGCTGGAGCAGTTGTTGGCCAAGGACCCCGGCCGTGACGTCCGGCAGGTGGGCCTCGTCGACCGACACGGAACAAGCGCCTCCTGGTCGGGTCCTGAGTGTGTCCCCTGGTTCGGCGGGGTGACCGGCCCGGACTTTGCCGCGCAGGGAAACATGCTGGTGGGTGAAGAGACCGTGCGGTCGATGGCTGAGGCCTTTCAAGGCGCCGGGTCCTTGGAACTGCCCGAGCGCCTGCTGGTGGCTCTGGAGGCCGGCCAGGCCGCCGGTGGCGATAAACGGGGGAGGCAGTCCGCCGCCCTGCTGGTCGTGCACACCGAGGAGTATCCGTACTGTGAACTCCGGGTGGACGAGCACCGGTATCCGGTCGCGGAGTTGCGGCGGGTCTTCGAAGTGGCGCGCCACCAACTGCTGCCGTTCGTCCGGGGCCTCCCGACCCGGCGAACGCCTCTTGGAGGCATTGGCGCCGACGTGCAGTCCCTGCTGCTCACCCCGCCTCCGTATCGCCCCGGCGGCGGAGGGGGCGCTCCCTAGGGGGGCGCGGGCCGCCGGCGCGAGCAGCGTGCACGTCATCGTCCGGCAAGCTTCTGGATCAATGCGGTCACGTTCGGCAGCGTGTCGGTCGACAGCAAACACGACTGGCTGAGACGAGGGGGGTGGGCGAAGTGCGACGTAGACGTCTGATGGCGTGCGCCGCCGCGGTGGCGGCCGTCGTTGTCATCCTGGTGTTTTCCAATGCGGGGCCCGCGCAGACTCCTGCGGCGGTGTCATACTGGACCTACTTGAGCGATCGCTGGGAGGCCGAGCAAAAGGTCCTCGGCGAGTTCATGCGGGCGCATCCCGCCATCAAGGTCAACGCCCAGCTGATTCCCGCGGATCAACTGCAGCAGAAGACCGTGACTGCCTTCGCCTCCGGGGCGCCGCCTGATGTGTGGAATACCGCCCCCACGTTCTACTACGAGTTCGTCCAGCGCGGCGAGTTGGAGAATCTGACGCCCTTCATCAAGCGAGACAACCTGAACATGAGTGTGTTCTTCCAGAACATCCTGGCCGACCTGGCGGTGCCGAAAGGCGGCGCGCAGTACTATGCGCTTCCCCGCAACTATGTGGTGTCGCTGCTCTATTACAACAAGGCCGCGTTTGACAAAGCCGGTATCACCTACCCGGATCAAAGCTGGGACTGGAACAGGGTGCTCGAGGTCGCCCAGCGGCTGACCATGAGAAATGCCGATGGGACGGCGGCCCAGTACGGGTTCGTGAGCTCCCCCTGGCATACGATGCTCGACCCGCTCATCCTCGCCAACGGGGGCGCGGTCCTCTCCGAGAACGAGAAGACCTGCAGGCTGACGGAGCCCACCGCGCTCAAGACGATCCAGTTCATGGTGGACTTCGTGCAGCGCTCCAAGGTGTCTCCCAATCCCACGCAGCTGAAAGAGTACATCGTGGAGAGCCCGGACGCGTTCAAGGCCGGCAAGGTCGCGATGTTCATCACCGGGAGCTGGGCCATCGTCTCAATGCGCGAGATCAAGAGCTTCCAGTGGGATGTGGCGATGATCCCCAGAGGGGCGGTCAAGCGCGTCATCTACGGCGGGCCTGATACGATCGTGATGTCGAGCGCCGCCAAGAATAAGGACGCCGCGTGGGAGCTGGTGAAGTTCCTCACCACCCAAACACCAGTGTCCTGGTACACGGTCGGCATGGGCATGGTGCCTTCGGCTCGTCACACGGCGCTGTCCGACGAGTGGCTCGCCAGCACCCCTCCCGCCCATCCTCGGGTGATGCTCGATTCGGCCCAGTACATGGTGGGCGGGTTCACCCCGCACTGGATCGAGTGGCAGACCGCGAAGCGCAACAGTTTGAACGAAGCCTTCTTCGGGCAGAAATCCGTGGCGCAGGCCGCCGGGGACGCCTGTCAGGCGATCAACAAGATCCTCCAGGAGAAGTAAGGGGCGGCGGCGGGCGGGGCGGTCCTGCAGCCGGACCGGCCCCCGCCCGCGTGAGAGCGCCTGCGAGGGGCGAACGTGACGGCGGTCGATCTCAGCGCGCCGGGGAAGGGCGCGCCCGCGGGGTTTCGCGCGCCGGTGGCGCGGCTCAGCCGGCGCGGCCCGCAGGAGACGCTTCAGGCGTACGCCTTCCTTCTCCCCACGCTCCTCGGCCTCACCCTCTTTTGGATCGGACCGGTGGTCGCCTCGCTCCTCATCAGCTTTACGGACTGGGGGAGCGCCCCGCGCGTGTCCTGGCTGGGCCTGGAGAACTATCGAACCCTCTTCACCGCGTCCCTGTTCTGGAAGGTCTTCGCGAACACCCTCTACTACACGGCGGTGAGCGTCCCGGTCGGGATGGCCCTCTCCCTCGTGCTCGCCCTCCTCGTCAACCAGGACCTCCCCGGCGTGCGCCTGTTTCGCGCGATCTGTTTCCTCCCAAGCGTCATCTCGATGACCGCGGTCGCGCTCATGTGGAGCTTTCTGTTCAATCCGGACCTCGGATTCATCAACCACCTCATCCGCCGGATCGCGCACGTGCCGGGCCCGGACTGGGTGAACAGCGTGCAGTGGGCGATGCCGTCGCTCATCTTCGTCGGCGTTTGGAAATGGGCCGGATACAACATGGTGATCTTTCTGGCGGGGCTGCAGGCCATCGACCGGTCGCTCTATGAGGCCGCGGAGATCGATGGGGCCCGGTCCTGGACGAGATTCGTCGCGGTCACCTGGCCGGGACTCTCCCCGACGACGCTGTTTGTCCTCATCATCTCGCTCATCGGCTCGTTTCAAGTGTTCGATCAGACCTACATCATGACCGAGGGCGGTCCGGCCTATGCCACGCTGACCATGAGCTACTACATCTACCTCAACGCGTTTCAGTATTTCCACATGGGACGGGCCGCCGCGCTCGCGTACATCCTGTTCATCGTGGTGTTTGTGATCACCGTGCTGCAGTTCCGCCTGCAGCGCCGCTGGGTCTTCTATCAGTAGGAGGCGAAGCGTGCGCCGGCCCCACTATCAGACGGTGCTCGGGTACGCGGGACTGGCGGCGGCCGCCGCGTTCTTTCTCGTGCCCCTCGCGTGGATCGCGGTCACCTCGCTGAAGACCCCAGACCAGCTCTTCCAGTCTCCTCCGAGATGGTTCCCGGACCATCCCACGGGGGAGAATTACCGATACCTGTTCAATCGAGTCCCCGTTGTTCGCTACTCGGTGAACAGCTTTGAAGTGGCCGGATTGTCCACGGTGGGGCAGCTGCTCAGCTGCTCGCTCGCGGCGTATGCCTACGCGCGGTTGCGCTTCGTCGGTCGATCCACGCTCTTCTATGTGCAGCTGGCGACGCTCATGATTCCGTATCAGGTGACGATGATCCCGGTGTTCATGCTCATGCGCCTGCTCGGCTGGGTGGATACCTACTATCCGCTCGTCGTTCCCTGGTGCCTGGGGGGCGCGTTTGGGACCTTTCTCTTGCGGCAGTTCTTCCTGACCATCCCGACAGAACTCGATGATGCGGCCAAGATCGATGGGTGCGGCCCGTTCGCGATCTACCGGCGGATCTACCTCCCGCTGGCGGCGCCGGCGCTCACGGCCCTGGGGATCTTCGTCTTCATGTACCAGTGGAACGATCTGCTGACACCGGTGATCTATCTCTCCACCCCGGATAAGTTCACGCTCACGCTCGGTCTCGCGTTCTTTAAGGGCACCGTCGTCACCCGGTGGAACCTGATCATGGCCGGCGCGCTCATCAGCGCGGCCCCCATCCTCATCCTGTACCTGGCGGCGCAGCGGTACTTCGTCCGGGGCATTGCCCTGACCGGGCTGAAAGCCTGAGGAGCCCCGGTGCGGCTGCTTTCGGCATTCTCCCCGGCGGAGCGCAGGCCTGGCCGCGTCGATGTCCAGGTCCTGGCGGTGGCTGAGCCGCCGGCGGCCTTGCCCCTCATCGAGATCACGGGGGAGTCCCCGGGACCGGTCTTCGTCGCCGTGGCCGGCGTCCACGGCGATGAATTCGAGGGCCCGCAGGCCATCTGGCAGGTTGCCCAGGACCTGCAGCCTTCCTCCCTGCGCGGGACGCTGCTCGCGCTTCCCATCTGCAACCCCTGGGCGTATGCCGCCGGGCTCCGAACCAGCCCAGAAGCCATCGACGGGCGGAATCTCGCCCGGGAATTCCCCGGAGATCCGGAGGGGTCGCCGACCCAACGCCTCGCGGGGGAGCTCCTCACGTTTGTCCTGAGGGCGAAGCCGGCCCTGTTCTTGGACCTCCACAGTGGCGGGGTGCGGTACAAATTCTGCCCCACGGTGGGCTACCGGAAAGGGCTGGGCGAGGAAGCGCGGTCGCGGACTGCGGCCCGGGCGTTCGGACTCGCTGCCCTATGGGAGATGGCGGATCATCCCGGCACGTTCAACGCGGAGACGGCCCGCAGGGGCATTCCGACCGTGGGGGTGGAGATGACGGGAGCCGGGGACTGCCGGCAAGAGGACGTTGCTGCGAACCGCGAGGGGATCCTTAACCTGATGCGATGGCTGGGGATGCTGCGCGATCGACCGGCGCCTGAGGTGCCGGGGCCGTTCCGCCGGACAGCCGACATCGTCTCCCCGGTTGCGGGTTTTGCCGTCCCGGTACGCGCCGTCGGAGATCGCGTGCAGGCAGGTGATCTCGTCGCCCGGATCCTTTCGTCCTTCGGCGCGCAGGCCGCCGAAGTGCGGGCCTCCCACGCCGGCGACATCTGGACCATCAGGCACCTGCGCAGCATCCAGCGGAATGAGTTGCTCTGCGCGATCGCTCGACCGGCCGATGCCCGGGATCCCTAGTGTTTCGCGATCGCGTCTTTATACGCGGTTCCGGTGGACGTCACGTTACCGTTCCTGAGCCCCGCAGCGGCGGCCCTGGCCGATTCGGTCATCAACGTCTGGTTCGACAGCCGGCCGGCCTTCTCGTAATCCAGGTAGGCCCAGAAAAACTTGCTCCAGAAGGGCGACAGGTACAGCAGGTGTTTCCAATGGGCAAACCTGGTGAGGGAGACGAGGAACTTCCGGTCGAGGGGGCTCCAGAAGCTGAATGTATCGCGCGCGTAGATGGCGTTGTCGAAGGCGGCGTCGATCTTCGCGAACTCGGCATCGCGCTGCTTTTGCAGCCAGGCCTCGCTGATGGCCACGGGCTTGCCGCAGGCGTTGGCCTGGTCCGTATAGGTGATCAATCTGTTGAGCAGGTCACCGTTGACCGGGTAGACGTGGAGGTCGACGAAGTCGATGCCGATCTGACACAGCAGCTGCAGATACGCTTCCCCATCCCGCTGCCACGTGCCGATGCCGGCCCCCAGCCGTGTTGTCCCCACACCGGATGCCCGCAGTTGCTCCACCAGGTGAGCGGTCATGCCCGAAAAGCCGTCGGGCGTCGAAATGTCGGGTCTTCCCGTGAGCTTGCCCTCGGTATCGGGCTCGGACCCGAGGTTGAGATAGTCGGGCCGGATCTCGCGCACGATCGTCCGGACGACCTCCAGGCGTCCCGCCACGATCTCGGGGCTGCTCAAGGTCTTGTAGTACGGCAGGAGGTTCAGTCCCGAGCCGCCCGAGTAGACCCCGCCGAAGAGGATCGAGCTTTCGACGATCAGCCTCATGTTCCGCCGATGGACCTCGCTGGCAAGGTTGCGGTAAAAGTCGGTGAACCCTTGATCGTCTCCGGGGTCGCCGTTGAATTCGAAGAAGGGGCGATACAGCAGCGGGAATCCGATGCAGACCGTGACGGCGCGCACGCCGAGGCTCTGCAGCCGTGTCAACTCCAACTTTGCGCCCTCGAACGCACGAGGATCGAGCAGCTGGCGCCCGCGGTTGCAGTTGGCGACCAGCAGTTCTGCGCCGAACTGGACGTCGGAATACCGCCCGTCCCAGCTCCGGCCGACCCTGGCCTCGAAGGCCGAAACGTTCTTGTCCATCATCGAATAGAGGTCTTTGTACTCACGGGGGACGGTCGAGGGGGTCTGGGCTGAGGCCGGCGCAATCATCAGCAGCGCGACGATGAGCGCAAGTGCTCTGGCCCGCATTGCAACCCCTCCCCCTTTCCAGCGAGGCTGATTCGTCGTGACGCGCCGGGAAGGCTGCCTCCGGAGCACCCTCCTCCTTTATGCCCCGAAGGGGAAATATCCCGTCTGAGGGTTGCCAACGCGGGCGCCGGGACGGTGGAGAGGGGAAGACAGTTTTCGCATGCAATCGATAGGTAACACGGCGCCCCCAGACCGCCGGGGAAGGTGGGGGGGCGACGGGGTCCCGAGGTGCTGTCAGATGGTCGAGAAGCTAGGTAAGGCCGGCCAGATAGAGGCGTACCGGGCGCACGACGGGCGGCTCGTGGCCCTTTACGTTTCCGGGGAGTTCAGCGACTACACGAGTTTTCCGCCGTTCGTGAGCACGCCGGAGGAGCAGGCTCATCTGGCGCAGGCCTACAAGGTGATCAGCCCGCAGCGGGAGCGCGAGACCAAGGCGCACGTGACCCCGGATGAGCTGCCGCTGCAGGTCGTGATGCTCAATCGCGACCCCGGATCGTACGTCCGGCCGCACTACCACCCCAACGAGACGCCGGCCGTCACGCGGACGCGGCACCAGATCCTGGTCTGCCAGCGCGGACGGATGCGGGTGGGAGTGTACACGACCGAGGGGGTTCGGGTAGGGTACGTGATCCTTCGGCCTGGGGACTTCGTGCTGTGTTGTGAGGGGCACTCGCTGGAGTTCCTCGACCCGGACACCAAAGTGATCGAGATCAAGATGGGCCCCTTCCCCGGCAGCGACGCGGCCGACAAGGTGGATCTCAATGTCGATCACGATCCGGCGCCGCTGACGCCGAGGTAGACCGGCTCCGGCGCGGTTCTTGAACGGACCGTCACAATTCGCCCGCGGCAGCGGCGACATGCCGCCGCAGCTCATCACCGGCCGGCCGGGGGAGGAGGGCGATCGCCCTCCCCGGGCAGCCCGTCGCGCCCTCAACCTTGATGGGAAGGAAGACGAATTGCGCGCCGCGGGGAGGGAGACGCTCCAGGCCGGTCAGGTTCTCGATGTAGCGCATCCCCCGCCGGAGCCCCGCGACATGCGCGGTCACCGCGTCCTGGGCCGCCCCGATGCTCGGCGCGTCGAGGCCCACCGTGATCACCCCTTTCGCGTGGATGTACTCGACCGTTTCTGCCGTTGGCGCCGGCCAGCCGGGTCCCGACCGCGTCACGATGGCATCGAACGCGTACGACCGGCCGTCGGGCCACGCGCGGTAGTGCCGATCCCACCCGGTGCGCAGGAGCACGATCTCACCGGGCCGGAACGCGCCGTGGGCGGCTTCCCAGTGCCTGAGGTGCGCCGGGGTGATCCACGGGCTCGCGCCCGGCCCCCCCTGGCCGGCAAGCGCGCTCACATCGATCACGGCCGCGGGACCGATCAGATCCTCCAGTGGAATCTGTTCGCCGCTTTGAGTGCCGAGCGGGCCGGCGTTCGGCAGCCCCGAATCCGGCGGCGGGATGAAATGCACCGGCGCGTCGACGTGGGTGCCGCAGTGGTCGTCAATCGTCATCCACCGGATGTGCACGGGCCCCATGGATGCGTGGACCGGCGATGGATGCCCCGCCTCGGCGAACCAGTTCCACACCTTCTGCTGAAACGGCATCTGGGTTGGCCACCAGCACGGCCACCGCTCGCCGATGGTCACCGAGAGGTCGACGATCTCGTATCCGGCCAGCAATGCCTCGAGCGCTGCGGTATGGTCCTCAGGCTCATCCATCACTTCGTCCCTCCCCGTTGTAGCACAGGTGGCAGGTATTTTCGTCACGGCAAACCACGTTCCTGAACGCCCGATCACTCGATGGGTTATTTTGGGTGCTTTGATGTTTAGGAGGATAAAACACCATGAGGAGAGGCAGCTGCGTTACTGACCGAAAGAGTTCGCTGTCACCCTTGGGCTGATTCCCTAGATTGTTTTTGTAGATATTAAGGTCTTTACCGTATTTCAGTTAGGCCAACCCCTGCTAGTGTTTACCTTAATCCAGGATCCGTACTCGGGCGCGGATGGACTCAGAGGGGGCCCTCTGCCGTTCGGTCCTGGAGGCGAGGGGAAAAGGCTCCAGATTCCGATCTGCCCTTGCGCTCCTCCCCTGCACGAGGACGAGAGGGGGTGGGCAATCCGCTGGTTTGGGGCGGAGGAGCATCCGCCGGAAGTCGATCCCGGCCATTTCCATCAACTGTACTTTGGAGGGTCACGATGCGATTCGTAATTTCTCGCGGTTTGACCATCGTTAGCTCTGGTGTTTTGTTGGTCGGGATGCTTGGATGGCCCGCGCCGACCAGGGCTCAACTGGGGATCACAACAGTGGTAACAACCGGGACCACGACGACAGCGCTTGCCGACACTGGGACGCTAACAGCGGGGAGCAGCGACGCTCTTCAAGCGTCTGCGCTCGCAGGCAATATCCCCGCGGCATTGCTCGCCGGGGATGTCCTCCATGCCACCACGATCGGTTACCCTGACCAGATTGACTCCGAAGCCTCGCTTGCTGACCTAAGCGTGGGCGCCGCCGGGACGACAATCGGCGCCGACTTCGTCATGGCCCGAGTCTCGCAGGTCCTCGGCACGGCGGGTGTCGCTGCCTCGGAGGTCGACAACCTCTCGATCAATGGGATCCCTGTGGTGGTGACGGGCGCCCCGAACCAGTCGATCAATATCCCAGGCGGCGCCGTGATCCTCAACGAGCAGCAAACGCTGCCGGACGGCTCCATCGTGGTGAACGGTCTTCATATCACGATTCCCGGCGTTGAGGATGTGGTGATTGCAACCGCGACGGCGGGGGCCAGCGGCGGGCGAGCAGCGGCGGTGCAGGCCAGCTTCTGAGGGCTGACGCCACCGTCCCTGGACCGGTTGGTTGGTCGCTCCCAAAAGAGCGCCGGGGTCTAAGCGCCGCGCGCCAATGGGATCGTCTCGAATCAAGAGGGGGAGAACAATGCGCAAGCTTGTCTGCCTACTTGGAGTAGTCGTACTTGGAGCAGCGCCGGTACTGTTTGGGGGGAACCTCGCCGGCGCCCAGATTCCCACATGTCCCGCCAGCGGCGGCGACTTCCTGACGGGCGGCGGTTTTATCGTTGACGCTACGGTCACCGACCCCCCGGGCTCCCATGCAAACTTCGGCGTCGGTGGCTCATGCAAGAAAGGTGGCGGCCCACACGGGTTGTGGGGTCATCTCGAGTACATCGACCACGGTATGGGTCTGAACGTTCACTGGACGACCATTACAGCGTACTTGCCGGACCCCACGGACCCCAATGCCCGTTTCATCTGCGGCACGGCCAGGACGAACCTGTACGGTGACGTCAACTTTGCCGTGCGGGCCGCTGACGACGGCCAGCCTGGCAAGGGTGTTGACCAGTTCGACATTATTCTGGTAGGTCCGGGGGGAGGCTATTCGACCTCACCCAATCTATCCGGCCCCTTCCATACTTTGGTGGGTGGCAACATCGTACTCCACAAGCCCAACCCCGCAGGGCCTTTCGGTGGTTCATGCGCCGCATTAAACATCGGTGATTGATGTTGACTTCTTGAGGTGAGGCGGTGGAGGCCCCCGCCTCCGGGCAACAATGTGCCGCGGGACCCGGGATACGAACGGACGTTTGGTCTAAAGTTGAAGCGTTCGGGGCATCGTGCACCTTTAGGGGTCGCCTGATGTGTGTCGAGAATGGCGGCCCTCAGGAAGGTGATGACTATGCAGAACCTCCGCCGGCTGGGTGGTGGCGCTGGCATCCTCGCGGGTCTTGCCGCGGCGTGGCACTTGCTGGGTGTTGCCGTTATCATCCCCTCAGCGCGCCTCAGCCTATCCGCCCAGGACAGTCCGCACAAGTACCTGGTATTTGCGCACAGACATCAGGATATGATCTCCTGGATCAATCTCCCGGGGGGCATCCTGGCTCCACTTCTGGGCCTGATCCTGCTGCTCGCTCTCGCCGATCGGCTCCGGGAACACGCTCCTGATTGGACGCAGATTGGGCTCGCGCTCGGGGTCGTCGGCATAATTGGATTTGCCGTGGGGGCCTTCATCAAGCAGTTTGGACTGGGGTCCCTCGTTCAGTTCCATGTGACCAACAAGACGGGAGCCGCGATCGCCTTCTACGCGGTGAACGGAACGGCCAATGCCTTCCTCTCTCTGGGAGGCGTGGGTCTGGGTCTCGGCGTGCTCGTCATCGGAAGCATCATGTTGAAGATGAATGGCTACTACGGAATGATCGGGTCCTTCAGCATCATCACCGGAGTGGCCCAGATCCTCTCAGGGCTGACCCCGCACAGGACCGTCTACCTGATCGCGTCTGTGCTGACGATCGCCTGGTTTGCCGGGACCGGAGCCGCCTTGTGGATGGAGGCAGCGTCCGGGGCCGCCCAGAAGGGGCGCGCAAGGGAGCCTCGAGAAGACATCTCGATGGTGATGAGGCACGGAGCCCAAGCGCCGTAACCACCCCCAGGACGGTTTGGGACCCAACGACTGAGCTGAAATAGATCGAAAGGCAAGCGGGACCGGCTGGCCATAATGGCACCGGTCCCGCTTCTCGTTGGCAGCAACCTCTGCTTGGCGTTTGTCCCACTGTCGCTGGGTCGGCTATTTGTTGATAGTGGCTGCGCCAGACATGCAAACCACCTCGTCCTGTGAGCCGGTGCCGCCGGAACACCCGATCGCGCCGATGATTTTGCCATCCTCGATCAGCGGGATGCCCCCGCGCGAGGCGATGACATCATCGAGCGACAACTGGTAGGTATAGCCGGATTTTTGCACGGCATCCTCAAAGACTTTGGTCGGCCGGCGGTATTTCACCGCGGTCCGCGCCTTGTGCTCGGCGATGACGATCGAGCCGAGCTGCGCGCCGTCCATGCGCACGAAAGCGACCAGATTGGCGCCGGGATCCACGACCGCGATGTTCAACTGCCAGCCGCGCTTGAAGGACTCCGCCATCGCGGCCTGGATCGCCGCCTGGGCCCGGACCGCCGAGATCGGCGGCCCGTAGGGGGTGTTCCAGGGCATCTTCTCGGGAACAACGTCAAGGGGATTCTGTGCGGGCGCCGCGGGTTGCTGAGCGTTCCCTGCGATGGTGACGAGCAGCACGGCGCCGAGCGCCGCGGCGGTCAAGGTGCGGATTCTTATGAGTCTCCCCTCCCCAGTTCGGTTTTGTCGCCGCCCGTCCTCTACGGTCGGCGATCTGATCGCTAACCGAACGCACGCCGCCATGTCGGATCCATTCGTTCTTCTTGACGGCGTCTTCTCACCTCGCGATCTCAGCGAGCGCCTCATCTATGGCACGCACGCCTTCTTCGATCTCCTCCTCGGAGACGACGAGCGGCGGAGCTGCGACGAGAACGTTGGACTGCCCGATCAGATACGTCCCGCGTTCGAGCATCTTGGCCAGGAGCGCTTTCATTGGACTGGGGCCTGTTCGACCGAAGGGGGCCCACGGTTCTTTCGTGACCCGATCCTTGACCAGCTCCACTCCCCAGTAGAGCCCCTTGCCGCGCACGTCGCCGATCACGGCGTGCCGGTCCGCCAGGCGCCGCAACCGGTTCCCCAATGCTTCCCCCAACCGCTGTGCCCGGTCGACGAGCCCCTCTTCTTCGAAAACGGCGAGGTTGGCGCATCCCGCCGCGCAGGCAAGCGGATGCCCGGAGTAGGTCAGCCCGGCCCAGAGCACATGATCATCGAAATACCGCGCGATCGGCTCGGACACCATCACTCCACCCAGCGGCACGTACCCCGAGGTCACACCCTTGGCAATCGCGATCATGTCGGGAATGACCGTCCAGTGCTGGCAGGCAAACCAGGCCCCGGTGCGGCCGAAGCCTGTCTGAACCTCGTCGAGGATGAGGAGAATCCCATGGCGGTCACAGAGTTCCCGCACACCCTTCAAATAGCCGTCGGGGGGGACGATCAGCCCGCTCGACGCACCTGTGATCGGCTCGATGAGGATCGCGGCGATCGTGTGCGGTCCTTCGTACATCAAGACGTTCTCGAGATGCGCGAGCGCGGCGGCCGACTCGCGCTCTGGCGGGACCGAAAACGGGCTCCGATATAGGTAGGGGGTAAAAAACCGGACGATGCCGGGGATCCCAGGTTCCGCTGGCCACCGGCGGGGATCGCCGCTCATCGTGACGGCGCCGTATGTGGCCCCGTGATAGCTACGGTACGACGTGAGGACCTTTTGGCGCCCCGTGAAGAAGCGGGCAATCTTCACGGCATTCTCGTTGGCGTCTGCCCCGGCGTTGGTGAAAAACGTCTTCACAAGGGCCTGGTCGGGGGACACCCGCGCGAGAGCCGAGGCTAGTTGTGCCCGCACGTCCGTCGAGAGGCTGGGGTTGACGTACGTCAGGCGGGCGGCCTGCCGCTGGATCGCCTGCACGATCTTCGGATGGCTATGGCCGGCGTTGACATTGACGAGCCCCGAGGAAAAATCCAGAATACGCTTCCCCTCAGCCGTGTAGAGGTAGCAGCCCTCCGCATGGTCAATGAGCGCCGGCGGGGCACCCCCCTGCGCCTCCCAAGGGATCAGCACGTGCGCGCGGGTAAGATCGCCC
>WNGI01001646.1_pt1 | contig 20179 bp, 18 predicted proteins | sample 5400621 | NCBI WGS metagenome assembly WNGI01 (sample SAMN13153374, study PRJNA577476) | soil metagenome | isolation source: 20 cm soil or saprolite under Garry oak tree replicate 1 | place: USA:California | collected 2016-06-15
GTGCGGGTCGGTGACGATCGAGTCGACTGCACCCGTCGGCAGGTACGGGTATACGTACTTCACGCCCGGAATGATCAGGAACAGTCGCGCCAGGATCAGAATGAAGATGACGCCGACCGAGACAGCGACGATCTGGTTGCGCAGCAGGGCGCCGGCGCCGAGCCCCACCAGAGCGAACAACGCCAGGACGGCGAAGGTAGCGAGCAGCGGGCCTTTCTGGTGGCTCAGCGAGACATCGACGTGACGGCTCGACAGCCAGGGCAACGCCATCGCCAGCTGGATGATCAGGCATACCAGGGCATAAAACACGCCGAGCGCTGCGTACGTGATCAGTTTCGCGGTGATCACCGCCCACCGCGACGGCGTCGCCAGCACCGTGGGTGTGATCGTCTGGTAGCGGTACTCCGTGGTTACGGCGAGCGTGCCCAGCACGAAGATCGGCACGTACGCCGCGTTGGCAGCCGAGATCATGACGTCGCGTACGTGGCCGGCGAGCTCGAAGTCGGTCTCCTGCCCAGCGATGTTGCCGACTACCACGAGCGCGGTCAACGCGATGCTGAGTAACAACATCCAGAACCAGACCTGTGTCGTGCGTACCTTGCGGAACTCGGCGCGGATCAGGCCGACCACGGCGGACCTCCCTGCGGTGGCTGCGCGGCTGGCGGCGGCGCGAAATGCTGGACGGGCGCCTGCCCGACGTGCGCCCCTTCGGTCAGCGCGAAGAACAGCTGCTCGAGGTCGAAACGCTCGGTGCTCAGCTCGTGCAACTCGACGCCCGCGGTGAACGCGATATGGCCGACCTGCGCGATGTCGATGCCGCGGACGCGCAGCGTCGTGGCGTCAGTCCGATCGGCGCGATGACCTGCCGTTGTAAGCGCGTCGAGGAGTGGCTTGGGACGCGGCGACCGCACGACGACGGTGTCGGCGCCTGCGGTGAGCTCGGCGATCGAGCCCTGCCGGACGAGCTGGCCGCGGTTGAGGATGACGACCCGGTCGGCGAACTCCTGAACCTCGTTGAGCAGGTGGCTCGACACCAGGACGGTGCGTCCCTCGCCGGCCAGGTGACGGAAGAAGCCGCGCAACCAGCGGATGCCTTCCGGGTCGAGCCCGTTCGCCGGCTCGTCGAGCAGCAGGATGCGCGGATCGCCGAGCATCGTCGCCGCGAGCCCGAGCCGCTGCCGCATGCCCATCGAGTAGCCGCGGACCTTGCGGCGACCGGCATCGTGCAGCCCGACCAGATCGAGCACCTCGTCCGCGCGGCGATCGGGCAGCCGCGCGGCCGCGCACAGGATGCGCAGGTGGTTGCGGCCGGTGCGGGCCGGGTGGAAGCTCGCCGCCTCGAGCGCCGCGCCGACGACGGTCATCGGGTTGTGGATGCGGTGGTAAGGCAGGCCGCTGATGGTCGAGTTGCCGGCCGTCGGGTGTACCAGGCCGAGGATCATGCGCAGCGTCGTCGTCTTCCCGGCGCCGTTCGGGCCGAGGAAGCCCGTGACCGAGCCAGGCTCCACGGAGAAGCTCAGCCGGTCGACGGCACGGATCTTGCCGAACACCTTGGTCAGCTCGTTGACGACGATCCGACCGTGCTGGCCCGGCGGCGCCCCCGGCCCCCCGGCGCCGGGTGGCGGCGCGTACGTCTGGGTCACGGCAGCTATCCAAACACCGGACGGATCGGGCCAGTCCGGCGGGGCTCAGCGATCGGCGACGCGCCGGACGAATTTCAGCCCGGCCCAGGTGGCATCGATCGCGGCCACCTTGACGTCGACCAGGCCGACGTCCAGGCCATGGTCACGCACTGCGTTGTCGGACAGGTCCGTCGCCACACCGCTCGCCTTCTTCGGCCAGCAGGCCCACAGCGCGCCGGCCGTCGTCAGCGACTCGACGAGCGGGGCGAACCGCGCTTGCAGCGCGCGCATGTCCGGACAGAACACCACGATGACGTCGTACGGCCCGCGTCCGGCCCGACGGTGGATGACGGCCCCGCCGGGCAGTGGTTCCAGGTCGAGCGTCGACGGCCCGGAGAGCACGAGTACCCGCGAGCCCTCACGAATGCCGAGTTTGCGGGGGAGCGGCGTACCCGAATAGCCGGCTGCGGTCACCGCTCCATGATCAGGCATGTGCTCGATGCCGTGGCGACGAGCTTGCCGCTGGCGTCGCGGACATCCGCCTCGGCGAACGCGACCCGCCGGCCTGGCTTGGTGATCCAGCCCCGCGCCCGCAACTCGCCGATGTCGCCGTGCACGGGACGCAGGTAGTTCACCTTGATCTCGACGCTCGTGTAGGCCGTGCCGGCGGGGAGCGTCGACTGGACGGCGCAGCCTGCTACCGAGTCGAGCAGCGTGCAGACCAGGCCGCCGTGCACGAGGCCGATCGGGTTGTAGGCCGACTCGTCCGGCCTGCAGGTGAACGTGACGTCGCCGGGTTCGACGCTGACGATCCGGAAGTCGAAGTGCTCGGCGATCGGCGGCGGGGGCAGCACGCCGTCGCAGACCGCCCTGAGGTGATCGATGCCGGACATCGCGGCGCCGTGCTTCGCAGCGGCGAGCGGGTCGTACCAGCTGATCGTCTTCTCCCGGGGCGGACCCCATGTGGCAGCGGGCGCGCTGTGCAGATCGGTCATAGTGGCACCGTATCAGGCTAGGTTCGATATTCGAATGCAGATGTCATACTCGACGCATGGACGGTCGCCGCGTGTGCTCAGTCGCGCGAACCCTGGACGTGATCGGCGAACGATGGTCGCTCCTCGTGCTGCGCGAGGTGTTCCTCGGCGTTCGCCGGTTCGAGTCCATCCGCGAGGCGACAGGCGCGCCACGTGCCGTGCTGGCCGATCGGCTGCGGTCGCTCGTGGACGCGGGCGTGCTCGTCCGGCGCGAGTACCGAGAGGACGGTGCTCGCACCCGGCACGAGTACCGGCTGACCGAGGCCGGTCGCGAGCTGCAGCCCGCACTGACGGCACTCATGCAGTGGGGCGACAAGTACCTGCCCGTGCCCGGTGGTCCTCCGCTGATCGTCGAGCATGCCGAGTGCGGCGGACCCGTGCGTGCCCGCCTCGTCTGCGAGCACGGCCACGTGCTCGACGATCGAGGTCGCGAGTTGCGAGCGCGCCAGACGGAGTCGCCGGCGCGAGCGTGACCGATCGGGCAGGGCAGGATTGCCCGATGCCAGACATCGTGCGGCGCGCCAGCAAGATCGTCTTCGACAATCCGTGGCTGCGACTGCGCGTCGACGACATCGTCTATCCCGACGGCACGCCCGGCACGTACTCCGTGCTGGAGAAGAGCGACTTCGTTGTCGTACTGCCCTGGGAACGCGGCGGGTTCTGGCTGGTCGAGCAGTATCGCTACCCCGTCGGTCAACGCTGCTGGGAGTTCCCGCAGGGCGGGTGGCCGAGCGGCCAGGGCGGCGATCAGGCCGAGCTCGCGCGACACGAGTTGCGCGAGGAGACCGGGCACACGGCAACCGACTGGCACCACCTCGGGCGCCTGTTCGCTGTTGCTGGCTACAGCAACCAGGCATTCGACGTCTTCCTGGCAAGCGGGCTCGTCGCGGGCGAGCCGGACCGCGAGCACACCGAGCAGGACATGATCCATCGCTGGTTCGCGCTCGACGAGGTTCGCTCGATGATCGCCGGCGGGCGGCTCGCCGACGCGCACAGTGTCGCGGCGTTGGCCCTGCTCGACGCTAGCCAGTGGCGTCCTTCTGGAACAGCGCGTTGAGCTCGCTGTACCCGAGGGCGGCGCTGTCGACGGACGTGTACGTACCCGACCCGAGTAGTTCCTCGACGGCACGCTGCCCGAGCGAATAGGCGGCCGCGGCGATCGACGAGCCGGCGCTGACCCGGGCGACGCCGAGCGCGCCGAGCTCGGGGACCGGAGGAGAGCCGGGGCCGACCAGCACGTTCAGCGGCGCATCGATGCCCTCGACCAGGGCCGAGATGATCGCCGGGTCGCGCACGCCGGGCACGAAGATCCCGCTCGCGCCGGCGGCGACGTACGCCGCCGCGCGATCGAGCGTGTCGCGCAGGCGGTTGTCGGCATCGCCGACCCCGCGCAAGTAGGTATCGATGCGCGCATTGATGAACAGCGGGATCTGTTCCTGGTCGGCGGCGTTGCGTGCGGCGGCGATCCGCTCGGCCTGGTCGGCCGTCTCACGCAGCGGAGCCAGCCCGTCATGGCGCCCGTCCTCGAGGTTGACGCCGACGGCGCCCGCGGTGAGCACGCCCCTGATCGTGTCGGCGACGCCTGCGGGAGACACTGCGTAGCCACTCTCGATGTCGGCGGTGACCGGGACGTCGACCGCCGCGACGACTCGTGCGACGGCGTCGAGCGCGGCGTCGCGGTCGAGTTGGTCGCCGTCGGGCATGCCGAGGCTCCAGGCGACGCCCGCGCTGGTCGTCGCCACTGCACTGGCTCCCGCCGCCTCTGCGATCCGCGCGCTGGCGGCGTCCCACGCGTTGGGCAGCACGAGCACCGGGTCGTCCGTGTGCAGCGAATGGAACAGCAATGCGATGTCATGTTGCGAATTCGTCATAGCTGGCATCTCAGCAGCCCGCACCGACAACGGTCACGCGGCTTTCTGCCGTCGCGGTCGGCCCCGATCGGCGCGATCGGGGTGGAGTGCATGCACCGCGGCGCACGGTCCGTTCGGTAGAACTTGGCTTAACGCGCTACATATATCCGCTCTAAATGGTTAACGTCCGGCTTTCCGCGTGACGTCGCGATCGGGACTCCTGACGCTTCCGGCGGGACATGTGCACGCGGTACGCGGGACGTCACGCTCTGATAGCACGGCTCGCCCTCCGACAGGCTGCCATTAACACGCACCGAGCGTGCTCGACCGGAGGACACACCGTGACTAGCAAAATTGTCGTCATCGGCATCGATGCCTCGGCCCCTGCCCGAGCAGCGTTCGACGTGACCATGAGCCAGGCCCCCGACGCGTCACCGATCCCGCGACGCATCATCACCTTGCGTCACCGGCAATGGTGGACACCCGCCACCGGACGCAGCTTCCGCGGCTGGTCGCGCGGCCTTGCCTGCCTGACGGCAGTCCTCGGCATGCTGATCGCAGGCGTCGCATCGCCCGCATCCGCCGGCGCTACGGTCCGCCCGGGATACACGCTCTCGAACTCGCAGATCATGGGCGAGGCGCCGAACGGCTTCAAGGTGTGGAGCGAGCCGGTCGGCCGCCACCACCGGTCAATTGCGAACTACTCCTCCGCAATCTCGACCCAGCTGCGCGGATACGGCCTCCCGGTTCGATACGCCGGGTACGGCAGCCCCGCGAAGACCCGAGGGATCATCACGGTCACCGAAGGCAGCCGCGGATGCACCGGCAGCTCGACGACCCTGGCGAACACGTTCTGGTACTACTCCAGCCTGCCGGGCGGCGGCTACTACATGTACCGGTCCGACATCGTGATCTGCCCGTCGCGGTACGCGTACCTGTCGCACAGTCAGCGCGTCGCGATGCTCCGCCACGAGTTCGGCCACACGATGGGTCTCGGACACACGAACTACACGTACAACGGCTCCATCCAGATCATGAACGCCTACCTGCACTCCGGCGTCGCCAACTACAGGTCCGGCGATATCGCGGGCCTCAGGCGCCTGGCGCGTGGCACCGCGACCGTGCGCTCGAAGCTGAGCTGATCCAGCGCCGCAACGCTCCCGCCGATCCCGAGGAGGCATGCCTCCTCGGGATCGCGTGCGTATGCCGACCGCCGTTCATGGTTGCGCTGCCGCCAGCCGTGGGCCGACGTGCTCGGCGACGAACCGGATGAAGCCCTCGATGTCGGGTTCATCGGCGGTCGGCTGAAGGATGACCGCGTCGGCTCCGGCTTGCGTCCACCGAGTCACGCCGGCCGCGATGGCGTCGGCGTCGCCGGTGACCGCGACGTCGTCTGCGGGGTCATGCGACAGCGCGCGCAATTCGTCGGCCATGCGCTGTTCGGCACCCGGGCCCGTCGCGGCCGAGACGTAGACCGTGAGCGAATGCCGCTGCTCGCGTCCCGCGCCGGGGTTGGCCGCATCGACCAGCGCACGTACCTCGCTGACGCGCTCGGGCGTCGTTCCGGCGACGAGAACGGTGCCGTCGGCGACTTCGCCGGACAGCTGCAACGTCCGCGGGCGGACGGCACCGACGAGCAGCGGCGGCGGCGACGCGGGTGGCCAGCCCAGGGCGACGTCCTGCAGGTTGACGTACCGGCCCGCTGCGGTCACTGGATGCCCGCCGAGCAACGCGCGCAAAGCGGTCACGTACTCACGAAGCAGGGTCAGCGGCGACTCGACGCGGGCGCCGACCTGACCCATCCAGTCCTGCACGCCGTGCCCGACGGCCAGTCGAAGCCGATCGGGGAACAGCCGGCTCAACGTGGCGACCTCCATCGCCGTGAGCGCGACATTTCGTAGCGGCACCGGCAGCAGGCCCACGCCGACTCGCAGTCGCTGCGTCCAGGCCAGCGCGGCGGCCGCGGACGCGATGCCGCTCTCGAGAAAGCAGTCCTCCCACAGCCAGAGCTCGGCCAGCCCCGCGTCGTCGGCCGCCTCGGCAGCTGCGCGCAGCCGCTCCGGTGGCAACTGGGGGCGGAACACCACGCCGAGAATCGGTGTCGTCATAGCTCGCATCCTTGCGCGTGCGTCCGACACTTACACCGCGGGTCGGCCGGTCGGCGCCGGGACAGTCGAGCGAGAGCCTCCGTCGAGCCGATCAGAGTCGAAGCAGGTACACCTGCTCGGTCGGGTCGCGCTGGGTACGGGTCGCTGCGCGGTCGCTGGTGAACACGGCGAATCCTCCGCCGAGCGACGGGAATGTGCCGTTGCCGAGACTGGTCAGCTGCTGCGGCGCGGTCCAGCCGGCTCGATCGCGGCGCCTCCGGCGACGATGAACGTCCTGCGGCTGAGCTCCATGCGCATCCCCGGGCTGTGGGTGGTTGGGTGAGCCGCCCGGAGGTTAGCCAGCCGTCCCGACAGAGCACGTGAATCTGGACTGACGGCCAGGTGGCGGGGCGGGAAACAACAGCGGCGGCGCGACGGGGGGCCGGCGGGCGCATGATCACCTGCGGATTGCACACCGTCGAGGGTGCCCGAACTGCAGGTGATCAACGCGCTCGTGATGCGAGCGCGCTACTCGAGGGAAGCTGTTTGCTCGCCCGGCTGCCGCCGCCGGAACGTGACGGCCGGGCTGTCGTCTTCGAGGTCGGCGTCGGCGGCCGACACGGCGCCGGCAGCATCGGTCCGGAAGGTCAGCGGGATCCGCAGGTCGAGTGCCGGGTAGGCCAGCTCCCAGGTCTCGAAGTGCCGGTGACTCGCCGTCAGGTCCGTCTCGCCGAGGCGCACGCTCAGCGCGTCCGAGCTGACTGTCACATCGAGGTCCCCGTACGCGGCGTGTGTGTACGAGCCTGCGTACGACTCGATCGGGTGGGCGTGGGCGTGACCGGCGGCCGCGGGGGCGGCGGCCGGTTCGGCGTCGTGCTCGGCCCAGAGCTGCTCGTACCAGGACGTGCTGGCGGGCTCGTCGAGCAGCTCGTCCGCCACGCTGAGCACGACGGCCATCGGCAGGTCGCTGAAGTGCAGGTTGGCCGACGCCGTGACGCCGATCGCCTTGCCGGGAAGCAGCATCGTCTGGGTCAGGAACCCGTCCACGCCGCCGGAGTGCCACAGCGCGTGCTGGCCGCGGTACAGCGCGACGATCCAGCCCGAGGCGTAGCCGAGCAACCGCAGCTGCGGCACCGGACCGAGATCGGGCGGCAGACCGACATCGATCACGTGAGTGCGGGCGACCGCCGACGGAGCGATCCCGGCGTCGGCGGCGCCAGGCAGCGTGCCGAGTTGCAGCTGCAGCCACGCCGCGGCGCATTCCGCCGAGGTGATCAGCTTGCCGGCCGGCGCGATCCCGTCGAGCAGCCGCATCGGTGTGGGCACCACGTCGGTGCCGTCGAGCCGGTGCGGACGCGCGTGGTCGGCGTCGCCGAGCATCGTCTCGACCGACGTGAACGCGCGGGTGAGCCCGGCCGGGCCGAGCACGACCTCGGCGAGCTGCGCCTCCCAGTTGCTGTCCGTCGCCCGCTCGATCGCGAGGCCCGCCAGCGCGTAGCCGAGGTTGCTGTAGTTCATCTCCGTGCGCAGATCGCCGGCGAGTGGCAGGTGCGCTAGCCGGCGAACCAGGTCAGCACGCGTCCAGGACGGACTGAAGATCCAGGTCAGGTCGTGGCGGCCGAGCCCGGACCGGTGGCTGAGCAGGTCGCGGATGCTGACGCGTTCGGCGACGACCGGGTCGGGCAACTCCAGCTCGGGCACCCAGCGGCGAACTGGCGCATCGAGGTCGAGCACGCCTCGCTCGTGCAGCACGCTGGCACACAGCGCCGTGTACGCCTTCGCGCACGAGCCGTGGTGGAAGAGCGTCCGCGCCCCGACCGGTGCCGGATCGTCGACACCGCGCACGCCGGCGCCTCCGGCGTACACGGCCTCGCCTTGCACGGCGGCGACCTGCAGCCCCGGCACGCGCCACCGATCGAGCTGGCTGGCGGCTGCCTTCACGCTGGCCAGGTCCTCGCTGATCATGTTTGCAGCTCCGCGGTCAGCAGCGACACCAGGGCTGCACGCTCGGGCATGGCGGCGATTGATACGTGTTCGTCGTCGGCGTGCGCGCCGCCGCCCACCGCGCCTAGTCCGTCGAGTGTCGGCGTGCCGACGCCTGCGGTGAGGTTGCCGTCGGAGGCGCCTCCGACGGCGACTCCCCGGAGCGGCGCCAGACCCAGCTCGCCGGCCGCCTGCTGTGCCCGCGCGAACAGATCGCGGGACGCCGCACGCGTCATCGGCGGATGCTCGGCGCCGTCCTCGACCCAGACCTGCGCGCCCGGCAGGTGCGGCGACAGCGCGGCAAGTTCGCGCCGGACGCGCTGCTGCTCCTCGACGGTGTTCGCGCGGACGTCCACGCTCACTCGCGCGGTGGCCGGAACCGTGTTCGCGGTCGTACCGGCCTGCAGCACGGCCGGCGTGACCGTCGTGCCCGCATCGGCGTCGCCCAGCTGGGCGATCGCGAGTACCTGATGGGCAATCTCGACGGCTGCGTTGACGCCCTTGTGCGGATCGAGGCCGGCATGCGCGGCGCGTCCGAGCACATGCACCGTGTACTGGCTGATGCCCTTGCGGGCAACCTTCAATGCGCCGTCCGCACTGCCTTCGAGGATCAGCGCGGCACGTGCCTGACGGGCGCTGCGCTCGATGATCGGCCGTGACGTCGGTGCGCCGATCTCCTCGTCGGCCGTCAGCAGCACCTCGACGCCGGCGAGCGCCGGAAGGACGCTCAGCGCGTGCATCAGTTGCACCAGCCCGGCCTTCATGTCGAAGCTGCCCGGCCCGGTGGCCCGCCCGTCGACGACCCGGAACGGATGGTCGCGCAGACTGCCGCGTGGCCACACGGTGTCGAAGTGCCCGAGCAGCAGCACGCGCGTCGGCTCGCCGAATCGCCATTGCAAGTGCGGACGACCCTCGATGACGAGACGACGGGGCGGCGCCCCGAGCAGGCGCGCGCCGATGCCCGACACGACGTCCGCGCATCTGGTGAGCGCTGCGAGGTCGCTCGACGGCGACTCGCACTCGACCAACGCGCGCAGGTCGTCGACCATCACGCTCCTCGCCTCGGCCAGGGTCGCGCGCACTCGATGCGGTTCGAGCTGGGTCACGCCTGGGCCTGGGTCAGCGAGCCGAGTACAGCGCGGAACAGGCGCATGACGTTCCCGCCGAGCACTTGCTCGATGTCGGGCACGGGCCAGCCGCGGGCGAGCAGCTCTGCGGTGACGACCGGCAGGTCGGCCGGACCTACGAGCCCGGGAATCTCGGCCACCATGTCGTAGCCCGGGAACCGGTCGGCCCCGACGCCCGGCGGCGTGGTGTCGCGCTCGACCTCGGCGACGAAGTCCGGTCCGATGCCGACGTGGTCGAGACCGGCCACCGATGCGATGTGCTCGATGTGGTCGACGATTCTCGACACGGTCGGGTCGGTCTCGTGGACGAACCCAGGGTAGAAGTTGACGCACACGACGCCGCCGGTGGCGGCGATGCCCCGCAGGTGCTCGTCGCCGAGGTTGCGGTGGTGATCGTGCAGCGCGCGCGCCGACGAATGCGTCGCGAGCACGGGATGCTCGGCGAGCTCGAGCACGTGGTCGACGCCCGTCCGGCCGAGATGCGAGACGTCGACGACGACGCCGAGCCGCTGCAACTCGGCGACGGCGGCCACGCCGGCGGACGTCAGCCGGCTGCCCGTCGCGTCCTCGCCCGACCCGTCACCGAACGCCGAGCGGCCGAAGTGCGTCAGCGACACGATCCGCACGCCCAGCCGTGCCGCCGTCGTCAGCAACTCGACGTCGGCGTCGATGCCGGGGCAGCTCTCCAGGGCCAGCAGGAGCGCGATCCGGCCGGTGGCCAGCGTCGCCTCGACCTCGCGAGCGTCCAGGCAGAGCTCCACCCGATCGGCGTTCTCCTCGGCGATGCGATGCCCGGCCTCGATCATCCGCAGCGTCTGGCGAAGCGCGCGTTCGGGCCGGTAGCTCTCGTCGATCCACACGGGCAGCACCTGCACGTCGACGCCACCGGCAGTCAGTTGCGGCAGCCACTGCTCGCGGAAGTACGCGCCCCACCGGTCCACCGGCTTGAGCACGACGGAGCAGAGCAGGTCGTTGTGCGTGTCGACGACGATCGCGTCGTCGTGGACGCGGCGAACCCCGGCGTCGACCGTCATGCCGAGATCCACGGATTGGCTCGCGCGCTGAAATGCACGTAGCGCTTGCCGTCGGCCAGCCGGTAGAAGACAACCGGCGTCCAGTGCTCGGACGGTGGTTGGCGCAGTGCGTAGGAGCCGTCGCGGATCCGGAACAGCTCGTGCTCCTCGATCGGGTTCTCCTCCAGCTCGGCGAGTGGCCCGGTCAGCGTCGTCCGCATCATCAGGCGCTCACCGTCGAGGTACACATCGGTTTCGAGCGACGCGCGACCGTAGTGGCCGAGATAGTCGGCGACGTCGCCGATCGGGGCGCCCGGTGTGGGCTCGACCGGCGCGGGCACGGCGATGCCCGCGGTCTCCGCGAAGATGTCGGTGATCACGTGCTGGAACAGGTCGGAGCTCTCGCCCCCATTGGTCAGCAGGGTGACCGCGAGGCCCAGTTCCGGAACCATCCGCAGGTACGCGGCCTGGCCGATCGTGTTGCCGTCGTGCCCGATGACGTGGCCGCCGTCCCACGCGAACCGGATCCAGCCCAGACCCCATGACTCGCCGAGCGTGTACGGATCGGGGACGTCGACCTGGTGCTGCTGCATCGCGGTGACCGTGGACGGTGACAAGACCGGCGCGCCGCCGCCGAGGTGCATCGCGGCGAACGCGAGCACGTCGCCGGCGGTACACGTGATCGCACCCGCGGGCCCGAGCGATCGGGGCAGACCCCAGACCGGCGCCAGGTGTTGCTTCTGCCCGTTCTCGCCGACGTGGCCGACGGCGAACCGGCCGAGCATGCACTCCTCGGGCAGCGTGAACGTCCTGGTCAGCTCGAGCGGATCGATGATGTAGGTGCGGATCGCGGCGTCCCAGGTCAGGCCGGTGACATGCTCGATGATCCGTCCGGCCAGGATGTATCCCGCGTTGCAGTAGGAGAACGTCGCGCCGAGCGGATGGTTGATGCCTGCGTCGGCGAGCAGTTCGACGTAGCGCTGCACGCAGTCGTCGCCGCGGCCGGTGTCGGTGAACAGGTCGCCGTCCATCCCGCTGGTGTGCGTCAGCAGGTGGCGGATCGTCGCGTGCGTTGCCAGCTCGTCCGGCAGCTTCAGGCCGGGCAGCGCGTCGGCGAGCGGCGCATCGAGGTCGAGCAGTCCCTGCTCGACCAGGCGCATCACCACGGTGGCCGTCCATACCTTGGTGATCGACCCGATCTGGAAGACCGAGTCGGCCGTACACGCCTGGCCGGTGTCGAGGTTCAGCACACCGGCCGCGGCGACGAACTGCCGGCGTTGCCCGTCGCTGAGCTTCACTACGCCGAGGGTCGCGCCCGGTACGTCGTGTGCCGCGGCGAGCTCCGGCAGGCGCGCCTGCCAACGCTCGGCAAGGCCATCGAAGTCGATCTGCGTGGTCGTCGCTTCCATGCTCGAAGCATTCTCCCAGGGCGCCACCGGTGAGTTCGTCGGATCGCACCAAGCGAGCAGTCAGGTTGGGAGTCGACGACCAACTGCACGCGGACGCGTCGGCCGATACTCCCTGCAGAGGAGGTTCCATAATGGACATAACCCCGCCGGCACGTGACGATCTGGTTGAGCGCCTCGACGCGCTCGCCCGCAAGCACGGCGTGCCAGGCGCTGCTGCCGGAGTCCTCGTCGGCGACGAGATGACCGTCTGCGCGACAGGCGTCACCCGCGACGACGCCGACGGCGTGCCGATCACCGACGACACGCTGTTCCTGGTCGGGTCGATCACCAAGATGTGGACGGCGACGCTGGTGATGCAGCTCGTCGACGAAGGACGCGTCGACCTGGACGACCGGGTCAACAGCCACCTGGATCCGACGCTGCGGCTGGCGGACCAGGGCGTCGCGGACGCCGTGACCATCCGCCAGCTCCTCACGCACACCGGTGGCTTCTACGGCGACCGTGAGGACCCGCCCGAGCGCGGCGACGACGCCCTGCAGCGCGCCATTGCCAGTTACGCCGACCTGCCCCAGCTGCATCGTCCCGGTCAGCTGTTCTCGTACTGCAACTCGGGGTACAACGTGCTCGGCAGGCTCGTCGAGTGCCTGACCGGCAGCACCTGGGACGACGCGCTTCGCGACCGAGTGCTGTCGCCGCTCGGCCTGCAGCGCACGTTCACCCTGCCCGAGCAGGCGATGGTGCACCCCGTGGCCGTGGGGCACGACCTCGACCTTGCCGAGAAGACGCAGACGCCGGTGACGCAGTGGTGCGACTCGCGGGCGTCCGGGCCGTGCGGCGGGACACTCGCCATGCGCGCGGCGGACTTGCTCGCGTTCGCGAAGATGCATCTTCGGGACGGCCAGGGCCCCGACGGTGCGCGGGTGCTCAGCTCGCAGAGTGCCCGGCTGATGCGCGAACCGCAGGTCACCATGGTCGACCCGGTCATGGGGCAGGCCTGGGGGCTGGGCTGGGAGATCGGCCGGGTCGACGAGCCTGCGGTCGTCGGGCACGGCGGCAACACGAACGGCCAGATGGCCCAGCTGTTCCTCGTACCGGAACGCGGCGTGGCGATCTGCGTGCTGACCAACGGTGACGCGACCGGAGAGCTCAGGGAGACCCTGTGCGACGAGTTGCTTTCCGAGCTGGTCGGGGTCACCGTGTCGCAGCATCCGGCGCCCGCTCCAGCCGGGACGCGGGTCGACCTGACCCCGTTCGTCGGCGCGTTCGGCCGTGACGACGTCCGGCTCACGTTCCGCGCCGCGGGTGACGTGCTCGAGGCCGACGTCGGTACGAGCGGCCGCGTCGCGGAGCAACTCGACTCGTTCACGACGGCGGTGACCTACGCCTCCGATTCACGTTTCCTGCTCGTCATTCCCGGCATGGAAGACGTGCCGCAGCCGATCACGTTCGTCCGCGAGGGCGGCGGCGACGGACCTGCCACACACCTGGCAATGAGCGGACGGGTGCTTCCGCGCCTGCCGTCCGGAACGGAAGGCGAACCACGATGAGGGCTGCCAGCCTGCTTGCGACGTTCGTCCTCGCGCCGGTGCTCGTCGCCGGCTGCACGTCGTCGAAGACGCCTGAGGGAAGCAAGGTCAAGTACGCCGACGGGGGCACCTTCACGACATCGATCAGCGCGGACCCCGGCAGCCTGGATCCGCTGCTGACGTCGGACCAGACCGCGAACGAACTCATCGGTTTCACCTACGACACGCTGATCAACCTGGACAGCAAGGGAGGCGTCATCCCGCAGCTCGCGACAAGCTGGCAGGCGAGTCCGGACGCCGTCACCTTCACGCTGCGCAAGGGTGTCACGTGTGCCGATGGCAGCACCTTGACCGCGAGCCAGGTCGCCGCGAACTTCAACTTCGTCAAGAACCCCAAGAACGAGTCGACCGCGCTCGGGTACAACCTGCCCGACCAGAACTTCACCGTGCAGGCCGACGACGCGGCGGGCACGGTGAAGATCAAGCTCGCGAAGCCGTTCGGGTTGCTTCTCAGCGGCGCGGGCACGATGCCGATCGTCTGCGCGAAGGGCACCAAGAACCGCAAGATGCTCACTCATGGCACCGACGGCACGGGCCCGTTCACGTTGGTGGACTCCGTCGCCAGCGACCACTACACGTTGGCGGTCCGCAAGGGATACCACTGGGGGCCGAACGGAGCGTCGACCGACGCACCGGGAATGCCGGCGAAGGTCGTGTTCAAGGTCGTGCAGAGCGACACCACCGCCGACAACCTGTTCCTGAACGGGCAGCTGAACCAGGTCGACGTGGTCGGCCAGGACCGCGAGCGCCTGCTCCACCACGACTACTACCTGGACAAGACCGCCGGCTCGCAGATCGACGCGTTCTTCAACGAGCGCCCGACCAGCCCGACGAGCGATCCCGCGGTGCGCAAGGCGCTCACGATGGGTCTGGACCTCAACCAGCTCGTCCAGGTCATCACCGAGAAGAACGGGGCGACGCCGAACGACCTGGAACCCAACCAGCCCAAGCCCTGCACGACGCCCACCGTCCCCGGAACCCTGCCCGCGCATGATCCGGCAGCCGCGCAGGCGGCGCTGACCGCGGCCGGGTGGCTGCCCGGTGCGGACGGCGTCCGGGCCAAGGGCGCCACGAAGCTCGACATCAACCTGCTCTACCCGGGCGGCACGCCGTCCGTCGACGCCGGCATGGAGCTGGTCGCGTCCTGGTGGAAGAGTCTCGGCGTCCACGTGAAACTGACTTCGAAGTCGCCCACCGCGGTCCAGCAGGACCTGTTCGGCACCGGCGCCTGGGACGTGACGGTGCTCAACCTCGGGGTGAGCAACCCGTCGCAGCTGCTGTCCTTCTTCTCCGGGCCGACGCCGCCGGACGGCCAGAACTTCGCGGCGATCAAGAACCCCGAGTACGACCAGCTCAGCGCTCAGGCGGTGGGAACTCCGGGACCAGCAGGCTGCGACCTGTGGGCCAAGGCGGAGAAGGCACTGCTCCAGCGACTCGACGTGCTGCCGGTGTCGATCAGCCAGGTGTACGGCTTCGGCAACAAGGCGCGCTTCACCATCGGGCTGCTGGGGTTGGAGCCGACGAGCCTGCGGCTGCTGGCCGGCTAGGGCGCCGATGGCGAGCATTGCCGTTGCGGGCCACGAGTCGTGGTGGGCGCATCGACCCAGGACGCACTTCCTGGTCCGGCGCCTTTCCCGGCTCGTGGTCTCGCTCGCTGTGCTGATCACGCTCGCCTTCGCGATGATCCACCTGATCCCGGGTGATCCGGTTCGCACTGCCCTTGGACCCAAGGCGCCGCTGGAACTGATCCGCGCCCGGCGGCACACCCTGTGGCTGGACCGCCCGCTGCCAAACCAGTTCGTGCACTACCTGCACGGCCTGTTCTCCGGCGACCTGGGCACCTCGATCGGCTCCAACCTGCCGGTGTCGGACATCATCTCGACGCGGTTGCCGAATACCGCCGAGCTCGCCGGGCTCGCGTTCGTCGTGATCATGGTCCTTTCCGTACCCCTCGGTATGGTCGCGGCGGTGCTCACGCGCGACGGCCGGCGCCGGGGCACCGACCTCGCGTTCACCAGCCTCACCGGGCTGTTCGCCACCGTCCCGGAATTCCTGCTCGGCGTCGGGCTGGTCGTCCTCTTCGCGGTGAACCTGCACTGGCTGCCGGTGGCCGGCAAGGGCGGTCCGCAGTCGTACCTGTTGCCGGTCGCGGCGCTGTCGTTGGGCTCGATCGCGGCGCTGGCTCGCATCGTCCGGGCCGAGACGCTGAGCGTCCTCGGTGAGGACTACATCCGGACGGCCCGCAGCAAGCAGTTGCCGGCCCGCCTGCTGTACCTGCGGCACGTGCTGCCGAACATGCTGACCGGGACGCTGACCATCGGCGGGCTGCTGCTGGCCGGCCTGGTCGGCGGCACGGTGCTCGTCGAGAACGTCTTCGCCTGGCCGGGACTCGGCACGATCGTCGTCAGTTCGGTCACCTCGCAGGACTACCCGGTCGCGCAGGCGATCGTGCTCATGCTGGGCGCGACGGTTCTGGTCATCAACGCCGCGGTCGACCTGATCCTGGGCGCGCTCGACCCGCGCTCGACGATCGCGGACTCATGAGTAGAGGACGGGACGGCCTGCTCGCCGCCCTGCGCACGCCGACCGGGTTCACCGCCGCGATCGTGCTGGCCGCGCTGGCGGTGCTCGCCGTGATCGGCCCACCGGTCTGGGGGCACAGCGCGAACCACATCGACGTCGCGCACCTGCTCGAGGGCTCCTCGGCGAAGCACCCGCTGGGCACCGACAACCTCGGCCGAGACATCCTGGCTCGCGTGCTCGTGGCCGCCCGGCCGTCGCTCACGCTGGCCGTGTTGGCCACCCTGGTCGCGGGCGCGATCGGCATCCCGTTCGGCGCGCTGCCCACCGTCGTCGGCCCGCGGGCGGCCCGGTTCGTCAACGCGCTGATCGACTTCTCCGTCGCGTTCCCCGCGCTGTTGCTGGCGATCTTCGTGGCGATCGTCGTCGGCGTCGGCGCGCACGGTGCCGTGCTCGCGATCGGCATCGCCTCGGCGCCCGGTGCTGCCCGGCTGACCCAGACGCTCGCCGCCTCGGTGGCCGGGTCCGACTACGTGGCGGCCGCCAAGCTCGTCGGCGTGCGGCGCTGGCGACTGATGTGGCGGCACGTGCTGCCGAACATCGGCGAGCCGCTCATCCTGAACCTCACGCTCGCCGTGGGAGGTGCGCTGCTGGCGCTGTCCGGCCTCAGCTTCCTCGGCCTCGGCGTCCAGGCGCCGTCCTACGACTGGGGCCGGATGCTCGACGAAGGGCTCGAACGCGTCTACGTCACGCCGGTCGCTGCGCTCGCGCCGGGCGTCGCGGTGATCATCGCCGGCCTGGCGTTCAATGGGCTCGGCGAAGCGCTCGCTTCGGTCGTGGGCGCCCGCCCCGTCACGCGCCGACGAGCGGCAGCGCCCGTCCCTGTCGAGGCCCCGGACGGCGAGCCGCCGGCGGACGCGGTGCTCGCCGTCTCGGGGCTGACCGTCACGTTCCCGACGAAGGCGGGCATCGTCGTCCCCGTCCGCGACGTGAGCTTCACCGTTCGGCCAGGTGAGCTGGTCGGGATCGTCGGCGAGTCCGGCAGTGGCAAGACGCTGACCGCATTGGCACTGTCGCGACTCGTCCCGGCGCCGGGAGAGGTCAGTGCTCGGCGCCTGGAGCTTCTCGGCCACGACCTGCTGGGACGGCCCACCGCGTCGATGCGCCGCCTGCTCGGCACGTCGCTGGCCGTGGTGTTCCAGGACCCCGGCACGTCGCTGAACCCGTCGCTGCTCGTCGGCCGGCAGCTCGCCGAGGTGGCCGAGGTTCACCAGGGTCTACGCCGCGCTCCGGCGCTGGCGCGGGCCGTCGACCGGCTGCGCGCGGTACGAATCCCGAGTCCGTCGTGCCGGGCGCGCCAGTACCCGCACGAGCTGTCCGGCGGGATGCGGCAACGCGCCATGATCGCGATGGGCCTGATGGGCGACCCCGCGCTGATCGTCGCCGACGAGCCGACCAGCGCGCTCGACGTTACCGTGCAGCAGCAGATCCTGCGGCTTCTTCGGCAGGTCAACGCCGACACATCGGCCGCCGCCCTGCTGATCACGCACGACATCGCCGTCGTCGGCGAGCTGTGCCACCGCGTGCTCGTCATGTACGGCGGCCGCATCGTCGAGGAGCTCGACGTGGCGACCCTGGCCAGCCGGCCGGCCCACCCCTACACGAGGGCGCTCGTCGCGTCCGTGCCCGACATGACGACCGACCGGCGCCAGACGCTGGCCTCCATCGCCGGACGGCCGCCGCAGGCCTACGAGATCCCGGACGGCTGCGCCTTCGCGCCCCGGTGCCCGCACGCCACCGACCAGTGCCGCGAGGCGTTGCCGATCTTGCGCTCCGTCGACGCTGCGCAGACCGTCGCCTGCTGGCACCCGCAGCTGAGCGCCCTGCCGCAGCGAGTCACGTCGCAGGAGGTCAGTCAGTGACGACGCTTGCGATCCGCGGCCTGACAGTGCGTTTCACCGGCAGGCAGCGCACGCTGACCGCCGTCGACGGCGTCGACCTGCACCTGCCGAGTGGCCAGGTGCTGGGCCTGGTCGGCGAGTCGGGCTCGGGCAAGTCGACCGTCGCCCGGGCGCTCGTCGGGCTCGTCCCGATCAGCGCCGGGCAGGTGTTGCTCGACGGCGAGGACATCGCCGGGCGCGGTCGACGCCGAACCGCGCGGCGGCAGATCCAGATGGTGTTCCAGGATCCGTACGGATCGCTCGATCCGCGGATGACGGTCGGCGAGACGATCGGCGAGGCGGTCGCGGCGCACGGGCGGGTCGGACGGCGGCAACGCCACGCCGAGATCGAGCGCCTGCTCGAACTCGTCGCCCTCGACGCCGACCACGCGCGCCGGCTGCCCCGCGAGCTGTCCGGCGGGCAACGTCAGCGCGTCGCCATCGCACGGGCGCTGGCGGCCGAACCGCGGATCCTGATCGCCGACGAGGTCACCTCGGCATTGGACGCGTCCGTGCAGGGCGCGATCCTCAACCTGCTGCGCGACCTGCAGGCCCGGCTCGGGTTGACCGTCCTGTTCATCTCGCACAACCTGGCCGTCGTCCGCTACGTGAGCGACGTCGTGGCGGTGATGTATCTCGGGAAGGTGGTCGAGATCGCAGCGACCGACGAGTTGCTCGAACGACCACAACATCCCTACACGCGAGGGGCTGCTGGACGCCGATCCGCCCGATCCGCACGACCCGCCGTCCGGCTGCCGGTTCCACACCCGTTGCCCGGTCGGCCCGCTGGCGATGCCCGAGCGAACGATATGCGCCACCGACGATCCGGACGCGGACGCCGCCGCCCGTCTGCACCAGGCGGCCTGCCACTTCCCCGGCGAGGCGGACGTCAGCCGCTTGGCTCTCGGCGGACCTGGTAGCAGCCGTCCCGAGTGACCCCGACGACGCGGTAGCCGGAGCGCAGCGCGTGGCCGAGCGTGTCACGCAGCGCCAGGCGCCAGGCCCGGGCCTGGGCCGGATCGGCGACCCTGATCGAAAGGATGTCGGCAGGCAGCCGACAGACCAGCACGGCCGCGTCCGCGTCGCCCACGATCGGGTCGCCGCTCGGCCCGACGTCCAGCAGCACCGACCCGGCGGGATCGACGATCGACGGGACGCCCTCGCAGGCGGCCACGACTCGCTGGTCGGTCAGCGACCACTCGAGCGAGAGGCGGTCACTCTGGTCGTGCGCGTTCAGGCCGTCGGCCATCGCGCCGTAGAAGTTCGGCAGGTAGGCCGCCACCTCGGCGGCGAGCTTGGCCAGGTTGAAGAACACGTTGCGGCGCACGAGGGGGTCCACCGTCCAGCTCACGCGCTCCACGCCGTGCCACAGCGCCCACGAGCGCTGATGCAGCTTGAGCGCGTACCCGACGCCGCGGCCCTGCAACCCCGGCGCGACGCCGGAGATGTGCGAGTGCAGCTGCCGCTCCCGATCGCCGGTGAAGAACGCCACCGACACCCCGACGAGCCGCTGGCCGGCATACGCGCCGACGACGTAGTTGCCGGCGTGGCGCAGCGCCCACAGCAGGTCCGAGCTCACCGGCGCGGACTCGGGCGGAGCCTGCCAGATCGTCGACAGCAGCTCCGCGGCCTGCTTGGCCGCCATCGCAGCGTCCAGCTCGTGGATGTCGACGCCTGCGCGCTCGGCAGCGACGGCCGCTGCCGTGCCCGCACGCGTGCTCGCCGCGTCGGCGACCGGTGACACCTGCGATGGCATGACCCCATGCTGCGCGGTAATGGACGGTGACTCATCGTCGCAGCGACACAACTAAGACCGCGGCGTTCGTCCCGCCTGACGATCCCCGTCGGCCGAGCGCAGGTGCAGTTGCAGGTGCAGCACCAGCCGCTCGACCGGATCTGCCATGTCGAGCCCGGCCAGGGCCACCAGGCGGCGCAGCCGGTACCGGTAGGTATTTCGGTGCACGCCGAGAGACGCCGCCGCCGTCGGGATGTCGCCCAAGGCGTCGAG
>WNGI01001361.1_pt1 | contig 20176 bp, 14 predicted proteins | sample 5400621 | NCBI WGS metagenome assembly WNGI01 (sample SAMN13153374, study PRJNA577476) | soil metagenome | isolation source: 20 cm soil or saprolite under Garry oak tree replicate 1 | place: USA:California | collected 2016-06-15
CAAAAAATCCCGGTGACGAGCACGAGCGCGCCAGCCCAAGCCTGGCGATGCCAATCGTCATAGGGCGAAATGGCGTAAGTAAAAATCTGCAACGGAAGAGCGGCGATCGGCTCACTCAGGTTATGGTTCCAAAACCTATTCCCGAAAGCTGTGAAAAGGAGCGGCGCAGTCTCGCCGCCCACGCGCGCCAACGCCAGCAAAATGCCAGTGATAATTCCTTTGGACGCGGTTTTCATCACGATATGGACAATCGTTTTCCACCGGCTTACGCCAAGGGCAAGCGCGGCTTCGCGATAGCCGTTTGGCACCAGCAGAATAACTTCTTCTGTCGTACGTATGATCAGCGGAACCATGATCAGACCAAGTGCGAGTCCGCCGGCATACGCCGAGAAGCCTTTGAAACGCAACACGACCAGTCCGTAAACCACGACGCCCCAGGTGATCGATGGAACGCCATTGAGCACGTCGGCCACAAACCGCAGGAGCGAATTCACGCGAGCCGAGCCATATTCGGCAAGGTAAACTCCGCCCAAAACGCCCACCGGAATTCCAATCACAGAAGCGAGTCCGAGAAGCTCAAGCGAACCCATAATTGCGTTCACCATTCCGCCGCCAACCACACCGACCGGCTTCGGCAATTTGGTGAAGAAGTCCCAGTTCACCGAACTGGCGCCATTGGCGAGAAGATGAAAAAATACGAGCCCTAACGGCGCGATCACAAGAAGAGCAGAAACGAACGCGATCGTCGATGCCAGCGCACTTTTGATTTTGCGCCAGGTGTGATTGTTTACTCGTCCAAAATTCATGGCTACTGCACGGCGCGTGTCGCGGATTTCGTGCCCATTGTTTGCAGAAGAAGCTGCGCGACGAGGTTCGCCAGAATCGTTGTTCCAAAAAGCACGAGCCCAATTTCGAATAGAGCTTGAAGATAAATATCGGTGGTCGCTTCCGTGAACTCATTCGCGAGCACGCTGGCGAGCGTGTAGCCAGGCTTGAAGAGCGAGGCCGCAATCTCTGGGGTGTTGCCGATCACCATCGTGACCGCCATTGTCTCACCGAGGGCGCGGCCGAGACCAAGAATGACCGCTCCGAACAAGCCTTTCTTGGCATAACTGAGCACCGCAATCCGCGTTGCTTCCCAGCGCGTTGCACCGAGGGCGTAGGCCGCTTCGCGCTGTAAGTTTGGAACACTGCGCAGAATTTCCCGGGAGACCGAAGTAATAATCGGCAGAATCATGATCGCGATGATGATCCCGCCAGCCAACATGCTCGTCCCGTAGATCGGTCCGCTGAAAAACGGCGTCCATCTGAACAGCCGTTTCAGCAACGGAAAAGGATATTCTCGCAACCATGGAATCATTACGAAAATTCCCCACAACCCCAGGATCACGCTCGGGATGGCCGCCAGCATTTCAATCAAGGAAACCAGAGGCTGCCGAATCCAGAGCGGCGCAAGCTCGGTCAAATACGCCGCCGTCGCGATGCTCAATGGCACAGCGATCACCAAGGCGATCAGGGAAGAAACCAACGTTCCATAAATAAACGGCAGCGCGCCGAACTGCTCCGCTACCGGATCCCAAGTCGAGGTGGTGAGAAAATGGAACCCGAATTTCTTGATTGCGAGCGAAGATCCAAGCCAAAGTTGCCACCCAATAAGAACAACGAGCACAACCACCGCCAGCGCCATCGCGAGCGTGAGCCACTCGAATGCTTTGTCCCCAAAGCGCGAGGGCGGCGCCATCGCGCTCCGCGCGGAGTGCAGCTCAACCGATGCGACGGCTGGAGGTGGGGCAATTTCCATGCGATCTCACATTACATTTTGATATCGTCGATTCGCTTTAGAACGCGTTGCTGAAGGCTCTCCGGCAAGGGCGCGTATTGAAGATCTTTGGCCATCTTCTCGCCATCTTTCGCGGCCCACTTCAGAAATTCGACCAGTTTTTTCCCTTTGGTCGCATCCTTTTGCTGCGCATAAACCAACAACCACGTCGCGCCTGCGATTGGATAAGCGCCTTTGCCCGGCGCGTTTGTCATCGAGAAACGGAAGTCATCCGGAATATCCGCCGTCGCGAGCGCGGCGGTCACTGATTCGAGCGTCGGTTTCACGAATTCGCCGGCCGCGTTCTTAACATCGGCGTAGGGCATCTTGTTTTGAACTGCGTAGATCAGCTCGACATAGCCGAGTGCGCCCGGGGTTTGCTTCGTTTGACCGGCCACGCCTTCGTTCCCCTTGCCACCGATACCGGTCGGCCAGTTTACCGACGTGTTCGTGCCCACCTTGGTTTTCCATTCTGAACTTATTTTGCTCAGATAATCGGTCCAAATGTAGGTCGTCCCGCTGCCATCGGAACGGTGCACGACGACGATTTCCTGATCGGGGAGATTACCTCCAGGATTCAGGGCCGTGATTTTTGGGTCACTCCATTTTTTGATCTGGCCGAGATAAATCCCGGCGATTGTATCTCCGTCTAGTTTTAGAGCCGGATTGCCTGGCAAATTGTAGGTAAGCACGACAGCGCCCGCAACCGTTGGGATGTGCAAGAGTTTGCCAGGAGCCTTTGCCAGATTGTCGTCACTCATCGGGCCATCCGATGCACCGAAATCCACGGTCTGCGCGAGGATTTGCTTCTGGCCACCGCCGGAACCGATCGATTGGTAATTAAAGCGGACTGAGGGATCGACTTTCGCGTACTCGTCGAACCACTTTGAGTAAATCGGATAGGGGAATGTTGCGCCTGCACCGTTAATCATCATCTGCGCTGAGGCAGTCGCACTGACTCCGGCTAACAGAACGACAGTAAAAATTTTGTGGGCAAAACTGAGAGAGTTCATATGTGCTTCCAGCCTGCCGCAACGCTCGCCGAACGGTCAAAAAGTTTAGTGTTACTTTTGTGTGACAGGAGTCCACTCGGCTGTAGTCGCTTCGCTGTACGAAGCGCAGCACGGCGCGCGAATGACCCGCTCGCGTCGGCCAGGGCGACGGCTACAGTTAATCGAGCGGAAGCAACACTCGAATAGTCGTCCCCCGGCCCAGCTCACTCTCAGCTTCGACGCGGCCGCCGTGCAGTTGCGCGATGTGTTTGACGATGGAAAGTCCCAAACCGGTTCCACCGAGTTCGCGGCCGCGGGCTTTGTCGGCGCGATAAAAGCGCTCGAAAATGCGAGGCAAATCATCTTTGCCGATGCCGATTCCATTATCGCTCACGCTGAGCACGATTTCAGATCCGCGTCCCGCGGCCTGGAGGCGAATTTCTCCATTCTCGCGCGAATATTTCAACGCGTTATCCAATAAGTTGTAGAGCACTTCCTGCAATCGCGTTCCATCGGCGCGGATCACCGGCGCGTCCGGCGGAAGATCGACAACTACTTTTAAGTTCTTCTTGCCGAGCTTCCCTTTCCAATCGCGAATGACGTTGTTGAATAGTTCCGACACCCGAACCTGGCTGATATCCAAATTTGTGTCTGACGCTTCCAATCGGGCGAGGTTCAGCAGATCATCGACAAGAAGCCCGAGCCGTTTGGAATGCCGCTCCATGACTTCAAGAATGCGCGATAATTCTTCGCGAGGAGTCTTCGGATTATCGAGGAGCGTTTCGATGTACCCGCGCAAGATCGACAAAGGCGTTCGCAGCTCGTGCGAAACATTGGCAACAAAGTCGCTCCGAATTTGATCGAGCCGCTTCAATTGCGTGATATCGTGACACAGAACGACGGCTCCAGTTGTTAGACCGGCATCATCCTTCATCGGAACCGCGCTGATCTCTACGTGGCGCCCGGCGTTGGTTTGCGAATCGGTGAGAGTCAATTCTCTCTGCAGCGCGTTGCCGGTTCGCAGCGCTTCCGCGATCAGCCGATCAAGCGTCGCATGGCGGATGGTCTCAAGTAATGGAGCGCCGACCGCTCCATCCCGGAGTTGGAACAGCTTCTCGAAGCTCCGATTCATGAGCATGACGTCACGGCGCTCGTCGACGACGAGCAGACCATCGTGCATCGCGCGAAGAATTGTTTGCGTCCCAGATTCGCGTTGCGTGATCTGCTGATCCAGCTCTTGCTGGCGCGCGAAGAGATTTTCTAACGCCAGCCCAGCGCGGCGAGATTCCGCCGCGCCATCAATAAGAAAAGTGCGCGGCGCTTTGCCCCGGCTAATTTGGCCAAGAATCTCCTCAAGTTTTCCCCAGGGCGCGATCCACATTCGCCAGGTAACGAGCGCGACCGCCGCGAACACCACGCAGATTACGCCAAGAATTAACCACGACATCTCGCCTTAATTTTCCCGCAGCCGGTAGCCGAAACCGCGCACGCTTTCGATGACATTGGCGGCTTTGCCGAGTTTCTTGCGCAGTCGACGCACGTGTGTGTCCACCGTGCGGGTGTCGATAATGCTTTCGTAACCCCAGACATCGTTGAGCAAACGGTCGCGCGCTTGGACGCGACCGCGTCGCTGCATCAGTGTGCGCAAAAGCTTAAATTCGAGGCTGGTCAGATTAACACGTTTGCCATTGACAGAAACTTCGTGACGCGCCGGATCGATCACGATCGAACCGGCCGTTAGATGTTCTTCTTCTTGTTTGGCGTCGCCTCGCCGCATAATCGCCCGAATGCGCAGGACCACTTCGCGGGGGCTGAACGGCTTCGTCACGTAATCGTCGGCGCCAAACTCCAGGCCGACAATTCGATCGATCTCTTCCGCCTTCGCAGTCAACATCATGATTGGGATCTGGCGCGTCGCGGGATCGCTTTTCAGGATTTTGCAGATTTCCAGCCCCGGCATTTTCGGCAGCATGAGATCGAGAATGAGAAAGTCCGGTTTCTCGGTGCGCGCTTTCTGCAAACCGCTAACACCGTCCGCAGCGGTCGCGACAATGAATCCACCTGCTTTGCGCAGGCTAAGCGTGAGAAGATCGACAACATCGCGTTCGTCCTCGACGATCAGAATTGTTTTGCCGGAAGCCGTTTCCATTTCCAGCAGCTTTATCGCCGAAAGTAATTGGATTTGCCAGCAGCAGCTTCTTCGAGCGGGCTTTCTCCTTTGGGGGCTGCTCCAGCGAACAAGAAAACGCTGGCTCTGGAGCGGGAAAACAGACTCCTCGCACTTACGTCAGATCGATCATCCTTTTCGATTTGGGGGAGATCGCCACAACGTGACGTCAAGCCCGGCTCGAATCGGGCCGGCCTGAGGAAAATGATTGATTTTCGATGACGGTCGCCAGTTAACTGCTGTCTGTTAGCGCGACTCGGTCCATGCACCATCATCTTCCATTCTTATTTTTGCATGGTGCCAGGATCGGGCGCCATTTTGGGCAGTTCTATCACGGTGTTGCCAACATAATTGAAGTGGGGCTATTGCGCCTCCAAATCTCACCACGCGATTTCAAGCGACGGGCATTGCGCAGAATCCCTTCACGCAAGGCATGCTCAACGACTTCGCGGCGAACACGTCCGCTGTTGGTTCATTATCACATCTTCAAGAACGCTGGAACATCGTTTGAGTGGACCTTGAAACAGGCCCTTGGAAGGCGGTTTTGCACATATGATTTGACGGCGCCAAATCAGATTCTTGCGTCCGTCGATATCATTAGATATGTGAAACGGCGGCCCGAAACCGAAGCGCTCTCCAGCCATCAGGCGAGTTTCCCGGCGCCGATAATTCGCGGTCGCGAGGTTGTGACCAGTATTCTTATTCGCGATCCGATCGCTCGGATTCGTTCGATTTACGCATTCGAACGTCAGCAGGAAGTTTCTACGCCCGGCGCCTTAAAGGCAAAGGAGCTTGATTTCAAGGGCTACGTCGAGTGGCGGCTTAGTACCGCGCCCGCGATGTTATGCAATTATCAGGTGCACTTTTGTTCGCGAACCAAGGGGACCCAGCATAAACGAGGCCTTGATGAAGCCCATCTATGCAAAGCAATCGCCAATCTCGATCGGGTCGACATTGTCGGCACCGTCGAGCGTTACGGTGAGTGGTTGACACTCGCCCAATTGATCTTGTGCAAGGCATTCCCGAACATCCTACTTTCCGCCACCCGGCAAAATGTTACGGGCACCGCGGGCGAAACTACGGAGGCGGCGATCCTCGATGATTTGGTAAACGAGCTTGGCCAGACGCTGGCGGAACACCTGTTGGAAGGTAATAAACTCGACATGTGTCTGCACCAAGTTGCCGACGCGTTGCTGACCCGAAAGCTCGCCGAAAATGGCGGCGCGGTCGCACTGATCAAGGCTTATGCCGAGGCGCGTGAACGACTTCTTTGAAAAGCCGGCGTGGACCCCTCGGGTCTTAACTGCGATTTCGAGATGTCCATCTTTTAATAGGGCAACGTCCAGAGAGCCAGCTTGTAGTTTTATAGGATTCGACAACGAGGTACACACGTCTCTATGCCCGGAGCCCGGAGGGGCACTTGTCTAATGAGAATCGCTGGCTGTAGGCGCTATCTCGAGTCGTCTGCACAGGCTATATGATGTCCGTGCTTGCCAGTAGCCAATGACTACGAAGGTATCGCTCCGCAATCATGTTTTGGATAGCTTTGCTGTTCTCGCGCTGGTTATTACTTTTCTGCTTCGTTATGCGCCATTTTTAGTGTCCCGTCAGCTCTTTGGGCCGTTCCTAGATAACGTCCACATCTACGGGCCTATATTTTCCGAGGTCTCGCGGCTGTCGTTGTCCGGCGCCGTTCCGTATTACCTGCCGGATATTGGAATTGGTTTTCCGGTGTTCGAGAGTCCTCACTTTTCGATTCTCTACCCGTTGTATTTGTTTGGGCTGATTAACTATGGGGGACCATTGGCATCCCTTTACACTCTAACGAATCTAACGCTATTCCACATCTTCGTTTTTTACGTCAATCTTTATGTCTTGTCGCGGTGCGCCACGGTTACGCCTTGGGCGTCCTACGTTGGGGCATCTGTGGGGCTCCTGGCCCGAAATACGGAGCTCTACGCAAGCTGGATCACTATTACATCCAGCTACGCATGGCTGCCACTAGTGCTGGCAGGCGCAGTGTTGTTACTGCGATTTCCTGGAAGAGCTTCGGGGATAACGGTGTTTTCCGTTGCTATAGCCCTTCTAACCCTGGCGAGTCCCTCACAATCGGTAATTCATACCGCCCTGATGTGTCTAATACTTTTTGCGGCAGGTGCTGGATTAATGTGTTTTCAGCGGCGCTTTGCAGAAATCTGGCGTGTAGCCTGGTCTCTAGTTATTTGTGGTGGCATTGCATTTGGGCTTGCCGGAGCTGCGATCCTCCCGATGTACATCGGCACTGGCGAAATGATCCGGCATGTCGGCGCACACGCCGCCGTCATTGGGCATGCGCAAATTCCATGGAAAAGCTTCAACCTTTCTCAGCTTACATTGAGCCAGGCAGCTGGTATTGTAGTCAGACCGACCTGGATTGCCATCGTCGGCAGTCCTTATGTAGGCCCGCTTGGTCTAGTGGGAGCGTTGCTGACTGGAATTTATTTCCGCCGGCTGGATCCTTTTCTACGCATGCTGGCGGTGGTGTTTGGAGTTATCAGCTTGTATGGATTGCTTTCCGGTTTTGGAACCAACCTGGGATGCGCCTATGTCAACTTTCACCTTCCTTTTATTAATCGGATTCGCGAGGCGGGACGACATCTTGTTCTCTTTGTGATGGGCGTTTCCCTCCTAAGTGGGCTTGGCTACAGCCTTCTTGCGCTAAATCTCGAGCAATACAAACAGAGGCGTAATGCGCGCCAGTTTATTCCCTCAGCAGTGTTGATGCTGATTTTTGCCATGATCATTCTCTGGGAGCTTTCTCAGAACAGTAACGAGCGAAGGCCGACTCAATTTTGCGTCGTTGCCCTAGCGCCAACCCTGTTCATACTGGGGCGTGTCTGGAGATTATCCGGTTACCAAAATATCGTATCAGCCGCTGTGCTGGTTTCAGCGGCGGCTGTGGTTATTCCAGTACGAGGTTTTTCAACTTCTGAGTCAGACTTCGACAAGCCCATCAATCTACTTAGCCACAGAGTGATCCAGAGCTTTGCGGATAAGATCGACACTGCCGGTTACCGGATAGATTTCCGTGATAACACGTTTTCCAATCGATTGTGGGCGATGAACGCGAGTTATTATGGAGTAAAAAGCTTTTACAATCTGCTGACTCCACAGCCGTATGATCAGTTTCGTTTCGGCAATCTAATAAATGTTCCTCATCTCCGTGCGATGATGGGGGCACGTTACGTATTATGCGGTGCCACTGCTTCGCCGACTGACGGGGAGGCAAAGAAGATACTGGAAACTGAAGGCTATCGGCTGTACGAAAATTCCAAACCGATGGGCCGAATCACTCTGGTGCATCGGGTTGCAGGTTCCACCGGCAACGAGCGTGAATTCATAGATATTATTAGGAAGGGCTTTGACTACTTCTCCGGAGCTTACGTGGACCGGGAGCACTTCGAAGCGGCCGAGCGCTTTTTGGGCAGCTCCCAGATATTGCCACATCCTCGGGACCGTATCACCAAGATCGTCGATCAAGCGAATCGCAGTTATTCGGCGATTGAGTCTGATTCGGCTTCGCTCCTGGTTTTGAATGAATGGTTTACTGCGGCTTGGAAGGCCCGAGTAAATGGCAAATATCAACCGGTCCTGCGTGTAAACGAGTGGCAAACTGGTGTGCTCTTGGGTGCTGGAAAAAATCGTGTCGAATTCGAGTATCATCCTACGCTGTTTTTCGTCTTGATGATGTTCAATCGAATCACAATCGGGTTGCTCTTGCTTTTTGCGCTTTTCGCGCTTCTTCGAAAACTGTCCGGCAACCTCCCGCGATTCCGGAAAATTTCGGGATGACGAGGCCTACGCCGGTTGCCGACACATCCGCTGAATCGCGCGCGGGCGACATTCTTCTTCTGCCGATAGCCTTGGCCGCGTTCTGGACGCTGGCTTATCAGTTGGTCCTCGTTGCTCGATGGCCGGCACAAACGATCCCATGGTGCTTCTTGGCTATTGCTCTTGCTGGCTCGTTTTTGCTGGCGCGCATTTGGAAGGAAACAGATGCCACTCCTGGCCGCGGCTATCAGTTTCATCCGTCGCAAGCGCTGTTATTTATCTTGGCCGCGGGCTGCGCGATTACGGTTCTCTTCATCCGGCGGCCAAATCAGGACGACATCGTTTATTTTCATCGAGCCTTGGCGCAACTCTCTGCCCTTGGCCGGCCGATCTTTCTGGGTCAGACGAGTGTTGATATGAAAGCCGCGGCATTTTCGCCAGTGCATCTGGCAACCAGCCACGAGATGCTGATGGCGCTTTTAGGGCATTATCTTCAACTCGATCCTCTGTATTTTTATCAGGTAATCGGCCACGTCTTTACCGCCTTTTCGATTCCATTCGTTCTCTATTGGTGCGCGCGAAGATTTTGTCTGAATCGTTGGCCAGCCGCTTTCGGAGCATTGCTTGGGGTCCTATTTCTGCTTGTGGACAGCGCCGGACCGGCTGGCTTTGGAAATACAGCTTTTGGCCGCATGTGGCAGGGTAAGGCGATCGTTTGGATTTTGTTTTTGCCGATTGGTCTTTCTCTCAGTTACCGATATCTGTGTCGAGCGAATTACAGCGACTTGCTCTGGCTTACTCTTTTGGCGATTGCAGGTGTGGGTCTGAGCAACACCGCTCTCTACCTGGTCCCTGCCGTAATTGGATGTTCTTGTCTTTCTTTTTTGGGTGTTCAACTCCTGGGCCGGAACGGACGAGAGGACTTTGGGAAGCAGTTTCGTCGTTACCTGCTGTTGGCAACACCTCTTGCCTATCCGGTTGCGATACTCGCGTTGCTGAAACTCAACGTAATCCCAAAACCAATCGATATACGCGGATTTGGACCAGAATTTATCCCATGGCAACAACCTCTGGATAATGTCGTAGGACGGTCTGCAGAGTACACGCGCGACATTGTAATTATGGTTACCGTGCCTCTGCTGATCGTTAGAGGCAAGCGCGGACTCTTTCTCTTCTTCTATATCTGTGCTGTCTGGCTGCTCTGTCTGAATCCATTTCTGGCCCACTTCTGGATGAAAAACATTATTGCTGCCTCTTATTTTCGACTTGTCTATCTCTTGGAATTACCGTTGCTGTGCGCAATGTTGGCGGCTGCGGGCCCTCGGTTAGCAGAGTGGCCAGGCGGTTCGCTTAAGGATCGAATGATAACCGAAATAGCGCTTTTGGCGGTCATTCTAAGTTTCTTTTACAGTTACCGCGTGCTGTCGATCATGCCGAGAAATGCGAAGCTCGGCCTCGGCTGGAAGTCACCGAGAGAATACCAGCTGCTTCCAGCGAACACTGATTTTGCTCAAGCTGCCGGAAAGTACATTGCACACAGTAAGCTGCTCGCTCCAGACTGGACGGCGAGTTGCGAGTTACCGCTTCTTTTTCCTGAGATGAAAGTCGTCGCTCCCCGGCTCGTCGGCCACTATTTCGCGAATGTCGGAAATCCCAGAGAGGGTAACCTCCGCGCGCGGGCACAACTCTTCGTTGAAGGTGGGAAGAATCCCAAGGAGGTTCAGTGGCTGGCCACACCCTTTCGCCGTGTGATAGAAAGCGGGCGTGCCAATGCTGTGGCTGCTCCCGAGTCGGAGAGCGCGAGAGTGCTGGCGACTCTGCAGTCGATCAATCCGAGTTGGCATCGGGTGCTGGAAGCCGGCGGGCTGGTGTTGATGCTTCCAAGTGACGCAGCGTCATGGGTCGAGAAAATGAAGGCCGGTTTTCCACTTCGCGCTTTCTGCAATCGGGCGGCCCCCAGCGCCATCACGATTGCGAACCCTGCTTTGAGTGAGTCGAGCGCGAGCAGATCGACAACGTCGCGTTCGTCATCAACGACCGGGATCGTCTTGTCGGAGGCCGTTTCCATTTGCCGCTTTTATCGCCGAAACTGCCTCGATTCGCCAGCAAAGCTTTCGTCGACCGGCCGTTCAAATTGTCAACAACTCGCCTGGACCGGAGAGCAATATTCTATGCATGATTTCCGCTGGAGAAACGTCGGTGGTTGTGCTTGACTGAAAACTCGGTCAGTTCTTGTCACAATACTTTGGAAACCTGTCGAGTAATGGGGCGTGCCTGGCACAATTTTCTCTGGGGTTTTAAACTCAATTGCTGAATGTCTGAAAGACGCATTAGCCAACCAGCGGTGCCCGTATCAGTGGGCACTGCGCTACCCGTTGCGGGATCGATTTACGTCGCAACCGCCGCTGAGGCACGCAAAAACTGGAAACAGAATCGCGCCAATCGCTGGTATAAAAAGGGGGCAGATCCTGATGATCTCACAGGCGATTACGCTTTCCAGCGGCTGCGGAAGACTTGGCTGCCGCACACTTGGTTTACGCCGAAAATTGAACCGAAATTCAAACTCCGATCACAAGACAAGTTCTATGCAATCGGGTCCTGTTTCGCGCGAGGACTTGAATACGCGCTCGTCAAGTGCCAAGTCCCGGTGGAAAGCGCAGCGCCGGAGTTTGCCAGTCTTCAGCCAGTCAACGAGGACGTAACGGGACTCGGTTTTACGAACAAGTACAATACGTTTTCCATATTGAACGAGCTTCGCTGGGCTCTCGATCCGGATGCAGTTTTCCCTGTGGAATCGATTGTGCAAGTGACCAAAAGCACTTGGTCCGATCCGCACACCACACCCACCCTTGAGCTGGTTGGGTTCGACGAGACTCTGAAGCGCCGCTCTTTGATGCAGACAGTTACCAAACGCATAATCAATTGCCGGGCAGTGATTATTACCCTGGGATTGGCCGAGGTCTGGCGCGATCTTCAAGCGGACGTTTACATCAATCGCACTCCGTTATTCAAGACTCTTCCAGATCGGTACGAGTTTCACCTGACCAGTTTCGCCGAGAACTGGAATAACCTGGAAGCGATACACGCATTGCTGTCTCGCTATGGGCATTCTGACCTCCGCATTGTCATCACGGTTTCTCCGGTGCCCTTGGTGACGACATTTTCAACAATGGACGTGGTCGTCGCCAACACTTACGCCAAATCTCTCTTGAGAGCAGTCGCACAGCAGTGGGCTGCAGCGCACGATAACGTGGACTACTTTCCGAGTTACGAGATTGTCCAAAATTCTGATCGTACAGCTACATGGGAGGCCGATCTGAGACATGTTAGATTTGCCGGAACCCAGCACATCATGGACTTGTTCCTGCGATCCTATCTTGAATAAAGCTTGCTCGAACCGTGGCGAACTGGTCTGCTCTTGCCGACCGGCAAGAATCATGTCGAGCTCGAATATTCCCCTACATTGGTTCTGATTTTAATGGGATTGAATCGAATCGCAATCGTACTGCTGCTGCTTTTTGTAATTCCCGCACTTGTCCGAAAAAGCGCGGAATAGCAGCCGCGACTCTGCAAAGTTTCTGGATGAGCCCATTCAGGTTCCAAGGCGCACGGTTGAATCCCGCGAGGGGTTTTTCTTCAAATCCACTTCGATTATGAGCTGAGCGAATTAGAGACTATTAACCTGATCACTTGATGGGTAAAAGTGGTGGCGCTTTGGGCTGACTTAATATTTGCCGAGAGTAAGGCGGCAAGGGGTAGTCATTGTCATAAATAACGCGATGCCAAGTACGATTCAGGATCGGATGACGTTGCGATATTCTACTCGTTCCTACTTTATCCGTCCCAATCACAAAGAACTGACTATGACATGCAGTGCCTATGGTAGTTCCTTCCGGTAAATCGTTCAGTAAATCCAGCAACCAAGGCGCACGCAGTTTTTCTAAATTGCCATCAATGCTCCTACGAAAATCCGATACTGTCACCCAAGGCAAGAACGTTCGCCCAGTATCGGAGATTAAATGAATCTGGTAACCGCTTGGCAAATTCTTCGCCGGACAACCTTTTGGTACAGGCACGCAAAACTGCGGCGCCCATCCCCTGATTGGATGATGCTTTGAAACCATCAAGGCAAACGGCACGACAGTCGTCAAGAGCAGTAATAGTCCTAAGACTGCCTGTATCAGACGCACCAGCTGGCCATCTGCATATGTGAGATGATTCTTCTCTACGAATGAATCACGAGACGCAGTCCGCAGTGGTAGAATCTTGCGCAGCCCTCCCCAGCTCCAGGCGATCAGCATTACCGGTGACAGGTAGAGGAAAGGAAATGCTACCGCATAGACACGGCGCCCCCCATCCCACGGCGGAGCAAAAGGCAATGAGAATAATGTCCCTAATACAATCAGTAGAACAAACCATTCCAACTCGGCTCGCCTTTTCTGCACTATGGACCAACTCCATGGGAGGGCAGCTCCTAGAACGGTCAACCACTTCATCCATGAGCGAAACCCTTCTGCCATTGGCGGATGCCCGTACAAAGTATTGTCTTTCCATACAAATACACAGGCTTTCCAGAATCCTTTCAGAACAAGCCATGGCTCTGCCTTCAACAGCGCCATTCCCTTTTCCCGGGCAATCAAGTTGGTGCGATTAAGATCAAGGCCTACCTCATTCATTGCAGTCACCCAATTCCCGCCCGTTAGCATGCCGTAAAAGCACAGCCAGAAATTCGAGGCCGGGCGCGGCGAGGCAAAGAAGATCCAGTAACAGGCAACATTCAAAAGCATCGCAATAAGACAAGTCACGCCAGCCGATAGTATACTACGCCAACCCCAGGGACCTCGTCGGAAAAGCCATCCGCTATACAAGATCAACAAGGGAAGGATGAAATAGGCGCTGGCTCGCGTGTTCAGCCCCATGACCAGACTGAACAACCCCGTGCACCATAGGCCTTCACGTTTCTCTCGCAGACCTTGCAGCATAAGAGCCAGGGCAATGAGCGCGAACCAAAGGCCGAGTTGTTCTGTGCGCAGCAGACCAACCGCCTCGCTGCGGTAGAAGAAGAAAATCAGAGCCAGAAACAAAGTCGCGCCCAGCCAACCAAATATTATACGCACCTGTCGCCAAGCTACGAATGATAGAACGCCCGTCATCAGGGTAAAGAGCGACACTATTATCTTAAGGTCGCGGCGGCAGAGCCAAAGCATCGCGCTCAGGAAACATGGAAAGAACTGCCTTGTTGTTTGTGGCGTGACGACCCGCATGCCATCACCCCATTGATTTGCAAGCGAGAGATACATGGATGGGTCGGCATTCGGCAACAGACCACCCAGTAGATTGAACCGATTTTGCGGATGCAGAGCTGTATTGAAAATGTAGCCTTGTAAACAAGCGAAACACAGCGTGATCGCCGCGCACTCAAGCCATGACACGCCATCGCCTTTCCAGAGCAGATGCAGGCTACCGATCAGTCCGAAGACGAGTAAAGGAACCACGGTGCTCAATGCCATCGCTTCCAGTCCAGTTATCCAAGCAAAAGGGTGTGTCAGTAGCCAAAGAGAAGGCAGGGAAAGCAAGATGAACACCGCGGCGCCGCGAAGATGCGAACCAACTTGCTTTGCCCAGCCGGAAGGCCAGACTTGAGTGAAAAACGTAGAATGCATTGACTCCCAACGAAGTTAAAGCGGCGATACGAACATGGAGCTATGAGCAGATAATACTGAGATGTCGCTGACTGATAGCCGGGACCAAAGGCAAAGAGCCTGCTACCGTTTTACGATCGTGGGGTGCATCAAATAACGATGACATCCAAAGCATAAGTAGACGATGGCCCGCGATTCGGTTAAGGATTCTTGGTCGTGGACGATGGTTCGGCACCAGATGCGGCAGGCACCTTGGCTGGCGTCACGCGCAACTGCGGCAGGGAAATGGCGCAGCTCGCCCAAGAAACGTCGTAGCGCGGCGGTATCCCAGCGATCCAAAAGTGAATTTCTTTAGTCGCGGGCGGCAAGATCAGATTATAGGACAACCATTTGCGATCATCCGCGCGCCGTTGAGGGTCTAGTTTCAGCAAGGCAGAGGTGTTGTACCCTGCTCCCTCTGTAGTGACCTGCACGGCGACACCGTCGAATTTATTCTTGGTTGCAGGATTTGCTTGGATCATATCGAACATATTTTGTGGAACCGTATATTGGATTTCCAACACGATTGGAGCTGCAGTCTGATATGTAAGCACAACTCGGACGGAGGGTTGATTCAACTTTGGGTTCGCAGAAACTGTGAGCATGAAACTATATTTGATATCGGGCCCCCAGGATCGTATTCGTTCGAGCGCAACCGGCTGGTGGAAGTTATCAATCTGCCCCTGTATCGTTTGGGGGCGTATCGGAACTGCATCTGCTACTCTGCTGGCAACTGGAGCAGTTATTTGCTTTACCTTGCGGGTACCAGCGTCTCCACCATTTTTTAGCAGAAGAATCACGCCAGCCGCGGCGGCGAGGATAATGAAGACGTTAGTAATAATGCTTTTCACGAGCGCGGTCGTGGTGTTTTCGTATATGGCTCTCTTTATTCCAGATGCCAAGTCTACGCTCCTGAACTCTGCCACTGCACGTTATGCTCCTGAAGATCCAAGATTGCAGCACGTCACGATCATAAGACCATGAACATTCATCTCTTCAGAGACTGTCGACAACTGCAAATTTTCCGGCAAGGCATGAAATTCATGTCGATGGACGCCACTGTCGAGCAAGGTTGAAGAGCGGAAAGTTTAGCTACGAAAGGATTTGCAGTGTGCGTCCAGAGCTATTCCGGATGAGAGCTTCAACTTGCGCACTTTCCTCAAGACATGACCTATCCCTTCTTGGCGATTTTGCTTTTCCGGGCCAAGACGGAAACGTAAGGCAAGACTGGCTAGGCAACCGCGCGGCTAGCGAAAAGGTTAAAATACCAGGAGATGTCACTTCGAACATCACGCGCATCGAATGGGATTACACCCTTCGTTGTCACGAGCATGAGATCCATGCTCAGACTCCGGAGCATCTCGATAAGTTCCTCCCACCGGGCCCCCGCCTGCTCGAGGCCATAAGGCCAGAACTCAAGCAAAAGCTTGATATCCGGGTTTTCCTGCAGAACGCGCTTTGCGCCTCGCAAGGCGTGCAGTTCATATCCTTGAATATCCATTTTGATCAAATCGACACGCTCGCCGGGTTCGAAGTAATCGTCGAGCGCCACCATTTCGATTGGAATAGTGCGGCGCGAATCGCCCCCGCCCAAATAGGCCCGATGATCGACATTTAGCTTATCCGAAAGATAGAGCTTGGACTTGCCACTGCGCTCTCCCACCGCAGCTTCGGAAAGGCGCACATTTGAGAGTTTACGCGTGGCAGCACGCAGGCGCTTGAAATTCTCATGCGAAGGTTCGAATGAATGGACGGCGCCGGTCGGCCCGACACAGCGTGAGAGGAACTCAGAATAAATTCCGATATTGGCGCCGGCGTCCACGACGACAGCGCCCGCAAACAAAGTCCTTCTCAAGAACTGCTGCTCCGCACGATCAGTATAAATTTTGAAAGCGCGATAAAACAGCCGGTAGATTGGAAAGGCGTGTTCGTAGACCTTATTTCCAACACTGCGAAGACCTGAAACTGCCGACATCAGCGCCGCGTCAGAGTTATCGTGAAAAACGACGCACATAGCCGCGGAAAATAGCGGCTGATCGCGAGGTCAATTGGAAATAATGTGCGATAAAGGAAACGTGGAACCGGCAGCCTGTGCGATATCCCGCCAGTGGCCATATAGGACAGCGCGGTAAAAGGCCGAACGGAACGGCTCGCAACATCGAAGTTCTCATTCAAGTGCTGGAGCCAATCGCACCGCCGGAAAAAAATTAGCCAAGGCAATGCGATGTTGGCCGATGCCAGCGGCCCCTGTACTTCGCCCAGCTCCGGCTCGGAGATCCCGAAATCGACCGGTTCGTGATGCAGATATTTAAAGATTAAACTCGAGAGCACGGAAAAAAACGGCTCCGTCGCGATCACTTTGCCGCCGGCTTTCAACTTAGTGGCTGCACGGTTAATAAACGCAATCGGGCTTTTCAGATGGTGCAACACATTCGTGAGTGTAATCACATCGAGGCTGTTGTTTTCTATTGAGTCCAATTTGTCGATCTCGTGGCAGTCAAACACGAGGTCGAGATACTCAAGATTCAGGATATCGCTGGTGACAATGTTCGAGTGAAATTGTTTCAGGGGCGACGTGCCGCTGCCTATCTCGAGAATCGAAAGCGCTTCCGGGCTCGGGAGGTCCTTGAATTGATCACGATAAAGTTCGCGGTACCAGAAAAGGAGATTTCGATTCGCGTCGAGACGAGCGCGATTGCGCAAAGTTGCTGCACGGTCTTTCGCCTCTTCACTCGCCCAAGCGGTCGCGCTGCTCATTTGACTGCACGGATATAAAGCGACCCGGCAAACTCCGAGATGACTGGGACGTTCTCGAGAAAACGGCCGAGGGCGTTCAATCGATCGATCAGAGGAACCGGCGTTTTCGGATGCAGGAAATCGAACGGATCAATCCGAACATCACGATAGCCTGTTTGTTCGAGCAGCCGCCGGAGCGGCCACCGGAAGAATGCGGTCTCATCCGGTGAGTCGCCGAGTTTTCGTTTAATCCAGGGGACATTCTTTTGTAGCGCGATCTGAGGGTTCAGCATGTTTGGCTCGGTAAAATAAATAGTGCCGTCGGGTTTCAACACGCGATAAACCTCGCGCAAGGCCTCTTCGATTTCGAGGTGATGTAGAATCGAGCTGCCGACAACTGATTCAAATGTCGCGTCAGGATCCGTGAGCGCGCAGGCGTTTTGGATTTCGTAACGAACGTTTGACGCAGAACAAGTCGCCCTCGCGATTTCCAGAAGCTCGGGTGAGACATCAATCGCGATAATGTCCGCACCGGAGCATGCCAATTCCCGAGTAAAGTAGCCAGTGCCGCATCCCAGCTCAAGGACTGTCATCCCCGGTTTCAGATGACCGCTGAGCATTTTTACACGCCGAGTCCAGCGCAGTTTGCCGGCCGGACTTTCCCAATTCCAAATTTCCCCGGCACCATGCTCCGCCAGGAAGCGTCCGTGTCGAATCTCTTTAGTAACGCGGTCTTGCATCGGAAATTTTGCGGGTCGCGCTAACTTCGTGGTTATTATTTGGTCCGTGCGCTGGCGGTCTGATAAAAGCTTAAAGGCCGGCGTCAACTCAGTACCCGAGTTTTAATTTCAAGAACCCATGCCAGCACATTTTCAACATGATAAGTCCATGGCGGAAAACTTTTGTCATCTTGGTGGAACCGTAGATACGCTCCTGATAATGCACTGGCAAATCCAGGATCTTGAGGTTTAGCTTTGCGGCGCCGAATAACAACTCATAGTCTCCCCAGCGGTCTTCGGTCCCCCAGCTTCCCAGCATTGGCTTGATCCGTTCCCAGTCGCTTCTCCAGAGGACCTTCGTGCCGCACAGAGTGTCTTTGACCCTTTGACCGAGAAGATACGTAAAAGCGACGCTGAAAAATTTGTTGCCCAACATATTTGCTCCGTTCATCGCTCCTTTTGGCACTGGATAGACTAGCCGGGACCCATTCACAAACTCCGCCTGTCCCGAAGCAATCACGTCCATGAAGTAAACTAATTGCTCAGGCATCGTTGTCAGGTCAGCGTCCAGAATCATCAGAATATCGCCTGTGGCTGCGTTGAAGCCGGTCCAAACATTTTTCGATTTGCAAATCCCCGGCCCTGCCTCGATGCGAATCTGCTGGTGTGGATAGCATGAACGCACTCGCATTACCTCCTCGGGGGTGCCGTCGGTCGACTTATCATCACAAAAGATGATCTCTGTCTGGCTACCCAGCTGCGGCATGCGCCGGACTGCATCCTCCACATTTCCTTTCTCGTCTTTGCATGGAATGATCACGGAGACGGACAGTTCTTCCTTTGGAACTCGCGGCGGGAGCGTCCTGGCGACAACAACCTGCGTCATGCAGAGCCTCTTCAAAAATGGCAGGCGCGCGCAAAATCGATTTAAGAAAGTCGACAGAAGCGGCACATACTTGGGTAAGAGTACAATTCGATGCGTCTCAAGGGCCTCGAAACCGGCCAGCCTCATCAGATTTCGGATGTCGGCCGTGGAAAGCCAGTTCTGCTCCGTGCGCGGGACCTTCATCCCAATCCACTCCGCAAGGGTGACCAATGGCTCCCAGAGATGGTTATAGGTCGGGACTAGCAAACGAGTGTGCCGCCGACAAAGCGGCGTCAAATTGCGCAGCGCTTGAAGCACATCCACAGTGTCGCCGATATCGTTGAGGAAAATGTAATCGAATTTCTCGTCCCGACTGAAAACCTTCCGGAACTCATCCTTATCCGGGAAAGCGACTGCGAAATTGAAAGATGGATTCCGTTGCTGAGCGATTTCCACTATCTCGGTGCAGATGTCGATGCCTTTGCCCTCGCTTGGCCTGACGGCGGTTAAAAGGTTGCCGGTGCCGCAGCGAACCGATAGCACCTTTTTCTGCGGCTCGACCAGAAATCGAAGAAGTCGGCTTAGCAGTTCATAATAGTATCTGTTGCGCTTAATCCAACCCTCGCGGCGGGGAGCAATGCTTGCCAGATGCTTGCGCGTACGTTCGCGCCTTTCCTCAAGGGCGGCCGGTCCCCAGACCTCTCTGTTCGCCTCGCACTCGTTTAGCACAGCTTCCATACTGCCGTCGTCGATACCACCTTGGTCGCAGATCTCCTTTGCCGACCCCACTGCATGCTTCGTGCCGCAGCTTCCTCCAATTCCGCCGCCGTTCAAGGTTGTACTTCATTACTGAGGCTCTCGTGCCGTCTCTTCAATTGACCTTCTTGCCTTCCGCGTAAGTCCGTCCGCCTGTAGGAAATACCGACTTTGTAAAAGCTATAACCTGTGGGGCGAGTCTGGCGATAACTTCGGGCTCGATGCCGAAACGGTTCCCCATGCCGTTTGGTACGTCCTATCCTCGCCTGCGGCGCGTTACACACCTCCCTTAATGCGAAAGTTTGGCGCCGGGCGCGCGACCCCGCAGAATATTTTGCTGACCCATTTCTTGCGATATGCATTGCAGGTGAAGAACCGATGAGCCACGTGCGACCCAAAACGGCTGTTCATCATGAATCGGATTCTGGGGTTTCTCACCCGTGATAACGTTCTGGTCTTGCTCGCTGAAAGCGCTCTTTTCGCTGGAGAAAAAGAGCGGCTGTGCTTAACTAAAAGGTTCGACATTCCTCGTCAGAATGCCTGCGCAAGTTATCAAGATCAGCGGTGCACGCCAGCATAACCTAAAGAATCTCCACGTGGAAATTCCACGGGAGAAACTGGTCGTCATTAC
>WNGI01001363.1_pt1 | contig 20172 bp, 22 predicted proteins | sample 5400621 | NCBI WGS metagenome assembly WNGI01 (sample SAMN13153374, study PRJNA577476) | soil metagenome | isolation source: 20 cm soil or saprolite under Garry oak tree replicate 1 | place: USA:California | collected 2016-06-15
ATTAGCTCGTCGGTCTGGAGTCCCCCATTGTAGGTTGCCAGCAGCATAGCGTCTGCCAAGTCAGACCCCGTCCCGATCGCATGGAAGCCGGGCCGGTCATGATGATCTACGCCGTCGTCCGTAATCGAGAACATTCGAGGCCACCCCTTCTCCCCGAAGCCAGTCACAAGAAAGTCCGTATCGAGCTTCACGTCCCGCACCTTCTCCAAGAGGTCACCGAACCACTTCCCGCCAAAGCGGTCGCGACCCTCACGGATGAAATCGTCGCGGCTAAGCCCGAATGGCAGTAGCACCGTGCGCTCTATCCTCCGCGTGAGAACGGCACGGAAGGCGCCCTCAAAGGCGCCCATCATCGCTTCCAGTGAAACCTCGCGCTCCATGACATCACGCTCGGGGTCGCCAGCAGCGAGCCGTGGACGCACCTCCATCAAGACTTCAGCAAGCACAGAGGGTTCGCCCGCAAAGCCGACCAGCCAACATTTCGCGATCGGTTCCATCTTGAGAACCGATGTCTCGACAGAGCGCGTATCGGTGGAGAGCAGAAAGTCACTGACCGTGACGATGCATCGGTCGGCCTGCGAGATGGCGGCGATACACAGCGTCATGTCGAGCCTCCAGCCCTCCGGGCGCAGGCGCCGACGACGCCATGTGAACGGCCGGAGGTTAGGTCCCGACATAGGCCACCCCGGTCGCAAATGCTAGAGCGGTCCGGCAAGCCCCGTGCCACGTTCCGGGGCGCGGCCACCCAAAATGAGTCACCACCCACCAACGTCTGATAAGAGGCGTTATGTAAACTTTAGTGTTTGTGGTAGCGGACCCAGCGGGACGGCGTTTCAGCTGGGCCGCGGCTCGGTCAGAGGTGTTGCGCGGTGCGGCCAGCACTCCCGGCCGCCTTCACGCGCCTGCCTCCGCGCTGGAATCCGAGACCGGCCGCCTGTACGCTGATAGGCCACGGCGATGACCGCAACCCAGTGGCCGATGCTCGCGGCCCTTGAACCCTACCTCTGGCTGAGCCTCGTGATCCTGTTCGTGGGCTGGCTCTGTACCTTCGCGGTCTCCCTCGCGGACGCCTGGCTGAACGGCGGCGAGGTTCCGGTGGGCCGGTGGCGCATGCTCGTCATCGGGCTGGCCTTCTACGGCATCTACGTCGTGTCCCGGGCCGACCACGGGCGGGACCTTCTCCGAGCGGTGTCGCCCGGTATCGGGTGGTGACCGGAAGGTGTCCCCGCGGGTTTCAAGGTACCGGATCCTCGCCACGCGGCGCGAGCCATCGGAGCGTCAGGTTACTTCGCCCCGCGATCGACGCTCGCCGATATTCTCGTAGCCTACACGCGTCTGGGCCGCCCGGGCGGCCTCGCCTGCGTGCCTGGACGGTGGCGCTGCGTCAGCCCATGAAGAAGGCGTTCAGCTTGTTGCCGTCGGGGTCGCGGAAATAGCCGGCGTAAAAGTTGTCGCCCCGTGGTCCCGGGGCGCCTTCGTCCTTCGCGCCGAGCTCCATCGCCTTGCGGTAGATGGTGTCGACCTGTGCGCGCGAGCTCGCGGCGAGCGCGACCATCACGCCGTTGCCGACGGTGGCGGCCTTGCCGTCGTAGGGTTTGGTCACCGCCAGCAGACCGGCTGGCGTGCCCGCACCCCAGACGATGAAGTTCTCGAGCTCCATGAAGCGCTTCGCGCCGAGCTCGGCGAGCAGCGCATCGTAGAACTTCGTCGCGCGTTCGAAGTTATTCGTTCCGAGGGTGACGTAGCCAACCATTGGTCTCCTCCGTCTTCGAGATGCAGACCGTGCCTACCACTCGATGCCACCTGAGGCGATATCCCGCCGCACCACGGTGGTGACCGGCACGATGACCCCGCTACGCGATCACGACCCCTTTTGCGGCGACGGCCTTTGAGGCGCTCCGTGCGTGTACCGGATGATCTCCGCCCGCTCGAGCGTAATCAGGCCGCCGCAGCCAGCTTCCTCGAGCAGCGCGTCGAGACGCGGCAGCGCCGCGCGGATCTTCTCCTCGCTGTCGACGATCTCGATGATGACCGGCAGGTCCTCGGAGAGCCGCAAGATCTTGGCGGTGTGGATGCGGCTTGCGGCGCCGTAGCCTTCGACGCCCCGCCACACGGTGGCGCCGGCCAGGCCGAGCTCACGGGCCGTGCGCACGATGACCTCGTAGAGGGCCCGGCCGCCGTGCCGGTCCGACTCGCCTAGGAAGATGCGGAGGAGCTTCCCCTCGCCGGCGATCTTCATGATCAGAGGATACGGCCGATGACCTGGCCGAGCCAGACGGCCACGAGGCAGGCAATGAGCGTTGCGGCGACGTTGCCGAGGCCGAGGATCGCCTGCCCGTCACGCAGCAGGGCCATCGTCTCGTAGCTGAACGTGGACATCGTGGTGAAGCCGCCGCAGAGGCCGATCGCGAGGAAGATGCGCGCATTCGGCGGCAGCGTGCCGCGTTCAAGCGAGAGCGCCATGACGACCCCCACGATGAAGCTGCCGAGGACGTTCACGCCGAGCGTCCCGAACGGGAACTCGACCCCGTCGAGGCGCTGGATGACGCCGGCGAGCCAGTAACGCGCGATCGAGCCGAGCATGCCGCCGAACGCGACGAGCAGCGTGCGGCTCACGGGGTCACGCCCGTGGCGAGCCGCTCGCTGCCGTCGCCGGTGGCGGCTCCACCGGCCCCGAGGACCCAGCGCAGTCGCTTGCGGGCAAGTCGCGCGGTCACCCGCAGCGCGGCCCAGCGTGCTCGCCCGCGGAACGCCGCGACCTCGGACTCGAGGCCCGGCCGGCGAAAGAGCGTGCGCACCGCGCTGCGCAGCGTGCCCGTGGCCTCGCGCCAGTGCAGGACGACGATGTCTTGACGCTGGGCCCCCGTCGGCATGAGGTCGCCGCAGAAGCGGCGCAGGCTCGCGGCCTCGCCGAGGAATTCCGGTCGCGCCTTCGCCGCCGCATGAAACGCCCGATCCGCGTCGGCGGCCAGCCCCGCCCGGTAGCACTCGGCGGCACCGCGCAGGTAGGCCGCCTGAAACGCGCGTCCTTCCACCGCGCGAAGCACGGGCGGCAGCTCGGGATCGGAGAAGAAGCGCTCGAGAACGTGGATCGCGCTCGCGAGCATCATGCGGGTCTGGCCGTGGCTCTGCGCGGGATGCACGCGATAGTCGCCGAGCGTCGCATCGATCGACGCCCACCGCATGCCGCGCCGGGACAGCCGGAGGAACAAGTCCCACTCCTCGCAGCCCCGCAGGCTCTCCTCGAAGCCGCCGATCTCGTCGACGAGGGCGCGGCGGACGACGGCGGCGAGCGGGTGAATGGGGTTCCCGAGGAGCAGCGCCGGGAGCATGTCCCCTTCCCCGCGCGGTCGGCCCTCTCCTGGAAGGGAGCGGCCCTCCTCGTCGATGAAGCGCCACCCGCTGTACACGAGCCCGACGTCGGGATGCGTGTCCAGGACGGCCGCCTGACGGGCGATCTTCTCGGGCCGGAAGCGATCGTCCGCGTCGAGGAAGGCGACGTATTCGCCACGCGCGACCGCGAGTGCGGCGTTGCGCGCCGCCGACGGGCCGCGGTTCTGCTGGTGGAGCACGCGGACGCGATCGGCGTAGCGTTCCAGGATCGCCGGCGTATCGTCGACGGATCCGTCGTCGACGACGATCGTCTCGATCGCCGGGTGCGTCTGCGCAAGCGCGCTCTCGATCGCGTCGGCGAGGAACCGCGCTCCGTTGTGACACGGGACGATGACGCTGACGAGCCGCGGGTTCGCCACGTTCGCTGGCTCGATAGCGGAGGTCGCGCCACCCCGCAACGGCGCGCCTTGACAGGGTACGAGGCGCCATCTACCGGGGCGCATGCCCGAAGCCGTGTCGGTCGTGTTCATCATGCTGGACGCGACGCGTGCGGACCGCATGAGCAGCTTCGGCAATCCACATCCGACGACGCCCACGCTCGACCGGCTCGCGGCGTCCGGCGCCCTCTTCCGCCGTCACTTCGCGAACTCGCACGCCACCCGGCCGTCGTTCCCGCAGCTCATGACCGGTCGCTACTATTTCCAGAACATCCTCCGCGCGTTCGTGCCGAACGAGCACCCGCGCGAGTTCCCGTTCAGCCAGGGCGATCCGACCGCCGCTTTCCTGCCGGGGGTGCTCCGTGGTTGCGGCTTCCAGACGCTCGGCGTGAGCGCCCATCCGTGGTTCGTGGCGGCCAGCGATCTCGGCCGTCACTTCGATCGACTCGACCTCGTGCCCGCCGAAGCGACCCGTGGCTATGCCGCTGCGCGCGACGTCGTCGACCAGGCGTGCGCGGCATGGCGCGGGCGCGATGCACGCCGGCCGCTCTTCCTCTACGTGCACTTCATGGACATGCACATGCCGCGGTACCTGCCCGACGACGAGCCGCGGTTCCCGGTCGTCGGGTACGATTGGCGCCGCCGCTTCAAGGCGACCGGCGAGCCGCGCTTTCATCCGGAGCGGCGGCGCTGGGTGCGCGCCGACGCGCGCGACTTCACCGAGCTCGACCGTCGTCACTTCGCCGCCGTGTACGACTCGCGGCTGTCGTACACCGACGAGGAGCTCGTGCGGCTCCTCACGACGGTCCGCGAGGATGATCCGGATCTCCGGCGCACCCTCGTGGTCGTCGCGTCCGACCACGGCGAGGAGCTCGGCGAGGCCGGTCGCACCGATCACACGGACTCGCTCGCCGACGGCGCGCAGCACGTGCCGTGGATCGTCGCCGGCGGCACCGTCGGTGCCGGTCAGCTGTGCGACCGCTTCACCGAGAACATCGACATCGCGCCCACCCTCCTCGCGCTGCTCGGTGTGCCGCTTCCTCCCGGCACGCGGATGGACGGTCGCTCGCAGCTCGATGCCGACGGGCGTCTCGCCGCACGGGGCGGCAAGGCGGCCGTCTACTACGCGTGGGAGACGTACCGTGCGATCCGCACGCGTCGGCATCTCCTGCGGGAGAACGGCCGCGGCTCGTTCGCCGCGCTTCGCGACGGCGAGGTCGTGCTCTACCGTCTCGACGGCCGCCGGCGCGTCCCGTTGTCCGTCGAGGGACGCGCCGCCCGGATCGTCGAGCAGCTGCGGGCGCGTCTCGATCGCCGGCTCGGACGACGCGAGCGGCGTTTCGTGCGGTCGCGCTATGAGGCGCCACACACTCGCTTCCTCGTGCGGCCGGAGTTCTGGCGCCTCGATGGCGGCACGCCGGTCTCGTACGTACCGATCGACGCTGCCACACGCCGCTGGGACCTGCGGCGTGCCGGATGGCTGTGGACGGGACGCGGGGTGACCGTTCTTCACGGCCGGGACGTCGGGCCCCTATCCGTCTCGCTCGCCGTCCCCGATGGCATTTACCAGGTCGAGGTCGCGGCCCGACCGATCGGACCGACGCCGTTCCTCCTCGGCTTCGCCCGCTGGTGCCGGGAGAGCTTCTCTCCGGAGACCGCGACCGTCCACGTCGCGCTCGGGGTGGTGCGCACCGACAACGGAAGGCTGTCCGTGACGCTCCCGAGCGCGGTCGCGCTCCGCCGGCACATCGTCGGGCTCCGCCTGTTGCCGGCGGGAGCGGTGCTCGCGACGGAGGAGGAGCCGAGCGCGGAAGACGAGGAGCTCCGCGTGCGGCTGCAGGCGCTCGGCTACGTCGAGTGAGCGCCGGTCATTCGAGGTAGCCGAGGGCCTGGAGCCGCGCGGCAACCAGCGCCTCATCCTCCGGCGATCGCCATCCGGGGCTCGCCGCAGTCTCGACAACGTCGTCGGTGAACTGCACGGGCGTTCGTTGGAGGTAGTCGGGATCGAGCACCGAGGTGCACGGGGGCGCGTCCATGTTCCGCGGGATCGGCACCCCGAGCAGGTGCAGCGCGGTCGGCGCGATCGATTCTATCGGGTACTCGCGATGGCAACCGAGCGGCTGCACGTGTGGGCCGGCGAAAAGGTAGATGCCCGTTGCATCGTGCGCGCCGCTGAAACCCTCTTCCCGGAACACGGTGAAGAGCGCACGCTGGCCGAGGTCGCGGCGCAGGCTGTGGTAGACCACCCCGTACCGGGGCCCGCAAACCGCCAGCAGATCCGGCGCTTCCGGGACGTAAGGCCCGCGGTACACGCTCTCCCGCCAATGCACCGCCGCGAAGACGGGCTCGCCGTCGGGACCGCGGAGCGCCCGGAGACCCGTCGCCACCTCGTCGCGAACGGATTCATACTCCCGTCCGGATGCGACGCAGCCCTGGGGGTAACGATCCGCGACGTGAATCCAGATGGCGGCCGTCCCCGGCTCGAGCGTCTCGGCCCAGGCGCGGCTGCGCGCGCGGTCGACGAGGATGTGGTCGAGGGTGTCGAGCTGCCCGCGCAGCCGACCCGGGAGCAGCTTCCGGATGATCTTCCGGCGCACGGTCCACAGCGGGCGTTGGCGGAGAAACCCGTGGTCGGCGAGCCAGCGGTTCAGGTGGACGGCGTGGACGGGCTTCGGTCCGAAGCCGTGGTCGGAGACGAGGGCGACGGTGGCATCCGGACCGGCGGCGCGCACCAGGTCACCGACCGCCTCGTCGAGCGCCGCGTACACGGCTGCGACCGCAGCTGCCACGTCGGGGTCGGGGACCGCTTCGCCGTCGACGTAGGTCCAGAAGCAGTGTTGCACGCGGTCCGGCGCATAGAAGACGACGGCGAGCAGATCGGTCGGCCGGCTCCGTGCCAGATGGAGGGTCGCCCGGGTGCGGCCGCGAGTGAGCTGTGCGATCGCCTCGAGATACGCGAGGGCTTGCGCGCGGTTCACCGGGTCGTCGAGGACGACGCCGCGCGGCGGCTGGACGTCGATCCGGTACCCGTCGAGCTCGCCCGCCACCTCGGGCGGAGCTGCGAACGGCTCGCCGGGCGGCGTGAGAAGACAGCTAACCACGAATCCGTTGACGGGCCGGATCGGATACGACGGCGGCACGTTGACGACGCCGACCCGCACACCTGCACGGCCGGCGATCTCCCAGAGCGTCGGAGCGCGGAGATCGCTGGCGCTCGCGAGGCCGGGCGAATCGTAGCGGTCGGGACGGAGCCGGCGGAAGGCGAACACGCCGTGCCCGCCCGGATTTCGACCCGTTGCGAGCGACGACCACGCCGGCAGCGTGAGCGCTGGCACCGTCGATCGGAGCGGCCCCCAGCTTCCCCGCGCCATCAGAACTGCGAGATTCGGCAGCCGGCCGTCCCTCGCCCAGGGCTCGAGCACGCGCCACGTCGCGCCGTCGAGCCCGATGATCAGGACCTTCGCCATCGCGAGGCGAGCCGAGGTCTAGCGGCCGGCGGCCACGCCGGCAAGCTTGACTGAAGCCGGGACCGCACATACGCTCCGCGCGCCGCCCGCTCATGCCGCTCGTCTCGTTCGTCATCCCGACGTACAACTGCGCTCCGTACCTCACCGAGAGCCTCGAGAGCATCCTGGCGCAGACGTTCCGGGACTTCGAGGTCGTAGTCGTCGACGACGGCTCCACCGACCACACGTGGACGGTGCTCGCGCGCTATTCCGACCATGCCACGATCGTGCGTGCGCCGCACGGTGGCCTGTCTGCCGCGCGGAACGCCGGCCTGTCTGCCGCCCGCGGCGAGTGGATCGCCTTTCACGACGCGGACGACGTCGCCCTGCCCGACCGGCTGGCGTTCCAGGTGGAATTCCTCCGTGGCCAGTCGACATACGACGCCGTGTTCTGCAACGGCGAGCGCATGGCGGACCCTGGCGCGGAGCCACGGCCCGTCGTGCCACCGGCGATCGCCCGGCGATGGGCCGGCCGGCGCGTCGGCGCCGCGGCGCTGTTCCAAGGGTATCCCGTGTACTTCCAGGGTGCGCTCGTCCCGCGCCGCGCCTTCGATGCGGCGGGCGAGTTCGACACGAGCCTGCGCGTGCAGCCGGACATCGAGTACGGCTATCGACTGTTCGCCGGATGCGCGGCGACGTTCGTCGACCGGGTGGTGTTCCGCTATCGCTGGCACGCGACGAACAACAGCAGCGACCGCCTCGGCGGCCGGGTGGACATCGCGCGCATCCTCGAGCGGCTGCTCGCCCAGGACGGCGAGGCCGCGCGGACGATCGGGCGGCGGCGGCTGCGCGCCCGTCTCGCCCGGCACTACTATCGGATCGCGCGGCAGCGGGCCGCACTGGGCGACGTTCCGGAGGCACGGGCGGCGATCCGCCAGGCGACCGCGCTCCGCCCGCTCGACCCGCGCTATCAGCTTTTGCGCCTCTGGGCCGGCGCCTGACTTCAGACGCGCTCGTAGGGGTCGAAGAGCTTCTTGTACTCCTCGAGCGCGAAGCGGTCCGTCATGCCGGCAACGTAGTCGGCGATGACACGCGGCATCGGCTCGCCGTCGTCGCGCGCGCGGCGCGTGACGTGCGGCGGCAGCTGGCGCGGCTCGGCCACGTACACCTCGAACAGCGCGGTCATGATACGGTCCGCCTTCTGCGTCATCCGCGTCACCCGGTGATGCGTGTAGAGGCGATCGTAGAGGAAGCTCTTGAGCTCGGCGTTACACGCCGCGATCTCGGGCGAGTACTCGACGAGACGCGGCTTCACGCGGCGGACCGCCGCGAGGCTGTCGATCCGTTGCTCAGCCACCCCGGCGACGAGATGGTCGACGAGGTCGGTCACCAGGCGGTCGATGATGGCGCGGACGGCCTGGTAGCGCAGCACGTGTGGCGGCGCGCCCGCCGCGTCGCGTGAGACGCGCTCGAGCGCATCGGCCCACAGCGACACCGAGCGGAGCTCGTCGGGATCGAGCATCCCGGACTTGAGCCCGTCGTCGATGTCGTGCGCGTTGTAGGCGATCTCGTCGGCGAAGTCGACGATCTGCGCCTCGAGGCACGGCGCGAGGGCGGCGTCGAACTCGTGTACCTGCGGCCGGTCGTAGCGCGTCGAGTGCTTGACGATCCCCTCCCGGACCTCGAAGCTCAGGTTGAGGCCGCGGAAGGTCGGGTAGCGCTCCTCGAGCAGGTCGACGATGCGCAGGCTCTGGGCGTTGTGATCGAACCCCCCGTGGGGGGCCATCAAGCGGTCGAGTGTCCGCTCGCCGGCGTGGCCGAAGGGAGTGTGCCCGAGGTCGTGCGCGAGCGCGACCGCCTCCGCGAGGTCCTCGTTCAGTCCGAGCGCGCGGGCGAGCGTGCGCGTCACCTGCGCGGCTTCCATCGTGTGCGTGAGGCGCGTCCGGTAGTAATCGCCCTCGTGGTTGACGAAGACCTGCGTTTTGTACTCGAGACGGCGGAAGGCCGTGGAGTGGATGATGCGGTCGCGGTCGCGCTGGAAGGCCATGCGGAACGGGTGCTCGGCCTCACGGTGACGACGACCGCGCGAGTCGCGACTCCGCATCGCGTAGGGCGCGAGCGTCGCGGCCTCGCGCGCCTCGAACTCGGCCCGGCTCGGCATCGGCCCGGCCGTCCTATCGCGCGCCATCCGCGCCGGCAAGCGCGACGCCTGGTCGGATTCGTGGCGGCGTGGTACGCGGCGCTCGCCTGCCTCTCCGGTGCCCTCGCCTGCTTCGCATTCGGCGCCACGATGGTCGTGGTGACGAGCCTCGACCTGGCGCCCGACCGCTCGCGCTCGGCCGCGCGCTGCGCGCGCGGAGATCGATCTCGTTACGCGGGCTCGACGGTGACCTGCACCGTGGCGCGTGCCGTCCGCCCGACCTGGACGACGATCGGGAACGTGCCGAGGTTCTTGAGCGGCTCGTCGAGTCCGATGCGACGGCGGTCGACGTGGAAGCCCTTCTCGGCGAGCATCCGCTCCACGTCGAGATTGGTGACCGAACCGAACAGTCGGCCACCCTCTCCCGCGTTGGCCTTGATGGTCACGGAGAGACCGTCGAGCTTCCCGGCGAGCGCCTCCGCGGTCTTCTGCTCGCGCTCGGCCTTGACGCCGATGATGCGCTTGTGATGCTCGAGCATGCGGAGGTTCTTGCCACTTGCTTCGACGGCGAGGCCACGCGGCAACAGGAAGTTCCGCGCGTAGCCCGGCTTCACCCGAACGACGTCGCCGATCTTGCCGAGGTTCGGCACGTCGTCTCGAAGGATTACCTGGATGGGCATCCGAGTCGTCTCCTCTTCACGGATACGCGCTCGTGTACGGCAGCAGGGCCACGGTCCGGGCCTGCTTGATCGCCACCGTCAGCTGCCGCTGATGGCGGGCGCACGTGCCCGTGATCCGCCCCGGAATGATCTTCCCGCGTTCGCTCAGGAAGTTCCCGAGGCCGCGGGCATCCTTGTAGTCGATGAGCATGGCCTTGTCCGCGCAGAAGCGGCAGACCTTGCGCCGCCCCATGCCGCGGCGGCGCGGTCCCCGTCCCTCGGACTTGGCGCCGCGGCGATCCGACTTGTCCCTGGGCATCTAGACCTCTCCTTCGCCGAGCCCTTCGAACTCGCCGCGCTCGAACTCCGCGTCCTCGCGCTCCCGCTCGCGCTTGGCCGGCCGTGGCGGCGCAGGCGGCGCGCCCTCCGGACGGCGCACCGACACGAAGCGGAGCACGGGGTCCATGAGCTTCAACGTGCGCTGGACCTCGTCCAGACCCTTCGACGCCACGCGGTACTCGAAGAGGATATAGAACGCGCGACGCTGCTTGCCGATCGTGTGGGCGAGGTCGCGAAGACCCCACTCCTGCACCTGGGTCACCGCCCCGCCTTGCTCCTCGACGAGCGTCCGGATGCGGGTGGCGAGCTCCTTTGCTCCGGGCTCGCCCTGATCGGGATGGATCAGGACGAGTGTTTCATAGCGGCGATCCGCCATGCGCGGTCTCCTTCTGGTTGATGCGGTTCATGGCGCGCTCGGGGCCCAGGCTGAGTACGAGTTCGACGCCTTCGACCGCCCGCTCCTCGGCTGCCGCGAGCGCCGGGGCCTCCGGCGGCGACGGCACCGCGAGGACGTAGTCGGCCGTGTCCCACCCGGCAGGCGGCCGGCCGAGGCCGATCTTCACCCGCACGAAGTCGGGCCCGAGCGTCGCCAACAGCGACTCAACGCCGTGGTTGCCGCCGGCTCCCCCGCCGCCGGTCTTGATACGCACGCGGCCGAGGGCGAGGTCGGCGTCGTCGTGGAGCGCGATCACGTGCGTCGCATCGAAGCGATAGAAGCGCGCGAGGCTGCCGACGGCCTCTCCGGAGGCGTTGTAGTACGTCTGCGGCTTCACGAGCAGCACGCGCTCGCCGTCACGACGCGCCTCGCCGAGAAACGCATGATGTGCCTCGCGACCGATGTCCACGCCCCACCGCGCGGCCAGCAGATCGACGACGCGAAAGCCCGCGTTGTGCCGGCTGCGCACATACCGGCGCCCGGGATTCCCGAGGCCGACCACGACCCACACGCGCTATCCTTCGCCACCCTTCTTCCCCGGGGCCGCCGGCTCTGTGGCGGGCGCAGCCGCGGCGGCCTCCGCCGGGGCGCCTTCCACGGCCGCCGCTTCGGCCGCCTCGGCCGGCTTCTCTTCGACGGTCGGCGGTAGCACGGTCACGAGGGGACGCGCCGGGTCACCGAGCGCCGTCACACCTTCGGGCAAGCGCAACTCGGCGACGTGCACGGCTTCGTGAATGGTGAGCCCCGACACGTCGATCTCGATGAACTCCGGGATCTCCGTCGGCAGGCACTCGACCTCCACCTCGCGCTGAATCGGCTGCAGGATGCCGCCTTCGACGACGCCGACGGGCTTGCCGACGAAGCGCAACGGGACGGAGACCGTCAGCCGCTCGGTGAGGTCCACCTCGTAGAAGTCGGCGTGCAGCACCGCGCGGGTCACCGGGTGACGCTGCAGGTCGCGCACGAGGACCATCCGGTCGTGAAGCTCGGCATCCCCCTGTCCACCGTCGTGGACGAGACGGATCAGGTGGGACCCTTCGAGGTGGCCGACCTTCCGCTCGAACTCCTCGGTCTGTACGGCGATGGACGCCGTCGCGCGCTTCGGCCCGTAGAGCACCGCGGGGACCTTGCCGCCGCGCCGCAGCTTGCGCGCTTCGCCCTTCCCGTTGCCGGTGCGTCGTTCGATCTGGACTTCGACGGTTTCCATGGCGTGGACTCCTGCAGATGGGCGATCAGATGAAGAGCGAGCTGATCGACTCCTCCTCGTGCGTCCGGCGGATCGCCTCCCCGAGAAGCGGCGCGACGGAGAGCACGCGCAGGTTCGGCAGACGGGCGGCGTCGCCGTTCAGCGGAATGGTGTCCGTGACGATGAGCTCGTCGAGTGCGGACCTCGCCAGCCGATCGACCGCCGGCCCGGAGAGCACCGGATGCGTGGCGCAGGCGATCACCACGGGAGCGCCGGCGGCACGTACCGCTTCGGCGGCGGCACAGAGCGTGCCGGCGGTGTCTACGATGTCGTCGATGATAACCGCGTGCCGCGCCTCGACCTCGCCGACGATCTGCACCTCGGCGACCTCGTTCGGCCGGACGCGCCGCTTGTCGATGATGGCGAGATTGGCGTCGAGGCGCTTGGCGAAGGCACGGGCCCGTTCCACGCCGCCGGCATCGGGCGCGATGACCGTGACGTCGTGGCGGCCGAGCCGCTCGCGGAGATGGCCGAGGAGGATCGGCGTGGCGTACACGTTGTCGACCGGGACGTCGAAGAACCCCTGGATCTGGCCCGCGTGGAGATCGACGGTGAGCACCCGCGAGGCCCCGGCGGCGGTGATGAGGTCCGCGACGAGCTTGGCGCTGATCGGTACGCGGGGCGCGACTTTGCGGTCCTGGCGGGCGTAGCCGTAGTACGGGATGACCGCCGTGATGCGCTTGGCGGACGCGCGCTTGAGCGCGTCCAGCATCAGCAGCAGCTCCATCAGGTTGTCGTTGCCGGGCGTACACGTCGACTGCATGACGAAGACGTCGCCCCCGCGCACGTTGTCGGTGATCTCGACCTGGACCTCGCCGTCGCTGAATCGCCCGATCTCCACGCCGGCGAGCGGCACCCCGAGATGCGCGCTCAGCGCGTTCGCCAGCGCGCGGTTCGAGTTGCCCGCGAATATCTTGACCTCGTCCTTCACCGACCTGAACACACTTTCCCGGCGAGCTGGGCGGGAAGGACTCGAACCTTCGCTGCCGGATCCAAAGTCCGGTGCCTTACCAGCTTGGCGACCGCCCAAGATACACGACCCGCTGAGACGCCCGGACCCCCGAGAATCGGGCATGCTAGTTTTCGCCATTCCTGATGTCAACCGGATGGAGGAGACGAAACGCCACGTTGCCGGCGCCCGAGCGGCGTGGCACAAGAGCGGCTTGCTGGCCTTCGAACGTGCGGCGCACGCGGCGGCGCACCGCGCCGGCGCCTTCATCCGCTCTCGCTACGGCGACCGGCAGCAGGTGTCGTTCAAGTCCGAGGTGGACCTCGTGACGCCCGTCGACCGCGAGGCGGAGCGGTTGATCGTCGACACGCTGCTCGGCGCGTTCCCAGACCACGGCATGATAGCGGAGGAGTCGGCGGCGCAGGTCGGAGTCGACGGGTACCGATGGTACGTCGACCCGCTCGACGGCACGACGAACTTCGCGCACGCCTACCCGCACTTCGCAGTGTCGATCGCGCTCGCGCACGACGACGACTTCCTGCTCGGGCTGGTGCACGACCCGTTGCGTGACGAGACGTTCGCGGCCACCCGGGGCGGCGGCGCACGCCTCAACGGCAGCCCGATCGCCGTTTCCGACACCGCGGTCCTCGAGCGCGCACTGGTGGCGACGGGGTTCCCGTACGATCGTCGCCAGCATGCGCGACACTACCTCCGCTTCTGGGAAGCGGTCATGGCGTGCGTCCAGGACGTCCGGCGCGGGGGATCTGCCGCACTCGACCTCTGCTACGTCGCCTGCGGCCGCCTCGACGCCTTTTGGGAATCGAAGCTTCATCCCTGGGATACGGCGGCCGGCCGCCTGATCGTCGAGGAGGCGGGAGGCCGGGTGACCGACTTCTCGGCCCATCCCCATCAGCTCGCCGGAGACGAGACCGCGGCGTCGAACGGCCGCCTGCACGACGGTCTTCTCCGCGCCCTCGCCAGCGCCTCTGCCGAGCGGACGGATTGACTCGGCGCGCCGCGTATTGTGGACCGCACGGGGCCCATGTGATACGCGGGGCGGCCGTGTGTGGCGCCCCGCCCTCGTGGTGAAATGGATATCACACAGGCCTCCGGAGCCTGGGGTAGAGGTTCGATTCCTCTCGGGGGCACTGAGGGAGACTCCCGCGGCTGCTGCATCCGCTATTCGATCGCTTGATTCCGCGACAGTGTTTGTCTAAGTTCGTCTAATTGTAGCGGATCTGCCCGGCGGGCGGGTCTGGCGGGAGGAGTGGCTGATGGATCTTCCGAAGTGCCAGAAGTGCAACAACGGGCTCCTGATCCCGCTCTCCGACTACGGGCAGGAAGGGGCCTCCGTGATGTTCAAGGCCTGGGTGTGCACGAATCCCGAGTGCGGCTTCTCCCTGCGTGTGGATAAGGGCGAAGTGACGTTCGGGAAGAAGATCGAGCACAAGCACTGAGTACGACGGGTCCACCCGTCGAAAGAAGAAGGCCGGCCGTCCGGCCTTCTTTTTTTGTGCGCCGTCCGGCTTCAGTCGCCGTCCCGCGGAATGGCGCTGTCCTTCAGGAGCCGCTGGAGTGTCTTGAATTCGGCCGCCTCGGCGGTCTGCACGAGCTCGAGCAGCGCCTGCTCGCTCGACGTGGGTAACATGCCGGCGGCGCGCATCTTGTCCCACGCCGGCTCGATGTCCGCCGGGCGACGCGACGATGTGGCATCGCGCGCGACGTGCACGTCGTAGCCGGCCGCGATGAGGTCGTGGACCGTCTGGTTGACACAGGCATGGGTCTCGATGCCCGCGATGAGGACCTGCGTCCGCCGGGTCTCGCGGAGGCGCTCGAGGAAAGCCGCCGCGCCGCAGCAGCTCATCGACATTTTCTCCGTGATGGTGAGCTGCGGCGGGAAGTGGCTCGCGACCTCCGCGGCCGTGTGACCGAGTCCGCGGGGATACTGCTCGGTCACCAGCAGCGGCACGTCGAGCATCGCGGCGCCGCGCACCAGCACGGTGCTCGCGGCGGCCACGCGATCCCACCGATGCAGCGCGGGACGGTATCCCTCCTGGAGATCGATGAGCACGAGCGCCGTTCTCGATCGATCGAGCAGGGCAGCGTTTCGCATGGCCGCTGCTTAGCGCAGTCGCGGCGCGATTTACACACGGCGCCTCCCCCGCTAGACGGCAGCGGTGCGCCGGAGGCGGCTCGCGGTCGTCGTCGGGGCGGCGGGGGGCGTTGTCGTCTTCGCCGTCGCGTTGGTTCCCGGTCTCACCGCGACACGATTCGTCGCGCCGCGGCTCTCGCAGGCCGTGGGCGCGCCCGTCCGAATCGGTTGGGCCTGGTGGAACCCGTTGTCGGGAACCTGGACCGTGCGAGGCGTGCGCGTGGCGGCGACGGCGGGCCGGCCGGCGCTCAGCGCACCGCGCATCGCCGCGCGCGTCTATCTCTTCGACGTGCTGCGCCGTCGTCTCCGCGTGCGGGACGTCGCGCTCGAGGGCGCGCGCGTCCGGTTGCGCGCCGCCGACGGACGCTGGGAGCTGCCGCTGGCGGAGCATGCGGCATCGACGTCGCCGTCCACGGAGCCATGGCCGGTCACCGTCGACGCCGGTCACGCGCGACGGACGACGCTCCGGTTCGAGCCGCGCCACGGCCGTGCGTCACTGCTCCGCTTGCGGCGTCTCGAGCTGGCCGGGGCGCTTGCCGCCTCCGGAAGCACGCGCGGCAGTCTCTGGCTCCGCGGCCGGCTCGACCGCGCGACGGTGGTCCTCGGCGCCAGCTTCCGGCGTACCCATTCGTCGGAGCGGGTGCGGGCAGCGATCGACGCCGCGCGCGTCGACCTCGGCCGAGCCCTACGCCTGGTGCCGGTCGGCGCGGCGGCGAATCGCGCCACGGGGCGGGTCGACGTGCAGACCACGTACCGCCAGATGCGGCGCGCCGGGCACGGGGAGCGCCGGCTCGGCGGCCACGTTCGCGGCGACGACCTCGCGTTCGGGGAGGCCGGCCGAACGGGGGTCCGCGCGCGCGCGGCCGTCGTCGAGCGTTTCGACGTGGACCTCGATGCCGCGATCGCCTCGTTCGGGAAGGTCACGGTCCGCGATCCCGAGGCGTGGCTCATCCGCGACGACGACGGGATCGTGGTTCCGGGCCTCACCCGGCGCGAGGCGCCCGCCAAGGGCGACGAGGGCGCGGCGCCGGTCTGGCGGGTCACCGCGGCGGGTGCCGACCTCGAGGGCGGCACCGTCCACTACCTCGACACGCGGGGGGAGGAGCGGGAGCGGACGTTCGACCTCGACGTCGAGCACGGGACGATCGGCGCGCTGGGCGATGCGGCAGCCCCGGTGCCGTTCGCGGTGACGGCGACCCTGCCGACGGGCGGCCGGGTCGAGGTGACCGGCGGCGCCGAGCGGGAGCCGCTCCATGCGCGCGCAGACCTGGCGTTCACCGACGTCGAGCTGGCGCCGCTCACGAACCTCATGCAGACGCCCGTTCGACTGGCCGCGGGACGCGGAAACGCCCATCTGTCCATGGAGGCCCTTGCCGAGGGTCTCTCCGGGTCGGGCACGATCGACGTCGACGACCTGAAGACGGAATCGCCGGATCCGGCCCGGCCGGAGGACATCCTTGCGTGCAAGACCGCGCGCGTGGCCGTCCGTCACTTCCAGTCCGCGCCTCTCCACGTCGACGTGGAGAGCATCGAGCTCGACTGGCCCTACGTGCTCATCGACCGGGCCGGCGACCACGTGTTTCCGCTCTCGCTCGTCGCCCTGACCCCGCCGTCGCCAGCCGACGCGACGGCGGTGCCCGGAAGCGTCTTCACGATGCGTGCGGACCGGCTCGCCGTGCACGACGGGCGGATCGACTTCCGCGATCAGACGCTGACGCCGCCCTACTGGCGGTCGCTCGCGCGCTGCGAGCTGAGCGCGACCCCGTTCGCGTTGCCGCCGGTCCGGGTCCCGCGCCTGCGCGCCGATGGTCTCGTCGACGAGATCTCACCCGTGCACGTCGAGGGCACCGTCGGCACCACGACCCGCCTCCGAGCCGACGTCAAGGAGGTCCCGCTCCAGCCCTTCAACCCCTATCTCGAGCCGGTCTCGCAGTACTCCGTGTCGTCCGGGAGACTCACGATGCACTCCGAGATCACGCTCGACCGCGCTCAGCTGGACGTCGACAACCGTGTCGTCCTCTCCCGCTTCGGCCTCGGCGGCAGCGCCGAGGAGGATTTTCTCAAGCGCGAGCTCGGCATCCCGCTCACGCTCGCGGTCGCGCTGATGAAGGACTATCGCGGCAACATCGAGCTCGCGCTGCCCTTCGGCGGAAACCTGAACTCTCCGACGTTCTCGCTGCGTCAGCTGGTGCTGCAGGCGGTCGTGCACGCGATACGCGGCGCGGTGCTGTCGCCGTTGAACGCCCTCGGCCGCGTCTTCCTCCGCGACGGACGGATCGAGGATCTGGCTCTCGAGCCGATCCCGTTTCCCCCCGGGGATGGCCGGCTCGACCAGGCGGGCCGCGAGCGGGTCGTGCAGGTCATCCGGGTCCTCGGCACGCATCCGGACCTGGCGCTCGCCGTGCGCGGCCAGGTGGCCGAAGCGGACGTGACCCGTCTGCAGGAAGAGACCGTCCTCGCCGCCCTGCCGCCCAAGGATCGGGACCCGCTGCGGGCGTACCTCGAAGCGCGCCGGGCCGGAGCGCCGCCGCCGCCCCTGGCGGCGGACCAACGTCGACGGCTGGAGACGCTGACCGGCGCCCTCTCGTGGCCGGGAGAGCAGCTCCGGCAGCTCGCCGACGACCGCAGCGCCGCCGTGGCTGCGGCCTTCCTGCTCGAGGGGCAGATCGCGCCCGATCGCATCCGCGTCGAGACGGCGGATGTGCCGGCACCGGGCGCGCTGGCGGCCGCGCCCGCCGTCGCCCTCCGGATGGCCGCCGGCTAGGACGGCTTGCGCCGCCCGCCGGCCGCACGGTACACGCGCTCCGCAGGAGGCGGACATGCGGAACGCGACGATGGTGCTGGTGGCGACGCTCGCGGCATCGGGGGCGGCCGCCGCAGACGCGCCGCAGCGGTCGGCGGCGGCACGGGTCTGGTACACGGCCGGTGCCGTCGTTGCGAACGTGACGCCGCTGTCGGCGCTCTACGCGCCGCGCTGCCTGCCCGGGTACCTGCTGTGCAAGCTCTCGTTCGCCGGCATCAGCCTGCTCGCCGCCGCCGATCAGCTCGCCTTCTCGGGCGGCGCCGATCTCGTGCAGACGCGCGCCATCCTCCACCGCGGATTCGCCGGCGACTGGATCCTCATGCCCCGCCACGTCGCACGCGAGGCGACGCCCGAGCCGCTACCCGATCCCCCGCCGCCGGCGGTGGACGGCGATCATCGCGGCTTCGAGCCGCCGCCGATCTGAATCCGCGCGCTACTCGGAAACGACCTTCACCGACTTGATCGCCACGGCGTCGACCGGGACGTTCTGGTGCGGTCCCTTGGTTGCCGTCTTCACTTGCTCGATCTTGCGCACGACGTCCATGCCCTCGACGACCTTGCCGAACACCGCATAGCCGACGCCGTCCTGTGCCTTCTCCTTGTCGAGAAAGGCATTATCCTTCACGTTGATGAAGAACTGTGAGGTGGCGCTGTCGGGCGCGGAGGTGCGGGCCATCGCGAGCGTCCCGGTCTCGTTCTTGAGTCCGTTACTCGATTCGTTCTTGATCGCCGGTTTCTGCCCTTCCCGTTTGTCCTGCATGTCCGACGTGAGACCGCCGCCCTGGATCATGAAGTTCGGGATGACGCGGTGGAAGATCGTGCCGTCGTAGTAACCGGCTTTCGTGTAGTCGAGGAAGTTTTTGGTCGAGACCGGCGCCTTGTCCGCATACAACTCGACCTTGATGTCACCCATCGACGTCGAGAGCACCACCATCGGGTTCTCCTTTGCGGCCGCGAGCGAGATGGTCCCGAGCACGAACACGAACATCCCCACCACGGCCGGCAGCGTGCGGCGAAGCAGCATTGTCGTCCTCCCTGTGCTGGTCGGCCGCTCTCTTTTTCATACGCGACGGCCGGAGGCAACCCGGACGTCGCTCAACGATTGCCGGGGACGTGGTGCGGCAGGCGGATGAGCGGAACGGCGCGCGCGACGTCACCGCGCATCTCCAGGCACCGCCGGTTGTAGACGCCGGTCACGACCTCGGACCACGTCATCTCGGCGTGCGTCACGACGTTGCCTTCCGGATCCTTCGCGAGCATCTTGGCCAGTGCCTCGGCGACGGTCGGAGGACCCGCCCGAAACGGCACCCCGAGGACCGAGGCGCGACACGAGCGGCCGACGACGCCCGGCCGGAGCAGCTTCATCGGCACAACATCGGCGTCGTCGGCGATGAGGCCCGTGCGTCCGAGGGAAACGGTGCACCCGGAGAGAACCGTCAACCCCACGACAGCGAGCATCCGACTCATCCGAGGACGCCCAGCTCCTTCAAGCGGGCGATGTCTTCCCAGCCGTACCCGGCCTCGAGCAGGACCTCCTCCGTGTGCTGGCCGAGCTCGGGCGCCGCACCCCGCGGCGCTGCCGGCGTGGCGGTGAAGCGCACCGGGCTCGCCACGACGCGGAGCGGGCGGCCGTCCGGCAACCCGACGGCAACGAAGGCGTCGGTCGCCTCGGCTTGCGGGTCTTCCGTCACCTCCTCGACGCTCTGCACCCTGCCCCAGTAGCATCCTTCCGCGTCGAGGGCCGCGGCCCATTCCTCAAGCGTGCGCGACGCGAAGATCGGATCGAGGATCGCGATGAGGTCGCGGCAGTGCTGAAAGCGGATCGGCGCCGACGCGAAGCGCGCATCGGCGACGAGGTCCTCGCGCCCGATGGCGCGGCAGAAGCTCGTCCAGTGGCGGTCCGGCTGGAGCATGATCAGATGCAGCCAGCGGCCGTCGCGCGTCCGGTAGAAGTTGAAGAGCGGGTTCGGCGCCGCCCCGCGGCCCAACGGACGATGGCAGTAGCCCGTCGTGATCGCCGCCTGCACGTCGCTGCCGAGCATCCAGAGCCCAGCGTGGAAGAGCGACATGCGGATCTCCTGCCCCACACCGGAGCGGTCACGCGCGTACAGCGCGGCGGCGACGGCGCCGGCGAGGCCGAGCCCCGTCATGTGGTCGCCCATGCCCGGGCGCTGCGTCGGCGGCGGACCCTCGGGCTCGCCGAGCGACGCCATGATGCCGGCGCGCGCCCAG